>WNFJ01217781.1_pt2 | contig 16637 bp, 12 predicted proteins | sample 5400461 | NCBI WGS metagenome assembly WNFJ01 (sample SAMN13153349, study PRJNA577476) | soil metagenome | isolation source: 115 cm saprolite on Douglas fir-dominated hillslope | place: USA:California | collected 2013-09-17 | reverse complement strand
GAGCTGACCCCCGCGATCCAGATGTTCGAGCAGGTGACCGAGCTTTCCGCGAACCACGGCCACGCCTGGAACAACCTGGGCTATGCCTGCCTGCTCGCCAACGAGGACCAGGCCGCGGTCGACGCGCTCACCCGGGCGGCGGAGCTTCTGCCCGGCGTCGCCTACGTGCAGAACAACCTCGGAATCGCACTCGAGCGCACCGGGCGACTGGACGAGGCGATGAGGGCCTTCACCGTCGCCACCGAGCTCTCTCCCAAGTACGTCAAGGCAAAGCTCAACCTCCAGCGCCTCGAGCAGCTGGCGAGCACCGGCGAAATGCCGGACCAGCAAGAGCTCGACGATGGCAGCGCGGACGTGTCGCCCGGAATAAAACCGACGCTCCCTTGAGTGAAGCCAAGCAGGGTGTTGAAAAACGTCGCGAGCAAGCCCAGATGCGAGGCGCGGTGACGCCCTGGCGCGCGGAGCGTACGAGGTGGTACGTGAGCACGCCAGGGGGACCGCAACAAAGCAAGTGGGCTGCGGAGCAGTTTTGCAACAACCCTGCTGGAACGTCTAGTGGCCGGGAGAATCGGCCCGGCCACTGCTCTTTGCCCGGATTCGGAGCTAACCTCGACGGTGAGAAAATGAAGCGCCCTTCCGAGATCACCCCCCTTCCATCCGCCCCCGAGCCGGGCACGAGCGAACCGCCGGCGACGGGGGGTGGGGATTTCAAGCGTCGCGCGGCGCGCTGGGCGGGGCGGCTGGGCGTGGCGGGCTTGGCGGTGGTCGCGTTCGCGGTGGCCCTCGGGGCAGGTGTCTTCACCTACTTCGATCGCGATCTCCCCTCGGTGGAAGCGCTGCGCAACTACCGCCCACCTCAAGTCACCAAGGCGTTCTGCTCGGACGGATCGCTCTGCGCCGAGTATTTCCGGGAACGGCGCACCCTGGTTCCGATCGAGTCGCTCCCGGCGCACGTGACGAATGCTTTCGTCGCCGCGGAGGATGCCGAGTTCTACAAGCACGAAGGGCTCGACTACCTGGGGATGCTGCGGGCAGCGGTCAAGTCCTTGCGCCTGGGCAGCCGCCCCACTGGGGCCTCGACGATCACCCAACAAGCCGTCCGGAACATCCTGCTCTCGCCGGAGCGAACCGTCTCGCGAAAGATCAAGGAATGGATTCTCGCCGCGCGGATGGAGAAAGCCCTCACCAAGGATCAAATCCTCAATCTGTACCTGAGCCAGATCAATTTCGGCCACGGCCGATACGGGATCGAGGAGGCATCGCTCTACTACTTCGGAAAGCACGCCAAAGACCTTTCACTCGGCGAAGCGGCGACCTTAGGTGGCATTCCCCAGCTCCCGGAACGAATCAATCCGATCACCAACATCGTCAAGGCGAAGAAGCGCCAGCGCTATGTGCTTGCGCAAATGGCGAAGCACGGCTTCTTGCCCAGCGACATTGCCGAGCGGGAGATGGAAAAACCGATCATTCTCGCGCCCCGCCCGCCCCCGCTGGTCGGCCCGTACTATGCGGAGGAAATCCGACGGATGGTAGTCGCCCGCTATGGCGATGAAGCGGTGCTTTCGGGTGGGTTGCGCCTGGACATCGCGATGCAGCCCAAGCTGCAAGCGGCGGCCGACGAGTCCTTGAAGGCAGGACTGGAGGCGCTCGATCGAAGGATGGGCTATCGCGGTCCGCTCGGGTCGGTCGACGAAGCGCGATTCAGCGTGGTGAGGCCGCTCATCGCGCGAAGGATCGCCGAAGCGGGCCGCCGGCAGAGCGAAGACGTCCTCGTCGCCGATTTGACCCGGCTGGTCGAAAGCAAACCGGCGCTCGCTCTGCCCGCCGAAGAGGATCGCTCGGAGGCGGACCCCAACGGTCTGGTCGAGGGCGAGACACCCCCGACGCCGGATCAAGCGATCGCGAATCGGATCGCCCTCAAGCCGCTCAAGGAAGGCGCCCGGGTTGCCGGACGGGTCCGGAAGGTGGACGACGCGGGGAAACGGGCCGAGATCGATCTCGTCTCGCGAAGCGCGCAGATTTTCTTCACCAGCGTCGGCTGGGCCCGGCCGCGGGGAGTCGGCAAATGGACGCCCGCACCGACGCGAATGTCGGACGTGGTGAAGCCCGGGGACCTCGTCCTCATCCGGGTGCTCAAAATGACCGCGGCGCCCAAGCCGATCGAGGCGGCCCTCGATCAGATACCCGAGGTCCAGGGGGCGCTGACGGCGATCGATCCCGCCACGCGCCGGGTGGTGGCGATCAGCGGCGGTTACGACTTCGCCGTCTCCCCGTTCAATCGAGCCACCCAGGCACAGCGCCAGCCCGGCTCCTCCTTTAAGCCATTCCTCTACGCCGCGGCGATCGCCAGCCATAGGTTCACCCCGGTGACGGTGCTCAACGACGCACCCGAGGCAGTGCGAGATCCGTACACCGGAAAAATCTGGAAGCCGCACAACTACGAGCGGGGCGGCTTCGAAGGACCGATGACGCTGCGGCAAGCGCTGACCAAGTCGAAGAACACGATTTCGGTGCGCCTGATCGAGGCGATCACCCCCGCGGCGGTGATCGATTTCGCGCGGCGAGCCGGAATCCGCTCTCCGCTTCCCGACAACCTCACCCTGGCGCTGGGAACTGGCGAGGTGAGCGCGCTCGAGATTGCCAACGCCTACGCCACCCTGCACTCGCTCGGCAAATACACCGACGCGATCACCTTGATCCGGGTCACCAACGCGCAGGGCACGGTGCTCGAAGAGCATCAGGCCGCATTCGAAGAGCGGATTCCGCCGCCGGTAGCGTATGTGGTCACCTCCCTGATGAAAAGCGTGGTGGAGGAAGGCACTGCGGCCGGGGTGAAAGAGCTCAACCGGCCGGCGGCGGGAAAGACCGGCACTGCTTCCGAGTATCGCGACGCCTGGTTCTCCGGGTACACCGCTGATCTGGTCGCCACCGCCTGGGTCGGCTTCGACAACCACGATAGCCTCGGCGCCGGCGAAACCGGAGGCCGCGCCGCGCTGCCAATCTGGTTGAGCTTCATGAAGGCGGCCCACGAGGGTCTGCCGGAGCGCGATTTCGAAGTGCCTCCAGGCGTGGCGATGGTCCGCGTCGATCCGACCACCGGATTGCTCTCCGGATCTCTGCTCGGGCGGACGGAGCTGTTCGTGGAAGGTACCGCCCCGACCGCCCAGGCGCCTCCTCCCGGCCAGACCGACCCGAACCGGTTCCTCTTGGAAGATCAGCGCCGAGGCGGTCTGTGAGTTTTCGCCGGGCCTGGGCCGCCGCATGCGCTGCGGTGGCGCTCGGGCCCGCGGCGCTCTTCGCGGTTCGATCGCCCTCCGCGGAAGAGACGGAGCGGTCGAGCGCCCTGGCGCGATTGGCGCAAAGGATTGCCGGGCAGGTGTCCGCGGCGTCGCCCGAACCGCCTCTCGCCGTTCATCTCGCCGGGGAATCGACGGATCTCGGCCGGGGATTCGCCACGCTGCTGCTCTCCGAGCTCGCGCTGCGCAAGCTGGGACCCACCGCGGTCAGCGCGCCGTCGCCGGAAGCGGCGGAGGCGATCGCGCGCGAAGGTGGCGCTCGATCCCTGTTGCGGCTCTCCGTCGGGCTCAACCGCGGAGACCTCCAGGCCAAAGGAGACCTCATCTCGATCTGGGTGAACTTCTGGTCCGGCCGCGCGAACGGGCGAAGCAACCGCGCCGCGGCGGTGATTTTCGCCGCGGTGGAAGCGGATGCCCAAGCGCTGGCGATGGCTTCGGAGCTCCCTGCGCCCACCGGCGGGATCAAGCTCGAAGGGGCCAGGTTCGCCGACCTTCCGCAGTGGACCGCCGCCATCGCCGCCGGAGATCTCGACGGCGACGGCAGGGACGAGGTGGTCGCGATCACCAACGATGAAATCTTCGCCTTCTCGCCCGAGGGCCGGCTCCTCGCCCGACGCGACCTGCGCCCATTGGGCGATTCAGCCACGCCTTGCCGCGAGCCGTTCGGGGCGATCTCCATCCAATCCCAGAGAATCGCCTACTTCTCCGCGGCTAGGCGCCAGGGAGAGATTCTTGCGCTCGACGTCGCACGCGGTGCATTTCGGTCGCTGGGGTCCTTGAACGAAGCGCCGCTTGCCGCCCAGGGAGAGACTCAAGTCTGGGGGTCGTTCGTGCCCGGGCGCAGCGCCTTCGCCTCCGATCTGCGACTGGGATCGGGCGAGGCCTGGTCCGTGCGAGGTCCTTTGTGGACCCTGTCGCTTTTCGCCGCGTCGAAGGGGCCGCGGTCGCTGATCGCCTTTGCCGACGGTACCGCGAGCTGGTTTGGCGGAGTCGGAATTCCGCGCGGCCGTCAGTTTCGCAGCTCCTCCGCGGCGATCGCGCTGATCGACATCGATGGCGATGGTGAGCCGCAGATCGTCACCACCTCTTCGCGGTATCGCGCCGAGCCGGACGAGCTCCGCGTCCTCGAATCGCCGGCGAACGATGGGCCTGCGCCCGCGGCGTCGCCGGCGGTGGACGGGGGGACCGACGATGTGCCGCTGCAATTGCACGAGCGTTGGCGAGAGCCAATTCGCGGCGGCTGGGCCCTTCAAGTCGTGGGAGCCCATCTGATGCCGGGAAAGCCCGCCCAGATTGTGGTCGGGGTGTGGAGGCCCGATGGCTCGGGGGAGCTCCAGATCTTTCGAAAGGTGTCGCGGTGAATCGGGCGGTGTCATGAATCGGGCGGTGTCACGATGAATCGGGCGGTGTCGCGGTGAATCGGGCAAGGCTCGCTGCGGCTTTGGCGGCCTCGGCGCTGTTCGCCACCGAAGCGCTGGCATCCTCCCGCGCCCGATACGGCGGCACCCTGCGCGCGGCCGTCGCCGGTCGGCCGCCGGAAGTAGACCCGGCGCTTGCCGATTCGCCCTGGGACGCGACGATTCTTTCGCTCACCGCGAGCGCGACTTGCCGGCTGGACGAAGCGCGGCGAATCCGCCCCGTCCTCGCCTCGGAGATCTCCTCGCAGGAGCCGCTCAAGCTGCGGCTCGCGCTTCGACCCGGGCTCAAATTCGACAACGGGACCGCGCTGTCGGCGAAGGACGTCGTGGCCAGCTGGTCCCGGCTCGGTCAGCCCGGGTCTCTCTCGCCCTATCGCGCCCTGCTGTTCCCGCTTCCGGGCGAGGGTCGCCGGCTCTCCGCAGCCGGCTCTGCGCAGAACCTCGAGCTTCCGCTGGCCTTCCCCTGGCCCGACCTCGCCGCCTCGCTCTGCCATCCTTCGCTGGCAATCCAGCCAGCAAGCGGATCGAGCCGCCGCGGGATCGGACCTTTCAAGGCCTCGAGCCTTCCCGGTGAGCTCGAGGCGAACCTCGCCTTTCCCCTCGGCCGTCCCTTCGTCGACCGCCTGACCGTGGCATTCACCGACCAACGCGGCGCCGCCCGGCTCCTCTCCCTGCGGCAGGCGCAGCTGGCGATCGGCGACGCGGCTTCCTCGAACGCGCCGCGCCCTTCGCCGGGCCTGTTTTCAACCTACCTGGTATTCCAGGTCGATCGCGCCGGTGCCGATTTTCGACAGGCATTCGAAGCCACCATCGATCGAGATGACTTGACCCGGTTTTTCGTCCCCGCGCCGTCCTGGCCGATGCACTCCTTGCTTCCCCCGGCGCTGATGGCCCAGGAGCCGGTCTCTCGCCCAGCTCCCCCGGCAAGACCCTCCGGGCGCTCGCTGAGCTTGATGTTCGACCAGTCGCTGCCCGAACAGCGCCTCGTCGCCGAGCGGCTACAAGTAAGGCTGCACGATCTCAAATATGCGATCGCCCTCAAGCCGCTCTCTCGCGCGCAGCTTCGAGCCGCCTGGGCCTCCGGCAATTTCGATCTGATGCTGCAAGCCGTCCTTCTCCCGCCCTTTGCCGGTCCGGCGCTGGCAATCGCCCTCGAGGTCGCGGGGCGGCACGAGATGCTCGCCGCCGAGCTTCCTCCGATCGGCGCCCTGCCGGAGGACGCGGAGCGGCAGAAAGCAGCCGTCAATCGGGCGCGGGCGCTGCTGCCTTCGCTTCCGTTGATTCCCCTCTATGCACAGGCGGTGGGCGCGGTGGTGAGCGAAGATCTGGCTGCTTTCGCCCTGGATGGCCAGGGGCTGCCGGCGCTCGATGACGCGTTCCTTCTTCCGGAGTAGCCTTCGTAAGACCATGCGCCTGCGCACGCGGCTCGCCCTCGCCTTCGCCCTGCTCGCGGTCGTGCCGCTGGTGCTCGTCGTTCCCCGCTCGATTGCGAGGGTCAGCGCGATTCTCTCCGGAGACCTCGAAGCGCGGCTGAAGAGCTCGGCCAGCGTGGCGGATGCCGTTCTGCGCGAAGTCGGCTTGCGCTCGCGGCTCGCCGTCGAGGAGATCGCCGGGAGCGTCGCCCTCGAGGACTTCGCCAAAGACCTTCTATCCGCGGCCCCTTCCAGCCATCGACTCGGCGCCGCGGAGAGGCTGATGAACAGCCGGGGCCTTTCCGTCCTCTCCCTGTTCGACGCGAGCGGCAGAACGCTCTCCTCCGGGCACCTTCCGGCGCGGGTGGGCGATCTGGACCCATCGCTGTTCGCCGCGGTGCAAAACGGCGGCAAGGACGCGCTGGCGGTGCTCGTCGAGCTCCGTGACGAGACGGGGCTGCGAAGGGTACCCGCGCTGGTGGTCGCCCGTTCATTCGACTACGGCGAGCTTCGGATCTGGGTGGTGGGCGGAAGGACGTTGGATTCCAGGCTCGCCGAGCAACTCTCCCAGTTGACCGGGGCGCAGGTGGAGATTTCGACCGCGGAGGGAACGGCGGCCGCCGCGGGGGTGGCCGAGCCCCCTTCGCTGGAGACCGGGATCGACCTGTCGCCGGTGGGGCGGGTCAGCTTGAAGCTGAGCCGCGCTCCCGTCCTCAATACCCAGGCGGTGCTGGTGCGCGCATTCGTCGCGCTCGCCGCGCTCGGCCTCGCGTTGGCGGCGGTGCTCGGCTTTCTCGTCGCCCGCTTCATCACCCGGCCGATGGAAGCGGTGACCGAAGCGGCGCGAGAGATCGCCGCCGGAGCGTTCGATCTGAAAGTGCCGGAGTCCTCCTCGGGCGAAGTGGGGGAGCTGGTTCGCGCCTTCAACCGGATGACCTCCGAGCTTCAGAACCGGACCGAGCAACTGCTCGCCTCGGAGCGCGTGGCCGCCTGGCAGGAAGTGGCGCGCCGCCTGGCGCACGAAATCAAAAACCCGCTCACCCCGATCAAAATGTCGCTCGAGACACTCGTCGCGGCGAGCGTACGCCGGGAGCCCCACTTCGATCGGCTCTTTGCAGAAAGCGCCGCGGTGGTACTCGAGGAGGTGGAACGGCTGCGCCGGATTGTCGATGAGTTCTCCCAATTCGCGCGCCTGCCGAAACCGCAGCTAGAGTCGCTGAGCCTGTCGGATCTGACGACTCAGGTGCTCTCGCTCTACGCGGCGCCCAAAGACGGCGTCGAGTTTCGATCGCAGGTCGCGCGCGACATCTGGGTGCGGGGCGACCGGGATCAGATCACCCAGGTGTTACTCAACCTGCTCAAGAATGCCGAAGAAGCGCTGGCCGGCGCCGGTTGGATCGAGGTGCGGCTCACCACCAGCGGCGATCGGGCGGTGCTCGAGGTCGCCGATTCAGGCAAGGGAATTCCCCTCGAGCATCGGGCGCGGGTTTTCGAGCCATACTTCACCACCAAGCAGGGCGGGAGCGGACTCGGCCTGGCTATCGCGCAGCGAATCTCCCAGGAGCACGGCGGACGGCTGGAGGTAGCAAACCAACCGGGCGCGGGCGCGATCTTCACGCTGACGCTTCCTCTCGCTGCCGGGCAGGCCTTCCATCAGCCAGCGGGACGCAGGGCCGCGAGCTAGTCAGAATGGAACCAGGTCGTCAAGGAGCACGCTGCGCGTCATAAGACCAGGTTCAAAAACAGCGTTGTGACGTTTAAGGCGGTTCGCGTGCAGTTTCTCCGACCAGACATGGCACTGGTGCATATCGATTGGGAGACGCGCGGTGATCTCGATTTTGATCTCAAACCGTGGCCACCACGCAAAGGCATCTTTTCGTGGCTGATGGTGAAGAGCGGAGGTAGTTGGAAGATCCGGGCGGTTCAGAACACCGACTCCACTGTTCCCCCCAACCCCGGGAGGACGAAAACCCAGCAGTAGCATCGGTTAGCGCGAGCCGCTGGTGGTTGCGACGATTCGGACGAAATCGCGCTCCTAGGTTTTGACCGGGGTTGCCTTCAGCGCTGCCTTTCCATCTTTCACGTAGACCTGGAAGCGGACGGTCCGGCAGCTGTATTTCTCGACCAGCGCATCGCGATTCTTTCGCAGCTTCTGGGCGAACCGGTCGTAGGTCAGCCCATCAGCCGCTTCGGCGCACTTCTCCTTGGTGGCAAGGAAATCGCGAAAGACTTCGCGGAAATGCTGCTCGTCATTGGGCGTGTCGCCGGCCGGGGCCGCCGGCTGGGGCAGGGGTTCCGGCGGCGCCACCGGTTCCGTCTCCGGCCGGGCGCTGGCGCGCAAGAGCTCCTCGGGTATCTGCTGGATGCGAGTCGCGTCTGGAAAGGAATCGGTGGCGGGGCGCGCCTCCGAGTGGCCGGCCATGGCGAAAGCGTCGTCGGGAGTCGTCGGCGACGGGTAAGCCGTCGTCGGCTGGTGGTCGTCGCCGTACTCGCCGACTCCATTGGAGCCAGCTGGATTCGATTCGGGCGACCGGTTGTAGCCGAAGGAATCATCGAGGTGAGGCCGCGCATGCGACGGTTCGTCGAGCGGAGTTGCAGGGCCTCGCGGGGCGTCGGTCTCCTCGGGGACCGGCGGCGGTTCTCCGGCCAGGCTACGCAGCGACGCCATCCCCTGAAAGTCGCTCGGGCTGGCGGAACGCGCCCGCTGGAGTTGCCGACCATCGTACGCGTGCGTCCCGCGCCGGGACAGAATGCGATAGCCGTCCTTTTCGATGAAAAGCCCCATCGCCACCGACACGCCAAGCAGAGCGAAGAAAAGAAGGACGGTGACCCGCTGATAGCCGGCGAGCGGCTCCATCACCCAGAGCGTGTCGGCGTACCCGATCACCTCGTACGGGGTGCCGTGCACCGCCTGCCGCGAACCTATCCACAGAGGGGCCTTGCCCCCGAACGGATCGCCGCTGGTGGCGATCGGGAAGTGGAGGAAGGCCATGTCCATCACCGACCCGCGCACCACCACGTCGGTCTTTCCGGACGTCAGAACGTTGTCGGCGCCATCGACGGAAGACTTGCGGGGGCCAGCAATCGAAACCACCTTGCCCCCCTTGAGCAGGGCGATCGCTCCCAGCCCGGCCTCCGTCGCGGCGGCGTTCAGCAAGCCCTCCAGCGGAAGGGGGGCGCCGAGCACCAACGTCCCCAGAGGCTTCGGCTCATTCCGCTCGAAAGCGGCGATCGGGAAGGAGAAGAAAAGATGCGGAGAGCCGAAGGCCTCCTGCCAGATGCCTTCCGCTCCGGCCTGAGCGAGCGCCGCGACGTTCAAGTCCTTGAGATCCGTCGCCGGACTGCCGGAGCCTCGCGCATAGACGCTGCCGTGCTCATTGGACAGGGCGACCACCAGCGCGCCGCGGTAGATCTCGGGGATCTCCTCGCGCGCCGCGGCGATCACCGGGGTGAGCTTCTCGGCGGTGGGCGGCTCTCCCCGATTCCGCAATGCCATCAGCGCGCCGGGAGCGCTGGCGACCTTGAGGGCCGCGCGATGGAATTCCCGACGGCGCTCGTCGATCTGGACCGCCACGGCCGCCGGCGCGCGTGAGGCCTGAATCGATACCGCTGCCTTTGCTCGTTCGCTCAACCCGGGTGCCAGCGCGTAGAGATGCCAGACCCAGACTGCTAAAACGGCGACGGCGAACGCCGCGAACTTGAGCCGGACCATGAGCGGTTATTTATATCGAAGATGAGCAACCGGCGGTAGAAGCACTCAGGGAGGCTCCAATGAAGTATTGTCCCAGCTGCGGGTCGGAATACCGCGATGACGTGACCGCCTGCGCACAGTGCGGCGGCAAGCCGTTGGTCGCGGCAGAGGAGATTCACCGTCGCGGCAGGCTCTTGCCCGGCGACGAAAATCGGCGAAAGTTTGCGCGCGTGGGAAGCGCGGAGGATCCGCTCACCTTGGAGCACCTGAGCGGCGTGATTCAAGCGGCGCACATCCCCGTACTTTCTCAGTACCACGGCAGCGTGATGGACCCGATCACCAGCCCCGCAGGTCCCTGGTGGGAAATCCTCGTTCCGGAGGAGCACGCGGCCAAAGCCACGGAGCTGATCGAGCGCGAGCGGTCTCGGATGGCGGCCGGCGCCGACGATGCGGCCCGGGCCGCGGAGGAAGAGGAAGCGGAAACCGAGAATCGGGGCGGGCCGGTGAAGTGATGTTGGGCCGCTGCGGCGACCGGCTGGGGCGACGTCGCCCGAACCATGCCTGACGACAGGCTCCGAAGCTCGGCATCCGCGAGCGGTGAGCCATCGCAAATTGCATCGATGCTGCCTCGAGGCACGCGAAGGCACATGGCCTGTGGCTTCGCCGGTGGAACGTTACACCTGCGAACCGTTCTCAATTGCTTCGAATTGCGTCGACGCAATTGCGGGCGGGAATCCAGCCTCGGCGTTGAGACAAATTCTCAACGCAGGACCGGAGCGTCAGAACGAATTCCCGTTGGCGAGCCGGAACGACCCCTGTGGATAAGTGATGGCCGGGCCATCACCCGGCATGAGCGTTGGGGCACGCTAGCGGTAAGCATGTGCGCTGGAGTAGGTCAGTGTTCAAGGGGCGTCATGGCTGAGCCGGCCGGCGGCGCCGCCACTTCATAGAGGCTGACCCCAACGACCTTCCATTTTGCGTACTTCGAATTGCGCGAGAGGAAGGTCTTCAAATCTTCGTCGACCACTCTGCCGAACGTCCGCGTCGCGTGTCGCAGGTAGGTGCGCTTGTTCCTCTGGATCACGAACCCGACGTGGCTGATCCGTGTGACGCTGAAGGGGCGGTCCTCGCGGACGATCGCCAGAATGGTCCCCGAGACCACCCGGGACGCGATCCCAGGCGTATCTTGCAGATCGACCACCGACAATCCGAATTTTCCGATCGGTCTCCCCGCGCCGGTGAGCCCCAGCTGCCGCGATGCCTTCGACTCCCAGGTGCGCTCGTTGATCTCCTTCCACACCGCATGGGTCCGATCGCCTCCGTAGCGATGGGTCACGGTGTTGAGAAAGCCCTTCTGCATGTTGTTGGGAATCCACTGGGCTTCCATCAGGTGGTTTCGCTGCGCGTAGACGGGTTGGTCGGCGTAGCGGATCCGGGTGAGGAGGCGCTCGACCTCTTCCCAGGACGAGGACAGTCCGAGCGCGATCGTCTCCTCGACGAAGGTGAGGCAATCGACGGCATCGAAACGGATCAGCGGATCGGGATCCTTTCCACTTCCCTCGCCGAGCGGAGAGACGAGATACGGAGTGCCCAGGAATCGCTCGCTCATCTGGACCAGGCGCTCGGAAAGGGAGCCGCTCGTCGATCTCGTCTGGTCGAGCTGCGCAGCCACGTCGGGTTCGTGATCCAGAGGAACAAGCGCACCTACCTGCGACACGCGACGCGGATACGGGCGCGGCAGCGAGGTTCCCCGCGCTCACCGCGCTCGACGAGCAAAGGGCAACCAGGAATAGGACTTGGACGGAAAACCCCGGCACGGGTTGAGGATCTCAGGATGGCGAGCCGGGTGCAAAGGTCGATCAATTGCCAAGGTCGGCAGTCCCCGCCGGCGAGGCGACGGCGGATATCGTTTCTTGACGCTCCGAAGCGCGGCTGGTACGACCTCAAGCTCACGTGCGCATCTCCCCCGGTCAGGGCAGGGCCATGATTCGCGCTCTGGTCGCTCCCGTTCTTTTGGGTTCGCTGATGGCGTGCGGACCGGTCAAATCCACGATCAGCCTGGTTGACGCCAACGCGCAGCTCGACGCCGCGCGGGCTGCGGGAGCCGAGAAACAGGCCCCTTACGAATGGACGGCGGCCACCCTCTATCTGCACGAGGCGCGCGAAGAGGTGGCGAGATCCGACTACGAGCACGCGATCGATTTTGCGGAGAAGGCCTCGAAGTACGCCAGCCAGGCGCGCGCGATGGCGGAGAAAGCCACCAAGGCCCAGCCCACCCCGGACCCCGCGCGCCCGTGAGCGGAAGGTTGGCCAGAGCGCTCGGCTGCGCCAGCGGGATGCGAGTCCGCGCGGATTCGGCGGCCACCGCGGCGAAAATCGACCTCGCCCGCCGCGGGGATGCACAACGGTGCGCTCCCCGCGAGCTGGCTACCGCCGAAGCGAATCTCGACTTCGCCAACGCCGAACTGGACGCCGGTGAAAGCGGACGGGCTTTGGATCATTTGCGCGAGGCCGACGCGGCGATCACCAAGGCGCTGGACATGAACAAGTACTGCGTCCAGAAGTCCGCCGAGCCGCTGGTGGTGAAGATTGCTGATGGCGATCGAGACGGCGACGGCATCCCCGACAGTATCGATCGCTGCCCCGATCAGCCGGAAGACTTCGACGGCTTTCAAGACGATGATGGCTGCCCGGATTACGACAACGACAACGACGGCGTGCCGGATTCAGAAGACCGCTGCCCGAACACCCCCGGCCCCGCATCCAATGCCGGCTGTCCAGTCCTCGAGGAGCTGGACAGCGATAAAGACGGGGTGCCGGACGCCCTCGACCGATGCCCCAACACGCCGGGGCCCGCGGAGAACGCTGGTTGCCCGGTCGAGTACAAACGGGTGGTGGTCACGCAGGAGCGGATCGAGATCAAGCAGCAGATCCGCTTCAAGACCGGCAGCGGGCGGATCACCGGAATCGAAAGCCTCGAGACGCTGAAGGACGTGGCGCGGGCGCTGCGCGACAATCCGCAGATCAAAAAGCTTCGGATCGAGGGGCACACCGACTCGGTGGGTAGCGCCGCCACGAACATGAAGCTTTCTCAGCTTCGCGCCAATGCGGTGAAGGCGCAGTTGGTGAAAAACGGCGTCGAGCCCGGGCGCCTCGAAGCGGTGGGGTACGGCAAGACGCAGCCGCTGGCCTCCAATGCCACCTCCGCCGGCCGCGCGCAGAACAGGCGCACCGAGTTCAAGATCGTCGATCGGTAGTGGCCTGACAGCGGAGGACCTACATCCGCCCGTGGCCGCTCACGCGCGAAGGCGAATAGAATCGTCGGCTGTTTCTAAAGATGGCCTACGCTTCGTCCGCACTGAAGTTTGCACCGGAGCAGATGTCGCCAGCGAGGTCGCATGGCCAGGTTTGAGGTCCACATCCCCGCAGCACAGGCCGACCAGATCGGCGTCACCCTTCGCGTCGAGGCCGACCACTGGATGGCGGCGTTGAAGGCGGGCCTGCACAAGCTTGGCGAGCAGGGCTTCTCCGCTCAAAACGTCCTCGTCGACGTGCAGGACGATGGGTCGGTCCAGGTCACCGAATCCCGCAACGGCCGGGTGCTCGAAATACGCGAGCTTCCATTGCCGGGAAAGCCGATGAAGGCAGAACCGCCTCTGCCACTGACTCGTCTCGCGCCGACGAAAACAGAACCGCCGAAGTCGATTCCGGTTCATCCCCCCGCGGGAAGAGACGACCACCCAACGCTCCTCGAGCGCCCGACCCTGCTCGAGCTTCCCACCGCCCCCGCCGGCGCGCCGATTCCCGAGAACGCCTCTTTGGGCTCGAAGGACGGAGCGAGGCGCGATTCGAAGGCGTGGCCGTGGGCGGCAAGCCTGAGCTCCCAAGGCGAGGTGGAAGGCGTCAAGGGCGATCGGCGGCCGGCGCCTCGCGCCCCTCCCCCAGCCCCGGTGGGAGGCGTCAACGGCGATCGGCCGCCGCCTCGCGCCCCTCCCCGGGCCCCACGTCCTGCCCCGGCGAAGGTGAGCGACCTGCCGCAGCCGACGCGCGCGGTGAAGGGGCAGATTGGCCGAACGCTCGATACGGTCAAGCACCGCGAGTCCGTCGAGGACGCGCTGGCGGATGTCTTTGAACGGGTTCAGGGCGCTTACGCGCAAAAAGGCGAACAGGCCGCCCTCTATCTGCTGCTCGATCTCGCGTTGGAGAAGATCCCGGCTGAATCCGGCTCGGTGCTGCTGACGAATTCCGGGACAGGCGACCTCGCTTTCGTCGGTGCCCGGGGACCCAAGGCTGAGCAGTTGCTGCAATCCGCGCTGATCGTTCCGGCGGGGTTGGGGATCGTCGGCTTTTGCGCGATCGAAGGCGTGTCGGTGGCGCTCTCCGACGTCCAGCGGGATCCGCGCTGGTATTCCGAGGTGTCGGAGCGATTGAAGTACGAGACCAAATCCGTGCTTTGCGCGCCGATGATGACCCACGGCCGCTCTTTCGGATGCATCCAGCTGATCAACCGCCACGGGACCGACGTTTTCACCGAGCACGAGATTGGAATGCTGGCGTACATCGCCCATCAGGGGGCGCTCTACTTGAACTCGCGGATCTGACCTTAAGGTCAACCGGGCTCGAGCTCGCTCGCGGGCTCGCCCCTGGGGCCAAGCACCTCCCGGAGCAGCGCGGTCGCGTAGCTGCCCTTGGGAAGCTCGAAACCAAGCCATGCATCGTCTCCGTCGCGGGTCAACTCGCAGCGGGCAATCGGGAGCCGGTAGGGCCTGCGCGCGCCCTGGGTTTCGCCGCCGCCGGACTCGAAATCCTCCAGTGCCATCTGCTCCTCGGCGAGCAGCTCGGCTTCCACGGCGGCAACCTCGCCCATCGGGCGCACCATCTTCGGTCCGAACAAGGGTCCGGTGGGGCTGATCTCGAACGAATCGAGCCGGGGCTGATCCACCACCGGATCTTCACAGACGAACAGCCCGCCGCTTAAGTGCTTCTGCATCACATCGCCGGCAAGCGCGGTGGAAAACCGGCCGCCTTCGATTCGGGCCGACAGCGCGCGATTGAAAAGCATCGATTGAAAAGCCGAGAGGAACAGCTTTCGGCGAAAGCGATCCAGCCCGCTCACCCGTTCGCCCCGCAGCACCGCCTTTCCGGCGCTCGCGTTCTGACCGGATCGACCGAAGCGCTGCGCCCCGTAATAGTTGGGCAGCCCGCGGCGGCGAAGATGCTCGATTGCCGCTCGCCCCGAATCCAGGTCCACCGGACGGCGGATCCGGATCTGGAATCGGTTTCCCTCGAGATGTCCGGTGCGAAGCTTGTTGCGGTGCCGCTTGGCTTCAAGCACGCGCAGCTGCGGAATCGCCAACAAGCCCACCAGCGGCTCGGCGCGCGCGGGAACGCACAGCCACTGGCGCGCCACCGCCTGGCGGTCCTTGAGCCCGGCGTAGGAAACGTCGCGCTCGCGGAGCTTGAGCTCGCGGGCCAGGGAGCTCACCACCTCCGGCGTGGAGAGCCCCGTCTTTTCGACCCAGAGAAACAGATGCTCCCCTTCGCCGCTAGGCAGGTAGGCCGGGATCTCCTCGACGATAAAGTCCTCCGGACTTGCCTTGAACTGGCCGGCCATCCCAGGAATGTCCGCGCAGATCCGAGCGGCTCGGGGCCGCGCCGGCGCGAGATGGGTCAGGCGATCTCTCCCTCGAGGGTGCCGAGCAGCTCCTTCACCCGCCGGGCCAGATCTTCGTCGGCTCGCGATTCGAGCAGCTCTCCGGCCTGAAACAAGAGGAAGAACATCACGTCGGAGAGGGCCTGCTTGAGCGATGCGATCGGTTCCGAGCCGAGCTGATCGCGCGAAAACTCGAAACGGCGCAGCAGCTTGCCCTCGTCGAGACTACCTTCGGCGTCGAAGAACACACCGGTGAGGACCGGGGACGATGTGAGCGCGTGACCGGCGAGCGCGGCGTTGGCGGCGGCGACGAATTGGCGATCCATTCCCTGCTTGGCCACCTCGTCGCGAATCTCCCGGAAGATGAAGTTGAAGACGCGGACCACCGCGAGGGGCTCTTTCGATCTGGCCGCGGATTCAGGCGGGCGGGGAGATTCCGGGGCCCGGCCGGGCGCCACGGCGGGTGGACCCGGATGCGACACCGAGGCGATCGACCGCTCGGCGACCGAAGCGTAGCCACCCTCCAGGAGCCGGAAGACGATCCGGGTGACATCGAACTCGGAGAGCTTGGCGGCTTGACCGACCTCCAACACCGTGCGTTCCCCGTTGATCAATCCGAGGACGCGGTCCTCGACCTCCTCCAGCTTTCCATCGGAGGCGCGCTTTTTGAGGACGTGCAGCCGCCCGTGCGCAATCCGCTTCCGGAAGTGAGCCATCTCGTCGATCTTTCGGATCGAATCCATCAGCAAGCTCTGGGTGGAGAGCTGAACGTGCGCCGCCTTCTCGTCCAATTCCTGCTGCACGAGAACGAAGCCTCCCTCGCGGCAGAGCACGATCGCCTGAAAAATGTCGCTCAGCTGCTGAGTCACGCACCGCCACAGGTCGTGTGACTGGAGGACGCCCTTGTCGACCAGGGCGCGGCCGATCTTCGTCGACGATGATTCGAGCGCTTCTTCCAGCTGCCGGCGGCTGAGGAACCCCAGCCGGACGATCACTTCGCCGAGTCGATCCGCGGGATCATCGGAAGTGGCGCCCCGCACCTCGCCCTCCTTGAAAATGACCGACCGTTCTCCGTTCTGGGCCTGGACCTTGAGCACTCCCGTCCAGCGCGACTGGTTCAAAAAGGCGATCAGATCGGAAGTCGGAAAGGCGGCTGCATCGCCCACC
>WNFJ01214831.1_pt2 | contig 16639 bp, 29 predicted proteins | sample 5400461 | NCBI WGS metagenome assembly WNFJ01 (sample SAMN13153349, study PRJNA577476) | soil metagenome | isolation source: 115 cm saprolite on Douglas fir-dominated hillslope | place: USA:California | collected 2013-09-17 | reverse complement strand
TCGATCAGCCGGAAGATAACGTGGAGGTCGTCTGAAATCTTGTTGACGGTGGCGCCGAAGATGCCGTAGACGCCGCTCCTGTTGGCGAACAGCACGATGCGGTTGTAGGACAGGATCGTCATCAGGAATGTCGTCCCGACATCGGAAGCGAGTGTCAGGATCGTAAACAGCGTGACCGAGGACGACACCGTGATCGAACCGATCTGCTTGATGCTCTGATCACCGAAAATGTAGAGGAAGTTGTTCAGGTTGCGCACGGCAGTGATGTTGTGGGCCAGATCGCGGTCGCTGATCGTGGTCGAGCCGGCCGCATTCGCCGGGTTGGTGTCGTCGAAGCCCGCTGTGCCGGTGAAGTTGAGGATACGGTAGGCTCCCGATGCATTCGCCGATGCCCACCATACCCGCCCGGCAAAGACATCGATCGTGATGCCAGTCGTGATCGGCCAGATGACGACGGTGGCCGTCGCTGGCGTCGTATTGGCGCCGGTAAAGACGACAGTGATGACGTCGCCGGCCTTGTAGCCCGTCCCCGGATTGGTCAGTGTTACTGACACAACTGACTGAGCGGCTCCACTGCCGGCCATGACGCCGCCGGTGAAGCTGACAGCCGGTGGCGCCGAGTATCCTGACCCCCCCGACGTGACCACGATGCGCGGTGACAGCCCGCCGCCCTTGACCAGCAGCGTACCGTCCCAGGTGGCATAGCCGCCGGTCGGGTCCATGATCAGAATGCGCTGGGAGGCGAACACCGTCATGTCCGGCGTTGCTGAGAACGTGCCGGCAGTGGCGATGACCGTCTGTGCGCCGGTGTTGACATTCACGGCCGTGGCTGAACCATCAGTCGCAAAGAAGATGTCGTAGTCGGTGGCGCCGATGTTGGCGGAAAACTGCCGGCTGACCGTCTTGCCCGTAACCGTCGTCAGGGCAGCGTTGGGCCCCGGCACCGTGCGCATGACGTTGGGACCGATTGGCTGCAGGTTCTCGATCCACGCCGCTTCATCGTCGGGCAAGTTCTGCCGCGCCACCTTGGTGTTCATCTTCTTCCAGCCAATGAACTGGAGCAGCTTGGTGGATTGCCGCTGCGCAGCGCCAGGATCAGCTTGCGCGGGGATTGGGCTGCGCGCCATGGCTACTTCCCGGGTTCCAGTGACGGGACACCACCAGCAGATAGCTCATCATCTCATCCAACCGCTGAAGCTGTTGCGGAGTATACATCTCCTTGATCGCATCCTCCGGCCACTGCTGGAAGGGATAGCCTCGAAAGTAGGCTGGAACGCCTGTTACTTCCTTCCACTGTTCGAAGGAACGGGTTTCACCTTCGTTCTTCTGCGCATGTTCGTATTGCTCACGAAGAATGTCTTCCTGCCACGGCTCAAATGAATTCTTGAAGCTGGAATACGCTTCCTTGATCTTGGGGTCAGAATTTATCAGACGGTGGGAAACAACATCGCCAAGAATGTCGATCGGACGCGTTTTCGGGTCATAGACCTCGATCCCGAACTTGTCGGGCGGAAACTCCTCTGGTCTGCCGACGCCCGGGATGCTCTCCGCCATCCCCGGTCCCCAGTGCTCCAGCATGAACGGAGCACGGCCGGCGCTGTATTTATAGCCGATATCGGGTGGCAGTATCGGATACTGCGCCCGCGCCTGATCCATCAAGGTCTCAGGTGACGGAGGAGGTGCGGCAGGATCGTCAGCCATGGCTCACCTCGACACCATGCGCTGATAGTTGCGGCTGTAGGGATTGGGAATGCGGACACCGCCAGCCCCGGCGACGATGCGGGGCACGTAGCTGTCGTAGGTCAAGCCGAATGCCCGCACCTGAGCAAAGTTCTGCAGCTTGTTGAGCAGGAGTTCTGCCGCCCGGAACTCGACGCCGCGCGCCCACGGCAATAGCACCTGCTGGTCCAGATCGGTCATATTGACGAGAGGTCTGGCCACCTGAACGATGTCCCATTCCGAGATATAGAGCTGGTTGGGCGGCGGCTGGATATAGACCAGGTTCGCTTGCTGCATGATGGTCCACTTGGCCGGCGTCGAGATGAAGGTCGAAGTGGCAAATACCCGCATGAACGCCTGGAACATGGAGAACGGCAGAAACCCGAGCATATTGCGGATGTTGTTGAAGATGTAGGTGATCGACATCGGATTGAGCACACCGAACATCGTCACTGGCGAGGCCGCAGCGCCCGAACCGATACCGCCGATCGCAATCGTCGGAGCCGTCAGATAGCCCTGCCCCCACGCCGTCATGTTGATGGCGGTCAGCACCCCGCCGGTCAGGACACCAGTCGCGGTCGCAGTGATACCCCCCATCGGGGCGGCGGAAAATGTGATCGGGACAGTAGTTCCTGCTCCATAGTTTGAGCCACCGCTGGTAATGGTGGCGCCGCAGACGGCACCTGAGATGTTGTATGCCTCCTGACCGGGAATTAGTTGCACGCCGGTGACCAGGGTGCGGACGCACTGCATGTCGAGAGAGCAGTCGAGCCGCGCATCGTTGATACGACTGACGACGCGCGCGGTAGGCCAAGTAACAGCACTGCTATCATGCAACAGCTCCTGGACGTTCGACACGTAGTCCTGAAGCTGGAAAAATTGGCCGATCATCTACCCTCCCAGGAGGGTCAGCCCTCCAGATCGACAGCGAGCGGAATCGGCGGGTCGGTGGGCGCCTGCACGGGGGCCGAACGGCGGCCGCCACGGCGCTGGGGCTTGGCCTTTGACCCGGTCCTCTTGCCCACATGCGTCAGACTGGGATCGGCGGCAGTCTGGGAGAACGGCCTGTCCTCGTCATCCTCCATCAGCACGCCGTCATCAGCGGCACGCCCGGTGGCCTCGCGTGGCACCAGCACGTATTCCTTGACCTCGATCCTGATGTTGTTGGCGTAGCGCTGGTACAGCAGTTCGCTCATCGGGTCCATCGGGTCGGCGCGCTGCATGTACTCGCGGGTGTTCCAGCCGTGACGCTTGGCGATGTAGACATTCATGATTTCACGGTCGCCCGGCCAGCCGAAGAAGTGCGTCGCCACCTCGGGGGGAATCGTGATCCGCTCGTTCGGCTTGAACGTAAACGGCACCCCGTCGAAGCGGTCGCGGATCAGGAAGGAGTTGCGGTTGCAGACGATGACCATCGTGGCGCCCGGGACCGGCGATGGCTCTTCGATGGCACGGTGAACGTCGATCGCATCGGTCATGGCAGCTTCCATTCTCCGGTGGCGGGGTCAAAGACCGGGGCCGGGGGCGTAGGGTGAGCAACCGGCGGCGCTGGTGCGTGTTCCACCGCGACTGGCGTCTGTACTGGCTCTGGTAGTGCCTGTTCGACAGGGGCCTGTTGCGGCTGTTCGGCAAGCCACGCCGAATAACGGCCCATGGCCTGGGCATACTCCTGCCAATCCTTCTCGCGGCAGCTCTGCGGTTCGACCGGCTTGATCATGCCTGCACACTCGACTGGAGAATGGAAACGTCAGGGGTGCCACCAACAGTGCCGCTGAAGACGAAGGCCGCAGTTGGGGCAGCAGCAGCATTGTAAAGGACGCCAAAGCTCGGGGTCTTCTGCAAGCCAAAGCCGGGGTCTTCGATTGTCGCCGTAGCAGCCGTCGTCGCGGTCAGAACGCCACGGAACGGGCGTGGGAAGAAGGTGGTGTTGTTGGAAGTCGCCAGCACCAGACCATCGGAGCTGACAACCGGCTCACCAACCACATAGCCGGCGCCACCAGTTGAGGCGAAGGCGGTGACGCAGCACGAAAACAGTGCGGTCGCCGCGGCGGCGCCAAGCGACGTGCCGCCGAACGTCACGGTGGCCGAAATGGCCGTGGTGTAGCCGCACCGGCGTCAGCAGCGCGCCTGCCGTGCCAGCGACCAGGTTGGCCTGGTAGATCGAACCCGCCCATGCATTGGCCGGGTTGATCAGGCCGGGCGGCGGGAACACGCCGGCGCCACCCGCGCCACCTGTCACCGGCGGAGCGGTGCCGAGAACACCGGGGTACTGTGGCGCCTGCATGCCAAACTGCGGCTGCGGCACGATGTAGAAGGCAGGCGTTGAGGTATAGCCAGCGCCGACGTTCTGCATCGTGATGCCGGTGATCACGCCGGCCGACGAAATGGTCGCGGTGGCGGTCGCCTGCACACCGCCGGGCGGTGGCGGGTCGATCAGGATCAGCGGCGGCACCAGGAAACCGGAACCGCCCTGGGTGACGGTCGGAGCCGCAACCGAACCGCCGACCACGACGTAACCCTGCGCCGTCGCCGCCCCACCGCCCGCCGCAGGCGCGGCAAACGTGATGGTCGAGCCGGTCTGCAGCGGACCGATGCCGTTGACGCCGCCCGAACCGGCATTGGTGATCGACCCGCCGACGATGACGCCCGACAGATTGACCAGCCGGAAGTTTCCTCCGTCCGTCGTGAAAGCCGTCATCGTGGAAGGTGGCGCGACCGCACGCCATTGCCCATTGAGCGGATCGAACCACTGCAGAACGGTCTGGTTTCCCGACACCAGCGCGTAATCGCCGGCCGGCGGGTAATAGACGCCGCCGGACTGCAACATGATGGCGCCGCCGCGCCCGGTGTTCTGCGGGGAGTCCTGCGGGAACGGAATGCCCGGACCGCGAATTTGACCCATGTCTCCGATCCCTCAGATGTTCAGGAACTGCAGGCCGTCGAACTTGCCATGCGTCTTGGGTTTGACGTCCACCAGCTCAAGAAGTGAGAGAATGGCGGAAATCCAGCCGAACTGATTGTTCGGCAGTGTGCTCTCGAACCCGGTGAAGGTGAAAGCCGCGCGTTCGTGCAGGAACAGCGACAGATAGTTGGTGTTGATGATGTAGAGCGTGCCCTCGGGGCAGTACGGGTCGGCATAGAACGGGATGCCGGCGATATCGAGCGCCTGGAAGCTCGAATGCCCGACATAGCCCTCCGAGGCCCCCATCTTGTCGGTCGGATTGATCTGATAGCGTTCCTGCGGCGTGAAATCCTCAGCCAGCAGCGCCCATGTCCCCAGCCCCATGATGCCGATCTGCGGCATCTCGCCAGTCGTCTTCGTCACCTGCGCAATGTACTGAACCATCAGGTTGCGCGTCGGCGCCGTGTTGCCGGCATTGTGGACGTAGGTCGATTTCCAGAAATTGTTGGTGTTGCGCGGAATGCCGCCATAAATGTTGGAAAACGTGCCGTCGTCGATCGCGGCCGGCAGACCCACAAGTTGCTGGACGTTGGCAACGTTGTTGTAGAGCGTGGTGGCAAAGGCGTCGATTGTGACGTTGGTGGCGTCGTTCATGCGCGCGTCGATAAGCGGCACGATCGAATAATCGAGCTGGACCAGCCCCTCAAAGCCCAGGAACGGGATCGGGGTGCAGTAGGCCTTGAGGTTGAACTCGGCGTTCTGCAGGCCGGGCTGAATGCCAGGCTGATTGAAAGCTCCCGAGTAATCCACCCACTGCCCAGTCACCATCGGGGCGCCCTGGATCGGCGCCGTGATCGGCGACAGACCACCCGAGGCCACCTGCGCGTTCGATAAGAGCGCAGCGATCAGCGGGGCGGACTTCCACAGTTGCACGTAAACGCGCGGCATGAAGGCGCGGCGTACGACTGCGCTTAATTCCGTCGCGATCGGCCCTTGTGCCGGGATAATACCAGAGCCGAATTGCGGCATGTCGGTCCCTCACTATGCCCGTGCGAAAGCCCGCGGCAGGCGTGTGCGCTTGAAATCGTCGATGACGTTGTAGGCGGCCGCCCGGGTGGCCCGGGTCGGGTCGCTGGAGAACGCCTTGAAGTCCAGCATCTTGCCGTCAGGGCCCGGCAGGGTGGGGAATTCCCAGGTTCCGGTCTCGATCCACGGGTCAGGCTGGTTGACCAGGTCACGTTTGGGGTTGTCGGCATCGTACAGCTTGGCGCCGGCGGCGTAGTCCGACAGCCCGAGCTTCGACATTACCTGTTCGATGTCGCCGATCTCTTCGTCTGAACGGCCGGCCTGCCTCAGCTCGCTCTTCTGCTTGTTCTGGCGGCTGGCGACCTCTTTGATCTGGCCCTGCAGTTCCTTGTCGGTGATGCGCTTCTCCAACTGAGCGAAGCGATCTTCCAGCTCGACATCCTTGAAGGCTGCGGCGACCGGCGAGCCGACGTGCTTGACCATCCGCGCCAGCGGGCCGCGAGTATCCTTGTGGTGGGCAAGCTTGTGGAACAGCGTGGACAGCCGCTCCATCTCCTGGGGCGGGAGGAGCGGCTGCTGGGGAGCAGGAACGACGGGGCCGGCCATCAGAAGCTGCCTTTCCTGGTGATGGACTTCTCCATCGCCATGTCAGCCCTTTCCTTACCCTTCTCGCCGTATACCGACGTGATGCGCAGCGGGTTGACGAACTGACCGTCGTTGCGGTCCTCACACGCTTTGTGCTCGCCGCGGCTTTTGGGGGTATCGCGCCAGGAGGACATCAGATCGGCCTTCCCTTGATCGACTGCGCGCCGCCCTTTTCCAGGGTCATCTTGTTCATGGAGAGCTTCGACTTCTCGGCCGAGGAGAAGCCGCCGAGCTGAATGTAGGTCGGCGGATTGCGGAACTGGCCGTCTTCCATGCGCCGCTTGTCGAGCGACGAAGTGCTCATGCCCTTGGGCTTCAGAAAATCCTGTGACATGGGGTTACCTCACATATTGCCCATCATCATACCGCCGCCACCGGGTAGACCTGACGGCGGCCGGGCGCCGCCGCCGGGAGCAACCGAGGGGGAGGGACCTGCCATTCCGGCCGGTGGTGCGAACGGCATCGGCCCGGTCCCCCCAGGACGGCCGGCGGCTGCAGATTGCGCAGCGCCAGCCGCCATCGTGTCCACCCCCGTCGTCTTGCCGAACACACCGTTCATCTTGGTCAGCGCACCCGCCAGCGCGTTGAATTCGGTACTGCCCGGCTCGAAATTCTTCATCTCGGCGAGAATGTTTCCCATGATCGACCTGATCGCATCATGGGACCGCGCCTTCATGCCGGCACCGCCGCCCGGCGACACCATCGGCGTCGCCCCAGGACCGGACGGTCCACCTGCCGGTGATTTCGGCAGGTTCAGACCACCAGGAGGGCCTGGCGGCCGTGGCGGACCACCGGCACCAGGCTGCATGGGTTGAGGAGGGAGTGCCATCGCCTACTAAGAGGCGTGTAGAAAGAGGAAATCAATACCATTAGAAAGAGAAAAGCCCCACTCCATTGCTGGAGCAGGGCTTGGATACGGGGCTGGAGGTCAGTTCCCCCATGGGGCGACGGAAAGCAAGGAGAGTTGCGGAAACCGTGATCCCCGGGCGTTGCCGCCCCGTACTCGGTTTAGCGCCGACGGTGACGCCGGCCGCGCCGATTGCGAACAAGCTGTTCCATCTCTGGTCTCCTTATGCTCTTGAGAAGGATGCAAGCAGACCGGAGCCTGCTTGCATTTTGTGGCTCCAGAGCCTTGTCAGCGGAGGCCGTGGCAACCGCGACTTATGCTCTTGTGATGGTGAAGTAACGGCCTCAATATAGGCCCTACCGTGGCCTGCGTCCACCCTTTCCATGCTGTAGCAACTCGGGATGCTGAGCTGCCATCTGCGCCTCCCGCCTGGACTTCTGGCGCAGCCGGTGCAGGATGTTGTCGCGGGCCGGCGGCCGCATCATCCGCACCAGCATCTCTTCGTCGATAGCGCCAAGCTTCTTCAGGCCGATCGCGACCTGCTGGCTCTCATCGCCGAACAGTGGCGAATACTCATGCCCCTCGACTCTGATCTTGACGTCGCCGGCAATCTGGGATGCCTTGAAATGCATCTTCTTGCCATCCTCGCCCTCTTCGGCAATCAGCGGGGTGTCGTCGTGCATCATCTTGAGCTTGAGACCGATATCTCCGATGCGGATCAGGGATGGCTTGAGGGCTTCCGCGGTATTCTGGATGCGGCCCGCGCCCATCTTCTTGAGTTGAGCCGCGTGGTTGCCTGACCGCACGCCCTGCTCGCCCTTGCCGCCGAGAAGCTCAGTCAGGCCTGATGCTTCCAGGAACATGTTCTCCATCTTGCCGAACTCGGCGAAGATGTCAGGCGGCATTTCAGGTGCATGGGTTTCGACCTTGGCGCCAGGCATCTGGTCATAGATGTAGGTGTCGGTGCCGCCAAACGCGGCGGCGCGCTCATCGGTCAGCCCCCCAAACCCGGTGTAGGAATGAGGCGGATAGGCCTGGCGCTCCAGAATGTCGGAAATCTGCTCCAGCCGTTCCAGCATCCACTCCTGCAGCGGTGTCAGGACATCCATGTGGGCCATCCCCCACATGTAGTTCCATTTCGGAAACGGACAGATTTGCACGAACGGGTGTTCGCCCGGAATGAAGTAGTTGGTCTCGGAAATCCGGGTTTCGTCATTCTCAGCAAGCACACCCCATATGGCCTTCTTGCCGATCTTCTTTTCCTGGTGGTCCTGGATTTTCCTGATGGTCTTGCGGCTGTCGCCGACCAGTACGTCAGGTTCCAGCATGTGAAAGATACGCCAGTCCCCTGAAAGCGTGTCCCACACCCACAATTCGTCGAAAAACACCAGCGGCACATCGGTCTCTGACTGGTAGCTCGCCACGGGGCTATAATCCGGGTTGACCTGACCAAAGATGTTGCCGGTGAGGTTGGTGCCACCCGTCGAGGCGATGATCATGCGCTGCTGCATGATCAGCGGGAACGGTGCGATGCGCGGTGAGTTCGTCACATGCAGCCGCGAAATCATATCGGCACGGTCGGCGCGCAGACACGCCTCGACGGCGTCCTGATAGTCGAGCGGGTAGCGGTGGCAGAACGCGGTCTGGTTATCGAGGCTCAGATCCTCACGGTAGACGCCGAAATTATGCGGCGGGACGAAGTCGGCGAAAATCTGGTTCCTATTGCGGTTCCATCCCATCTTGAGGAGGAACGAATCGTACACCATCGACCACTCGATGGCCTCAGATACCTGCGTAGAAATCGAAGCGTCGAAGAACTCATCGTTGAAGGCGTCTTCCACCGCCATCGCCTGGCGGATCAGCAGATCGTCAGCATTCCCGGTAGCGGCAATGTGGTAGAACGAACCGGACGGAGCGTATAGAAAAGCCCTGACCAGATCGATGTGGGAGCGAATGCGATTGTAACGGGCCTGCTGATATCCGGCGGTACCGTACAGATAATACTTCTCGCGCCAATCATAGAGACGATTGCGGTCTTCCCGGGTGTCGAAACAACGGTCGATGATCCATTTGACACGCTTTTCCAGCTCCTCCGGGTTGGACGGAAAGATCATTTCGGCATCTTTCCGATACGAGCCGTCCGTAGCGCTTTGGCTGCCCTCAATTGCCGTTTCCACTTCGGATTGTGGGCATCAAAACCACCAGCTCGTGAGAACTTTTTGTTTCGCCTTGACTGCGCTGTCGATACAGGGCGCACCCGCTGCAGTGGACAATCCAAATCGAATTCATCAAGAATATCGCTCATGACGCAGACCCCCTGCTGACATGGCGGGCATGGACGACGGCGTTGGCGCGGGGACCAGGCACGCTGCCTGACGCTGGGAACGGGCGGGCGCGGTCGCCGACGGCGCCGGTGTAGCCCTTCAGCCCGGTGGGACCATTCAACGATGGTGCGCAGGTCGAGCCGGCCCCGTAGACCTCAGCCGAGAAGCCCGGCGCGAACGTCACCTGCCCGAGAGCAGAAGATGGGGCGGGACTTCTCGCGCGCGGAGCTGCCCGGTTGAGTCGAGATGGAGACGGACTGTTAAGGTCCCCGAACCCGAAGTGATCGGCCTGTTTGCGAACTGTGGCATCAAGCGATCGAGTTCGCGCGTGAAGAATATTTCCGCCTCCCGGGATCCAGGACACTCTGGCATTTCCACAATTCGGACATTCAGGGGCAGCCTCGCCACTGTCGAACTCATTCCGGCATCTCCGGTTGAGACAGCTCCAGCTTCTCATGACGTAGGACATCGCCGTTTTGCCCCGTATTCCTCAAATATGTCTCAGGCTCGACCACCAGCCCGTCCAGCAGCTCAGCTATGGCTTTCGCGATGGCCCGCGGGCGTTTTGTCAGCAGCACCGTGTCCAGAAGCTGGAAGCTGCGGCCGTTGGAGAACGTCATCACCTTGCCCAGTACCGTGATCCTGGACCCGATCCTGACACCGGGCGGCAACTCGTGACGATACCACTTTATCTCCACCTTGCAACGCGAGTGCCGCAGCAGCGTATGCGCCCGGCGCGGCCGGATGTCGATGACGATCCCGGTCGCGATCATCAGCGGGACCGCGTTCCTGGCCTCGTGAGCGGGTACATTCTCGTATCCGCCGAGGGGAGTGATGACCTTGGACGTTTCGCGGATTGCGTCTGGTGCTCCGCGAGTTGGTCTAAGCGCTCGATCCATTCGAATGCCTGCAGGTGATCGGGGAGGATGTATTGCCGCGCAAGGTCGATCCGCTCCTTGATGATCTTCTCCTTGACCCACTCTTCCAGCCGCCAATAGTACGCCCACATTTCCCCGATGGTGCGCTCATTGAGCTGGACCTCGGTCTTGACGTGGATACCGAACTGGCCGGCCAGGTAGTGCAGCATCCGGCACTTCTTCAACAGCATCCGCCGCGGTCCGAACTTGACTGGCTTTTCCTCCTTCCTGGTGCGGTTGGGCTTCTTGCCCAGCGCCGCCGGCCCTTGGGGCGTCCGCAAGTAGCCAATCAGGATTGTACACGTTTCTATTGAGAATGGACTCCCAGAGATGACGGCGCGTATCGTATCCGTTGACAGACCAGTCTCGTCGGCGATCAAGCGAAGGGGTTTTTTCCATGCGTAGTGCCTCATCCGCAGGCCACGCACGACCTGCATCGGCGTCATCATCTTGACGGCACGGCCGTTGGACTGGCCGCGATCGACGATCTTCTTCAGCCACATTTACTGTCCAGGCCAGGTGACGACGTCGGCGCGGCCCTTCCAAACCATCCAAACGGCACGTAAGCGATGGGGGATATCTGTCCATCCGGGCGGGCGCGCCGGCACTCGATGCGGAATGCCTCCAACAAAGGCGTCCGTGTAGGTCTGCTGTGCCGACTTCACAAGGTCGCGCACATCCCAAAACGTCACACCGTTATTTTTTCTCATCCGGTCTCTCCTCATCGACGATATTCTTCAGCCACACGGCAGGACCACGTAGCTTATCCAGAAGTCCAGACTGCCATCACAATGCCGATCCCAGTGGATGATCAGGGGTTCGTCAGCGTCCATGAAGTAGCTGTCATACCAAGAGGTCATCCAACTGATATCCCCTGCTGACGAAGGTAATTCATCACGTGGCGGTCGAACGGCATCTCGCCGCCCTGACTTTCGATCTTGCCGTTGTGGGCCATCGACATGCCCATGTTGCGCAGGCGCTGCCACATCCAGGCGCGGTAGCATTCGTAGGCCAACGCTGCCCCCATCACCCGGTCATCGTGGTGGGAACCCTCCGCCGCGATATGGCCCTGGTCATTGACGATCCGGCGCATTTCTTCTAGTAAGGGAACAGAGCGGACGGTCAACCGGTTGAGCTCGAAAGCATCCTTGAAGCGGTTCATGGCGCCACGCTTGAGGTCGGCCGTCGTAGTCCAGTGATAGACCAGGTTCCCCCCCATCGTATCGACGCGGCGGTAGTAGAAGTCGCGCATGTTCTTGAGGACATTGCGGATATGGAAGTGATCATCGGCCGGCTTCATCTCGCGCAGATGCTGTTGCACGGTCTGCAGCTCCGTGAAGACGGCTTTGCCAGGCCCGTTGAGCTCGAGAAGCACACGGCTCTCGTTGGTGCCGTAAAATCCCGCAAGGTGCGCCAGCGCCCATGCCGTACGGTACGTAGAAAAGGTTGGGGATACGAACTCTGCCACCTGCACGAAGTTGTCAGCATATCCTCGCCACACGGAAATTACGTTGCGGTCGGCCTCGTCAGAGGACCCATAACTCGGGTCGCAACCGATTGCGTAATAGCCGAACTTACTTGCATGCTCCCATACTCTGAGTTCCGCACGGGGGTCCGCAAAGCCCTGGACCTCCGTCTCCTCCCACCGCGAAGTCATCTTGTACCGGTAGCCCTGATAGGGCTGCTTGCGGGCGAACCTGGTAGCTTGAGTGAGGGTCGCTGTCGTGAAGAACTGGCTGCCCGTGGCCTGGAACGCGTCCTCCTCCGTCCACGGATATTCCTGGTCCATGGTCGCCTGGTCGCCGTTGAACTCGTCTTCGAACTTCCATCTATACCAGGCGAGTTGCCCCATGGTGACGGCATAACCGTAGAGATCCTTGACGGAGCGGATGCGGACCCGCTCGTCTTTGGTCAATGAGCGATCATTGGTAAAGTGCAGGAACCGCGGATCGTCCTCGGCAAAGCAATTCCTTTCATCGCGCCACCAGCCGACGAAGATCGCCCGCAAGGTCTTCGATGTCTTGGCCTGTTCCCAGGTGTCATAGAAATGATTGAACCCGTTCGCCGTACTTTCCCACACCTGCATGCGGTACGCATATCGGCTACTTGTGGAGGACTTGAAAGCCGCGATGTCCTCTTCGTTGCCATAGAAGGCAACTTCGGTCCCGTGTACGAAATTCGCAGCGCCCGAGCGTCCAAGGCCGCCCTTGCGGTTCTCCTGAGTACCTGCAATCAGGTAACGGAAACGCGAACCGTTGGCGAAGGCGAGGACATTGCGGTTGTGATGGGTCTTCTTGACGCGGAACTTGACCTTGACGCCGTCGATCGTGATGGCCGCCGGTATTTCATGATAGAAGACCTCGATGGCGCTGCGCCAGTCGTCACGCGCCTCTTCCTTATGCAAAATGAAAGTCCCCAGCAGTCCCTTGTGCTCAAACGCCCAGAACAGATCGACAGCGATCCAGAATGACGTCATACCGAGTTGGCGGGCCTTGAGGATGATGAAGGTAGTGACGCCCTGATCGAGAGCGTCACATACCTGATCGAGCGTGTAGACCTGACTGCCCAGGAGCCGGAACGGCACCAACCCTTCGTCTTTACTCTGTATCCTCAGCCGTGACAGGAACCGCATGAACTTGACGCGCGGGAACGGCGCCACCTTGTCGTAGTGGACCTTATAGGTGCCATCGTCCGTGACCGCCATCAATCCTCAACCTCGATTGTGAAGTTCTTGCCGGAAGGCGGATGAACTTCGCCCGGCTTATCTGCATTGTAATACACCGGCCGATCCGTGCTCCTGACTTTGGCAACTTCACGGAACACCTTGTCATGCAGACCCTGCAACGCCCACCGGACGCCGTTCTTCTTATCGACCGCGATCACCCTCATCGTGACGATCCCCTCTCGGAGCGCCGCTCCAGCAGACGTTCGAACTCCGGCGGGTAGTCCGACAGCGGGATGCCGTAGATCACCGCCGCCTCAGCCTGCGACATCGGCGTGATGACGCGGTCCTCATCGGTCAGCGTGTCCATCGACCGCACCAGACGGGAGACTTGTATCCTGGCTGCCGCCGCCGGCGGTGACTTCACTCTCTCAGGTGCAGGGCGAGAAACTTTTCTGGCCTTGGGATGGCCGGCGAAATACTGCCCCTTGCTCCATGTGATATGCTCCTTGGGGTGGGCGGCACGGGCCGCATGGAGCGAGGAGTAAGTCTCACCGGCATGGGCGCAGGTTGAGAGCGCCAGCAGGACGGCGAAAGCCGCCAGTACGGAGAGCCACAGGAACACGATCGGCCACCAGTTCGTAAACGGCATCAGATTTTCCCTTCCTTCACCGAAGACCTGAAGTCAGGCATCGCATCCATATGCACGGCAACGGCATCGGCTTCCATCAGATCGTCCACCAGCAGAGCCAGCTCACGGGCACGAGCGAAGGTCTGCAACGCCTTGAGGCTCTCGTCTATGCCGCCCGCCATGTCCGCGGTGCGGACCACCGAGGCCAATGCTGCCTGCCTCGTCAGATCGGCGACGGCGAAAGCCAGCGCCGACCCGATCAGCGATCTTGAAATCTCAACGACCCTGGGCTTCTTTTCCATTTTCGCATCCACGCATACTCTCCTTTGCATGTTCGATGTAGTAGACGGTACTCCTGTGACCACCGGTCCAGTACGTCTTGCTGTCGAGGCTCGTGCCGGACGAGGCCAGCAGCATGCGGAGCTGGTACAGGTGGGTGCGCATCGACTGGCGGAACATCGGATGATTCTCTGCGGTAAGCAGAGCATACAGGCCGTCAGCAGTCAGTCCGGTGCGGCCAGTGACCTCCACCAGATCGAAGATCAGCGCCTTGACCGGGCCCACGCGGACACCGGCACGGTAAGTACCGTGCCGGAGCACATGACCGCACTGCGGGCAGCGTTCGATCGACTCAGTCATCTGCCGCCCTCCTTCGTCTCATATATTCCGGCGTAACTGGCCGGCGCGTGAGCAGGTGAAGCTCTTTTTGCTCTTGCGGCGTCAACGGCCGCGGGCGTGACCGTGGCTTCCAATAGAGCAACGCAGTCACGGTCAGCATCACCAGGCCAGGGATTGCTGCAGGAGCAGCATGCAGAAAGAACACACGCCAGAACTCGTTCAAGACGCTTCGTCATTCACTCTGCCCCTTCATCCTTTCGACAAGCCCTGAGCGCTTGTCGAAGCCTGATTGAGAGTGCGGATGCGGAGAACGATGTCCTCCAGATCGTAGCGTTTGACATTGTGGAACCACTCTACGGTCTCGATGCATTCCTCGATGGTCTTTGCCTTGATGGCGTCGCGTTCGGCTTCAAGCTCACGGACGTGCTCCCGAAGCTTCTTGAGTTGCCGCTCGTCTGAGGCGGCTTCTTCTTCCAGTTCAGTGATAAGTGCGTCGCGGCTTCGCGCGGATTCTTCAAGCTCGCGGATGCGGTCTGCTCGCTTATCCAGTTCGTGGCATTGATCGTGGTGTTCGTCGTCGGCATTGCTGACAAGCAGCTTCAGCCTCTCATTATCCACCTCCAGCTTCGCCACGTCGGCACGGAAGCGTTCGTTGTCGTCGTTCAGCCTGATGGTCATGGCTTTCTTCCTTTCCCGCCGCTGTCCAGTCAATCATCTGCCCTCCCTGCGGCGGCGCTCGATCTCGGCGAAGTTCAGCGGCATCGGCGGCAGATCGTCAGCGCCGTCCTGGCGCCGCCTGATGCGATCGACGAAGGCCATCATCGCATCGTATTCGACCTTCGCCCGTTCCAGCCGGCGCTGTTCACGGGCCAGCAGCCGCTGTGCACGGTCAGGCAGGTCGCCGGCCATCAACCGCATCAGGCGCTTCGAGTTCATTCTTTTCTCCTGCCGGGACTGCGCTCCTTCATCTGTTGGCTCCCCTTGGTCTGATGTTGGTGATGTCGTGACGATGACGCTTCCTGGCGTTGGGGTCGCGATGCGGTCTGTTTTTCCTGTTGTCCGCTGGCTATGGAGTGAGAGGCTGACGGCACACCAAGACCATACGCGCCCGGCTCGAATGCCGTACCGCGGTCGAACACCGCCAGCTCGAAACTGAGCGCAGACGAGGTCCTGTAGCGGACCCATTTTTCCTCATATTCGACGTAGGTCATGCCGCGGTGGACACGGGCCGACAGCGCCTTTTCATCGGTGTGCAGGATGGAGCGTGCGGCGGCACAGCCAGCAGGATCCCTGGTCTTGCCCTTGCGGCAATCCTCCCTGGTGACCTCGATCACGATCGGCTTCCTGGCGTCGACCACCTTCTTGCCGGCGATTTCCATGTTGTCTCTCCTTAAGTATTGTATATCATATACTACTCAGTATTTAGTTCGTCAACTTTTTCCCACTTGAACTCAAGGCGGCGAAGGATGGAGATCTCCACCATCTTCACCATCTTCTCGATACAGATATCGTCATCTTCCCCGGCGTGATCGAACTCACCTTCGATGACGCAGCCGTGCAGAGTGGGGATCTTCGCTGTCCATCTGATCTTCATCGAAGTTTCTCCCTGACGATACGTTTGAGGTCGGCGGCGAAGTTTTTGATGGCATGGTGATCGGAAGCCGTCATCGGGAAGGTCGCCCGGTTGCGGCCATCGACGATGATGGCCCGGTGCCCGCCATTGAGGCGGCGAATGTCATAGGAGATGCCGGCCTCACCCAGCAGCCTCCTGGCCGCCGCCAGGAACTCGTCTGTCATGTATTCTCCTATGCTGTACTGTAGTTACATCATAATGTATTTAACTTGATACGTAAACCACTATTTTTCTGGTTTGCGCGCCCCCCCCTCATGCCGTCCGCCAGCAGCGATAGGTGCCGCCGTAGCTGCAGACCGAGTATTTCTGACCATGCCGCTTTCCCCATTGGGATGCTGCGAAACGCGCTATCGCCACGCTGTTGGGTGTAACCATCTCGATCTCGAAACTGTCACCTATTTCCATCTCCTGGAATGGATACTTTACTTTTCTGCCGCGCTTGACGTTATCAGGGATAGGAATGTTGCCTACAACCTTCATGTTTTGACCTCCTATTGACATTATATATACTCTCTTTGTAAGATGTAAGTCAAATCTACTTCTGGGGGGAGCCGGTGATGGGGCGCCCGCGATCATCCCCCCCGTGCCCATACCCTGAGTTGCGCGCACCCCCCTCCCCCTGGATCACGGAGATGTGACTTGTGTACTGTAGTGGATGTGCTACGATATCTTTGTTGAACAGGAGAGACCCCATGCGAAAGATCAAAGAGATACA
>WNFJ01546588.1_pt1 | contig 16642 bp, 13 predicted proteins | sample 5400461 | NCBI WGS metagenome assembly WNFJ01 (sample SAMN13153349, study PRJNA577476) | soil metagenome | isolation source: 115 cm saprolite on Douglas fir-dominated hillslope | place: USA:California | collected 2013-09-17 | reverse complement strand
CGGGCGGCCAGGCCATCGAGCCCAAGCGCCGTGACGCGAGGTGCCGCGAACTCGATCGCCAGCGGTATGCCGTCAAGCCGCTGGCAAATCTCGACGACCTGGGGAACGTTAACGTCCGTCAGCGCGAAGTCTTCGACGATCGCGGTGACGCGCTCGACGAACAGCTGTACCGCGGGAAAGACCGCTGCTTCGCTAGCGCTCAGTGGGAATGATGCGGCAGGTCCCCTCAAAGGCCCAAGGCGGTATTCGTGCTCGCCGGCGACGCCGAGCGGCTCCCTGCTCGTCGCGAGGATATCGACACCCGGCGCTCCGCTGAGAACCGACGCCGTCACCTTGGCCGCCGCGTCGACGACATGCTCGCAGGTGTCGAGCAGCAGCAGCATGCGCTTGTCCCTCAGGCCGGCGACCAGGCCCGGAAGCGGGTCTTCGCTGCGCACCCCTAATCCAAGCACGGTCGCTACCGCGCTGGGCACGAGGTTCGGATTGCCAAGTGGCGCCAGATCCACCAGCCACACGCCATGTTCGTAACCGGCGATCATGCGCTCCGCGACGGCGAGCGCGACTGTGGTCTTGCCGACGCCGCCGGGTCCAACGATCGTCGTCAGTCGCTGGCGCGGAAGTCGTGAGGCCAGCGCCGCCACCGTTTCCTCGCGGCCGATCATCCGCGTAACCGCGAGCGGCAGATTATGCAGCGATGTTGGCGCGCTCGTCGGGGACAGGGAAGCCTGCGGCTGCTCCTCGAAGGTGACCGGGGCAACGAAATTGTAGCCACGTCCCGGAACAGTGACGATATAACGCTGGCCGCCTTGCCCGTCACCGAGAGCGCGGCGCAAAGCGCTGACCTGAATCTTCAGATTTGCCTCTTCGACGAAAGTCTCCGGCCAAGCTCGGGCGATCAGTTCTTCCTTAGAGGTCACCTCGCCAGCGCGTTCGACCAGAGCCGCTAGGATGTCAAAGGCGCGGCTGCCCAGCCGTACCGGCTGCTCGCCTTCCAGCAGGAGCCGCCGCGCCGGAAACAGGCGGAACTGGCCAAAAGAGATCGCGCGTCCGTTCATGGGAACTTGCCGGGTTCACTCTTTTTACCTTTTTTTACTTGACCGAGGCCATAGCCAGACGAGGGAGCCGGCGGCGTGCGGTAGCACGCGAGTTCCGGCTATCACCAGCAAGGGACAATGTTGCGCCTGGTCCGTACGGGCGGCTTGAATCTGCGGATGGGCCGCAGGCCGGCCCGGTTTGCTCATCGTTGCGTCATTCCGGACGGGTGCCTTGAGCGGTGCGGCAAAGCCGATTGTCAGCTCGCAATCGCTACGGCGATTTACCGAATCATCCGGAATTTAACCGCACCGAGCGCAGCGAAAGCTTATGTCCGGTGGGCCGGGATCGCTTCGGAGAGAGCATGCCATGCCCACAATGCTGATCGAACTACCGGTTGTCGCAATGAGGTCCGCTTTCATCCCGCCAACCGCGGGGCCCAGATCGAAAGATCGCGACGCGTCGCCTGTGGAGGGACATCCGCCTTCACCGCACGACACCAGCTATCGTTGCACCCACGGCGACACACTCACAGCACGGGAGCGCGAGGTCCTTAGAATGATCGGCCGTGGCTTCTGCAACAAGCGCATCGCTCGGGCCCTTAAGATTTCACCCGAGACTGTGAAATCGCACGTCAAACATATCTTGTTGAAGATGGCCATCAATACGCGCGCGGCCGAGGAAAAACACGAGAGGCTACGCGAACTGGAGTCGCATCTCGCCCACATGAACCGTGTGAGCGTCATGGGAGAGCTCGCCGGCTCGCTGGTGCACGAACTCACGCAACCCATCGCCACCGCGCACAACAATGTCCGTGCAGCCATGCACTTCCTCGACCGGAACCCACCGGATCTGGGTGAAGTCAGGCAAGCGCTCGCCTGTCTCGTGGGCGATGCCGATCGCGCGAGAAAAATCATCGACGGGGTCCGCGGTCACATCAAGAAAGCGCCTCCGCGACAGGATCATTTCGATTTGAATGATGCGATCAAAGAGGTGATCGTGTTGGCACGAACCGCAATCATCAAGAACGGCATCGCGGTCCACACGCGCCTCACGGAGGGGCCTCTAATCGTCGAAGGTGATCGTGTTCAACTGCAACAAGTCGCGTTGAACTTGATCCTCAACGCCACCCAGGCGATGAGCTCGGTCGAAGCGGGCGTACGAGACTTGTCGATCAGCACCGAACAATCGCAGCCCGATGCGGTTCTTGTCGCTGTGCGCGATTCCGGCCCGGGCATTGATCCGAAGGATCTCCATCGCGTTTTCGAGATTTTCTACACGACGAAATCCGACGGGACAGGGATGGGTCTGTCAATCAGCCGTTCGATCATCGAAGCCCATGGGGGCCACCTGTGGGCCGATTTGAACACACCTCGCGGCGCGGTATTTCAGTTCGCGCTGCCAGCCGGAAAAGATCGAGGCGTTCGGTCAACGTGCAATGGATCGCGGCATTCCAAATCGTCAAATTGCATCTCGGCTAGCCAGTCGGCTATCGAAAACCAGAGATAGGAATACGTCATGACCACGCCAATGGACGACATACTCACCGCCATCGGTTGAGACATCGCTAGATCAGCTTCAGCCCTTTCAGGCTCGCGTGCCCGTCCTTGCCGACGATGATGTGGTCATGCACCGCGATGCCGAGTGGCTTCGCCACCTCGACGATCGTCCGCGTCATCTCGATGTCGGCGCGCGACGGCGTGCTGTCGCCGCTCGGGTGGTTGTGCACCAGGATGATGGCGGTCGCGCTCAATTCCAGCGCGCGCTTGACCACCTCGCGCGGATAGACCGGGGTGTGATCGACGGTACCTTCCTGCTGCTGCTCGTCGGCGATGAGCCGATTGCGCTTGTCGAGAAACAGCACGCGCAATTGCTCCTTGTCGGCGAACGCCATGGCGGTGCGGCAATAGTCGAGCACGTTCGCCCATGAGGACAGCACCAGCCGGTCCTTGATCCGTCCGCGCGCGAGCTGGTGCGCGGCCGCCTCCACCAGCTTGAGCTCGGTGATGGCGGCGTCGCCCAGGCCCTTGATCGATTTCAGCCGTTCGATCGGCGCCGACGCCGCCTCGGCAAACGAGCCGAACTGCTTGATCAGTTCCTTGGCGAGCGGCTTGAGGTCGCGGCGCGCGATGGCGCGAAAGAGCACGAGCTCGAGCAGCTCGTAATCCGCCAAGGCATCGCTGCCGCCCTTGAGGAAGCGCTCGCGCAGGCGCTCGCGATGCCCGTGATAGTGCGGCGCCGGCTCGGCGAGCCCGGAAGGTCTCTCGGCTTCCTTGTCGTCCGGCATGGAACCGCCCCCCGCCGCGTGACCTTGACGCGGCATCCTCAGGATGACGGCAAACTCGCGATTTGCAACGGTCCCGTGGATCAATCCCGCTCGCCGGCCGCGATGCGCGGCTGGTCGAGCCCGCGCGGCGACAGGGTGAAAATCTCGACCCCGCTCTCGGTCACCGCCACCGTATGCTCGAACTGGGCGGACAGCGAGCGGTCGCGGGTGACGGCCGTCCAGCCGTCGGACAGCACCTTCACGTGGGGCCGGCCGAGATTGATCATGGGCTCGACGGTGAAGAACATGCCGGGCTTGAGCACGATGCCTTCGCCCGGGCGGCCCACATGGACGATGTTGGGCTCGTCGTGAAACAGGCGGCCGAGCCCGTGCCCGCAGAAATCCCGCACCACGCTCATGTGCTGGGCCTCGACATAGCTCTGGATGGCGGCCCCGATGTCGCCCGAGGTGGCGCCGGGCCGGATCACCGCGATGCCGCGCATCATCGCCTCGTAGGTGACCTCGATCAGGCGTTCGGCGCGGCGCGGAATCGCGCCCACCGCGTACATGCGGCTCGAATCGCCGTGCCAGCCGTCGAGGATCAGGGTCACGTCGACATTGACGATATCGCCCTCCTTGAGCGGCTTCTCACCCGGGATGCCGTGACAGACCACGTGATTGACCGACGTGCAGGTCGATTTGCGATAGCCGCGATACATCAGGGTCGCCGGCGTCGCCTTGTGGTCCATGGCGAACTCGAAGACCAGGGCGTCGATCCGCTCGGTCGAGACGCCGGGCTTCACCTCGTCGGCAAGCATGTCGAGACATTCGGCGACCAATTGGCCGGCCTTGCGCATGCCGGCAAAGGCGCCCGGGCCGTGCAGCTTGATTTGACCGGTCTTGCGTTGCGGCGCCAAGGCCGCGTCCACATAGCTCATGCGTCCACGTCGCTCACCTAAGGAAGCAGTGGTTGAAGAACGGCTGCTCGCCGCCAATCCCCCAATCTTGCCTGCAATGTAGGCAAGAAGGCGCCCGGCGCAAGGAGATTGCGTGGGCGTTTAATCAATGATCGCAATGGCCTCGGCGACCTCGATGCCGGCTCGGGTCAGCTGGCAGCGCCGCGCGAGCGCCTCCACCCCCTGGGCGCGTGCCCGGTCGAATTGCGCCCCATAGGCCGGGTCGATGTCGCGGGCGAGCGCAAAGCGCTCGGCCGAGGCGATCTGGACCAGGAACAGCATGACCGAGCGGGCGCCCGCCGCCGCCATGCCGGCAAGCTCCACCAGATGCTTGGCGCCACGCTTGGTCACCGCATCGGGAAATTCGGCCAGTCCCCTCTGCCGCATCAGATGCACGTTCTTGATCTCGACATAGCAGGGCGGGCGGCCGGGTTCTTCGAGCAGAAAATCCACCCGCGAATTCTTGCCGTATTTCACCTCGCGGCGGACGCTCCCGTAGCCGGCAAGCTCGGGAATGAGGCCCGCCGCGATGGCTTCGGCCGCGAGCGCATTCGGATTGGTCGTATTGATGCCGACCAATTCGACCCCGCTGCCGAGATCGACCTCGACCAGCTCCCAGCTGTGGCCGAGCTTGCGCTTGGGATTGGCGGACCGCGACAGCCACACGCGCGCGCCCGGCGCCGCGAGCCCGATCATCGAGCCCGGATTGGCGCAATGGGCCGTCACGGTCTCGCCCGACGGCAGCGCGACATCCGCCAGAAAGCGCTTGTAGCGCCGGACCAGCATTGCGGGGACGAGCGGCGCGGTGAATCGCATGGCCCCGTTTACCCGAAACCGCTCGCTGTAGGGTGGGCAAAATTGCCTGGCACTGCGATTATGATCACGCGGGGCCGCGCAATTTTGCCCACGCGACGACCGCGAGGTCCGGGCGCGTGGGCAACGCGCCGGTACGCCGTGCCGTACTTCGAGGTTGCGGCACAGGCGCGTTGCCCACCCTACAAGATTCTGCGAGGCACACATCGGCGGCGCAGCCATCGTTTGCGCCGGCCGCGACCGTCATGCCAACGTGGGAGGCTGGCGCCGGATCAGGAGATCAGTGAGCTTGCATGGCTTCCCTCGACACCGTCAGTATCGGCATTCTGCTGGGCGCGCTCTTGCTGCTGGCCGGCATCCTGTCGAGCCTCATAGCGATGCGGTTCGGGGCGCCGCTCCTGCTGGTGTTCCTGATCCTGGGCATGCTGGCCGGCGAGGCGGGCCCGGGCGGGGTCAAGTTCGATGACGTTCACACCACCTATCTGGTGGGCTCGATCGCGCTCGCCCTCATCTTGTTCGACGGGGGCTTGCGCACGCGCTTTGCGAGCTTCCGCAGCGTATTTGCGCCCGCGCTCGTACTCGCCACCATCGGGGTCCTGCTGACGGCGGCGCTGACCGCGCCGGCGGCGAAATACGCGCTCGGTCTCGGCTGGATCGAGGCGCTGCTGGTCGGCGCGGTCGTGGCCTCGACCGATGCGGCAGCCGTGTTTTTCCTCATCCATGCCCGCGGATTGCGCCTGCGCCCGCGCGTCAGCGCGACGCTCGAGGTCGAATCCGGCAGCAACGATCCGTTCGCGGTCTTCCTCACCATCGTGCTGATCGAAGTCCTCCTGCGGGGCGAAGGCTCATGGCAGCACGTGCTGGGCACGCTCGCCCTGCAAGCCGTTCTTGGTACCATCCTGGGCATCTTCGGGGGACGCGCGATCGTGTACGCGCTCAACCGGCTCGGACTGGCGCAGGGCCTGCATGCGCCGTTCGTGGCCATCAGCGCGCTGGTGATCTTCGGGCTCGCTTCCTTCGTGCATGCCTCGGGCTTTCTCGCCGTCTATCTGGCCGGCTTGGTGGTGGGCAACCGGCCCACGCGCGCCCACAACACCGTGGTGGTGTTTCTCGATGCCGTGACCTGGCTCGCGCAAATCGGGATGTTCGTGCTGCTGGGCTTGCTGGCCTGGCCCGACCGGCTGGCCGAGCACGCCATGCCGGCGCTCTTGGTCGCCCTGACGTTGATGATTTTCGCCCGCCCGGCCGCTGTTTTCTGCTGCCTGGCGCCGTTCCGGTTTTCCTGGCGCGAGAAGCTGTTCGTCTCCTGGGTCGGATTGCGCGGCGCGGTCGGCATATTCCTCGCGTCCATCCCCCTGATGGTGGGGTTGCCCAAGGCGCAGCTCTTTTTCGATGTCGGGTTCGTGGTGGTGCTGGTCTCGCTTCTGGTGCAAGGCTGGACTATCGCCTGGGCGGCGCGGCGCCTCCACATTGCGCTGCCGCGCCACGACCCTTTGCCGCGCCGGGTCGAGCTCGATCTGCCCGGACAGCTGGCGCAGGAAATCGTCGGCTATCCGCTCGGTCCCAACAGTCCCTATCTGCGGCGGCATCTCATCCCGTCATGGGCGCGGCCCACCCTGGTGGTGCGCGACGAACGCATCCTGACGCCGGCCGAGGCCGAGCCGGTTCGCCAGGGCGACTATATCTATCTGCTGGCGCCGCCCGAAAAGGCGCAGGCGCTCGATCGTTTTTTCGTCGACATGCCGCCGCCGATTGCGCCCGATCCGCACCTGCTCGGGGATTTCTTCGTCTCCGGAGAGGTGACGCTGGGGGCGCTGGCGGAAATCTACGGACTTTCGATTGCACCGGAAAGCGCCGCGACCTCGCTGGCGGATCATTTTGGCAGTGAGCTTAAGCGCGCGCCGAAGCCCGGGGATACATTGCCGCTCGACACCATCGTGCTGGTGGTGCATGGGGTCGAGCACGATCGCGTCAGCGAGGTCGGGTTGCGGCTGCCGGAGGAGGAAACGCCATCGGCGACACGCCTCAGGGATCGGCTCAAGGCGCTTGTGCGCCGTCTCGATCCGTTCCGCGATCACTGACCTTGGATGACCCCTACAAAACCGCGTCAGCATCCGCGGCATCGAGGAGCTCCTTGCCGCCGGCCGCCTCGACCCTTCCGGCGGCCAGCCGCACGACCGACGTGGCGATCCGCCGAAGCTCAGCAGCGTGATGGCTGACATAGACCATGGGCACGCCGACCTCGTCGCGCAGGCGTTCGAGATAGGGCAGGATTTCGCGCTTGCGGGCGACGTCGAGCGAAGCGAGCGGCTCGTCCAGCAGCAGCAGGCGAGGGCGCATCAGCAAAGCGCGGCCGATGGCGACGCGTTGGCGCTCGCCGCCCGAAAGCTTCCCGGGCCGCCGCTCGATGAGGTTGCCGATGTCGAGCAGGCTGATGATGCGTTGCATCTGCGGGACGTCGGGCGGCAGGCCGCACATGCGGCGCCCATAGTCGAGGTTGTGCTTGACGCTGAGATGGGGAAACAGCCGGCCCTCCTGAAAAATATAGCCGATGCGCCGGCCATGCGGCGGCAGGTTGATGCGCTTGGCGGAATCGAACAGCACCGTCTCGTCGATCGCGATCCGGCCACGGTCGGGTACGACCAGTCCGGAGATCATGTTGACCAGCGTGGTCTTGCCGGCGCCGGAGGGGCCGAACACGGCAGTCACGCCGTTCCCGGTCTGGAAGCGCGCGCTCAGGAAAAAATCGCCCAGCCGTTTTTCGACATCGACGCCAAGCATTCTATTCCCCGTGGAAGCGCATGCCGGCACGCCGCGAAAGCCATTCGGCGGCCACCAGCGCGGCGAGAGAAATCGCAATGGCCACCAGCACGAGGCGCCCCGCCGCCGCATCGCCGTTGGGAACCTGGGCGAAGGTATAGATGGCGGCCGAGATCGTCTGTGTCTCGCCCGGAATGTTGGCCACGAACGTGATGGTGGCGCCGAACTCGCCGAGCGCCTTGGCGAAGCAGAGCACGATGCCGGCGATGAGCCCGGGCAGCGCGAGCGGCAGCGTCACGGTCAGGAAGACCCAGATGCGGCTCGCGCCGAGCGTCGCGGCGGCCTCTTCCAGGCGGGCGTCGATGGCTTCGATCGCAAGCCTGATCGGACGCACCATGAGCGGAAACCCCATAATCCCGCAGGCGAGCGCCGCGCCGGTCCAGCGGAACGAGAACACGATGCCGAGCTGATCGGCCAGGAAGGCGCCGAGCAGGCCGCGCCGGCCGAACGCGATGAGCAGCAGATAGCCGGTCACGACCGGCGGCAGGACCAGCGGCAGATGCACCAGTCCGTCAAGCAGGGTCTTGCCCCAAAACGACTTGCGCGCCAGCAGCCACGCCATGGCGATGCCGAACGGCAAGGCCACCAAGGTCGCCACGATGGCTATGCGCAGCGACAGGCGGATCGCGATCCATTCATCGGCAGAGAGGTCGAGCAACCGGCACCCGTTGGGCCTGGTCCGAGGTTTAAGGGAGAGCCATGGCGCTTGGACCGGATGAGCGCATGCCGACATTCGACGCGTTCTGTTTTCGTGGAGCGACCGCTCCGGAAGCATCGTTCCGGGCGGGCAGGACGCGCTTACGGCGCGCCGCGGGTCGCGATTGATATATTAGAGTGTTTCCATCTCATTGTCATGGCTGGGCTTTGTCCCGGCCATCTCGATAAGGGAAGCGCCGCTGGGGCAAAGCGGCGGCTACCGCGACGTCAGCCGTTGATCGCCCCTCGGTCTTGCGCGAATGTGTGGGCGGGGGGAATCGCGATGAGACTTCTCAACCGGGTCAAGGCGATCCTGCTGACGCCTCGCAGCGAATGGCCGGCGATCGCCCGAGAGAAGGGCGAAGCTCCGGCGTTGTTCATCCGCTATGTCGCGATCCTGGCTTTGATTCCGGCCCTGGCGCGTTTCATCGGCACTTCCCTGATCGGACGCTATGCGCCGATCTGGTCAAGCCTCGCCGGCGCGCTCGTCATCTATCTGTCCAGCTTCATCATCGTCTATGGCCTTGCGCTGATCATCGACGCGCTGGCGCCGACATTCGGGGCACAAAAGAATTTCGCCGGCGCCCTCAAGCTTGCGGTCTATTCCGCCACGCCGGTCTGGGTTGCCGGCATCTTTCTGCTCGTTCCCGGCTTGAGCTTTCTCGTCATCCTCGGCCTGCAAGGGGTCTATCTCATCTGGGCCGGGCTGCCGATCCTGATGCCGGCGCCGGCCGAAAGGGCGCCGCCCTACACGGCCGTGGTGGCGGGTTGCGCGCTCATCGTCCTGGTCGGGCTCGGCCTGATCGAGGCCCAGCTCTTCAGCGCGCCCTAACTGGTGATCCTCAAGGTGCCGCCAGCACCTGCCGGCAAGCCGGCGGCAGATCCGCCATCTTGATCGGCGGCCGCGGCTTCTCGGGCTCGGGCGACGGCTTGGGATGCAGCACCGCATCGCTGAACCACCAGTCCAGCTCCTTGCCGCAACCGTCGCCGGCCGGCACCGGATCCTGGTGCTTGCAGGTGGCACTATCGTCCGGGCATTTGATGCGGACGTGGAAATGGTAGTCGTGCTGCCAATAGGGCCGTACCTTCTGCAGCCAGGCTCGGTCGGTTCCGGCCCCTTCGCAGAGTTTTTTCTTGATCGCGGCGTTGACGAAGACGCGCTCTGCGAGCGGATCCTCCGCCGCCGCCTTGATGATGGCGAGGTGCGCCGGCGTCCAAACGCTGGCATCGACCTCCTTGCGATTGTCCGCCACCACCATGGTGGCCGACATCTCTTCCCGCTCCTGCCGTGTCAGCTCGCGGTCCGGCATCGGCCGCAGCCAGATGTCGGCATCGAGCCCGACCTGGTGGCTGGCATGGCCGGTGAGCATCGGGCCGCCGCGGGGCTGCGCCATGTCGCCGATCAACAGCCCGTGCCAGCCCACCTTGGCGCCTTTTTGCGACAGGCGCTCGATGTATCGCACCAGGCTCGGATGTCCCCAATTGCGGTTGCGCGAGAGCCGCATGACCTGCCAGGTGGGGCCGTTGATCGGCAGCGCCTCCCCGCCGGCGAGGCAGCCTTTGGCATAGAATCCGATCGCCTCCGACTTGAGGTGCGCCGGTTCGCTCTTGCGGCCGAACAATTCCTTGGCCGGATTGCCGGGATCGTCCGGCTTGGCGAGCGGGGGCAGGGGCTTCGGGTCGAGCGTGCCTAAATCCTGCGCGCCCGCGCCATTTGGGGCCGCAAGCTGAACCGCGAGCAGCGCAGTCGCAAGGACCAGCGGCGCGATCACCCCTCCGGCGCCACGGCGGAGCCGGGGCCGCGCTTTGATTCGTGACGTCATGTTCCGCATTCCGAATCGAAGATGAGACGCCCCGCTACGGAGTTTACGCCGCGCCGATCAGGTGTCGAATTAAAACTCACACGTCCACCTTGAGCGCCGCGATGAAGGCCTCCTGCGGAATGTCCACCTTGCCGAACTGGCGCATGCGCTTCTTGCCTTCCTTCTGCTTCTCCAAGAGCTTGCGCTTGCGCGTCACGTCGCCGCCGTAGCATTTGGCGGTCACGTCCTTGCGGAAGGCGCGCACCGTCTCGCGCGCGATAATCTTGCCGCCGATCGCGGCCTGGATCGGAATCTGGAACATGTGCGGCGGGATCAGCTCCTTGAGCTTTTCCACCATGCCGCGGCCGCGGTAGTCGGCGCGGGCGCGGTGGACCAGCATGGACAGCGCATCGACCGGCTCGGCATTGACCAGGATCTGGAGCTTGACGAGATCGGCCGCGCGGTAGTCGGAGATATGGTAGTCGAACGACGCATAGCCTTTCGACACCGATTTGAGCCGGTCGTAGAAGTCGAACACCACCTCGTTCAGCGGCAGGTCGTATTTCACCATGGCGCGGCTGCCCACATAGTTGAGGTCGACCTGCGCGCCGCGGCGCTCCTGACAGAGCTTGAGGATCGAGCCCAGATATTCGTCCGGCGTCAGGATGGTGGCCTGGATCCACGGCTCCTTGATCTCGCGGATCCGCATCGGGTCCGGCATGTCGACCGGATTGTGAATCTCGATCTCCTCGCCGCTGTTGAGCTCGATCTGGTAGATCACCGAGGGCGCGGTCGCGATCAGCTCGAGGTTGAATTCGCGCGCCAGCCGCTCCTGGATGATCTCGAGATGCAGGAGGCCGAGAAAGCCGCAGCGGAACCCGAAGCCGAGCGCCGCCGAGGTCTCCATCTCGTAGGTGAAGCTCGCGTCATTGAGGCGCAGCTTGGCGATGGCGGCGCGCAGGTTCTCGAACTCGGCGGCGTCCAGCGGGAACAGGCCGCAGAACACCACCGGCTGGGTCGGGCGAAATCCCGGCAGCGGCACCGCGGTCGGCTTGCGGTCATCCGTGATGGTGTCGCCGACCCGCGTGTCGGCCACCTCCTTGATCGAGGCGTTGATGAAGCCGATCTCGCCGGGGCCCAATTCCTCGGTCTCGCGGATTTTCGGCGTGAACACGCCGACCCGTTCGACCTCATAGGCCGCATGGGTGCGCATCATGCGGATGCGCTGGTGCTTGCGCAGCGAGCCGTCGACCACCCGCACCAGCACCACGACGCCGAGATAGGTATCGTACCAGCTGTCGACCAGCAGCGCCTTGAGCGGCGCATCGCGGTCGCCCTTGGGCGCCGGCAGGCGCTGGACGATCGCCTCCAGGACCTCCGGCACGTTCTGGCCGGTCTTGGCCGAGATGAGGATGGCGTTGGCGGCGTCGATCCCGATCACATCCTCGATCTGCTGCCTGACCTTGTCGGGTTCGCTGGCCGGCAGGTCGATCTTGTTGAGAACGGGCACGATCTCGTGCCCGTTGTCGATCGCCTGATAGACGTTGGCCAGCGTCTGCGCCTCCACGCCCTGGGAGGCGTCCACCACCAGGAGCGAGCCCTCGCAGGCGGCGAGCGACCGGTTGACCTCGTAGGCGAAATCCACGTGGCCGGGCGTGTCGATCAGGTTGAGCACATAGTCCTTGCCGTCGCGCGCCCGATAGTTGAGCCGCACGGTCTGCGCCTTGATGGTGATGCCGCGCTCGCGCTCGATGTCCATGGAATCGAGCACCTGCTCGACCATCTCGCGCTCGGAGATCGCGCCGGTGAGCTGGATCAGGCGGTCCGCGAGCGTCGACTTGCCGTGGTCGATATGCGCGACAATCGAGAAGTTGCGGATATTGTCTATGGTGGCCGCGGTCATGACGCGCGGATTAGCACCCATGTCCCGGAGCGGCAAGCGAGCCGCAATCACTCCGCCGCGATGCGGCTTACGGCCAGGAACGGCTTGAGCGAAACCGGCTTGCCGGCAGGCGCCAGGAGCACGCGGCCGGGCGGCACCGGCGTCCAATCGGCATCGAGCGGCTCCGATACGTCCACGACATTGCCGCCGGATTCCCGGTAATAGAGCGAATTGGCGCTGTCATTGGCGGCGTAGCGGAAGGCGTAGAGGTCGCGCCCATTGGCGAGCGCGGCCGTGAACCGCAACGGCTCCTTGATGCTGCCCGCGCTCGCCATGTCGGTCAGGGTCGCCAGCACGCGCGCGGTCGCGCCGATCGGATCCTTGTCGCCCCCGGCACCCAGGATGGCGAGAAACACCGCCTCCGAATCGGTCGTGCCCACGCGCGAGCCGTAGAACTCGTCCGGGATCAGAGCCTCGGTCATCCGGCGCATCCGGCTCCAGTTGCCGACCACGCCGTTGTGCATGAACAGCCAGCGGCCGCAGGCGAACGGATGGCAGTTCGGCCGGGTGATCGGCGTTCCGGTCGAGGCGCGCACATGGGCGAAATAGAGGTGCGAGCGGATATGGCGGCACAAATACCGCAGATTCTCGTCGGACCAGGCCGGGCGCACCTCACGGTAGAGACCGGGCTCCGCATGCTCACCGTACCAGCCGAGCCCGAAACCGTCGCCGTTGGTGCTGGCGGTCGATTCCAGCGCCCGGACGCTCTGCACGACCAGCGAATGGGCCGGCGCCGTGACGTATTGCTCGAGCGGGACCGTATCCCCGCGATAGGCGATCCACCGGCACATTCGGACTGATCCTGGGCTGTTCCGGAACCCCAACCTTGAATCAAAACCTACCATTGCGGGCGGTTGCGGCAAAGCAATGGCAGATCGATCTCGTCTCGATCCTGGACCTCATCGGCACCGCGTGCCATAGAGCCCCGGCGTGTCCGCGGGACGTCACCCGGGCGCCAGCCAAAGAGGCAACGTCGATGTCGGAGGTAAGCGCCGTCGGCGGCCTTGGCAAGGCGCAGCCCCTGGAGCGCTTGCTCAATTCCCTCCTCGACCCTGGTCGCCAGGAACGCACGGTCCTGGCGCTGCTCGCCGCTTACGCCGCGGCCTGGTCGATTTATGGCGCCATCGCCAAGAGCAGCCAGGACATCCATTTCGACATGGGCGAGATGGTCGCTTGGTCGCGCGAGGTGACGTGGGGCACGCCCAAGCATCCGCCATTGCCGGCCTGGCTGGTGCGGGCCTGGTTCAGCGTATTTCCGCTCGAGGACTGGGCCTACTACCTTTTTGCCATCCTGCTGGCGACGGCGGCGCTGTGGATCGCCTGGAAGGCATCGGCGCCCTATCTCGCCGGCGAAAAGCGCGTCGTCGGCCTCGCGCTGCTGACCCTGGTGCCGTTCTATAATTTTCACGCGCTCAAGTTCAACGCCAACACCATAATGACGCCGCTCTGGGCGCTGACCACCTGGTGGTTCCTGCGCTCCTATGAAACGCGCAGTCCGACCTATGCGGTATTGGCCGGACTTGCAGCGGCCGCCGCCATGCTCGGAAAGTACTGGTCGATCATGCTTCTCATCGGCCTCGCGGTGGCGGCACTCGCCGATCCGCGTCGCGGCCGCTATCTGCGCTCGCCGGCCCCCTGGTTGACGATTGTGGCCGGCATGGCGGGGCTCGCGCCCCATCTCGCCTGGCTCTACGCCAATGACTTCAAGCCGTTCAACTACATGATGGAGTCGCATCCCGCGTCCGCCTGGGCGGGGCTGCTGTCGGGCTTGGGTTATGTGGCGGGTGCGGCCGGCTATGTGGCGGCGCCCACGCTCGTCGCGGTTGCGGCGGCACGCCCGAGCTGGAGCGCCGTTGCGGACACCGTCTGGCCGCGTGAAGCTGACCGGCGGCTGGTTCTGCTGGCCTTCCTCATGCCGCTCGTGCTGCCGATCGCGGCGGCGGCCGCGGCCCAGGAGGAGATCGTGTCGCTGTGGGCGATCGGCAGCATGACGCTCCTCCCGGTCGTGCTGTTGTCCTCCGCGCAAGTGACGATCGCGCGGACCCAGATGCGGCGCATCCTCGCGCTGGCGATTGCGGTTCCGATCATCGCTGCGGCGCTTTCGCCGGCGATCGCGATCATGATCCATCGCCAGGGCGTGTCGAACTATGCGACGCATTACCGTCTGGTCGCGCAGGCGGTGGAAAGGACCTGGCGCGAGACGACCGACCGGCCGCTCGGCCTGATCGGCAGCTATGACAATCTGCTCTACGGGACGCTGTTCTATTTTCCGGGAAGCCCCTCCACCCTGGAGATCATAAATCCCGGCGTGACGCCGTGGACCGATGCGGCCCGCATCGCGCGCGAGGGCATCGCGCTGTTCTGTCCGGTCGAGCTGACGGCCTGCGTCCAGGCGATGAACGGCCTTGCCGGGCGGAGCCCGGTCGGCAAGCGCGTCGAGGTCGAGCTGTCGCGCACCTATTTCGGCGTTGCGGACAAGCCGGTGCGCTACCTGATCGTGACGATTCCGCCGGGTGCTTAATGCAGTTCCCGAAAAGGAATGTCATCGCCGGGCTCGTCCCGGCGATCTCGATAAGGGAAGCACCGTGCACTCCAAATCGAGATGGCCGGAACAAGTCCGGCCATGACAACTATGAGCGTCGACCTTAAACGGAAAATGCTCTTGACCACTCTCAATACCGGTAGTGATCCGCCTTGAAGGGACCGTCGGCCGGTACGCCGATATAGGTCGACTGCTTCTCGTTGAGCCTGGTGAGCTTGACGCCGATCTTGGCCAGGTGAAGCCGTGCGACCTTCTCGTCGAGATGCTTGGGCAGCGTGTAGACCTTGTTTTGATACTTGCCGGGATTTGTCCACAGCTCGATCTGAGCGAGCACCTGGTTGGTGAAGGAGGACGACATCACGAAGCTCGGATGGCCCATGGCATTGCCGAGGTTCACCAGGCGGCCCTCCGACAGCAGGATGATACGCTTGCCGTCGGGAAATTCGATCTCGTCCACCTGCGGCTTGACGTTGAGCCACTTGAAGTTCCGCAGCGCCATCACCTGAATTTCGCTGTCGAAGTGACCGATATTGGCGACAATGGCCCGGTCCTTCATCTTGCGCATGTGCTCGATGGTGATGACGTCCACGTTGCCGGTCGCGGTGACGAAAATGTCGGCGCGCAGCGCGGCGTCCTCCATGGTGGTGACCTCGTAGCCCTCCATCGCCGCCTGCAGCGCGCAGATCGGATCGATCTCGGAGACGAGCACCCGGCACCCGGCCTGGCGTAGCGAAGCCGCCGAGCCTTTGCCGACATCGCCGAAGCCTGCCACCATGGCGACCTTGCCGGCCATCATCACGTCGGTGCCGCGGCGAATGCCGTCGACCAGCGACTCGCGGCAGCCGTAGAGATTGTCGAATTTCGATTTGGTGACGCTGTCGTTGACGTTGATCGCCGGAAACAACAGGCGCCCGTCTTTTTCCATCTGGTAGAGCCGGTGGACGCCTGTCGTCGTCTCCTCGGTGACGCCCTTGATGTTGTTGCCGAGCGTGGCGTACCAGCCGGGTTTTTCCTTCAGCCGCCTCCCAATGGCGGCAAACAGCACTTCTTCTTCCTCGTTGGTCGGATGGTTCAGCACCGCCGGGTTCTCGGCCGCCTGGATGCCGAGATGGACCAGCATGGTGGCATCGCCGCCGTCGTCGAGGATCATGTTCGGGGTGCCGCCGTCCGCCCACTCGAAGATGCGGTGGGTGTAGTCCCAATACTCATTCAGGCTTTCGCCTTTGACCGCGAATACGGGCGTGCCGGTGGCCGCGATGGCGGCGGCCGCGTGGTCTTGGGTCGAATAGATGTTGCACGAGGCCCAGCGCACGTCGGCGCCGAGCGCCTCGAGCGTCTCGATCAGCACGGCGGTCTGGATCGTCATATGCAGCGAGCCGCAGATGCGGGCGCCGCGCAGCGGCTGGCGGGGCCCGAATTCCTCGCGCGTCGCCATCAGGCCGGGCATCTCGGTCTCGGCGATGGCGATTTCCTTGCGGCCCCATTCGGCCAGGCTGATGTCCTTAACGACGTGGTCCGCGGCAGCACCTTTGGCGGTTTTCGATGCGGCTTTCATGATGATCCTTAGGCTGGCGGGAATCTCGGGCCCGATGGCGGACCCGCATGGGCATGCCTATAGCAGCGCCGGCATGGCGCTGCAATGAAGATATAAAGATTTCTTTATGTCCCCCCGAGGCTCACTCGCCCTCGGTGAATCGCCCGGCCACGAGCACGGCCAGGGCTTCGACCGCTTCGGCAGCCTCTGCCCCGGTCGCTTCGACCTTGATGCTCGTG
>WNFJ01324566.1_pt2 | contig 16642 bp, 12 predicted proteins | sample 5400461 | NCBI WGS metagenome assembly WNFJ01 (sample SAMN13153349, study PRJNA577476) | soil metagenome | isolation source: 115 cm saprolite on Douglas fir-dominated hillslope | place: USA:California | collected 2013-09-17 | reverse complement strand
AAATACACCGACAATGAATTCAATATGGCTCGCGATGCAGTGGATACGAGCATTGCGTTAGCGGAAGCAGCAGGCTTTGAAGTTCTCTCCAGGAACTACGATCCAAATCCGCCGGGCTACAGCATCCATGAGCTGGGCACCTGCCGGATGGGGAATGATTCGAAGACAAGCGTGCTGAATAAATGGGGCCAGAGCCATGACATCAAGAATCTGTTTGTTGTCGATGGCGCCAGCTTCGTAAGCGCAGGATGGCAAAACCCAACCATGACGATTGTGGCGCTGGCGATGCGAGCTTCGGAATACCTGGCTGAACAGATGCGTCAAGGAAATGTTTGACGTGAACCGTTAATCCAACCCTACAATTTTGCGACCGAAGAAAGAGGTTTGATCTTGAATTATACGCGAAGGGATTTTGTCAAAGCCGGCTCCGCTTCCCTGCTCTGCGGTTCTTCGGCGCTTCACGCCGGCAAGCTGAGCGCAAAGACGCTAAGTTTACCGCTCGGACTTCAACTCTATTCGGTACGACAACTACTTCCCACAGACTATGACGGCACACTCAAAGAGATTGGAACGTTGGGCTACAAGGAAGTGGAGTCGGCCGGATACTTCAATCACACTGCGGCGGAAGTCAAGACGGCAATGAATAATGCCGGGTTGAAACTTGTCAGCGCGCATCATCCGTCGGATGATCTGCATAGGAACCTGGATCAGATTCTTTCCTTTAGTCATGAACTGGGCGGAACTTACATCATCTGTTCTTCTCCTGGACATAAGAGCGCAAACCCAGCAGACAAAGGGAGCTTTACACTTGATGACTGGCGATGGAATGCGGATCAGTTCAATGCACTCGGAGAAAAGGTAAGTGCTGCCGGCATGAAGTTCGGCTATCACAATCACGTTCTCGAATTCAAAGAAACGGATGGAGTAATACCGTACGTCGAGCTGATGCGCTTGACCGATCCTTCCAAAGTCACGATGGAGATGGATTGCGGGTGGGTTACTGTCGGGGGCGGAAATCCGATCGATTATCTGCGCAACTACCCAACCCGCATCACGATGCTGCATGTGAAGGACTTCAAACCATCCGCAACTCCGCCATCGAATACGAATCGACCTGCCATCGCAGAACTTGGACAAGGAACGATCGATTACGCTCCCATCTTTGCGGAAGCGGCAAAGGCTGGGCACATTAAGCATTGCTTCGCAGAACAAGAGGCCTTTAATTTGCCTTGGGTTGAATCTTTGAAAATTGATGCGGACTATCTGCGGAAGCTTGGTATGAGTTAGGGCGGGTTCACGCTAACGAAGGGCTTCGACGATCAAGGCGAAGTTGTCCATGAATCACGGAAATAGGTGTTGGCACCGGCAAGTGAAGGCGGGCTCAGCCACGTTTGAACGGATTCGACTCGTTCGGGCGAACGATGTACCATGCGACTTTACAAAGAGGCCGATTATGCTCCGTAGACCGATGTGCGCCATGCTTCTTCTTGCCGTTGCTGTGCCTGCCTTGTTTGCAGCTTCTCAAGCCGGTTCCCCCAACAGGAATCAGACCGAACCAAAGGTGCTGACCGCTCCAGAAGCTGCGAAACTTCTTCCCGACACAGTCTTCTTCCGTGGTCAGAGCGCACCAATCCAGGCAAGAAACTCTGGCGGAGTTCAATTTGCAAAAGACGCGCTCCTTCTTATTAGCCTGGTGGACACAGCGGGATACTCAAGCTCTGTGCAGGAAAAATATCAGGCCTATCTGATCACCGAAACGGCGATCGACATTGAGGGCCATCGATTGGAACCGGGCGCCTATGGATGCGGTTTCCTCGCTGGCAACACCTTCGTCGTTATGGACATTGGCGGCCACGATCTGTTCTCCGCTCGCTCTTCCAAGGACGCCGATCTGCGGCGTCCTACTCCTCTGCAGGTGCTGCCATCGCCCGGAGGTGCCGGATACCGGCTCTACGTTGGCCGTGACTTTGTTACCTTTGCGCTGGCTGCCTCTGCAGTACGCTCTCCGCATCCGTGACTACAATCGGGACTCTGGAGCGTTTTGGCGCTTCTGGCTTTTGCAGGCTGCAACATTGTACTTAGCGGCACTCTTGATCTGACAGCACGACGACACGTCCGACAGGTTAGCAAGAGCACAATTGGCACCAACCTTATTTTTATGCAGCCACAGTGCAGTTGAATGTCTTAACATGCAGAAGCACACTCGCATGAATCTTTCGCGCTTCTGCTTATTCTTTTCCGTGCTTCTCCTGGCCCTATGTGCGGTCGCATCCACATACACGGGGGTCCATGCGCAAGAACACGGCAGACTCGCGGAACAGTCCCCTTTCGCGGCCTTGGGGCATCAGGCGTGGTCAGGCGAGAATGGTCTTCCGCAGAACAGCGTTCACCAGATACTCCAAACACATGATGGATACCTCTGGATCGCTACCGAAGGAGGCGTCGCCCGCTTCAACGGTATCCAGTTCACCGTCTTCAACCAGGAGAACGATCTGGCTTTCACCAGCAACGATACTTGCTGCCTCGCCGAAGATCGAACCGGTGATCTTTGGATTGGAACATCCGATGGTCTTCTGCAATACGCCGGAGGTATGTTCCGCCGTTACACGACGGCCGATGGACTGCCCTCTCTCCGGTTGTCTTATCACTCGCCACGACCGGTGACGGCTTGCTGCTAGCACTTACCAGCGATGGTCTCGCAAGGTATGACGGACGGAAGTTTATTCCGATGGAACTTTCAGCCTCCGCGCTCGGCTCCGGATCCGATGACAGCGTTTGGGTTGCGACTGCAACTGGGCTCTTCACATTTAACCGCGGAGATCTGCGCGCCGTAGCAGTCCCCGGCCTCCCAAAGGAGCCGATCGAGGGTCTGGGTTCCCTGGAGGATGGCTCTCTGTGGTTGCGAACGCACACGGTCTTTGTGCTGTGGAACCAGGGCCGTCTCCGCACATGGCGGACAGGACACGAGCTACCAGGGACACGGGTACAGTCGTTCCTCGCGGACTCGCGTGGGATTCTCTGGGTCGGCACCGACCAAGGTCTCGTTGTGTTATCGTCCGCATCCACAGCCGACAACTCGCGACTTGAGATACAACCTGCCTTAGGCGCCAACTCCATCCTCACAATGTTCGAGGATCGGGAGAGTAATATCTGGGTCGGCACCGATACAACTGGGTTACATATCCTTCGACGGCAGAAATTCCGAACGTTGCCTTCGCTTTCGGGTAATCCCATTACCGCAATCGCGCAGACGGCTGATGGAACCATCTGGCTGGGCAGCAAGGGCGAGGGCCTCTTTCATTATGTAGGGGGTCAAACCCGCCATCTCTCCACGAAGGATGGCTTGATCAGCGATTTCATCCTAACACTTGCCGCAGATAGAGATGGCTCTCTCTGGGTCGGTACACCAGACGGACTCAATCACCTGCGCGGCGAAAAGATTGAGTCCTACACCTCTGCCGATGGACTACCGGACGACTTCATCCGTTCTCTGTATGTAGACCAGGATGGAAGCCTATGGGTCGGCACGCGTCGTGGCCTTGCTCACTGGCAAGGCGGGCACTTTACCTTTCTGTCCCACGCCGATGGCCTGAGAAGCGATTTGATCGGGGCCATGCTAAGGTCAAGTTCCAATGATCTCTGGGTCGGCACGCTCGATGGTCTCGTCCGCATCAGAGACGGCAAGTTGACTGTCTTCACGAAGACCCAGGGACTTTCGGGTGAAGTCATCACTTCCCTGCTCGAGGATGCAAACCACGGCACACTTTGGGTGGGCACGAAGGATGGTGGGCTTAGCCGTTCCTCGGGGAACGGCTTCCTGCCTGTTCAAGCGCAGGATCTCCCCCGCGAGATCGACGCGATCCTTGAGGACACTCACGGCTACCTGTGGCTCACCTCAAGCCGTGGGGTCATGCGCGTACTGGCGTCCGAACTCACAGTCTGCGGAGAAGCAGCTTCGTGTACCCCTCACATCACCACCTATAGCTCCTCCGATGGAATGCCAACCGAGGAGATGTCGTCCAGCGGGCATCCCGGCGCCTTGAGGGCGGTTGATGGGCATCTCTGGTTCGCGACTCGCAAAGGTGTGGCTGTCGTTGACCCAAAAACCCTGAGCGAAAACCATACGCCACCACCGGTCGTTGTAGAACGCTTCACGGTTGACGATACCCTGTTCAAAGGCACAGAGATAACAATTCCACCGGGGCATGTACGGTATGGCTTCGAATATGCGGGTCTCAGTTATGTGTCGCCCTCCAGAGTGCGCTATCGCTATATCCTTGAAGGATTCGATAAGCAGTGGACACAGGCTGGTACACGCCGCAATGCCTACTACACCAATCTTCCGCCGCGACGCTATCGGTTCCGGGTGCAGTCGGCCAATGAAGACGGCATATGGAACGAAACAGGCGCAGAAGTGGCGTTCGCAATCAAGCCGCGGTTCTATCGCACGCTCTGGTTTTCAGGACTTGCGGCGCTCCTGCTCGTCGGTATTATCTTTGCGATATATAGGATGCGTGTTCGTGCAATTCGTTCGCGGTTCGACGCGATACTCGCGGAACGCAACCGCATCGCGCGGGAGATCCACGACACGCTGGCGCAGGGGTTCGTCGGCGTCTCGGTACAGCTTGAGCTCACTGCCCATCTACTCGCGCAGTCTCGTGTGGACGAGGCAAGTCAGCAGGTCGATCGCACACGGGATCTAGTCCGGGAGGGGCTCGCCGACGCCCGTCGCAGCATATGGGACCTGCGAGCGACCGGCACACAGGCCACGCTGCCAATGCGGCTCACGCATCTCGTGGAACAAAGCGCGAACGAGCATCTGAAAACCGAAATCGGCATTGGGGGCGTTTATCGTGCCCTCCCTCATTCTCTGGAGAACGAAGTGTCACGAGTTGCACAGGAGGCACTCGCCAACGCAGTCCGTCACTCCGGAGCGTCCCATATTGCGCTCGATCTGCGCTATCATCCAAACGAGCTCACACTAACGGTCTGCGATAACGGCATTGGGTTCCATTCGACTGACACAACTCTGCCTGCGAAGGGGCACTTCGGACTTCAGGGAATGCGCGAACGTGCTGATCAAATTGGAGGAACGTTGAACGTGGAGAGTTCGCCGAAGAGCGGTACTACCATCACGCTGAGGGTACCGCTATCGAACGGAAAGGAATGAAGGCATGGCAGATCGAATCAGAACTCTGGTAGTAGATGACCATCATGTGGTGCGACAGGGTCTCGTCGCTCTTCTTCGAGTCATGCCCGAGATCGAGATCGTTGGCGAAGCAAGCGACGGCCTTCAGGCGATCGCGTTGCACCGCAGCTTGCAGCCCGATATCACTCTTATGGACTTGCAGCTTCCGAACCTGGGAGGGGTTGCGGCCATAACCCGTATCAAGGCAGAAACCCCGACAGCACGATTTATCGTCCTGACAACCTTCGACGGCGACGAAGATATCTATCGCGCGCTACAGGCCGGAGCCAAGGCCTACCTGCTTAAGGGAATGACCATCGACGATTTGCTCAGCACCATCCGCCTCGTTCACGCCGGAAAAACCAGCATTTCGCCGGCAATCGCGGAGAAGCTCGCCGAGCGCATGGGCACGCAGGACCTTACTGCACGGGAGCTCGCTGTCCTTGAGCGTATTGTTGCTGGTCGCGCGAATAAAGAAATCGCGTCCGATCTTTCAATCTCTGAGGCAACGGTCAAAACCCACGTCAATAACCTGCTAAGCAAGCTTGGGGTCAGTGACCGCACAAACGCAGCTACCGTGGCTATTCAGCGCGGCCTCGTCCACTTCAAATAAGGCAACCTCTATGAAGCTGTCGCTCGTTCTTCTTCTCCTGATAGTTATCCCGCCTTCGGTCCGGGCCCAACCCAAGTCTGGATGGCGTTCCGCCACAACGGAGGAACTTAATGCTGTGCTGCCATTGCGTGCCCCAGTGGAGAAAGAGCGCATCGAAACCGAGATGCGGACTGCATCCGGCATCGTCAATGCGCGCGGAAAAGTCATTGCTGGTGTGGTCCTTATCACTGCCGGTTACTCCGCGGATGGAAAGTACTCTCATTACCTCGTCGTCCAGGCGCCGATCTCAATCGCCGAAATCGCCCTCGCCCCGGGTGCTTACGTCTTCGGCTGGCAACGAACGGACGAAGGTCTCCTCGTCAAATTCTACGAGGCGACGAATGGAGTGGAACGTGGCACAGCCACCGCTCATCGGATGCCCCAGGGGAGCCGCGTGGAGTCCTTTCGCCTCTGGCCGCCCGGAGATCAATCCATTTTGCAGATTGGACGATTTAGCCTTCCCTATCGATTGGCGGAATAGATATCGACAAATCCTTGTCTGAGCGTTTGAGAACCCTGCATACGGATTAGGCCACTACGTGGTAAACATGTTGTGGGAACTCCGGCAGCCGGAGGATTGATGCGGAAATTTCCGTCTCGACGGAACAGAGCACAAGAACTTTATAAGGACCATGTTATGGGTAGTTGTCGTAGTACACCCCGGAGTTTCTATTCTCGGTATCTGTCTGGAGCTATTGTTTTGTGTGCAGCTTTCTCGATGGCCCAGGGGAGGTTGATCGCTCAAACTACTGCGCCGAGCGCTCCGGCTCAGGATTCGCTACAGGCCGCCCCCCAGGGGAAGAGCCAGGAACCACAGACGGGCGGAGTCAACACGGGCGGGGTGCATGCAGCGGTGCTCGACAGTGAACACAGGCCAATCACCGCCGGCGGTTTCGTGAAAAGCGGTCCGATCATCTTTCAGGACGTCGCCCAAAAAGCAGGCTTGACTACATGGAAGCACACGATGGGGACGCCTGAGAAGCGATACATCATTGAGACGAACGGCTCCGGTGTCGGCTTCATCGACTACGACAACGACGGCTGGCTTGATATTTATTTCGTGAATGGGTCGACCGTCGACGCGATGAGCGGAAAAGCGGTCGGGCCTAAAGCTGCGCTCTTCCACAATAACCACGACGGCACGTTTACGGACGTTGCTGCAAAAGCAGGCGTGACCAATGATCGATGGGGCGTTGGGGTTGCGATCGCCGACTATGACAACGATGGCTGGCCCGATATTTATGTCAGCAACTTCGGCAAGAACCGGCTTTATCACAACAACCATGACGGCACGTTCACCGACGTCGCTGAGAAAGCAGGGGTGACGCTGGGCAACTGGTCGACGGGCGCCACGTGGGGCGACTATGACGGCGATGGCCGTCTCGATCTCTTTGTGCCAGGCTACGTTCACTACGATATGGCGAACCAGCCGGTTTCCAGCAACGATGGCGCGACATTGTGCCAGTTCCGTGGTGTGGAGACAATGTGCGGCCCGCGCGGCCTGAAAGGTGAACCAGACCATCTCTTTCACAACAACGGCGACGGGACCTTCACGGACGTCAGCGAGAAGGCCGGCGTTAGCGATAAGAACGGCTACTATGGGCTTGCTTCCCTCTTCATCGATGTCAACGATGACGGCAAACCTGATCTTCTGGTCGCGGACGATTCCACGCCAAACTATCTTTATCTCAACAAGGGCGACGGCACTTTTGAGGATGCGAGTTATGCCTCTGGTTATGCGCTGAATGAGAATGGCCGTGAGACCGCGTCAATGGGCATTGGCTTTGGCGATTACCGGAACAATGGGCTGGTGGACTTCTACAACACCACCTTTTCAGACGACTACAATCCGCTTTATCGAAACGACGGCAACGCAAACTTCACTGACGTCAGCTACCTGATGGGAATTGCGGAACCTACCATCCCTTTTCTTGGCTGGGGTACGGCGTTCATGGACTTCGACAACGATGGCTGGAAGGATATCGTGATTGCAAACGGCCATGTTTATCCGAGCGTTGATCGTACCAGCTGGGGAACTACGTGGGCGCAGCGTCCCCTGCTCTTTCGCAATATTGAGGGGAAGAAGTTCGAGCTCATGCCTGCTGTTGAAGGCAGCGGGCTGGCCAATGTCTACGTTGGAAGAGGGGTGGCAGTCGGGGATTTATTCAATAACGGCAAACTTGATGTTGTCATCAACGTCTTAGACGGCCACCCTGCCTTGTTGCGCAACGTGTCAGCCGACACTCGTCACTGGGTGGAACTCAAACTAGTCGGCGGTCCGAAGAGCCCGCGGGACGCTGTCGGCGCTACGGTATTTCTTACTGCCGGCGGGCAGCGGCAGCGTGGGGATGTTGTCTCGGGGGGAAGCTATGCGTCGACCCATGATCCTCGTCTGCACTTCGGACTTGACGACGCGACCTCTATTGATATGGTCGAGGTGCACTGGCCGAGCGGTGCGAAAGAGAGATTTGCCATTAGCAAGCCTGATCAGATTGTGACGCTCGTCGAGGGCAAAGGCGCAAAGTTGTAACGGCTTGGCTACTGCGATTGGGTTGCGGTGGCGGTGTTCTTCGGGGCTTTGCGTTTGGCGTGAAGGAAGTCGACCAGATCTTTGATCTCGTCCGGCTGGAGAACGTCTCCGAAAGCGGGCATGGCGGCGCCGCCATGTTGAATCTGATGTTCGATCTGCTGTTTCTTTAGGCGCTTGCCAACGGTGCTTAGATCTGGCCCACGTTCACCGCCGTGGCCATTTACGCCATGACAATGCTCACACCCCTTTTCGTGAAAGAGCGTGGCTCCGGAGTTCTTGCTTTCGTTTGAGTAGGCGTGAACAACCGAAATGGACGGTCGTGGCAGACTGCACGCGACAGCGACGACGACGGCCACGAAAGAGGAGGCGATGAAGATTCGGGTGGGGATTTTGCGGTGTCTTTGCAGAGACGTAGTTATCTTTCTGCGACAGGTTATCGCGTGGCACATTCATTCTTAGTAAGACTACAGGTGAAGGCGGCGGTTGACTAGAGTTCTCCGCCGCTCATGGAAGAAGAAGTTGGCGCGATGATCTGGGGTGAGTGCTTTCCGGGCTTCGACGGCATATCGAGTTCATGGGTGTGCCAGACGATGCTTTCGTTTGCGATCTCCGTGTGTTTCTGAAGAAATTCGAAGGCGTAAGTGCTTGCGGTCGGATCGTCCTTCTGGTCCGCAAACATTGCGGCTTGCTCCTTTGAAAGGTCTTTCAGGCCGAGCCTGCGGTAAACGATCGAGAGGATGTAGTGGGCAGACAGATCATCTGGATCGATGGACTGGACCTTCTCATATTCAACTCGGGCCAGATCGTATTTATGGAGCTGGTAGTAGGAAAATCCTAGTTCGCGATGGGCGTCTCGAGATCGCGGAAAGCTGGCCGCGACCATCTGCAGATCGGCGATCGCCATATCCATATTGCCGGAATTGCGTTCGACCAGAGCGCGGTAGTAGAGGGCACGTGCGTTTCCCGGGGCAAGCGCCAGGGCCTTTTCAAGGTTCGGACGGGCATCATCATACCGCTGCCATTGAATTTGGACGATGGCAAGGTTAGTGTACGCATCGGCATAGTCTGGACGAAGCTCGGCGACGCGCGTGAAGGCGCGGGCGGAGGCAGCATACTGTTGGGCATCGAGCAGCGCGATTCCGTAGTTGTTCCAGCGCATCCACTCCTTGTTTTCTTCCGGTCCGGGAGTGACGGGGCTGTTATCGCCCACTTGAATGGTGCGGGTCTGCGACGCCATGTCGACGATGGGTTGCTCGTAGTGCTTGCCCATGCCGAAGTCCATGAAATGTTGGTCAAAACGGCGATATTTCACTGTCGCAGTAATCGTGATCGGGCCCACAGCGGCTGGCGGCATGATGAAGGAGTAACGCACCAGTTGAGAACGCCCAGACTGGATGGTGTTGTTGTAGGCGACGACGCGGTTGGTCCAGACCTGATGCAGGTCGTTGAGGCCGCCATTCACATTGACGAGACGATTGGTGAAGCTGTGGGCGCGTTCATCGAGATCGCCGCTCGGCTTGATAAATCCACTCTGGTGCAGGATTTTTCCGGCTGCGTCTTTGACGGTGAACTCAACCCACGACTCGTACATATCACGCTGCTCAGGCACGTGACTGTGTGCAATACCCTTGTTCTGGATGACGACATCGGCGGTAATCGTCTCGCCTGGAGTGATGGAAAACCTGGTGAGCCCCAGAGGGGCATCGAGTCCCTTCAAGGAGGCGCTGTCGACCATTTCGCCGTGCTCGATGGCAAAGATATCAACATTGAAGACGCTGTTCTGGAGGAACTGCACGATCCTCGCTGCCTGCTCGTCGAAGCCGTAGATCTTCGGGATGATGGTATTCGCACCCAGCCACCGATGCGACGCGAGCTGGCCTTTCTTCGCACCGGAGTCTGTCAGCTTCAGCGCCTCGCGCTGCATATGGCAGGTCTGGCAGGTGGAAACCGAATCCTTCACGTAGAACGGCAGAGGCGATTGTTTGGCGAAGGAGGAGTTTTGCCACTCGTCGTAGAGGAAGATGGCGCGTTGCCATTTGTAATCGTTCAGAGTGTGTGGCAAAGCCGCCTTGTGACAGGACGAGCAAAACTCTGAGGTGCGGTAGAAGTCCTTCATGACCGCTTTACTATGGCGATCGAGGTGGGCGAGAATCTCGCCGTCGGAGACCTTGCGGGTGACGGGCTTGCCGTCTTCATCGACCAGTACGGCAGGAACACCCATGACGTAGCTGCCGGTGCCGCGTGTGTCGACCTTCTGGATGGAGTGGCAGACCGTGCAGGTAACGCCGTCCTGGTCGTACGGACGCTTCTTCGGCGCGCCTTGTGTCAAGGCTCCGGCCACAACAGAGATCGGGTCGTGACAACCTTCGCAGTGGCGGGAAAATTCAACTCCTTTGGAGTCGTTAAGCAGCGCCACATTTTTGAGGTAATAGGGGACGCGATTGGCGTTGGAGTGAGCGGACTCGCGCCACTGCTTGTGACTCTCCTGATGACAATGACCGCAGTACTCGGCGGTTGGAAAATTTTTGGGGTCGATGAACTCGCCGGTGTCGGTCATCGCATTGGAAGGGACGAAGGGGAGCTCTTTGCCGAAGCGAAAGTTATATTTGGCAGCGATCTTTTCGGTGTATTCGTGACGCGCTGCGGCTGCGTCATCGGCCTGGCTGCCAGCCTTCACGGCTCCTGGTTCGAACAAAGCGAGGCTTGCCAAGCCCATCCCCACGAGGAGGACGAGTGCTCCGGCGCGCTTTCGATTTTTGATCGCCATGTTCTTGAGCCCACTTCACTACAAATCCGCCAGCAACAGATCATTGGAACATTGGGAATACTAACGACGGAAGTGAGTGTCTGTCTTCCATCTTTAGGTGGAGTTTTTCCTCAATCCCCGGGTACGGGATGACAAGCCTCAGTGTAATCCTGCTATATTTCGCTGGTCACGTTTTCCAGCCTCAATATGCGCCCGATATCCCGTTCTGCGGATACGACTTAGAGGCAATTAAGCGTTTTCCCATCTGGTCCGTCGCAACAAACGACGAAGGTTGAACTATGGGCGTAGCTTCAGGATATTTCACAGGTGAAACTCTGAAGACACGGCAGTGCCTACAAGGTGCCGCTACTAGCGATAGCCTGAATTTCCCCGGGGATTTGCACTGCCCAGCCGGCGCCAGAACCCGGGCTATATAACCCCGTCACTGAAATTCTAGAGGATCGCCGCGAGCAATCATCTTGATCATTTGTTAATACAGGGGCAGATAAAAATGCCTTACGCTACAAAATGGTCTCCCAAAGATGAATGTCCTGGTCATCGAAGATGACAATAGAATTGCCAATCTGGTCGAACGTGCACTGACCGAAGATGGGCATAGCGTCACCGTTTCGCATAACGGTCGAGAAGGAGCGGACCTGCTTCTCTCCGGGCAGTTTGACGCGGCGTTGCTGGACATCCTTCTTCCGGAGATGGATGGATTCGAAGTTCTTGAGCAAGTGCGGGCAAAACGCTGCAGGACGCCCATACTCGTTTTAACCGCGGTCGATGCGGTTCCCAAGATTTTGCAGGCCTTCGATCTGGGCGCGGATGACTACCTCGTCAAACCGTTCATCCTGGAGATTCTTCTGGCGCGGGTCGGCGCCATTGCCAGACGCATTGCTTCGATCGAGCTACCGACAGCGAGCGCGGGAGGTGTCACCCTCGATCGAAACCGCCGCGTCGCTATCCGTCTTGGCAAAGAAATTGCACTCACACGGAAGCAGTTTGAACTGCTCGAGACTCTCGTCAGGCGTCCGGGTTTGATTACCACTCGCGAACAACTGATCGAAGCGGGCTGGGGCACAGCAGATGTAAAGGAAAATACCCTGGATGTTTATATCCACGGCCTGCGCTCGAAGCTCGAAGACGAGTCCGATAAGGGGCAACCGCTGATCAAAACAGTTCACGGATCCGGTTACATGTTTGTGGCGGTGTAGGGTGCATGCTCTATCGGTTCGGGCGAAGCTCATGCTGCTCTACTTGCTGGTCACGTTCGCGGGCCTTCTCATCTTTGGGCTCATGTCCTTCGGAGCGCTTGAGTATGCGCTGCTTCAGGGAAAGAAGACGCATCTCCAGGGACGCGAAGACCGGCTGATCGGTCTGCTCAATGAGAATGGGGCAAAGGGCGTTACCGAGCCGCTCAGCGAGCAGCTTAGAAACTATGCTCTGGTAACCCATGAGGGAAATCTATTCCACATCCACAACCTCGACGGCAACATTTTCTTTCCGTCTGACGGGATCGGCCGAGACTGGGCGTTGCCCTTTGAAGGCGAATGCTCGCAGCCGGTGTTCAACTCAGTCATTCTCGACAAGAAGTCTGTGCTCGTCATGTGTCACATGATTCTTCTCGATGGCCGCATGGTTCGCCTTCACATTGGGGGCTCGTTGGATGAGGAAGCCTACATCCTGCGGACCTATCGCAACGCTCTATTTCTTCTTATGCCTGGCCTATTGATTCTTTCCTCCGTCAGCGGATACTTTCTGAGCCGGCACGCATTGAAGCCTGTCGATCGAGTAACGCGCGCCGCGTTGGGGATTGGGATCGGTAATCTCTCCCAGCGCCTGCCGGTCCCGTCGGCGAAAGATGAGATTCAGGCTCTGGCTGTAGCATGGAATCAGCTGTTGGCACGACTAGAGGCTGCAGTCTCCCGTCTTAGCCAGTTTTCAGCAGATGCCTCGCATGATCTCAGAACATCGATCACCGTCATGCTTGCTACAGCACAGTTGTCTCTTCATCGGCATCGCTCGGAAGACGAATATCGCGATGCCCTCGACAAGATCGTAACGGAGTGTCGAACGGCTTCGACCTTGCTGGATGCGCTCCTGGCGCTCGCCCAGAGCGATAACTTTGTTGATGAAGTTGCGTTCAAAAAGATCGATCTTTGCGAGTTAGTCGTCAACGGCTGTAGACGTGTAGAGGATTTGGCGGAGTCCAGCGGCATTCTCCTGGACTGGTATCTTCCGGCTGAGACGATTCATATCGAAGGCGATGAACTCTTGCTGCAGCGTCTGCTGGGAATATTGCTGGACAACGCGATTCGTTACACGCCGGAGTCTGGCGAAATTCGAGCCGAGGTCTCGCTGGTGGCCGACAGCGCCTTCGTGACCGTGCGCGATACGGGCGTAGGGATGTCGGAAGACGTCCGCCAGCACATCTTCAACCGCTTCTACCAAGCTGACCTTAGAGAGAGAAAATCGACGGCGGGAAGCGGCCTCGGTCTTTCTATTGGGCGATGGATTGCCGATGCCCACAGCGCAGAGCTGACGGTGGAAAGTACTCCTCTAGAGGGCTCTGTCTTCCAAATTAAATTCCCCATGAAAGTGGGGGTTCTTCATTCGAGTTGATGTTCTACTAAGGTGAACCTGACTTAAGGTTGCTGAAATAAAACTTAAATCAATCTTAACTTCAAGGGTAATTTCGAGAAATCCACTGCTTTGGCGTGAAATTTACTGTGCTGTAACGCAAGTGAATTCCGGCATTCACAATCCGACCTTACGCTCAGTCTCACCATGAGACAACAAAACCTGATAGCAAACATGATCGTTTTGTTTGCATCGACCAATCTATACGGGCAGAACTCTGTTACGGCAAACTCTGTTGCAATGGAATCGTCCGCTAAAATGTCTTCGAGCCACGCCACCTATTACATCGATCCTCTACCACTTCACCTCAATCTGATTCTGTCTCCTCCTCCTGCACGGGGCTCAGCTACGGCTGCGGCCCGAGCTCGCGGAATTATATCGTATCGAGGCTGTACGCACACCCGCGCAGATCACTCAGGCCCAGGCTGACGATCATGAAGAAGATATCTTTGTCTTCGAGACCGTCCTTGGTCCAGGCTTTACCGCTGAGGCTTTGCCTATCACGGCCTCGCTCTCCGACCGAGTACGGAAGGAGGAAAGTGCGGCAGGCGGTTCGCTCAAGAAGCTTTATCACCGTCCACGCCCTTATCAGGTCGACAGCACGCTTCACCCAGTCTGCCCACTCACCCCCGAGCCCACTTCGTACCCGAGCGGACATTCGCTTTCCGGCTATCTGCTTGCTTTTACTCTTGTGCAGCTAGTCCCCGAAAAGCGCCAACAGATATTAGATCGCGCCGATGAGTATGTCCACAATCGACTGATCTGTGGTGTTCACTATGGCAGTGATATTGAAGCCAGCCACAGAGCCGCCTACGCGATTTTTGGCTCAATGATGGCTTCACCCGATTTTCAACGAGATCTCGCCGCCGCGCGTGAAGAGACGCGCCGCAAGCTAGGTCTTCCTTTGGCAGTTCCCCAGCAATAAGGAGTGCTCGAGGCACTACCTCACGCACTTCGCTGACAACCCGATCTTCACTTATGCGCTTAATTGAAACTTTACCGGAGGAATTTGTGACTCAAACTACACTTTATCGCTGGAGCGTCGCACTGCTGCTCAGTCTATGCTCGTTTTTACTCTCTGCCGCACCGCAATCGGTACATGCTCAATCGACTGGCACCACCGTCACCGGTACCGTCACCGACGGCAAGGGTGGCGTCCTTCAAAGCGCGACCATTAACGTAAAAAGTGAATCAACCGGTAATGTCCGGAGCGCCAAGGTCGATGCGCAGGGTCATTTTTCCCTCAGCGACTTTACGCCTGGCCGTTACACCGTCGAAGTCTCGGCCCCCGGTTTCGATCTCAATCGCCGGACCGTGCAGCTTACAGCAGGGCAGGATCAGGACGTCTCCGTCGCGATGAAAATTGGCGGCATCTCCCAGCAGGTCACCGTTCAGGCTGACGAAGTGAACTCCATTGCTGCCCAACTCGCCTTGAGCGCCACCTCCGCGCGCACCGAGATCTCTCCCACTTTCATCCAGAACTTCACCACGCCCACGGCCGACTACGGCGAGATCGTCGCCATGACGCCTGGCACTGTTACCCTCAACGGAAACGGCGTCGGTCTTGGCCAAAGCAAGAGCTCCTTCCGCGGCTTTCCCGATGGCGACTACGACATCGACTTCGACGGCATTCCGTTCTACGACACCAACTCCCCGACCCACCACTCCTGGGCCTTCTTCCCCTCGCAGTGGATTGGCGGCGTAGACTTCGACCGCAGCCCCGGCACCGCATCCACCACCGGACCCCCGCCCTTCGGCGGCTCCATCCACCTGCTTTCCAGAGATCTCTCGCCTATCCAGAACGTCCGCGGCGGCGTCTCCTATGGTTCGTTCAATACCCTCCTCTATGACGGCCAGTACGACTCCGGCAACATCGGTCCAAACCACAAAACCAGCTTCGAGGTCGACGTCCACCACATGTCGTCTGATGGATATCAGACCTTCAACTACCAGACCCGCAATGCCGGCTCCATCAAGGTCCAGTACAAGTTCTCAGACAAAACCGTCGTCACCGGCTTTTCGGGCGTCATCTGGCTCGACGCCAACACGCCGGCCTTCAGCGCGACCCGCTGCCAGCTCTATGGCACCGCCAGCGCGTACACCTGCACCGGGACGCTTGCGCCGTTCGCAGGGTCGGGTCTCAACTTCTACCTGACCAACAACTCCGACCCGGTGAACTACCTCAACTACGAATACAACACCTACCACGTGCCGACCGACTTCGAGTATGTCGGCCTCCGTTCCGAACTCGGCCACCGCATTACGTTCGATGTGAAGCCCTACACCTACAACTACGACAACTCGGAGAAGTTCACCAACGCAACCCCGATCACCTACCAGACGACCATCAACGGGTCGAACCTGTATAACGGGCTCCCCATCCAACCCTGCAACCTGCAGGTCAAAGGCAAGCTGCCTTGCGGCGTCGACAAGTACAACAGCTATCGCAAGTACGGTGAAACTCTTACTGTCAGCCAGTCGTCGAAGCTCGGCATTCTTCGCACCGGTCTTTGGTACGAGTGGGCCAGGACCGACCGCCACCAGTACCCCAGCGATCCGCTCAACAACTGGGCCGACCAGACCCTGCCCAACTTTGCCGAACAGTTCTGGAACAACTCCTACCAGCCTTTCGGGGAGTATGAAGTTCACGTCACTCCCAAGCTGAACATCACCCCCGGCGTCAAGTTCGCCTACTTCACCATCGACACCAAGCAGTACGCCGACAACGGCAAGACCATTGGCGGTCTCGGCACCAACAATCCCAATAGTTTCATCACCAACCATGGCAGCTACAGCGCCTGGCTGCCCTCCATCGACGCCAACTACCGACTCAAGAGCAACTGGTCGGCCTACGGTCAGCTCTCCACCGGAAGCATCGTTCCG
>WNFJ01737166.1_pt3 | contig 16646 bp, 15 predicted proteins | sample 5400461 | NCBI WGS metagenome assembly WNFJ01 (sample SAMN13153349, study PRJNA577476) | soil metagenome | isolation source: 115 cm saprolite on Douglas fir-dominated hillslope | place: USA:California | collected 2013-09-17 | reverse complement strand
CATACCCAATAGCCGCCGCCGGAGCCGCCAGATCCAACATCCGCAGCGGACCGACCCGCTTCCCCTGAGTTCCCGCCAACGACCCCTTGAAGCTGGCCTCGCGCCCCTGCCACATCAGCATCGCAATACCTGCCAGCATCCCGCCGAACCACGCAAATCCAGCCTGGAACCAGTGCAGAAAGCCCAGCAGCACCTCGACAGGATGCCCCCACCCCGGCAGCACAATCTGCCGCATCGACAAGCGCAACTCAGTCAGATTCTGCAGCTCATGCCAAGCCTTTGCGCCGATCACACCGGCAATTACCACGAACGCCACCACGTTCAAGGCGTCGGCATCCACGCCATTCCGCCTGAAATTCTTATGCAGCACTATCGTCGCCACCACCGCGGCCAGCCACAGAAACAACCCGAACGTACCCAGGTGCACCGGGCCGATATTGATATAGGGATACATACGCCTCGCTTGATTAAAGTATAGACACCCTTTCCCTCCGCGCCCATTCGCGCTACTCTGACGTTTATGTCCATCAGCACTCCCACCTTTCCCCCCGCCTCGTCCATGCAAGTCCTCTACACCAAAGACCAGATCGCCGAACGCACCCGTGAGATCGGCGCACAGATCACCGCCGACTACGACGGCCAGTCCATCGTCCTCATCGGCGTCCTCAAGGGCGCGGCCATCTTCCTCGCCGACCTCGCCCGCGCCATCCAGGTCGACAACACCTTCGACTTCGTCGCCGTCTCCAGCTACGGCCGCGCCCGCGTCTCCTCCGGCGCCGTCAAGCTCATCAAGGACATCGACAACCCCATCGAAGGCAAGCACGTCATCATCGTCGAAGACATCCTCGACACCGGCCTCACCCTCAGCTACCTCCGAGGCCTGATGCTCCAGCACAAGCCCGCATCGCTCAAAATCGCCACCTGCCTCGACAAACCCGAGCGCCGCCTCGTCCCCATCGAGGCCGATTACGTAGCCTTCAAGATCCCCAACCAGTTCGTCATCGGCTACGGCATGGACTACGCCGAACGCTACCGCGGAGTCGACGACATCCGCCTCTTCCCTGAAGATGCCGCCGGCCACTAGGCAGTTCAATCCTTTCTTTGTTTGTCATCCCGTAGGGATCTGCTTCTGCCGTTGCAATTGTCCTCTCACATCCAGCCACAAACGATCGGGTGCCCCATCCATCGCAGCCTTACGCGATGGGTGGGAATGTAAAACCTCTCCCAGCCAGCTCTTGCCTTTGCGGTTGTTTGTTCTCTCTCAACCTACTTTGCGCTCTTCACCTCCACGCTGATCGCCCGCAACTCGCATGCGCCGACATTCTCCAGGGTGTGCGGCGGCAGCGGCCCGGACCACAGGGCACTCTCCAGAGGAATCTTCCCGGTGATGCGACTGTCCCCCACCGTTGCTCCCTCCCCATCGCGACGCACGAAGTCGCTCCAGCTCAGGATATACAGGGCACTCGGCCATCGATGGGTGTGAAGCGGAACTGTCTGTCCCGGCGGTACCCGTGTATCAAGCACACGCACAAACTCATTCTCAAACAAGAACGCATGATACTGCGGTGCCGCGTTCAACGCGTCAAGCTCATCAGGCCAGTCTGGCTGGTTCAACATGAACGAAATTCTACCTCGGTCCAGAACTCGCCCAACTTCCGCTATCGATTCAGACGAAACATCGTGACAATGCGGCGACAGCCTTGCTACATTGCTCCCCATGCCGTCCAAACTCGCATTCATGACCGTAGGAATCCTGCGTGAGCCGGTCGGCCACGCGCAGGTTCAAGGATTTGTGGACCGCATAGCGGGCGTGTATGGAGCAGCCGAGGCCAGCGACGGATTTCACGCACGCTCCATTCGAGATGTGGGGACGTGGCTTCATTCGTGGGGCAACGTCGAGCTTCCCGCCTGCTTTCCCAGTCCTCCAGAGGAGACACAGATTGCGATGTCCCTCAGCCTCTGGAAGGATCTGGAATCGGTGGCGGCGTTCGCCTACCACGGAGCGCACGGTGAGGCGTTGGCGAAGAGGAGGGAGTGGTTTGAAAAGTACAAACTCCCGGTCTACGTGGCTTGGTGGGTACCAGCCGATCACCAGATCGATTGGAAGGAAGGCAACGCCAAGCTGGAGCATCTTCACCTCCACGGGCCCTCAGCGGTTGGCTTCGACTTTGCTCGCCCCTTCGATCCCGACGGGAACGCAAGCAAGCTTGATCGGGAGGCAGTGAAGGCCAAAGCCGCCATGAACGCGCAGTTGCAGACTCCCTGACCACGTTGCGCGATCTGCCACCCGATCGCTGCACCCTATTTCCACAATATATACCGCTATTTCCACATAAATAACGCGTTTGAACCAATTGCATCCCGAGCAATAGCGAGTACTATTCTCTTCAACGGAAGAGCAATCTTCCAGGAGGAGAGAGTAGACAAGGGCTATCAAGAGAACCGGCAACGGAACTCACGAGGCACTCAGGAAACTGAAGGCTGACGGATAGAACGAGAAAGCTCTTACAACGAACGCGAGAACGGAAGCGCACGGAAAAGCGGGCTCACACTCGCAGGACCGAAGATTCCGGGATGGCAACGTTGTGATCTGATCGCCGAATCAGATCTTCGAAAATCGGACAAGCAGAGGGCGACGTCTCGAAAGAGATCTCGCCCTTTCGCTTTTTGTGCATGCGGATAGTCATCGCCCTTCGACCTTCTAATATTGCTGCTCGGTCCGCGCCGGACAACTCAATGGGATGAATTGAAAACAGAGAATGATTGTTTCACTCATTCGCGTTCAAACACTCCAGCCAGCAACTCATAACTCCGCACCCGCGCCGCATGATCCCAGACAATCGTATTCACCACCAACTCCCCAATCCCCAACGCCCCAGCCATCCCCTCTAGTTGCTCCCGCACCTTCGCCGGAGTCCCCACAAAATACCGGGGCCACTCCCCCTCCTCCATCGGAATCTCCCCCAACAATCGAAGCTCCCGCAAAGCATCCTCAGGCGAAGCCACCGGTCGCCGATCCCCCTGCCGAATCCGCCGTTGCAGCAGCCTCACGCTCGAAGCTAGATACTCCGCCTCCTCCTGCGTCTCCGCGCAGATCACCCCCACGGCAACCGTAGCCTCCGGTCTCTCGCGACGCACCCCATCCCGGAACCCCCGCATATAGGTCTCAATCGCCGCCCGCGTAGCCACCGGACTGAAGAAGTGGGCAAACGAGTAAGGCAGCCCGAACTCCACCGCCGCCGCCGAACTCCACATACTCGACCCAAGCATCCACACATCCGGGCTCCCCGGCATCTCCGGCGAAACCCGTACCTTCGAAAACGGATGCGACTCCGAAAACTCCCCATTCAGAAACGCCAGCAGCTCGCTCACCTGCTCCGGAAAATCATCCACCGGCTGCACCTTGCGATTCCGCCGCAGGGCCATCGCCTCCACAGGCCCACCCCCGGGAGCCCGCCCAATGCCAAGGTCAACCCTCTCCGGATAGAGCGCATGAAGCATCCGAAACACCTCCGCCACCTTCAGCGACGTGTAGTGCGGCAGCATGATCCCGCCCGACCCGATCCGGATCCGCTTCGTCTCCGCCCCAATCCGTGCTAGCATGATCTCCGGAGCCGTACATGCCAGCGTATCCATTGCATGGTGCTCCGACATCCAGAACCGCGTATACCCTAGCTCATCCACCCTCCGCGCCAACCCAATCGAGTTCTGCAAAGCCTCCGCAGGCGTACTCCCAGCCGCCACCGGGGACTGGTCCAGCACCGACAGCCGCAATCCATTCTTCTCTTCGCTCATATCCATTCGATGGCCGACCCCCGCCTAACGAACCAACCGTCAAATCAGCCCCCGCGTCTCGTCTTTGTCATTGCTCATTACTCATGACTCGTTACTCCTGCTCTTTGCTTTTTGTTCTTGCCTTGCTTGTTCTCATTTCACCCAATCCACAGGAAATCGTCATTTCGACCGGAGCGAACGGGGTCCCCAACGAGCGCACCTGCTCGTTGGGGTTGAGCTCGCACTTTTTGCGAGCTGCGGAGCTGAGAAAACCCGCTTCACCACCCACACCGCCTCCCAGTCCAGAACTCGCCGTTGCTTTTGTTCGTTATTCCCTAAGCCCTACGCCCTAAGCCCTGTTTTTCTGTCAAGCCCCAAACAGCAAATCCCCGCGTCAATCAAGGACAATCGCGTGCGTATTAGTTTCCTCCAATTCGTTATAATGGATTCAGAGAGTAAAGAAAGCCCCGGCGCGCCGGGGCTTTCTCTTTACGAGGAGCATAAAGTATCTGGAATGAAGACTTTGCAGATAAAGTATCTGGAATCAAGACTTTAGCAGAAACCCAAACAGGCTGAAGTCCATCTAAGGCACACAAATAAATAGACTTAGCCAAATAAGTACGGGGGGAGGGGGTACTTCCTTGCGCCTACTCTTTGAGCCAGTCCTAACCTCCATATGATAGAAACAGAGCGGCGCAGACGACCGACGCCGAAGGAGCATTCTTTTGAGCACCCTGTCCATCTCTGATCCTCTCCCCACAGGTCCTGACAAGTTCGACGCAGCCGCCTTCGCCGCCCACACCCTCTCGTCGCCGGAGAACCTCGCCGCCGTTCTCGATCACACCCTCCTGAAACCCGACGCCACCCGCACGCAGGTCCTGCAGCTCTGCCACGAGGCCGCACACCACCGCTTCGCCTGCGCCATGGTCAACCCCACCTGGGTCTCCCTCGCCGCCTCCGCGCTCACCGGCACCGGCATTCCGGTCGGCGTCGTCATCGGCTTCCCCCTGGGTGCCACCCTAGCCGCCTCCAAGCGTGACGAGACCACCCGCGTCCTGAAGCACGGCGCCCACGACGTCGACATGGTCCTGAATATCGGCCTATTGAAGTCCGGCCAGTCGAGCGACTACGAAGCCGTCCGTCAGGACATCCGCGGCGTAGTCGAGCTAGCCCACGCCTCCGGAGCCATCGTAAAGGTCATCCTCGAGACCTGCCTCCTCACCTTCGAGGAGAAGCTGCGCGCATCCGAGCTTGCCCTAAGCGCCGGCGCCGACTTCCTCAAGACCAGCACCGGTTTCTCCACCGGAGGAGCCACAGCCGACGACATCGGCTTGTTGCGCGGCGTCGCAGGCGACCGCGCGGGCGTCAAAGCCTCGGGAGGAATTCGTTCCCTGGCCGACGCCACCACGATGCTCCAGGCAGGAGCCTCTCGCATCGGTGCCAGTGCAAGCGTTAAAATAATCTCCGAACTGGCCGGGCACTCCCCAGAGTCCGGCAGCGCAAGCTCCGGCTACTGATCGACTGGCCTTTAGCTACTCCAGAATCAGGTACTTCCCACGCTGTCACGAGTCTCTGACAGCGCGGGGCACCACCAAAAGCAACCCACGAAACCGCGTCCTCACAGCCTCCGCAGTAGTATCATCGGCTCTTCTGATGTCCACCGCTCACAAACCCCGCCGCGCAGCCCCTGCTACCGGCGCGCCAGAGCCGGACCAGTCTCCCGAGCACCACTTCGAAGGCGACTATCGCCCTCCTGCGCCCGAGCCTGGACAGCCGCCGCAGCCCACGAACATCCGGGTGGAGCCCCTCCAGGTCGATTTTCTTCACAACCTCGCGGACGCCCTCAACACCACGCTTGATCTCAACACTCTTATGCACCGCGTCGCGGACCTGGTCCGCGCCGTCATCGACTACCGCATCTTCGCGATCCTGCTGATCAACGACCGCACTCAGGAACTCTGGATGCGCTTCCAGATCGGGCACACCCCCGAGATCGAGCGTGTCCGCATCAAACCGGGCCGCGGTGTCATCGGCCAGTCCGCCCTCCAGCGCAAGTCGCTGCTGATCGAGGATGTGACGAAATCGGAGTACTACGTCGAGGTCAACCCGAATGTGCGGTCCGAGCTGGCAGTGCCGCTGATCGTGAAGAACAAAGTGATCGGCGTCCTGGACCTTGAATCGGAGATACAGGGGTTTTTCACGAAGGAACACCAGCGGCTGCTGGAACTGGTCGCCTCGCGTATGTCGATCGCCATCGAGAACGCACGCCTCTACACCCGCGTCTCGCGGCAGGCGCAGACTCTTACTGTTCTCAACGAGATATCAAGGGAGTTCACCAGCATCCTTGACCTCGACGACCTGCTGGAGCGTATCGGGCTCCTGCTGAAGCGGGTGATCGACTTCCAGATGTTCACTATTCTTCTCTGGAACGACCGCACCAAGCAGTTCGAACACCGCTTTTCGAGCCGCTATGGCGAGCGCGTGACACGGCAGCGCAACGTGTCCCTGGGCGCTGGCATCATCGGAAGCGCGGCGGAGCAGCGAGAGCCGATCCTCGCGCCGGATGTCCGCAAGGATCCGCGCTATGTCGCCGAGAACCCGGAGACGCGATCGGAGCTGTCGGTCCCGCTCATCTACAAGGGCCAGGTGATCGGAGTTCTGGACCTCGAGCATACGCGCGTCAACTACTACAACGAGGACCACGTGCGCACCCTATCCACGCTTGCGGCGCAGGTCGCCATCTCGATTGCCAATGCGCGGCTGTACCAGCGCATCCACGAGGAGGAGCAGCGCATGGAGCGCGATCTGGAGATGGCGCGCAAGGTCCAGCTTCGCCTGATGCCCTCCCGGCCACCCAAGCTTGAACGCGCAGAGATCGCGGCGCAGTTTCTTGCAGCCCGCTCGATCGGGGGCGATGTCTACGATTTCCTGGACTACGGTCCAGGCAGAACGGCTCTTGCCGTAGGAGACGTCAGCGGGAAGGCGGCGCCGGCTGCACTCTACGCGGCACTGGTAAGCGGAATTCTCCGCTCTCTCGCTCCGCAGCATCTTTCGCCTGCGGCATTGCTGGCCGCGCTCAACGATCAACTGCAGGAACGCAAGCTGGATTCGCAGTATGTGACGATGCTGATGGCGGTGTGGGACGACTCCAACCAGACCCTGCAGATCGCAAACGCGGGCTCTGTCCAGCCGGTGTTCGTCTCCACTACTCCTACTGGTCCGGAGGTCAAGACCATCCAGGCCGAGGGCTTTCCGCTAGGCCTCTTCCCCGACGCTGAATACGAGGAGTTCACGCTCTCTACTCAACCCGGCGATCTCATCGTCTTCTTCTCCGACGGCATCGTCGACGCCGAGAATGCGACGGGCGAGATGTTCGGCAACGACCGCCTCAACGCAGTCCTGCAAAGCGAATCGCACCCCACTGCCGCCTCCACAGTCGAGGCCATCCTCAAAGCCGTCGGCGACTTCCAGTCCGGCACCGACCACTTCGACGACGAGACTGTCGTCGTCCTCCGCGTTCTCTAGGTCCTGTGGAATTGCATAATTCCCTGGAGGGGTGCCCCCCCGGTATCTTGGGCGTAAGTTATCTGGATTTAGCTACTTAGGTAGGAAACCCATCTGCAAAATCGTCATTCTAAAGGGGTTACGGCTAAAATTGTCTTTCTAAATGATTTAGCGGTTTAAAGAGAAAAACCCCGGTGGTTGGCCAGGGCTTTCCGGGTCTTTTCTGACGCTTATATTAACTATAGCCGATTGGGTGAAACTACTACGCAGGTTTACGGAAGATTATTTTTGAGCGCTAACCCTTGTTTTTTGTTTGATTTGCGGGTGGAATTTGGTATTTACTCCTATCGGAAGGGCTTGACAGGAAAAAAACAGGGCTCAGGGTGCAGGAAGAACAGCGGCAACGGCAGAAGACAACAACAGTTGAGGCCCAGGCCATTCGCAGGTTCATAACAGCTTCTAGTTTGCGATCTTCGCATCCACCTGTTTGTAGCCCGGAGGTACGTCGAACCTGGACGAATCCACTGTTGCCTGCGAGAAACTGGTCATCTCCGTATTCGACTCCACCAGCACAGCCGCCGTAGCAGGAGCCGCGCCCTGAGCCTGATCTGCAGCGGCGGCGGGCTGCGGATCGGCCTTCTTCTTCTTCCCGAACCCACCGAAGCCGCCCAGCCCAAACTTGCCGGCAATCGCCGACGTTGCTGACTCCTGGGCTACCTCGCCCGCACTCGGCATCGCCGGAGATGCGGCAGGCGCAGGCAGCGGAGCCGCGGATGCTGCCGGCAGAAGGGCTCCATTTGCCGTCGTCCCCATACGCATCACCTGGAGCACGGGAATCCCCTTCAACTTCGACATCTCCTTCACCATATCGGCGAGCCCTTGACCTGCGCCAGGCTGCATCGCCAGCATGGACTGGTTGATGCCACCGCTGAACACGACACCCAGCTTTGTCGCATACCGCTTGTGGAACTCCCGGGCCTCGTCGTACCCCGGAATATCCGGCGCCAGCCACATGTCGTTCGTGATCGCGAGGGCTCCGGTCTGTCCAGAGTTCTTGTCCGTTGCATCCACCGCCATCGTGAGGATCGCCTCGCTCGCATTCAGTCCGGAGACGTCCCTGGTGGCGCCTGTATTCCGCACATTGACCCGAAACTTCATCTCGGTATTCGCCGCGGGATCATCACTCTTCTGCTTCTCCTTCGCCTTCTGCATCGCCGCGTCCACCTGCTGTTTCATCTGGGCAAAGGTCATCACGGTGTACTGGCGCTTCACGTGGTCAATGCTGGTAATAGTCTCGCGGTCCAGATCGACGATCTCCGTGCGCTGCGCATTGATGCGCGTCATACGGTTTCCCTTGACCATCACCGTCGAGACGATCGGCTCTCCAGCCTGCCGAGCCTGCTTGCTGAAAGCGCCGGCCATCTTCATCATCGCCACGATGGACCCGCCAGTGATCTGCGTCGTCTCCGTGTAGGTAAAGTCCGCGAAAGCAACCGGCGAAGCCAATGTTGCCAGGACACCCAACACTGCACAGGGATTGATCATCCGAGTCTTCATCTGAATACCTCCTCAATTGTGAATGGGGCCCGGATTACACTTGAGAGACGGATCTATGCGCTTTGCATCCTCTCAACCGGAGAAGTGTATCGCCACCCTCACCCTTTGTCATTGAAATCAAATGGCACGACAATCGACGTGATCTGTCGCACCGATCGAAGCTGCTAGCATGAATCAACCGTGATCAATCGGCGACAACTTCTCAAGCTGTCCGGAATGACGGCAGCTTCTGCCACGCTTCCAGTGGCTGCAAAGCAGCTCTCCTCTGCCGATTACACGCTCGATATAGCCCCGTACGCACTCGAGGTTGCCCCCCGCCGCATCGTCAAGACGACCGCCTACAACCGGCAGGTCCCCGGTCCGCTGCTTCGCCTCAAGGAAGGCCGACCTGTAACCATCGATGTGACAAACTCCTCTGCGAATCCCGAGGTCGTGCACTGGCACGGTCTCTTCCTGCCCTCGGAGATAGACGGCGCAATGGAAGAGGGCACGCCGCACATCGCCCCCGGCGGCACGGCGCGTTACACCTTCACACCATCCCCGTCAGGCTTGCGCTGGTATCACACCCACACCTTCGCCGGCAGCGATCTCAGGAAGGGGCTCTACACCGGACAGTTCGGCGTTCTCTTCGTCGAACCGCGCGAAGACCCCGCCCGGTACGATCAGGAGTTCTTCCTCACGCTGCACGACTGGAACGGACACCTCTACTCGAGCGACGACGGCTCCATGAATCCGTCCTACGATATCTCCACCATCAACACTCGCACACTCGGCTTCGGTGATCCGCTCCGCGTCAAATCGGGCCAACGAGTCCTTCTCGACATCGTCAATACCAGCGCCACCGATCCGCACTGGATCGCCCTCGCCGGACATCAGTTCGAGGTCATCGCGCTCGACGGTAACCCAGTCCCACGACCGCAGCGCGTGCCCATGCTGTGCCTATCACCGGCCGAACGCGTCAGCGCCATCGTCGAGATGAACAACCCGGGCATCTGGGTCCTTGGCGAGGTTCGCAAGCGCGTGATGGCGGCAGGCATGGGCATAGTCGTCGAGTACGCCAATCAGACCGGCAAGCCCCGGTGGCAGCAGCCCGACAGTCTCACATGGGATTACCTCCAGTTCGGAGCCGCAACTCCCCCAATGACTCCCACGCCCGATATCATCGAGATCCCTCTCGTCTTCCAATCGAAGTTCGCCGGCCACGGGGCTATGGACCGCTGGACCATCAACGGAAAGTCCTTCCCCAACACGGAGACGATCACACTCCATCGAGGTCAGCGCTATCGGTTGCTCTTCAAGAACCCCAGCGCCGACGACCACCCCGTCCATTTGCACCGCCACACCTTCGAACTTCGCCGCATCTCCGGCCACCCGGAGAAACACGGTATCCTCAAAGACACCGTTCTTGTTGCCTCCCAGACCGAGGTCGACGTGGAGTTCACCGCCGACAACCCTGGCCTAACCCTGTTCCATTGCCATCAGCAGGACCACATGGACATGGGATTCATGATGCTCTTCCGATATGCCTGATCGATCGCTTATCTACGCCCCGCACCGTTCCCTCTCGCATCATCGGCGAATCTTTGTTCTGTCCGCCGGTATCCTGCTCTGCTGCGCCCACTCCCTGCTGGCACAGGGAAACTATGAGATCCAGGTCTACGGCGCTGATACCGTTCCGCCGAAGACGATGATGGTCGAGCTGCACTCGAACTTCACCGCCAAGGGCCAGCCCTACGACAGCGGCGGCGTCTATGCTACGAACCACCAGCAACACGAGACCATCGAGATCACGCAGGGACTTACTTCCTGGTCTGAGGTAGGCTTCTACATCTTCACCAGCATGCAGGCTGGCCACGGCGTTCAGTGGGTAGGCGACCACATCCGCCCCCGTGTCCGCGTCCCCGGCTCCTGGCACTGGCCCGTCGGCGTCAGCCTCTCCACGGAGATCGGCTACCAACGCTCCCAGTACTCGCCCGATACCTGGACGTGGGAGATCCGTCCCATCATCGACAAGTCCATCGGGCGCTGGTACATCTCCGTCAACCCCGCCCTCGAACGAACGTGGCACGGGCCGGATGTCAACCAGGGCGTCGGCTTCGCGCCGGGCGTCAAAGTTGGCTACGACTTCACCAAACAGGTCAGCGGTGGTGTCGAGTACTACGCCAACTACGGGCGCTTGGGTAGCTTCGACCCACTGCACCAACAGCAGCAGCAGATCTTCGCCGTCACCGACCTGAACGTCTCACCCAAGTGGGAGATCAACTTCGGCGTCGGTATCGGCCCCACAGCGGGGACCGATCATCTCATCGTCAAAGGCATCGTTGGACGACGCTTCGACTGGGGCAAACGGTCTCCCACAGACTGACCTCGCGCAGCTTCTAGCGAGAGGCTCTAGCCGTAGATGTTCGTATCCAGGAACTCATTCCTGAACTTGCCGCCGGGATCGTACTGCTTCAGCAACGCCTGATAGTCGGGCATCCTTGCATAGAGCGACCTCAGCCGCGACGGTGGGACGGTGAAGAGCTTTGCCCAATGCGGTTTGGCATCAAAGGGCGCGAGCTTCTCTTCGATCAGCGGCAGAACCTTCTTCACCTCGGGCCACTCCGGCTTCCAGGTGAAGTGAATGGCCATTGACGGTCGCTTGTAGCATGGGCTCATCCAAAGGTTGTCCGCGGCGATCGTCCTTAGCTCCGTGATGAACAGGTGCGGCGTTATCTGGTTGCGAAGCTGTTCCACAGCAAGGATGGCCTCGTATCCTCTCGCGCGCGGAACGAAGTACTCTGTCTGCAACTCAGCGCCGCTGCTGGGTGTGAAGTTCATGCGGAAGTGCGGCAGGCGCTCATACCAAGGGCCGGGGATGCCCATCTGTTCGGTGCAGTTCTCTGCCGAGTGTCCGGCAAGCGGGTGCAGTTTGTGGGTTGCGATCTTCGCCCCGAAGAACTCAGGCGCCCACTTGGCGGAGGCCCCCGGCTCGATGCGGCGTTTGATCCATACCTGACTGACCCGATGGTTCTGCCAATCAGTAAAGAGACTCACACTATAGCCACTCGCGAATATCTCCTCGAGGTTCTTCTCCAGTTGAGCCATCGAGAGATTCTCGTAGACCGTCTGGCTGACCTGAAAGGTTGGCAGGACATCCAGTGTCACCTTGGTCACCACACCCAGCCCGCCAAGCCCTACGACTGCCCCATGAAATCGCTCGCCGTCTTTCCGCGATAGAACGACGACCTCTCCGTCAGCAGTCACGATCTCCATTGCGGAAACGGCGGTCGACAGGTTTCCGTTCTTCACGCCCGAACCATGGGTCGCGGTAGCACACGCGCCGATGACGGAGATATGCGGCAAGGAGGCCAGGTTATGCACCGCGAAGCCATGACCATCAAGGTATGGAGCAAGCTGGCCGTAGGTCACACCGGCGCCGACGGTCACGGTGCGCGCCTTTGCATCCAGCACCATTCCATCGAACTGCTTCAGCGAGATCTGATTGTCACGGCTATCGGCGATCCCATTGAACGAGTGCCGAGCTCCCAGCGCCTTCAGCTTGCTGCAGCTCTTCACCACCTGCCGGACCTCGTCCGTGTTCTTCGGAAGGTGCAGGTGGTCGGTATGGTACTCGTAGTTGCCGGCCCAGTTGGTTCGATGCGCGGCCTGCTGCTCGGCCGGTGCCAGTCTCGACAATAAGCTGCCCGTAATGAAAAGGCCCGAGGTCTTCAAAAACTCTCTCTTATCCATAATCCTATCCAATCGGTTGGATAAAACCTCACGTCAACCGATTTATCAGCCGAACCATGTATAGAGGTTCGAGGCTCGCAAAGCAAGGGGTTCAAGCACGGGGTGCTCTTGGAGTTGCCATAGCAATCGTGTTTTCGTCACTGCGACGTGCAAAGCAGTTTAAGATAAAAGACAATGTCATCCATACCAAGTATTCAGACGATCCGTCCTGCCCGCACATTCCAGGGTTCCGTTACCGTTCCTGGCGACAAGTCCATCTCGCACCGCTATGCCCTGCTCGCCGGACTGGCCGAGGGGACGACGCGTCTCTCAAATTTTTCCACCGGCGCCGATCCACATTCGTCACTCGGCTGCATGGAGGCTCTGGGCGCCAAGGTCTTACACAAAGAGGACAAGACGATCGAAGTGACCGGCACCGCTGGAGCCTTTATTCAGCCGGCAGCACCGCTCGATTGCGGCAACTCCGGCTCGACCATGCGGATGATCGCCGGCCTTCTCGCGCCGCACCCGCATACATTCACGCTCATCGGCGACCACTCCCTTACTCTCCGCCCGATGGAGCGCATTCGCAAGCCGCTGATGCAGATGGGCGCACACATCGACCTCGTCGACGGTCACGCTCCCATCACCATCCACGGTGGTCCGCTGAAGGCCATCGACTTCGACACGCCCATCCCCTCTGCGCAGGTGAAGACCGCTGTGCTCTTCGCCGGACTGCAGGCGGAGGGCACTACCAGCCTCAGCGAGTCCGTCCGCACGCGTGATCACTCCGAACATGCGCTCCGGGCCTTCGGGGCCACCCTTAACCGCACAGGCGAGAAGCTGAGCATCCCCGGCGGCCAGAAGCTCAAGGGCATCGATGCAACCGTCCCCGGCGATCTCTCCTCCGCCGCCTTCTTTCTCTGCGCGGCCCTGCTCTTCCCGGACTCGAACCTCGTCCTCGACTCCATCGGCATGAACCCGACGCGCGCTGCGCTGCTCGACGTGATCGTCGCGCTCGGTGGCAAGATCAAGGTCCTCAATGTTGAGGAGCATCACGGCGAACTCATCGGCACCATACAGGTCAACGTCGCGCCCGGCGGTTTGAAAGGCATCGAAATCGCAGGTTCGCTCTCGGCGCAGATTATCGATGAGCTACCCGTGCTGGCCGCGATTGCGCCTTATACGCGCGACGGCATTACTATTCGCGATGCAAAGGAGCTTCGGGTGAAGGAGTCGGATCGCATTGCTCTGGTTGCGCAGAACCTGAAGGCCATGGGCGCTGAGCTCACCGAGTTCGAGGATGGGCTGGCCATTCCCGGAGGTCAGCAGCTTCATGGCGCAGTGATCGACTCGGGAACGGACCACCGGATCGCCATGGCCTTTTCGATTGCGGCGTTGCGGGCCAGCGGTGAGACGGAGATTCATGGCGCTGAGGCGGCTGCGATCTCGTTCCCTGAGTTCTTCACTCACCTCAACGAACTCTGCCAGCGCTGATTCTCTATCAACATCGTTGACGCGGGTAGCGAGTGAGCAGCTCGTCCAGTGCGGACGTGACCTCGGCGACGCTTACTTCGTCGATGATGTAGTCCGCAGGCGCCGATGGCATGTCTGCGTTCTTCAGGATGCGAAACATTTCGTTGCCCAGAGGCAGCCATTCGACCGGAGGAGACCATGCCGGAGCGATGATGACCATGGGAAGACCGACTGCCCGGCCAATATGCATCGGTCCGGTATCGAGGGTAAGACCGACATTGCAGAGGCTCACGATGGCAGCCAACTGCCGCAGGGTCGTCTTGCCCGCCACGTTCGTCGTACGAAACGTCAACCCGCCACGCAGTTCGTCGATGGCCGCAGACTCCGCAGCAGTCCCTACGAAAAGCACGTACGCACCGTACTGCTCCCTCAGAAACTCCGCAGCCGCACGAAACCGCTCAGCGCGCCACGCCTTTCGCTGCGTAACGCTCGTCTGCGTGACGAAGACGGCTACGGGTTGCCCCTTCTCCACACCACCCAGGGCAAGGGTTTCATGAGCCGTAGCCAGGTCCGTCTCGCTATAAAAAATCTCCGGCTCAGAGTGAATAGGCGAGTGCCCCAGGGTCTCGACGATGCGAAGATTGTTGGCTATCTGGCTCAGTGCACCGTCAAAGGCCAAAGGCACGCGATACATCCCCGGCACGACAGTAAATCCAACACGGACGGACGCTCCACTCAGCAACGCCTGCATTGCAATGAGTGTGCGCTCATTGCCCGTCGAAGTCAGGGTGGCATAAGTCGTCCCACGAAAAGGAAGCTCCTGGCGCAGCGTTCGCACCGCACTCTTCAGATCCTTCAACGGATTTGCTGTCTCAATCAAGCAGTCGATGCCCGGATTGTTTCGGAAAACATCCAAGGCAAAGCCGTTGGCAGCTACGGCGATGCGGCACCCTGGCACTGCGTTGCGCAAGGCCGGGATCAGCGGGGTTGCGTGTACCGCCGTTCCCAGAGCGCTGGGATATTGCAGGAGAAGAAAGTCTTTGATCTCTCGAAGAGGGCCGCTGTACGCAGCGCCGCCGTAATTTACCAGACGCTCAAGTGCCGCAACTCCGAAAAAGACCCCTCCCTTCACATTTCGAACAAGACTCAAGAGCAATCCTTGCTGGAGCTAAGGTGGACACGAGCGCAGAGCTGCTACATCTTGTAGCGGCCCATCTCGTCATCGTTCAGATTTTCAAGCCAGCGCCGCATCTCGTCCGCAGTCACGCTCCGCACTCCGCTCGCAGCCTGCTTTGAGTTTTCAAGTACCTCGCGGTTGACGTAGATAGGGCAGTCCCAGCGCAGCGCCAGGGCAATCGCATCGGAGGGTCGTGCATCCAGCGTCACCGTCTCGCCAGCGTGATCCATCCATATGACGGCGTAAAACGTATCGTCGCGCAGCTCGGAGACGACAACCTTGTTGACCTGCGCATTGAGACCCCGTGCAAGGTTCTGCAGCAGGTCGTGCGTCATCGGCCGAGGAGTCGCGGTCTTCTCCAGTTCGAGCGCGATGGCGTTGGCTTCAAATATTCCGACCCATATGGGAAGCACGACATCGCTGCCGACATCCTTGAGCACGATGATTGGCATGTTCGTAACGGGGTCCATCATCAGGCCGCGAATCTGCATCTCTACTTCCTCGGGAGCCTGCGTTGCGGATTGGGTAATGGTCTCGGCCATGATTAATTGAGTACCACAAACTGTGAGATGCGGTTGATGGGCACGAAGGGCACGGCATCCGCCGATGGAGGCATCGCCTCGCCGACGAGACAGTTGGGCAGCGTCTGGGTGATGCGGACGGGAAGATAGCTGCCGATGGGCGGATTCGCTTCCGCGAGCTGGACAGTAGTGAAGTTGACGGTCTTGTTCTGCGAGCTGCGGCCGACGACCTGGTTACGGGAATGATTGTAGCTCTCGACCATAACCTCCTGAATCTCTCCGAGGTGCCGGCCGTAGTGCTCGCGTTGAATCTCGCGCTGGCGATCCATCAGGATGCGTAGCCGCTCCGACTTGACCTCGTCAGGAATGCTGTCTGCCATCGTGACAGCCGGGGTGTTCGGCCTGGGGGAGAACTTGAAGGCGAAGACGGCGTCGTACTTCACTTCGTCAACGAGGGTGATGGTGTCCTCGAAGTCGGCATCGGTCTCGCCGGGGAAGCCGACGATCATGTCGCTGGTGATGCTGATGTCGCGACGCGCTGCCTTGATCCAGCTCATGCGCTCAAGATACCAGTCGCGAGTGTATTCGCGAGCCATGGCCTTGAGGACGGCAGTGGAGCCGGACTGAACGGGGAGATGGATGTGGTCGCAGAGCGTCGGAGTGTCGTCGATCGCCTGGACGATGTCTTGCGTGAAGTCACGGGGATGCGAGGTCGTGAAGCGCACGCGGCGAATGCCGGGAAGCTGGCCGACGGCGGTCAGCAGTTCGGCGAAGGTGAGCCGTCCTGAGGGATCGCGGTAGGAGTTGACATTTTGGCCGAGGAACTGAATCTCCGTGTAGCCGAGGTCGACCATCTTACGGGCTTCAACCAGGACTGAGGCCGAGGTGCGGCTGCGCTCTTTTCCGCGGGTGTAGGGAACGACGCA
>WNFJ01732544.1_pt1 | contig 16651 bp, 9 predicted proteins | sample 5400461 | NCBI WGS metagenome assembly WNFJ01 (sample SAMN13153349, study PRJNA577476) | soil metagenome | isolation source: 115 cm saprolite on Douglas fir-dominated hillslope | place: USA:California | collected 2013-09-17 | reverse complement strand
CCCGCAGCCGCGCCGTCAGACCCCTCGCACCCATCAGGTGCGCCGCAGCAACCCCCGCCACCAGGCGTGGTGCCGCAAAGTCCCAGCTCACCGCCATGCGGAAATCGGCAGAGTCCTAATCCACCACTCACGCTGAATGCCGGAGGCTGGGCGGCGGACTCTGCGGCTGCGGCGGGTCGGTGCTTGAGGCCAGCCCTTCCCCTCCGGCCGCGACCGCTGGGCCGCCACCTCGGTACTGCGACTGCGAGGCCGCATACTGCGAGTTTTCCCGCCCCGCCCGGAAGGCCGTCCACACCGTCTGGCCCTGGCCACCTACCTGAACGGTTACAACGTGACAGACGTCGGCCCCGACTGGATGAGAACCCCCGGCGGTTGACCAGGCCAAACCAAGATCTTTAGCCGAGCCAGAGGGTGGTGCCGGCGGTGGCGAGGCGGGCGCGGCGCTGGTCGTGGTCGGGCAGGGCGCGCGCGACGGTGGCCCAGAAGGCGGAGGTGTGGCGGGGCTGGCCGATGTGGGCGAGTTCGTGCACGATGACGTAGTCGGCCAGCGAGACCGGGAGTTGCATGGTGGCCCAGTGGATGTTGAGCCGGTCGCCGCGGCCGAGGGATCCGGGGAGAAGTGCGCGATCAGGTCCCACCGTGCGGGTGAAGTCGATGTGCTGCACCACGCCCTCAAGCGCCGGGTTGTGGTCCTCCAGCGCGGCGAGTGCCTTGTTCAGCCCGTCGCCGACGTTGTTGTGCAGGTCGTCGCGCAGGTGCTTCCAGCGGGCCGCGGCCGGCACGAAAAACGTGCCGGAATAGTAGGTGGGATGATCCGCCCGCGCCTCGGCCGTCAGCCGGCCCCGGCCCTCGGCCTCGATCTTCGCGATCACCCGTTCCCGCGCGGCCTCGAACTCATCCGAGGCGCGCTTGAGGAACAGCATCCCGAAGATGTACTCCTTGAACTCCGACGCGTCCATCTTGCCCGCAAGATGTCCGCCGCCGCGAACAAATGCCGCTCCAACTGCGGCAATGTCAGCTTCCGCACCCGCGCCATCCTCCCCACGCCAGCCCCATACGCAGCATAGGACTGCGCACAACAACGGCGTTGACGCCGTGGCGATTCGTTCCCATGCTGTGTCCGAGCCCAAGTGCGCTCGGCCCACTGAGTATGCGGCCAGCAGCCGACACGCGCCCTCGGTCTGCGATCGACGCAGCCGTGTTGGCGTGAGCTGTCCATCGACGTAAACGCTGGACCTGTGGCGGGCGTCTCGGGTGTGTCTGGATTTGTCTTAGAACACCGAACTGGATACATGACGCACGTGGACGGCGCAGATCCAAAAGGCCGTCGTCGGGTCGCCGGAAGGCTTTGGTGTCCACCGCATCCGATAGGACAATGCACAAGGGCGCTGACGTCCCAATCGGTCGATCAGAAGGGTAGGAGGCTGCATGCGGGCGCACGAGGTGAGCTTTCTTGACCTTGTCCGAACTGCTCGCCCTGGTCCGCGACCAGGGCGTCACCACCACGTAGCTCCGCGCTTTGCTCGGGGTGACCCCCGAAGTCCGCCAGGCCATCGCCGACCTCATCACGACCACGGCCCGAGCCGGATCCGAACGGATCCGGCACGAGCCTGACCGAGGCGAAGGCCACGCAGCGCCGTGATGCCTGGTCCTTCCGCCCCCCGCAATCGGGGAACCTCATGATTACCAGTGGCTTCGGATCCTGCTTGGGCGCTTGGCCCCATATACCGTCAGTTACTGTGAGCGACAACGTTGACAGCCCAAGACTCGCGGCTCAAACGAAGGCGCCGTGTGGGCGTGCGGATCTGCCGAGAAGAATGCGTTCCGAAGACTTATATTCTGGCGTCGTTGAAATGCCGCTGACATCTTCAACGTTATCTTCGCACGATGTTCTCGGCATTTGGGTGAAGCAATGCAGCAAAACGGAGTGACCGTCTTGGAGGGTTCGTCCGATAAGTCGTCATTGTTGGGCGGCTGCCCGGCAGGGCGGGCTTGGTGTCTTGCGGGCGGTGCCTGGGGTGTGCATGCTGATCGGCAGAGGATTCTTCCGGCTTGTCCCGTACGAGGGGCCAGATGGCGCATCGGCAGCATGCGGCGCACCGAACCATTCTCGTTGTGGATGTTCAGGGGTTCGGGGGTCAGGACAGGACCAATCGGCATCAGTTGGTGGTGCGCGATGGCATGTACCGGGCGCTGCGCCGGGCTTTCGCTGAGGCGGGTGTCCGCTGGGACGAGTGCCGTCACGAGGACCGCGGTGACGGGGTGTTTGTGCTGGTTCCGGCGGAGGTGCCAAAGGCGCCGTTCGTGGAATCCCTGCCGTATGCACTGAGCGAGGCGTTGTGTGGGCACAATCGCACCCACCACGGCCAGGAGCGGATCCGGCTGCGCATGGCCCTGCATGCCGGGGAGGTCAACTTCGACGATCACGGGGTCACGGCGGCAGCGATCAACCTGGTGTTCCGGCTTGTTGATGCTGAGCCGCTCAGGGCTGCACTTGCGGATTCGGGCAGCGCGCTCGCGCTGATTGTCTCATCCTGGTTCTTCGACGAAGTTGTGCGGCATAGCCCAGCTAGCAATCCGGGCGCCTACCGCCGGCACCACGTGGTGGTGAAGGAGACTGCCACAACGGGCTGGATCTGCGTGCCTGAGCGCCTGTCGCGGTCCAGCGAAACCGGCCAGGAGCCGCGTTTGGCCGCCGGGAGCGGGCCGGTGCCGCGCCGGTCTCACTTTGATGATTCGCCGGTAGGGGCCGGGCCGACTGATCGGGCGGGGCTGCCGGTGGTCGTGCCGACCGGGCAACTACCGCCGAACGTCCACGGCCGGGATCGGCTGCTGGCACAGTTGCGGCGGTTGCTGAGCAGGCCAGCGGACAGGTGGGTCGTCCTGACTGGCATGGGCGGAGTCGGCAAATCGACCGTGGCGGCGGCGTTCGCGGAACGCGTTCAGGTGGCACGCATCGGGCTGCGGCGTCCTATCGTCTGGTGGGTGGTGGCCGCGGATCAAGCCAGTCTCAGTGCCGCACTTGTCACGGTGGCCCGGCAGCTTGGAGCGGCGCGTGCGGATATCGATGCAATCGGCAGCGGCACGGCGGACGCACCGGACCGGCTCTGGGCGCTGCTGTGGCACGAACGACGCAGATGGCTGCTGGTCTTCGACAACGCCGATGACCCATCCGTGCTGGCCCGGCCGGCGACCGCCGCGTCCGGCCGCGCCGGCTCCACCGACGCTGTCACGAGATCAGTTGCGGACGGCACCGGCTGGGTCCGTCCGGCCAGGCGAGGTCTTGTCGTTGTCACTAGCCGAAACGCCGGCCGAGATCTTTGGGGACGCCACGCCCTGGTGCTCCCGCTTAACCCGCTGAGTGAGGGCGATGCGGCACGTGTGCTGTTGGACCGCGCACCGGGGGCGGGTGGCGATGTTGAGGCGCGGGCGTTAGCGCGACGGCTGGGGGGTCTGCCACTTGCCCTGCGGCTGGCCGGCTCCTACCTGGAATCGGGTGTGGCGCTTCAGGCGTCGTTTCGCGACTACCGGCTGGCGCTCGACAGCGGTTGTGCCCGCTTATGGACCTCCACACCGACCGCCGGCCCGGCGATCAGCTCCCGGACGGTCGTCATGCATACCTGGGAGATGTCCCTGGACGCCCTTACCAAGGGCGGCGTGCCGCAGGCACGGCCACTGTTGCGGCTACTGTCGTGCTACGCCTCTGCCACTCCGATCCCATTGAACCTGCTGGCACCGGAACGGCTCCGTCGCCTGCTAGCCGTCAGCGAGAACACGGGGGACGTGCTCGCGGGAGACAAGCCGGCGCATCGCCTGGAGGATGGCCTGTATCAGCTCAGGCAACTCAGCCTCATCTATATCCGGCCCACCAGCAGCGACGGCACACGCGAACGCGCGGTGATGGTGCATCCCGTCATCGCGGGCACCAACCGTGCTCACCTGCTCAACGAGCAGATAGGCAACGTCGACACCGCATTGGTACGCCGGACCGCGGTCCAGCTCGCGGTCGATGCCCTCGCCCCCCTCGATTTGAACGCAGTAGCGACTGGGCGCAGTGTCTGGTTCTAAGCCCGCATCTGCACGCCCTGTTCGAATCAGCCGCCCGCCAGATCGAACCCGGGCATCTCCGTGACCTGGTCGCCGCCACATCGAAGGTAGCTGCCGCACATGAAAGGAGTGGCGCTGTACCGGCCGGTGAGCAGCTGTTGCGCCGGGCTCTCGATGTTTTGGCCCGTCTCGGCAGCGACGACATGGCAAGCCTGCGTGTGCGCCACCAGCTGGCGTGGCAAGCAGCATTCCTGGGACGGCCAGCAGAAGCCGAGGAGACATTTCGCAACGTTCTGGTGACCCGGCGGCGTGTCCTCGGCGATGATCACCCCGACACCCTCTCGACACGCCACGAGCTGGCCTGGGTCGCCGCGGCGCAAGGGCGGTGGGCCGAAGCCGAAGCAGCTTACCGGGAAGTCCTCGACGCCCGTCGTCACGTCCTGGGCGGCGACCACCCTGACACCCTGACCACCAGGCACGAACTCGCGTGGACCATGGCGCTGCAAGGAAAGCGCGCGGCTGCCGCCACGGAGTACCAGCAGGTACTCGATGCCCGCCGGCGCGTCCTCGGCGCGGATCACCCCGACACGGCCGCGAGCCACCAGTCAATCCAGCAACTCCGCCACGGGCACATTACGTCCGCCCGCCACCTGGCCTGAGCTTGTTCAGAAGGCCGCGAACACGTGCGGGACTCGCCGGGGAAACAGTGCGCGTAACCCGGCGGCCGCCTCACACCGCACATCACCAAGCTGGCGGACGACGACGTCCTCAGGATCGAGCACACCATAGACCAAACCGGACAAACCCGCCGCCGTCAGCGTGGCGGCTGGTGCAGGCCGCTGACTGCGCGTCACCTCGAGCGCCCCGGCTGTGCCGTCCAGCACGTACCGGCCCGCGATGAAAGGATCACCGGTAATCTCCACAGCGACCCGGCCTGGGCCCGCGGGGATGCCCGCCAGCGCGTCGAGCGACAAGACACGTGCCATCGGCGCCGCGGAACCGGGAAACGATGTCTTCGCCTCGGTGACGGCAGCGAGGTCGGTAGCCCACAACTCGGGGAACTCATCCGCGGCGACCGTGGCGACAATCCTGGCCACCTGGTCGACGTGATAGGCGAAGAATTGCAACAGCAGTGACCTGCTCAACGGGCTGGTGGTGAGCATGTCGCCGGCAATCAGGTCACCGGCGTAACCCGCGATGCGGTACGTCACGGCCCCGGCCACCTCGCCGTCAACCCGTGCGGTGGCAAGCCAGCGGTCATCGGCGTCCCGCAACTGAACCGCCCGGTAGTCAGGAAACACGGCAAAGCCGTGCTGCTGGGCCAGCAGCTGCAATGTGAAATCGCGGTAGACACCAAACCCGCTGCCGACCCTCTCCCAGCTGGCCGTACCGGCCAGCTCAATACGCAGCAGGGCCGTCAGATCACCCGGCGAGAACACGACCGTCCGGGCCTTCGGCAGGCCGGCATAGCCGAACCGCTGGTAAAAAGATGGCCGGAATGGATACAACGCCGAAACCACGTGCCCGGTATCGCGCATCCGGCCCAGTAGCTCCATGAGCACCGCACGCACGTGGCCACGACGGCGCTCAAGTGGCAAGGTGGCCACACCAGCGATCCCCGCCATCGGAAACACGGATCCACGTACGTTCTGCCGCATCGGAATCGCCGACGCCTCAGCCACGGCGACGCCACCCTCCTCCGCGACCAAAGTCACGTTGCCCTCGTAGTATCGCTGGGCATCGTGCATCTTCTCCAAAGCCCTGCCAGCGGTCGGTGACGGCTGGAAACCGTATGCCTGCAAAGGCACGCTGACGACCAGGCGCTCGCCAGCGCTCACCTGCCGGATCTCCATGCCACCAACTCAACAGAACCTCGACCCCGTTCCACAAGCTCGGAGCAAACCGCAGCGGTCGGTGACACCGCAGCTGCGCCGGGCCGGCCCACCAGCACCGCCCTTCATACCGCGAGTCGCGCGGCGTGACGATAGGGCAGCGGCTGCACAAACCCGTCGCGCACCGTGATCTGCGTGCGCCCACCCGCGCGGCCGAGACAGTAGTGATCGCCGCCCCGGACTTGCAGTCGGCCGACCCGCGGCCATGCAGCCATCCCCTGGCGATCTCACCCGACGACGGTGACAAGGCCCAGGCATCCTCGTCACCGAACGGAGCCGTGTCCAGGCAGATATCCAGCACATAACGCGGACCAGGCCGGCCGCCGGTAACTTCGCAGACCAGCGCGACCGTGGAGGGGAACGGCCAGCACCCGCCGGACCTGGTGGAATTCGGAGTCGTTTCGATCGCGACAGAGGTGATCGCAGAGCCGGTCACCCATGCGCAATCCAACGCCTTTCCGGCTGGAGCGTCGCGCAAGCTGAGGTCGTGGGCTGACTGGGGCAGCACGAGCGCGGCAAGGGTATTGGTCTGGACTGAGCTGAACACATGCGCCGTCGGCCTACCACCGTGTGAGGACGCGCTGATCGAGAATGATTGCGGCCGTATCGCGTGCCCTGGTGGCAACGGTGACGGCATCGGTGACGTCGTCAGAGGACGGGCCAGGTGTGGTGGTGCTGGGATACTCGAAGCTGTTGCGGGCGCGGCGGATCCGGCCAAAGGGACGGAACACCTGGGTACTGGCTCCGAACTGGGCGATGACCGCTTCCTGGACAGCCAGATGCCCGCCGCGGGCTGGTTGCACGCAGCCCTTGAGCGGCGAGCAGGCTCGCAGCACTCTTACGGAAGGCGTCGTAGGCTAACTGGTACGCCCCAGTCAGATCCCCGATCTTGACCGCCGCATCTGCGGTGCCCAGATGCCTGCCAGCATCCTCCAGCAGCCGGTGCGCCACCGCGTCCGCGGGAGTCACCTGTTCAAGATCCCCGGACGCGAGCAGCTCCCCGATCCGGTCACGGCCAGGCTGCCATGTCACGACAGGCCCCCGGATTCCAGGAGGGGGACCAGCGGGCGGCGGGTCACCTCGGCATGGAAGGAGTCTGCGCCGTCGCGCCACCACTGCAGGGAGCGGATCGTGACGTTGACTTCACGCGCCAGGCGCGCCCCCGCCCGCTGGGCGGCCTCATCGAGAGCATCACGGTCCGGCCGGCCTATTATCAGCACGTCCAGGTCCGCCGGGGCACGGCCTTCCTGCCCGGCATAGCGGGCTGCCCACGACCCGAACAAGTAGGCAGCCTCGATACCATCGAGTCCCGCGAGTTCCTCCGCGAGCACCTGCCGTGGCCCGAACGAGCGCAGCAGCAGCTCGGTCAGTGGGCCTGTCAGAGGTGAATGCGCTGCTTTGACCAGCCGGGTGTTCCCAAGGCGACGGGAGGAGATGACCCCCGTCTGCTCCGCGCGGTTCACCTCCCGCTGCGCCGATGACACCGACGCCCCCACGCGCCGAGCCAGCTCGGTCAGCGTCCACTCCCGGCCCGGCGCAAGCAGCACTAGCGTCAGCAACTCAGCCTGCAACCGCGACCGCAACACCGGCAGCAATGGTGGCGGCGAAGCTTGCATAACATGCAATATACATCCCGTGATACGAGAAATCGCGGGTGTCGGATGGCGGCCGGCACGATCGGCAAGCGTTCGGTGCGCCCGGTCTTCCGGGCCCGCAGCGCGCCGCCAGCCGGTCCGCCACCAGCCCGTCCAGCAACTCCGGCCCCTGCCCGCGGACACGAAGGCAAAGTCATCAAGCTCGTCACGCTGGAGCCGGACCTGCGCGTCATCAGCGACCACGCCACCGTCGAACAACAGGTACATGATCGGGCGCGACCGCTCCTCCAGCGGCGGCGCCCACCAATGACCAGTAGTGGCCCGATCAGCACGTCCGGGCCAAGCTCCTCATGAACCTCACAGGCGGACCGGGCATGCGCAGCTCGGCGTGCTCGGGCAGCCTACTGCATCCGCCACACGTACGGGTTGTGGGATCAGCGGCAGCCGCGGGCGTTGATGGGCGATGACGAGGCGGTCGCGTACGCAGCGGAGCTCCTTGCCGTGGAGCGTCATCCGCAATCGGCGGCCATTAAGGCCCGCAGGAGCGCACGGCGAACGAGACCTGTCTGTCCAACGGCTGTATCCGCTGTGACGCGCTCTTCGGCCAGTTCCACGTCTGCGAGAGCCTGGCCGAGATCCTGGCATCCGATAATGTGAACACGCTCCCGCTGCTGGTGACCGTTGCGCGTGCCGCGTTGGAATGGCGTGCACTTTGCCGCATTGTCAACTACGAGCGGCGATCTCACGTAGCCTAGCCTGAACGTATGCCGTTGCCGAGAATCGGCACCGATACCTTACAAGCGCAGCGCCGAGGCCCGGCGTTGCAGATCTTTCGCCCTCGCAGCGTAGGTGCCGACACTGAGCGGAAGCCGGGTGGGGAATGCGTTGCACAGCCATAGCCGCTCCTACCATGGTGAGAACTACCGGGGCTGGCTGATTCGCCGACTAGAATCGGGTCATCTCGTTCGGCCTCGCAGACTCCACAAGGATTATGACCACGCCCGACATCGACACGTGGGCACTCGCGGGCTTCCCCGGGCGTCTTGACATAGCCGCCTATCTCACGGCGGAGCATGCGGCGCAGTACCGCGTGCTTGTCGACGTCCTGCTCGACGCGCAGGAGCACTCGCTTACCGGGGTAGGCCGAGATGAGCTGCTGGCGAGAGTAAGGGACCGCCTCGCCGTTGGCACCGACCCGGCGGCGGCGGATCGCCTCACCCGGCCTGACATGTTCGACATCGATGCGCGCATGAAGGCCTTGCACTCCTGGCGCGTGGTAGTCCGCTGGCAGGACAAGGCGAAGACGGAGGCTGACTTCGTCCGCACCCGCGATCGCTACCAGTTGACTAGCGAGGCTGCCGACCTCCATCGCTGGCTCCGGCGGAGGATCGACGAGGATGCCGTCGCGACCAGTGCCGCGGCATTCGCGCCCGCCGTGATCGCCGATCGGCTGGATGAAACGGTGCTCGCCCTGGCTGAACGGGATCATGTCGGCGCTGCGCAGGCATGGGCGCAGGTCCGCACCACCCTGAAGGACATGGCAGAAGCCGCGTCCATCTGGCAGTCACGCATGGCGTCAGCACTGGCAGGATCTCCCGATGAGGAAAAGATGCGCCGCCTCCGGGAGACGCTCATGGCGTACGTCACTGTATGGGGCGCAGGGGTGGACAGTTACAGCCCCCGCATCCGCGGGGCGATCAAGCGGCTGCATGAGTCCACCACCGACGAAGGCTGGCGGGCCATGGCATTGGCAGGCGTGGATGCGGACGCCGCCGAGGAGATCGTCCGGGCGATCACGCAGGGCCACAAGGACGCCGCGCGGACCCTGGACGTCTGGTTCCGGCCGGGTCCCGGCCAGGCACTGCGGCTGCGCCGACAGGTCCGTGACGCCGTCACTCCACTGCTGCGGGGATCGCGGGCATTGCTGGCGACCGGCGGGAGGGTCACCCGGCGAGCGGAACTGCTGCGCATCGCCGGAGCCGTCGAGTCCGCCGGCAGCGACGAAGACGCCTGGCGGGTGTGGTGCGCGGCCACCGGTCTCTGGGCCGGCCGCCACCTCTCCGGGACGCCGACCGAGCCGGACGCGCCCGCCCGTACGTCGTTCTGGGAGGCAACGCCGGTTCCCATCGATGTAACCTTGCGCAGGCGGGGCACGCAGTCGGTGAAGGGGCGCCCCGCGCAGGTCCCGAACCATCGCGAGGCACGCCAAGCCGCGCGGCACGCGGCCGCGGCGCAGCGGGCTGCGGCAGAACACGCCGAGCAGGCTATCGCCAGCCGGTCAGGCACCCACCTCGCCGAGTGGCCGAAGATCTCCAGCGCAGAAGAGGCCGCGATCATGTGGGACCTCCTTACCGCCATCATGCGGTCGAACCCGGACGACAGCGGGGTTCGGACCGCCCTCAGCGGCGACGACCGGTGGATCGTTATGGCCTACCCCGCTCCACCGACCCGGCGCTCGGCCCTCCTCGCCACCCCTGATGGGTGGGTCGCCTGCGAGAACTGGCTGATCGAGGTCAGCAGAGCGTGAATACCATCGGGCGCGACAGCGCGCGGGCAGAGGCGCAGGAGACATTCGTCGGCCTGCTGGCCACCCCGCTCCTCACCGCCCGCACCAACCCATGGCTGTTCGCCCGCATCCTCCGGCACCGGGTCACGGTGGGCGACTGGGTCGCCAGGCTCGGATATCGCCTCGTCATCGCGGGAACGGTCGCGCGACTGCACCGCGACCCGGTTGGCCCTCAGCTCACCGCCGCTCCGCCGCCCTGGGATCCGCCAGCCCGCCGTGACCTGGTGCTACTCGCGCTGACCGCCGCGGCCTGCGAGGACACCGACTCCACCACTACCGTGCAGGAGCTTTCTGATGAGGTCCGGGCGCTGTCGGCCGCACCCGGCACCCGTGTTATCGCCTACGATCCAGATCGGCGGCCGGAACGGCAGGCGTTTGTGCGCGGTCTGAGCCGTCTCGCCGAGTTCGGCATCCTCATCCGCCGCACGTCCGATGAGACACTGCTCCGGCAGTGGGAGGAGGACGGCACCGGCGTCGGGGCAGGCTTCGAGGTTGACAGGGATGCGCTGCTGCAGTTCACCGATCCCTACACCGTGGAGTTGACGCTCGCCGCAGGCCAGCCGACCGCCGGCCAGCCGGCCGCCAACGGAGAAGACGATACCTCCCGGATCCACACTCGCAGCCAGCGACTGCTCCGCGTCCTGGTCGAGGACACCGCGCTTCTGTTTGCTGACCTGCACCCACTCGACGCCGAGTACGCTCGAGGGCAGCGTTCCTGGCTGGCCGGGCAGGCTGCCGACATGACCGGCGGGACTGTGGAGATCCGGGAGGAAGGAATGCTGCTGCGGCTACCCGAGGACAGATTGACGACCTCTGCCGCGACCCCGGCTTTTCCGGCCGCGACGGCCCCGATGTGGTTCGCCCTCAAGATCCTCGGCACGGTGACTACCGAAGGTGAACCCGACCAGCTTGGCCGGATCACGCTGACTGGCACCCAGGTCGATGGCGTTGCGGCCCGCGTCTACGCCGACAACTTCCGCGCGCTGACCAAGGCGATCTCCGACTCCCCGGCGCGGCTGCGGTCGGTCGTCGAGCGCATTCTGGTCGGGCTCGGCCTGATCAGACCGAAAGGCGATGGCTGGATTGTCCTGCCGCCCGCGGCCCGATACCGCGACCCGAAGGCCGTCTGGGAACCGACGCTGGAGGATGGTCTGTGACTGCGGCGTTCGACCTGACGTCGTGGCGGGATATTGCCACGGGCGGCGGGCTGCCGGCCGCCGCCCGCATGGAGCGCTGGCAGCCGCTGCGGGCCGGCGTGGTGAACCTGTGGGAGTACGATGCGGCCGAGATCTGGTACGCCGACGGACGGCTGCAGCTCCAGGGCGCGAACGAGTCGGGCAAGTCGACCCTGATGACGCTCACGACGCTGCTGCTGATCGCCGGCGACATCTCCAGCCACAACATCGACACGCTCGGCCAGAGTGACAAGCGCTTCCGCTACTACGTCGAGCCGACCGGGCACGCGCTGGACCGGCGCGACGCGTCACAGCCCAAGAACCGCGGCTGGGCGTGGCTGGAGTTCGGCAGCGGCGAAGAGTACTTCACCCTCCTGCTGTTCGCCGAGTCACGGCGCGCCGACAACGCCCTGAAGGTGCAGTGGTGCACAGCGCACGGCGCGGCCCGGGTCCGCGACGGCATCGCGCTGGCAAATGCCGGGATCGTGGCCGAACCGGCGCAGTTCCGCGACGTACCCGGGTTCGCGGCGCACCGCTCAGGCACCGCCTATCGCGATGAGATCGCCCGGACTCTTTATGACCGCGACACCGCATGGCTAGATCAGCTCATCCGGATTCTGCGGGTTGTGCGAACCCCGCAGATCGGTCATCGCCTCGACCTGAGATTCCTGACCAGCGCCTTCCGTGTCGCACTTCCGCCGCTCGCCGAGGACGAGATCAACCAGCTCGCCGACGGCTGGGAGCAGCTTCAGCGGCTCCGCGACGAGCGCGACACCACCGACCAGGCTCTCGCCGCCGTGACCGAGTTCACGAGGTACCGCTGGCGCCCATGGGCGGATTCGGTCATCCGCGCGGCCGCCGACCCGGTCACCGCCGCAGTCAGCAACCTGACCGGGATCACCCGGGACGAGAAAAGCGCCTCTGACGCTGTTGTGAACCTCACCGGCGAGGTCGCGGCCCTGGATGAACGCATCGCCGCCGAGCAGGATGCCCGCCGGATCGCCGACGCTCAGCGCGAGGCCCTGCGTGATAGCCAGGCATACCAGGACGCGGTCTCCGCCAGCCTGAATGCCCAGCAGCTCGGCGAGCGCGCCGACGACGCCGAGGAGCACGCCGAGCGGTCTGGCCAGCGGGCAGGCGAGGCCCAGCGGGCCATAGCGCCTGCGCAGGCCCACCTCGGCAGCGCGCAGGATGCTCTCGGCGAAGCCGAACGGGAAGTGGGGAAAGCCGCAGGCGACCTCGCCGGTCAGGCAGCCAGCGTCGGCCTGGTCGACATTACCGCCCAGTATCTTCCAAACCGGGATACCGAACGCCTGCGGCAGGCGGCGCGGCTGCGGGTCAGCGCCGCCGCGGAGGCCCGGCGCAGGATCGAAGTTCACGCCAAAGCAGTGGGGGCGCTGGAGTCCGCTGCGGAAAAGGCCCGCACAGCCCGCACCAGGCTGCAGAAGGCAGAGCTTGAGGCGGCAGAGCGCGAACGCGGTGTGGAGACCGCAATCACTGCGGTCGCCGAGTTGCTGACCGGCTGGGCTCAAGCCCTGGATGAGCGTATCCGCCCGCCTGCTGAGCTCGTCGAGAGCTGGACCCGCCGGGTATCCGAGCTGACTGCGGCGGACAAGCCCGCCCCGGTGCTCGCGGCAGCCGCCAGCCGCGACCACCTCATTCCGGTTCGGCGCCCGCTCGATCAGCGCCGCGCCCGGCTTGACCGGGCACTGACGGACAACGCGGCCGCTCAGACGAGTACCAAGGCGCAGCTCACCACCGTGGCGGCCGAGCAGGACCCACGGCCCCGGGACCCGGAGTTCTGGCTGCGGCGGGAACGCCCAGAGGGAGTCAGCGCGGACGGCGCGCCATTGTGGCGCCTCGTCGAAACGGCCGAGGAGGGCGCGCCGGTCGCGCAACTGGAGGCCACGCTCGACGCGGCTGGCTTGCTGCAAGCCTGGATCACCCCGGACGGGGCCTACCTCATCAGCCGCGATGGCAGCGACACCGTGTGGACCGCCTCCGCGGGACCGCCGGGCACCACCGCACCGCCTGGCACCGCTGTTCCGGGTGCGGCGGGATCACTGCGGAATGTCCTGCGCCCAGCCGATGACGCTGGCGCACTCGCCGGGGCCGCGGCCCGGCTGCTCGCCTCGATCGGCTACGGTAAGGATCTTCCTGCCGATGCGACGGCGATCAGCCAGGACGGCCGCTGGCGTCATGGCGGGCTCACCGGGTCGGCCGCGCCAGCGCGGGCAGGTGCGCGCCTGCTCGGCGCCGCCGCGAGGGCCGCCGACCGCGCACGCCGGATCGCGGAGCTTCGCACGCGGCTCGGCGAACTGGCCGCCGAACATGCCCGCCTCACCGCCGACCTGACCGAGACCGGCGAACTGCTCGGCGCGCTCGACGCGGCCGCGGACCGCCTGCCCGCCGACTCGGGGATCGTTTCCGCCGTGCTCACCGCTCGGCACGCCGGCGAGCGGGCACAGGAGGCGGCAGACGAAGCGGGGCAGGCCGACAGGGCCGAAGATGCGGCCAGGTCCACCGCGGACAATGCCGCAGCCGAAGTCGCAGCCCATTGCGTCGAGCATCACCTCCCCCACGGTCGCGAGGGCGTGGAAGCGGTGCTGCGGGAGCTTGCCGAGTACCAGTCCATGATCAACGGCCTGGCCAGCGCGCTGAGCCTCGTTCCGCCGCTGCGCAGCGCCGCTACCCAGGCAGCCGTCACCGTCGACCAGTGCCGCGCGACGTATCAGAAAGCCAAGGAGGACGCGGCCAGCGACGACGAGGCCGCGCTCAGCCTGCGCGCCAAGGCCGACGCCGCGCGCGCTGCGCTCACCCAGGAGGCTCAGGAGATCATCGAGGAGGTGAGGCGGCTCGGCCGGCGGATCGAGGAGGCGACGCAGACGTTGAAGAAACGCGGCGTCGAGCATGACAACCTGACCACTCGCCGGATTAAGGCGGAGGCCACCCTGGAGCAAATCGAGGTAAGGCGGGAGCAGGCCGAAAACGAACGGCAGCGGTGCGTGGACCGGTGGCTCGGCTGCCTCGATTCGGGCTTGCCCCGGATGCGGGGCCTGAGTGACCCGGCGGCACGGCACGTCACGGCGGCGCTGGAGTCCGTCCGGGCCGCCCGTGCGAAGATCAGTATCCGCGACTGGCCGGACACACCGGCCGCCGCCGCCCATAGGGTCCAGAACCAGTGGGCGCGCATGACCGATGCCGTAGCGGTGCTCCGCTCCAGGCTGGAGTCCCTTGCCGGGCGGACGGTCCGCACCGTCTCCCCCGGTGACGGTGCCGAGGACTTCCCCGGCGCCGTCGAAATCGTAGTCGACGCCACTGGGGCGGCGCTGGCCCCTCCCGCGGCGGTCGAGACGCTGTCGGCGCTGCTGCTCCGGCTGCAGACCGACTACGACGAGGAACTCACGAAGACCATCAACGAACTGCTCGGGAGCACGTTCATCGAGCACCTGCGCGACAGGCTCGCTGAAGCAGAGCGGCTACGCTCCGACATCAACGTCAAGCTCGCGCAGAACCCCACGTCGGTGTCGGGCCTTACCCTCCGGCTCATTCGCGTGCCCGTAACGGAGGAGCGCGCGGCCAACGACGTGCTTGCCGCGCTCGAACGCGATTTCAGCCTGCTGCCCCAGACGACCCAGGACCAGTTGCGCGCTTTTCTCGCCGGCCGGGTCAGCGACGCGCAGGAGAAGGCACGGGCCGCTGGTGACCCGGACTGGAGATCCAGGCTCGCGGAGATACTCGACTACCGTCGCTGGTTCGAGCTACGCATGGAGTACCGTACGCCGCGCTCGGGCATGGCTGGCGGGTCGGCTGGTGGCTGGCGCGCACTCGACCGGGGAGACCACGGCCTGCTGTCCGGCGGGGCGAAAGTCGTCACTCTCATGCAGCCCTTCATCGCCGCCCTGCATGCCATGTACGACCAGTCGGGCATCGGGCCGCGCATGATCTGGCTCGACGAGGCATTCGGCGGCGTCGACTCTGCAAACAAGGCCACGATGTTCCGCCTGCTGACGTCCTGCGATCTGGACTGGCTGATCGCCGGCCCGAGCATCATCGCGAACTCATCGACCGTTCCCCTCGCCGCGATCTACGAGATCCGCCGCGCCCCCCAGCCGCTGCCAGGGGTCTCGCTGGAACTCGCCGTCTGGACCGGGAACGAGCTCACCCACGTCCTCACACCGGACCCGGCTGACCTGCCGAGCTGCGGGGCTGGCGGCGAACTCGATGCGCCTGACGCCGCAGACGATCTCTTCTCCGCGCTGTGATCGATCCTCGGCTGCTGGACTGGGCCCGCCTGCCAGGGCCGGCGAAGGTACTCGCAGCGGCCCGAAAGCGCCTCGAAGCCGGGTATGGCATGGCCGGAAGCCCAATCCGCGTCTCGCTGACGGAGGCGGAACGCGATCAGGTGGGCAAGTTGCTTGGCACGAACTGGGTGCTGTCGGGACGGCACGTGGGAGCAAAGGCGCTCGCCGAGGCGACCCGGGCCCTCGGTACCGACCTGGAGACTCTGCTGACCTCAGCTGACGGCCCGCTACGGAATCGTCCTGCCGAAAGGGTCGCCTCGCTGCGTGATGCCGAAGCCGAGCGGGCGCTTGCCGCGGACACCCTGGCTGCCGCCGGGGTGCCGCCTTCCTCGGCCGCGCGCTGGTTGGCCCGGCGCGGACTGCCGCGAGCTGGGAGCGGGCAACTGCTCGAACTTGCGGAACGATGCGCCCTGGTGTGGCGGAAGCTTCCCGGCTCCGCCGACTCCAGCATGCTACTGACAGTGCTGGCCGCCTCAGCGCTCGGCGATCCCCATGCCCTTGACAGGGGGAGCGCGACGGCGGTCAGCGTCTTGCGGTTGCTCGGGTGCGACCCGCCGACCAGCGCCGAGTCCTGGCGCGCCGCCTGGGAGGAGTTCGGCATTGTCTGCGACCCTGTGTCTTCCCGCGTCCTCGTGCTGAATCTGGTCCTGCACGGCGATGCCGCCAGCTGTCGCGTGACCAAGGCTGCAGGCGCGGAACCGCTGTGGCTCACCTGGCGGTCGCTCACAGGGACTTTCCGTTCTGATGCTCCGGACGTCCACGTCTGCGAAAACCCGTCCGTGCTCATCGCCGCCGCCGACCAACTTGGAGCGCGCTCGCTCCCACTGGTATGCACGAACGGCCGGCCGTCCGCCGCGACGCGCCGACTGCTCAGCGGGCTTGCGGAGACCGGGACGAGTCTGCACGTCCGAGCCGACGAGGATGCTGCGGGCCACGAGATCGTGTCCGGACTGCATGCCGCGATACCAGGGCTGCGCCTGTGGCGCTACTCGCTCCGCCCCGCCATGCAACCACGGTACGAAGAACAGGATCTGGACCTCCTTCTACACGACTTGACGCAGAAAGCGCCTTA
>WNFJ01745908.1_pt1 | contig 16652 bp, 16 predicted proteins | sample 5400461 | NCBI WGS metagenome assembly WNFJ01 (sample SAMN13153349, study PRJNA577476) | soil metagenome | isolation source: 115 cm saprolite on Douglas fir-dominated hillslope | place: USA:California | collected 2013-09-17 | reverse complement strand
GTATCGACGGTGTCCTACAAGACGGCCCCAGCCCGCCGCGCGGGCTTGAAGCCGCAGTTATCTCCCGGATCAAGGTGCTAGCAGAGCTGGACATTGCGGAGCGAAGACTGCCCCAGGACGGCAGAATCCGCGTCCGGCTGGACCAACGGGAGCTGGATCTCCGCGTCTCGACCGTGCCGACCTTGTACGGAGAATCGGTCGTGCTTCGGCTGCTTGACCGTGGCGGGCGGCCGGTCGCGTTAGACGAATTGGGGATGTCGCCCGACGCGCGCGCCGAGTTCCACCGGCTCGCCGAGCGGCTCCACGGCATTCTCCTCGCCACGGGGCCCACCGGCTCCGGCAAGACGACCACGCTCTACGCGGCCCTCGGCCTGCGCCACCGCAGCGGGGAGAAAATCATCACGGTCGAAGACCCGGTCGAATACCACCTCGACCAGATCACGCAGGTGCCTGTTCACACCAAGGCAGGGATGACGTTCGCGAGCGCCCTGCGCTCCATTCTCCGCCAGGACCCCGACGTCCTGATGATCGGCGAGATGCGTGACACCGAAACCGCGGGGATCGCCGTGCAAGCCGCAATGACCGGGCACCTCGTCTTCTCGACCCTGCACACGAACGATGCGGTAAGTGCGCTCGTGCGGCTCACCGACCTGGGCGTCGAACCCTACCTCGTCGCGGCGACACTCGAAGGTGTGCTGGCCCAGCGATTGGTCCGCCGGATCTGTCCCGACTGCCGTGAGCGCTACAAGCCCGATCCGCAGGCCGTGGCGCTCCTCGCGCAGCAACCCGTGGGCGCCAAGACGTTGGAGCGCGGCCGCGGTTGCGCCAAGTGCCGTGACACGGGCTACCGCGGTCGGACCGGGCTGTTCGAGCTGCTTGTCGTGACGGACCAATTCAAACAAGCTTTCGCGGCCCAGCAGCCGCTGGACAAACTGCGCGACATCGCGCGCGCTCAAGGCATGCGCACGCTGCGCGACGACGGGTGGGCCAAGGTGGCCGCGGGGATCACGACGGTCGAGGAGGTGCTCCGTGTCACGGACCACTAGGCGCGGCTTTACCCTCATCGAGCTGCTCGTCGTCATCACCGTGATCGCCATCCTCGCGGGGCTCGTTGCGCCCATGGTCTTCCGCAACGTCGGCGACGCGAAAGTCTCAGCGGCGCGCGCGCAGATCGAGCTGTTCGGCCTGGCGCTCGATGCGTATCGGCTCGACAACGACTACTACCCATCCACCACACAAGGTCTGGCAGCGCTGCGCGCGCTGCCCCCGGGCGATCCTGCGGCGCGCAATTGGCGCGGGCCCTACCTCAAGAAAGACATCCCGCTCGATCCGTGGGGCCGGCCCTTCATCTACAAGAGCCCGGGTGACGTCAATGCGACGAGCTATGATCTGCTGTCCTACGGCCGCGACGGACAGCCGGGCGGGACCGGGGAGGATGCGGACGTGACGTCGTGGGGGAGCACCAAGCAATGACGGCGTACCGCTACCGCGCCGCCCGCAACGATGGCGGCATCGTGCGGGGGGTGCTCGATGCGCCTGACGCGGCGCGCGCGGCCGCCGCTGTCGCCGACTTGGGCCTCCATCCGCTGGCACTCGACGTGACTCCCGACGCCCCGCGACGCCGCTTGGCGAACCGGCGCGATCTCGCGATCGCCTTCCGCGGCATCGCCACGCTGGTCTCGGCGGGCGTGCCATTGGAGCGCGCGGGGGGGGCAATCGAGCCGCTGGCGCGCGGAGCGTTGCGCGAGTCGCTCGCGGCCGCGCGCAGCGGGCTGCGTGAGGGCAAGAATCTCGCCGGTGCGCTCGGTGGCGGGCCCCATGCGGTCCCGGGCGTGGTACTCGGCCTGCTCCGCGCGGGTGAGCGCGGCGGCCGGCTCGGCGCGGCGCTGGAGCAAGTCGCGGCGCACCTCGAGCAAGAAGCCGAATTGATGGGACGGCTGCGCCAGGCGTTGGCGTATCCCCTGGTCCTCGCCGTGGGCGGCACCATCTCAGTGCTCGTGATCGGCATGGTGATTGTGCCTCGTTTTGCCGAGTTGCTCGCAGGAATGGGACAGCAGCTCCCTCTCGCTACTCGCTTGCTGCTCACGGGATCGGCGGCGTTGCGCCGGTTCTGGCTGCCGCTCGTGGTCGCGATGATAGGTGGTGCCGGTCTCATCGCCGATCGGCTGCGGCGGCCGGAAGTACGTCGCCGCTGGCATGCGTTGCTGCTCGATCTGCCGTTCGTCGGACCAGTCCGCCTGGGACTGGCCACCACGCGCGTGGCTCGCGCTCTGGGCGGTGCGCTCGGCGTGGGCATGCCCTTGCTCGGTGCCCTCGAGTCGGCCCGCGAAGCGGCCGGCGACGATGCGGTCGCTGANCGTATCGCAGGGCGCCCGGCTCGCGGCGTCGCTCGAGCGCGAGCGCGCCCTCGACGCCACAGCCCTGCAGCTCATCGCGGTGGGCGAAACGAGCGGGCGCCTCGCGCCCCTCTGCACCCAGGCGGGCGACCTCGCGGCGCAGACCGCGGAGCGCGGACTCAAGACACTCGTCACGCTAGTCGAGCCGGCGCTGGTCGTGTTGTTCGGCGGGTTGGTCGCGTTCGTCGCGGCGGCGCTGCTCCAGGCCGTGTACTCGCTGAGGCCGACGTGAGACGGGAGACGGGGTTCACGCTGATCGAGCTGATTGTCGTGATTGCCATCATCGGTTTGATCGCGGCAATCAGCGGTTTGGCGGTCGCGGGCCTCAAGCTGCCCCGCGAGTCGGAAGAGATCGCTGCACTCCGTCGCGCTCGAACGGAGGCGATCATGACCGGCGCCCCAATGCGAGCCGTCGACCACCGCTCACCGCCCACCGCTCACCCGCTGTTTCTCCCCGACGGCCGAGCCTTGGGCTCCGGCGTGGACCCTCTCACCGGGAGTCCGCGTGAGGAATAGACGCGGCATCGCTCTCCTCGAGGTTCTCGTCGCCCTCGCGATCCTCGGCACTGCCGGGCTCGCGCTGGTGACGCTCGAATCCGCGGCCTTGGGCGCCCAGCGTGATGCTCGTGCCCGCGAGCACGCCCTCGCGGCGGAGGAGCGCGTCCTCGCCGCGATGACGCTGCTCAAACGCGAGGAGTTTGATCGCCGACTGGGCCGGCATCCGGTCGGCGAATTCCTCGTGGAGGTCGAGCGGCCGGAGCGCACGCTGTACCGCATTGCGATCGGTCCCGCGGATGCGCCTCCAATGGAGGACTTGGTGACGGTTGTGTACCGAGCGGAGCCCACACATGCGCCGTGACCGTTCGCGCGGCTTCACGCTCATCGAAGTCCTCGTCGCGTTGACCGTGAGCGGCATCGTCGTACTCCTCGCCCACGCTGTGTTCACCGCCGTGACCGACGCCGGCCGCCAAGTCCAGGCGGCGCGCACGGCGCTCGATCACGAGTCTAACGCCGGGCGCTGGATGCAGGCGACGTTTCTCTCGCTCGATGTCGGGAGCGACAGCGGCGCGGGGCCGTTCGAGGGGCGGCCCGATCGCGTCGCCTTCGGAGCGTGGCTCGAAACCCCCGGCGGGTGGTTCGAGCGGCAGAGAGTGGAGCTGCGGCTCGATAGGGGACAGTTCATTACAAGACTAGGCAACACGGCGCAGGGAGCAGGACGCGACGGTGCGGCGATTGCGCTCGTGGATAGCGTCACCGACGTCGCCTTCGATTACCTGCTCGAGCCCGGCGAAAACACAAAATGGGTGCGGGAGTGGATCTCACCAGTCAGTGCGCCGTTGGCGGTGAGAATTCGAATACAGCGGGGAACGCGGAACGGGGAAGGGGGAATGGTGGCAGACACCCTGCTCCTCCTGATAAAGGCGCGCGGATGAGCCATCGGGGCTTCGCGCTGCTCGCCGTGCTGTGGCTCCTGGTCGCCCTCGCGGCCGTGGGTGGCGTGTCGGTCGCCGCCGTTCGCCTCGGTACCGTCACGACGCGCAACCGCATCTTGCTCGCTCGTGCCGAATGGGCGCGCGAGGCGTGCGCGGAGATCCTGCTCGCGCGGTACGCCTACCACCCCGCGATCCGCGCCCTCGACACGATCGACTTGGGCCGCGGCACGTGGTGCACCGCACGGCTCGCGGACCCGGGGGCACGGCTGAACGTCAACGCCGCTGACCGGCAACAGCTCCTGACAGCGTTGTCCGTCGTCGGTTCTCGGTTATCCGTGACGGCGATTGCGGATTCGCTGATCGCACGGCGTCCGTTCGCGGATGTCGCGGAGCTGGCGGACCTGACGGGAATCGACTCCGTCACGCTCGCCACAACGCCGCACCGCCGGAGGTTCTCGCGACGGTACCCGGTCTCACGAGCGAGGCCATCGATCTGATCCTGCGGCGCCGAATGATGGGACAACGCATCGCCAGCGTCGACGAGCTGGCCGCCGCGGTGTCGCCGGCGGCGCGCACCGTGCTGTACGGCGACTATCAGGACGTTCTCCGCTCTGCGACCTTCGCGCCGAGTCAGCTGGTCGCGACCGTGACGGGCGGGGTCCACGGCACGCGGCTCGTGGCGGGCGCGACGCTCACGATGGTGCCCCTGCCGGAGCGGCTGGCAGTGGTGCGAAGGGAGGTGGAGTGATCCATCTCCGCGTCTCCCGGTCGCTCGTCCGCGCCGAGGTCTTGGGACCCGGCGCCCCATGGGCCGCCGAGGCCGCCTTCGCTACGCCGGGGGAGTTGGCGGATGCGATTGCGCGGCTCGCGGCCGAGGCCCCGCGCAACGGCAAACGGGTGCGGATGACAGTCGCGCTCGAGCCGCCGCTGGTACAGGTGCGCAGTCTGGCTGATCTGCCGCCCGTGAAGCCCGCGGACCTGGCGACACTCGTCGCCGCCCAGTCGAGCCGCTTCTTCCGGCGCAACGGTAGCGCACTTGTGACCGACGCAACGTGGGAGACAAACGGGGACGGCCCGCGCGTCGCCCGCGCGGCCGCGGCGGACGAACCCTGGCTCGAGGCCATCGCGGCGGGGGCGCGGACGGCGGGCATCGCGCTCACAGCCTTGGCACCCGCCGATGCTCCGGACTTATCACTCTTGCCGGGCGGCCTCAAGACCGAGCGCCGATTGGCGGAGCGGACGGCGATCCGACGGTGGGCCATGGTCGCGGCGGGGATGTGGGTGTTGTTCGGGGCATTGTACGCTGCGCGTCTGGTAGTCGGGCTACGCCAGACGAAACGTGAGCTGGCGCGACTCGCGCGGCCCGCGGCGGCGGTGCTGGCGGCGCGGCGCGACCTGCGCGACGCCAGCGCGCTGATCGAGACCTTGAACCAGGCGGCGGCACAACGCGAAGTAGTAGCGGCGCGACTTGGGCGGATCAGCCCCGCCCTGCCCGACTCGGCGTTTCTCACTTCGCTCACGCTCGACGCGAGCGGCTCAGGCGTCTTGACCGGGCTCGCGCGACGGGCGGCTGACGTCGTGGCCCGCCTCGAGGCGCGTGGCGCGGTCGCGCACCCGCGGCTCGACGGGCCCGTCTTACGGGAGAGGACCGCAGGGAGGGATTGGGAGCGATTCACGATCCTCTTCGGACGGGAGTCGCGATGACCATCCGAGACAAGCGCGCCGTGCAGCTAGGTCTAGCTGCCGTCCTGGGGGCGCTGCTCCTCTTGCGCGTGATCCCTTGGGGTGTGCGTCGCGCGGCCGCGGCCGAGCGGGAATTGGCAGCGAACGAGGAACTGTTGGCGCGGACACAGGTTGAGCTTGCTGACCAGCAACCGCTAACAGATTCCGTCGCCCAGGTCACGCAGGCGGTGGTGGCGCTCGCGCCGCGCATCTTGTCGGGCGGCGTGGCGGCCGAGGCCGTGGCGGACCTCTCGGGCCGCGTCAACCTCGCGGCGACCCGGCACCGGGCGCGGGTCGACCGCACGGATCCGGCACCGGACTCGCTCGCCGCCGGTCGGCTCACGCGGGTCACGGTGCACGCCACACTCGAGACGGACATCCGTGGGCTGGCGGAGTTTCTGCAAGCGATTGCCCAGGATCCCGCGGTCTTGTCCGTGGACGATCTCCACCTCGTGGCGAACGATCCGGCCTCGGCGGATGCCCAGCCTGAAGTGTTGCGCGTGGACGTCACGGTGAGAGGCTGGTTCTTGAGAGACCGCACGCCATGAAGACGTCCCGCGCCGTACGCCTCGTTCTGGGCACTATCGGTGGGCTCGCGCTGGCGCTGAGCATGGTCGTGGTGTGGTCGTGGGCGCGGGGGATTGCCGCCCAGCCGCCACTCGCCGCCGCGGGCAGGCGGGCAGAGGGACAGCCGGGCGATTCGGTGGCCGCGCCGAGTCTCGGCGCGCTTGTCGCGCACGATCCGTTTCGCGCCCGGCGGGCGCCAGCGCCGGTCGCCTATGACCCCGTCGCCATCGCCGCCGGCCCGCTGCCACCGGCGCCACCCAAGCCGGTGCTCACCCTGACGGGGATCGCGTGGGGTGCCGAACCCGAAGCGGTGATCGAAGGACTACCGAGCACCGACGGCCCGCGCGTCCTGCGGCAGGGCGAGACCGTGGGCGGATTGAAGGTCAAGCGCATCGCGCCCGATCGTGTCGTGATCAATGGATACGACGTGGACCTTGATGGTGAGGGAGCCATGGAAATAGATGCTAGGCGGCTAGTGGGCTGGACGGCTAGAGGCTGCGTGTTTGCGACGGTGCTACTAGCCGTCCAGCCGTCTAGGCGTCTAGCCGCCCAGGACACGACGACCGTTCGGCTCACCAACGATAGTGTCTCGGTCCATTTCGTCGAAACAGACTTGCGAGCGGTGATTCAGGCCCTGTCGCGTTATCTGCCGAAGCCGGTCCTGGTCGGGCAGTTTCAGCCGGTGCGCGTGTCGCTCGAGACACCAGGGCTGGTCGATCGCCGTGCGCTCGTGCCGCTGTTAAGGGGGCTGGTCGAATCGCAGAACTTCGCATTCACTGAAGACTCAGCGTTCTTTCGGGTGACGAACCGGCCAGCTGTCCAGCCGTCTAGCGCTCCGGCGAGCGGCGCCCGCGACACCGCACAGATTCAACTCTTCGTCATTCGTCTCAAGCACGCCCATGCCTCGGACGTGGCGGCGACGGTCAACATGCTGTTTGGCGGGGGCGGAGAGTTCTCGGGTTCGAACGGTCTGTCGACCGGCACGCTATCGGACGAATTGCGCCGCAACATGGTCCCGCCGGCGGGCGCCCCGTCTGCGAACCCGTCCGCCCCTTCGCCCCTTAGCCGCCCAGCGTCTCTCTCCGGCCCCGTCACCATCGTCCCCGACGAGATGACGAACGCCTTGTTGATCCGCGCATCGCAGCAGGATTACGACGTGCTGCGACAAGCTGTGGAGCAGGTCGACATCCGACCGCTACAGGTCTTGATCGAGGTGCTGATCGTCGAGGCGCGGCACGATCGCACGTTCTCTTTGGGCGCCGACTTCTTCGTGCCACCGCAGAGCGTGGACAAGGGCAACGGCACCATACAGGCTGCGAGTCTGGGTGGAGGCCTGGGCGATCTCGTCGTGAAACTTCTCAATCTCGGCCACGCGCAGGTGGACGCGACGCTGCGCGCTGCGGCCACCAAGGGCGACGTGCAGATCATGTCGCGACCGATTCTCCTCGCTTCCAACAACACCGAGGCACACATTCTCGTCGGTGAGCAACGCCCGTTCGTGCAAGTGAGCCGGTCGCTCCCTACCGAGACACCGACGCGCGATCAGGTGGTGCAATATCGTGACGTCGGCACCCGCCTCACGGTGCGGCCGACGATCAACCAAGACGGCTACGTCTCGTTGCTCATTCAGCAGGAGGTGAATCAGGCGACAAGCGAGACTCAGTTTGATGCTCCGGTGATCTCCACCCGTGAGGCGACAACGCAGGTCCTGGTAAAGGATGGTCAGACCATCGTGCTCGGCGGCCTGCGCGACCATCAACGCGACGTCAACTCGGGCGGCATTCCGATTCTTTCTGGGATCCCCCTCATCGGTGGGCTGTTTGGCAGCAGCGACCGCCACACCACCGAGACTGAGCTGTACTTGTTTCTCACGCCGCGGATCATCAAGACGGATGCGGATGCGGACAGTGTGACGACGCCGCGGCTGCCGAAGGGGGACCGGCAATGATCGTCGGGCGGTCGAACGCGATCAGGCGGGCTAAGGAGCTGGTGGAGCGGTTCGCCCCTACAACGTTGCCCGTGCTTCTTGTCGGGGCACGGGGCACGGGCAAGGAACTGTTCGCCGAAGAGGTCCACCGCCAGAGCGGGCGCGTCGGCGAATTCGTGGACGTGGATTGTCCTGCACTGCCGCGAGACGTCGTCGATGGTCTCTTGTTCGGGTTCCGCCGGGGGATCTTTACGGGCGCGCGCGAGTCGCATGTCGGTCTCATTGAGCAGTCGCACGGTGGGACGTTGTTTCTCGACGAGCTGCTTGGCCTAGAGCCCGACGCCCAGCGCAAGCTCCTGCGTGTTCTCGAGACGCGCTCTGTACGTCCGCTAGGCGAACGGACGAAGCGGGCCCTCAATCTGCGCGTAATTGCTGCCGTGCAGGGGGATCTCCAGGCGACGCGATGGAGCGGCGGGCTGCGCGAAGATCTATTCGATCGCCTGCGCGGCGTTGTGATCGAGTTGCCCCCACTCGCTGACCGGCTGGAGGATGTGCTCCCTCTCGCCGATCATTTCGCCTCCTTGCAAGGACGGCGTCTCGAGCAGGAGGCTCGGACCTTGCTGACCAGATACGGATGGCCCGGCAACGTACGCGAACTGCGGTTGGCGATCGAGCGGGCGGGCTGCCTCGTGAAGAATGGCACCATTCCCGGAGTGGCGTTGGCCGAGGCGATTGCGCTCGGTGCACCCGGCCAGATCCACACTACGTCGGACCTCCTCACTGAGGAGGATGCCCGCGTACTCGATGCCTGTATCGTGGCACACTGGAATCTCGAGGTGGCAGCGCGGGCGCTCGGCGTGCACCGGGCGACGGTCTATCGGCACCTGCGCGCGATGGGCATCTCGGCGCGCTCTGCCCGGGTGGAGCAAGTCGAGGGAATGCGAATTCGCACACTCGTCGCGCGAATTCGCGCGAAAACGGGAAGAGGCGAATCGCTAAGTAGCGTCCCGGCAACCAGGTAGGCGGGGCACGGTGTGTGCCCTTATAGGGCCCGGACCTTCATCCGGAGCCGTCCTGTGTCTCCTCGTCGCGCTGCGTCGCTCGTCGGTCTGTTGGTCGTGTCGCTGGCAGGCAGGGCCGCCTCCTCCATGCGGGCGGCTGCACCGCTTCGGCCTGCCCTGACTGACTGCCCCGCCTACATCACGATTACGCAGTGGCCGGGTGATACCTCATATGTGGCCAACGTACCCTATACCGTCATCTATGGGTTCACTATTGGCGGTGGGTGCACGGTTCCGCCCGATGGGATGGATCCCACGTCGTTCACGTTCACCCGAACCGCGAACGGCACGGGCACCGACATTAGCTCGTACTTCACCGTCGCAGGAGTGCAGGCGACAGCCAGCGCTGCGCCGCTGGTCGTAAGCGCGAGCAACGCCATGCAGGCATGTATCAGCTGGACGGCCTCCAGCGGCCATCCGTTCACGATCTGCTCGGCTACGAAGACGACCTATATGAATCCCACGCCCGCGCCCACCGTCGATCCCACACCCTACGTGTTCGATGCGCAGGATCTGGGGCGCTGTGCACAGGCCTGCTTCGCCGCCACCGCCAGCCTTACGACCGTGCCTTATTTCGCCCTGGGGCAACCGCAATCGGTGACCCTGGCCTATCACCAGGACCGGGTCGACCTCCGGCCACTTGTCTTCGTCAACGTGACCCACCCGGGCGGGGCCTACAATACCCCCACGCAATTCTGGCTCGAGGTGCAGGCGACGAGCCCTGCTGACACGACCAACTACACGTATCAGACCTTCACAAACGGCGAGACCCGGCTGCACTTCGCGGCGGGGACCCAGACGGTGCGCCTCGGCGGCCAATACGCTGACCGGCGCGTACAAGATGAAGATCATCGTCACATCCCAATACTCGGGGACGCAACCGACGGTCGTGACGACTGTCAATACTAGGCTCGTCGTAGTGAACGAGCGCCAATCACCGCTCGCGCGCGGCTGGACGGTTGCGGGGCTCCAACACCTCTACCAGCAAGCGGACAGCTCGGTGGTGATCACCGACGGCACCGGCTCAGCCGTGTATTTCAACCATCCGGGTGCCGGGGCCTGGACGACGCCGTCGGGCGAGTTCTCGAAGGTGAGGGGGGACAGCGGTTACTTCCGGCGCTTGTACCCCGACTCGACCAGAATCGTTTTCGATAACGCAGGCCGGATGACGCAGTACCAGGACCGTTTCGGCAACACGACGGCGCTGGTCTACGATGGCTCCGGCCGCCTGATCCAAATCAACGATCCGTTGTACGCGCCGCCCGACACGGCCCACCGGCGAATTGTCCTGGTCTATGGGACGAATGGGCTGACCTCGATCGCTGATGGCTTCGGCCGGACGACGAACGTCTATGTCAACGGCACGACGAAGCAGGTGGACAGCATCGGCGACCCGGACGGTGTGAAGACCAAATACGCGTATGATGGCTCGATGCGGCTGGTAGGGATCACGAACCGGGCCGGAAACTCCACTAGACTCGGCTACGACTCCTGGTGGCGCGTCTCGCGCGACACGTTGCCGGCTGTGTCGATCAACGGCGGTGCCGCAGCATCGCCGATCACCCAGCTCACCAGTTGGCAGGAAGCGGGCGTGCCGCTCACCGCCACAAGCGGAACGGCGGCCACGCCTCCCAAGGCGGACACGATCCACGCGAAAACTGTCGACCCCGAAGGCAACGTCGCAAGCTTCACGGCCAATCGCTGGGGTGAGCCGCTAGGGGCGACGAACCCGGTCGGTGAGACCACCACGATGCTATACGACGCGAACGGCCTACCAGCGCGGGTGGCACGTCCCAACATGGCCGTGGACACCTTCAGCTACAACGCTGATGGGTTCCTGACCTACGCGCGCGTGGGCGGACACGTCACCACGCATACCGAAGGCGGGTGGGCGCTCCCTGCAGCAACCGGTGGTGACGGACCGTCAGTCGTCTATCACATTGTGTCGCCGGGCGCGATCGACCGCGTGACGGTGGCGAGTACGGTCATGCAGACCGACAGCGTGGACAGGCGGGGGCGGGCGCGGTGGAACAAAGACGCGTCCGGGCACACGCATCGCTTCGTGTACGATACCCTTGCGGGCCGGAGTGGGCAGGTGCTGAGCGACAGCGCGCCGAGCGGCATCGTGACGCAGTTCTATTATGACGCGCTGGGGCGGGACACGGCCACCAATGTAGGCGCGTTGCCGGCGCGGGTCACGCACTACGATGTCCTGAACCGCACGACCGCGACGTATGACACGGCGGGCGCCCCGGCATGGACTTTCACGTACGATTCGCTCGTCCTGAAGACCCTCACGAACCCACGCGGCCTGGTACGCTATCAGACGGTGAATGCCCTCGGATGGGTCACAGCGACGTGGACGTCAGCGACCGGGTCCGTGAAGGACTCGACGTACTATGACTATGACGGCCGGGTCACGCAGCACGTGAATCGCCGCGGACAGCGGATCAATTTCGCCTACGACTCCATTGGGCGCGTGACGCGGCACTGGGCCACGAACGGGGCCGGCACCACGACCTACACCGCCGACACGACGACCTTCACCGACGCCAGCCTTTGGGTGCGGCGCGCCAACGGGGTCGTCACCGATACGTTATTCCTCGACAACCTGGGGCGCGTGACGTCCGTGGGCATGACGTACGGGGTCGCGATCAATCACCACTACGGCCTTGCCTACACGTATCTCGCGAACGGGCTGGTCTCGACGCTGCAGCCGACCGTGGACGCAGGACAGGACACGCTCAGCAAGCGCGCGTACGGCTATAACGGTCCCCAGTCGCTCGTGTCGATCCAGTTCGGCGCCGGCGTGACGCACATTGGGCGCAACCTGGAGCAGCGCACTACGTCCGACACGCTGCCTACGACCAACACGCTAGTCCTCACCGACTCTCGCAACGTGATGGAGCAGTTCACCCAAGTCAGCGCGTCGGACGGATTTGTGAACGTCATGGCCGGCCGCGGCTATCTGCGCGACTCGCTGGCGCGGGCGATCGCCGAGCGCGGTGTGGTGGACACGAACCACGTGCGGGGGTTCACTTACAATCGGGCGGGCCAGCTCGCGGCCGAGACGTTCTACACGATGAACGGCACGTGCTCCATCGATTCGCTGGTGGGCGAGAGCTGTCCCACCAATCTCGCTGATTCGAGCCACACCTTCGCTTATGACCCGCTCGGCAACCGCACCGATCACTCGGGCGTCGCGAACCTCCTCGATCAGCTCACCAGCTTCAATGGGCACAGCTACACATACGACGCCGACGGCAATCTGATTGCCGATACCAGCGGCGGTGTGCAGGTGGCGCGGTATTACTGGAGTCCCGAGGAACTACTCGACACGGTGCAGGTCGGGAGTACCCTCTATTCCTATCGCTACGACGCCGGCGGCCGCCTCGTGCGCCGGTCGACCAACAACGCACCTGACCGCGCGTTCTTGTGGGAAGGTGCGCGGCTGCTCGCAGAGCTGCGGGTGGATTCGGTCGCCGGGACAGTGACGCTGTTCGCTGAGTACTCGTGGTATCCGGGGCTCGACGTGCCGCATGCGGTGCGCACGGCGGGTGGGGCGATCCGCTACTTCGTCAACGACGGCCTTGGCAACGTGAGCGGAATTACAGGCGGTTCGAAACCAGTCGTGGGCCTGCGCTACGACGCCTGGGGCGTGACGGTCTCCAGCGTCACCCTCCCCAGCGGCGATCCGTTGGTGGGCGACACGATCCGGCCGCGGTGGAAGGGGGCGTTCCTCGAAGTGAGCACCGGGTTGTACTACCTGCGGAATCGGTGGTATGACCCGAAGGTCGGGCGCTTCATCTCGGAAGATCCGAGTGGCTTGGCAGGCGGTTCGAACGCCTACGCATTCGCGCTTGGCGACCCGGTGGATATGCGAGATCCCAGAGGTCTCAACGGTGGGGACGTGGTTGACTCTACCTCCGACAGGGACCCTTGCAAGAGCGACCCGTCCTCTGTGCAGTGTGTGCTACAACAGATCAGCCAATTGATCCAAAACACGATCGACTTCTTTACAAATAGTGGTGACTGGCAACAGAATATCACCAATGCTAATATGGGTCAGGTCATTCCACTCGACCCCGGTTCGTTTGACTTTTCCTTGACTGCAAACATTCCCGGGGACCCGGTTGGGGTGAATGTCGGGTTCAACGGGATCACGATTTTCCCTCAGCCTCCCCCAGAGGAGGGTTCTGTGACAGTGGACTTGACCTACACGCCCCCCGGCGGACAGCCCGACGGTCCCGCGGTGAGCGTCGGCGTCGAGGGGTGTGCGGAGGTGTGCGTCGGGGCCGCTGCAAACAGCCACGGACAGGTGACCATTAGCGCCGGGTTCGGGGAGGGTGGAAATCTCGCGAAGCAGACCTCGCCCGTGCATTGGAGCGTGGCTCCAACCTACACCATACCATGGGGTTCGATCTTTCGCACTGGGAGCCCGGGTCCTCCGTGAGAAGGTGTCTCGATACCTTCGCAAGGTGTGGTGGCACCAATCCTCCTATTCCCGAGTGAGGTGCGCGGTTTGATCGCGAGCGATGAGACACAGGGCAAGAGGTCCCGAGATAAGGAGCTGGCTACTATTTCCGCGGTCGGTCTAGCGCTCAGCATCGCCTGGCATGCGGCTGTCCTATTGGGGGCGACGATCTCGGCGAACGCCGGCACCGGTCTTCTACTTCTGGGAGTTGCGCTCTCGGTCGCCAGCGGGCTCCGAGCGGTACCTCTTCGCCCGGCGGTGAGGTCGTCGAGGGGATACGTAGCGTTCGAAGGCGCACCGAAGTGGATGAGATGGCTCGTGCTCCTAGCAGCTGGCTACTTCGTCCTCAACTTCCGGTTGGCGACTGGCCGGTTTGTAGGAACGGTGACGCCCAATGATGCCTTGGGTGCTCGAATCGCATCCGCAGCCGGCATGCTCATCTTTCCATACCCCCTTGCGGTCTTCTATGCTGCGTTCAGGCGCGCGGCACAAAGTTAGAGAATTGAGTCACGGGAGCACGCCGTGGACGCCTCTGTTGGAGTGCGGTTCGCAAAACGCGCGACTTTGCCTCGGGCTGATGACAAGCTCACTGGTACTAGAGAAGCGAGGCCAAGAGATACGTCTCGTTGGAGCCAAACGCAATCCGGCGCCGGCAACCGGAGTGAGATAGTTGTTCATCCGCGCCCACCGCACTGCGTTGCTAAGGGACCCCGATGAAACTAGACTATGACGGCGCGAACGTGGCGCGGGCGACTCCAGCCGGTACGGGAGATGACAACCACCGATTGCGTCGCGCCATTGCGATGTACCAACTGTTCGGTGGTTCCTTTGGGCTCCAGGTTGTGTGGCGCCTGTTTGGGCAAGTCGGGCGACTGGGCTTCTGGATCCCTTTCCTCACGCTGGTGATCTTTGCAGGGACCGCATCTGCCGGCATCCTCCTTTGGCGCGACCACCACCACGCAGAAACGCTCACCGCATTTGCGCAGATGGTTCAAGTCCCGATCGTTCTCTCATCGTCGGTCGGCTACTACTGCATCGCAGGGCTGGGATTACAGCTGAAGTGGGACACTGCATGGAACGTCGGTTTCTACGTCCATATCGGTGCACTTTTCCATCTTGCGTGGGCTGGTGATTCTACAACGACCATTCTTGGTGTTAACGTGGTTCCGTTAGCCATTCTCTGCTGGCTCCTGCGGCTGCCGGAGCCTAGACCGGGTCGGAGTGTCCCGGCCGGCGTTGTCTAATACGCGGCCGCAGGTTCCAATGCCCTGGCGTACCGTCTGCGTGATGTATGGGAACTGACGACCGTAAACTGGAGCACAAACCCTGGTAAGGTATTCTCGCCGGACGTCTTGTCGCCGGAGAATCCCGGGTCCTGACAACCCCTGACCGATCTAATACCCGATACACCGGCGCCGCAGGGGCCGCAACGCGCCAGTTCGCCTCAAACCCACACCCCCGGGCTCACGCGCGCCTCTCCAGCAATGACGCGAACGTCCTTGAGCCTGGCACCCTCGCGGCGGCCGGGCTGATCTAGGCTGCTGATCCCTCTGTTACGGGCCGCCGTCCAAGCGACCGGCCCTCCCGTCGTCATATGGGCCTTTCGTCTCCCGCCTGCACGTGGTGATCTTCCCCAGGTCCCTCTACTAGGCACGCTTCCTATGGTGAGGAGAACGTCCGATCTGCCACCGGCAGAGAGCAAGCTTCAGAATTGGGCCTACGACCTGAACGGCCGTGTCCCGATCAACTGGAGCATCAAGGCCCAAGGTCTCGCACGCGCCGCTGCGATTCTCTACGCACGTGGTCAGGACGCGCGGCGTCTCAAGGCCAGCGTTTTCTCGCGTGACGCCATGGGGCTTCTCGTGGCCCGGTCGCAGCCGTTCACACCTGAGGAGCTGGACGTGTTCCCCGATGTCGAGATGTATCGGGTGGCCTTCATGCTCTTGGGTATGGCTATCGAGAACCTGACCAAGGGTATCCTGGTTGGCCGCAACCCAACGTGGGTACAGGACGGGGCGCTGAACAAGCTGGTGACGGGTCACGACCTTGAGAGCCTCGTCCGGCGGTGCGACGTCGTCGTGGAGGGAGAGGATCGCGTAGCGTTGCGCATGCTGACGGAGCACGTCGTATGGGCTGGCCGCTACCACATCCCGAGGTCCGCCGACCGGATCGCTCGCCTCACCACGAAGCAGAAACTCCGCGCCCAGAGCGATGAGTACCTCGACGCCGTCTTCAATTTCGGAGAGCGCTTGATCGCGCAGCTGGATGTGCTCCTGGATGACGAGCACACTGCCGAGAAGACCGCAGAGCGCGTGGCTCTCGCACAGGCTCCGCCCGCGCCACCGACGAGCGACGACAAGCCGAAGGACTTCTTTGATCCCAGCAAGCCCCGGTTTTGTCCCTACTGCTCGCGGCCCGTGGTGTTTCCCATACTCAGCGCGCGTCCAGGTCCGCAAGGAAACGGAAAGACCGTGACGTTGCACGATCCACAACATCCGGCTCCTGTGTGCGACCGGTGGGTACGCGCGCAAGAAGCCGATGCGTATGGGCTCGCGTTGCACGTCTTCGCGGGTCGTACGGGCGAGCCCTTCCTCTTCGTGGCCCCGGTGTGAAACCCCTGTGAAAAACTCACGGCGATCCGGGGTCAGTCGCAGAGAGTCGCGACAGCGATTTCGTGCTCACGGTGCCGGGTCACTGTCCTTGAGTCGCCCCTATATGAAGGCGCGTAACTACGTGGACTACGAAGGAAAGTGAGCCATGGCCCGTGACCAGATGAAATCCGCCAGCCAGCACAGCTTCCACGAATCGCACACCGAACCGACGGTGGTGCGCATTCCGTTCGAGCGGCTGGTGCACGAAATGCTCGAGCAGCTGGGCGAAGACCCCAAGCGCGAAGGGCTGCGCGAGACGCCCAATCGCGTGGAGGCGTCACTCAAGTGGCTGACGCGTGGTTACGCCATGCAGGTGGAAGACGTGATTGGCGACGCGATCTTCCACGAGAAGCACGAGAACATGATCTGCGTGCGCGACATCGAGATCTACTCGCTCTGCGAGCACCACCTGCTGCCGTTC
>WNFJ01168605.1_pt1 | contig 16656 bp, 14 predicted proteins | sample 5400461 | NCBI WGS metagenome assembly WNFJ01 (sample SAMN13153349, study PRJNA577476) | soil metagenome | isolation source: 115 cm saprolite on Douglas fir-dominated hillslope | place: USA:California | collected 2013-09-17 | reverse complement strand
CAGTCGTCCTGCGTCATAGAGTGGCCTACTGAATTTCCAACGAGATAGCGCTGCCTTCGCCCTTTGCCGTTTCGCGATAGTTCACAGCAACTTTCTGTTTGTTCCAGGAGCAGGAGAACTCTTCGGCGCCGATCAGGACGAGGTGATTTCTATCCGCTATCTTGATCTTCCACGTTGTGGCTCCTGAGACCACAGTTAGGATAGCCGACGGCGATGTCGTGCAATCGGCATGGATTAACATGCCTCTGAGGAACTTTGCGGGGCCGGAGCTGGCAGCCGCGACGCTCGTCGCCGCGACGCTCGCCGCAGGGACAGTTCTTTGCGCGGCTTCAATTTCCAAGGCGGTGCTACCCTGTGCTGCCATTTGCATCGCTTCTTTGAACTGCCGGACTTGGGTCAACATTCCGTCCACCCGCGCGGCAAGCAAGGGATCATCGGTGAGCCGGAGAGCTTCGAGCACTGCAATCGCTTGATCGGGTTGTTTGTTTGCAAGGTAGAGGTTCGCCAGATTGAATCGATACTCCTGGTTTCGGGGACTGATGGCGATTGCCTTCTGCAATGTGATCAGGGCTTTTGCCGAGTCCCCAGAGGTAGTCTGGGCGAATGCCAGAAGCGCGTAGGAGTCGGCAAACTCCGGGTCCAGACGGATGGAAGTTTCCAGCTCGCTGGTTATTGCCGGAAGATCGGCGCCGCTGGTAAACCCTCCTTCGCGAGCCATCAACAATGCGCTGTAGTAGTGGACACGTGGATCCTTGGAATCCATCTGCGAGGCGCGCTTAAAATACTCTGCGGCTTCGTGGAACTCCTGGCGTTGCAGATAGGCGTAGCCAAGGCCGCGACACGCGGCGGCGTTGTTGGGATCGGACTTCAGAATCTCCTCAAATTCCGTGACCGCCTGTTCACGGTAATCACGCGAATGCAAGTGAATGTCCGCGAGTACGGCGCCGCCATCCGTCACGCTGAGAGGTCTCGAAGCGTAATTGTTGGGCGCGATGCTGGCTGGAGTGGGAATCGGATAGTACTTGTAGCGGCCGTTGCTGGCATAACTACGCAGCGCCTTGTCAAACTGTGCAGCGTCCATCCCGAAGGCTTGGCGGATTGCGTCTTCTACCGAGAGATGCTTGTTCGTCTTCAAGTCAAAGTAGGCCGCGACCTTGAGCATCAATTGGTTGTCATAGATGTAGTGCATCAGCATCCCTGACTCGGCATAAAACGTCGTCCGATGATCGCCGCTCTCGTTGTACGTCTGAGAATTCTGGCGGACCTTGAACAGATCGGCGATTCTCATCATTCCCAGTTGCTGCAGGATCAGGTACTCGTCCTGGGGAATCTTGCCCACCCGGGCTTGTTTGCCGTCGACTTCGATGGAGGAAAAGTATTCGGCAAAGCCCTCTTCAAACCACGGGTCGGTCTCGGCCCGCAGGTTGCCGTTCATCAATTGATGGGCATACTCGTGAAACACGACCGAATAGGGATCCTCCACGGACATGTCGAGCATAATGAAACTGCGATCCTCACCCGCTTGAAACAAACCGGCAACCTGCGTAGGCTTGCCGTTCCATAGGGGCGCGACCTGGCGCATCTCTTTGGTATTGCGGAACGCCACGATCTGCAGTGGCACTGGCAGACTGACCTTTGCCTTGGTCATCAACGTGCCAAAAACCGAGCGCATTTGCTCGAAGCGTAAAGCGACTTCGCGGCCACGCTTTTCGCCCGCGTCGGTGATCACTGAGAAATTGGGCGAGCGCACCTCCACCCACTGGGGCTCCCCAGCGAAAACTGCCGAAAGACTGCACACAATAACCGCAAGAAGGATTGGGAGCGGACAGAGGAAACAACGAAACCACCGAAGGCGGGTGCGCATTGGCCAGATCCCCCGTTTGGTCGCGGATATCGTACCACGGCGACTATCTGTGGACGGAGGATTAGCGTCTACTGCCGGGCTACTTCCTGTGGGCCGATGCTCCAGCGGCCAATTCCCGCAGCGTGGTCAGGAATCCAGCTGCCGTGTGTGGGTCGGCGAGAGAGTCTAGCGCCACTGTCGCCGAAAACTGCGGAGACTCGGGACGGAAGCGTACCTGCAAAACATCTTGCTGCCGCACCGCCATCAGTGCGTTGAGCTCCGGAGTCGTGTCCTGTTTCCAGTGGGTTCGCGTGGTCAGGATGATTGGACCGGGCTGAAATATGTCCCACTCGCGTTGATCTCGCTTGCGAGAGGTCAAACCGCGGCTGTGAGCGCACCAGCGATGCCGGATCACCTGCAGGTGAAAGGTCGGAGAGCCACCCAGATCTGCCTCAAAGGTAAGAGTTTCTTTTTGCTTCCGCCAGTGGCTGACCAGCCATTGCACGGGGAGCGCCCGCGGGCGGAACTTCATGGTGACGCGCGCGTTCTCAAACCAATGGGAGGGGAAATGTAGGCGAGCGTTCAACCGGGAGCTTCCCAGCCACCGCGAATCCCAGCCCGAATCGAGGATGCGTCCCTTGCCCGTGCAGGCCGCTTGCACCCAGCGCAGCGCTGCCTTGCCTCGGCGCCGGTTGTAGGTTGAAAACACCAGATACCACAGTCCCAAGACCGTAACCGCGCCGGCAACGTCGATCAGCAGAAGGCGCCCCACAACGATTCCTCTGATGCCGATGGTACGTCCGAGGTTGCGACCCGAGCAAGAGGGCAATCGACTTCCGTGGGGATTTTTTGAGGTGACTGGGCGGAAGGCTGTGGAAAACACGAGAAATACTAGAGTTCGGGACGGTCGCTTGCGACTGGCCCCGCCAGGGTAGTCCCCATACAGCAAACCTAAGGCAGAATTCCCTCCTGGTCGCCCGTCATCCGCCAGGAATCGGCGGCGGGAGCGCCCCGATACGCATGATCACCTTAACGTGCTGGACGCGGCGGCAGACCGCTTGCAAACGTCACGATCTGCCGCGGCGTCTTGAACTCAGGCTGCTTTAGAGCTTTTCTGAGCTTTCCCTAAAAACTCCAGCAGGTCGGCATTGATCTGGTCTGCGTTCGTGGTGGGCATCCCATGCGGAAAACCTGGATACACCTGGATACACTTTTAGCGTGGCGTTCTTTACAATTTTCGCCGACATCAGACCCGCCACACCGATCGGCACGATCTGGTCATCGTCGCCATGAAGAATGAGGGTTGGCACATCGAACTTCTTAAGGTCCTCAGTGAAATCCGTCTCAGAGAAAGCCTTGATGCAGTCGTAATGGGGTTTAACCCCTCCCATCATGCCCTGCAACCACCAGTGCTCCCGGATGCCTTCTGAAATCTTGGCGCCGGGCCGGTTGTAGCCGTAGAACGGGAGCGTAATATCCCTGTAAAACTCCGCCCGATTGGCCACAAGTTGGGCTCGGAGGCCGTCGAAGACCGATATGGGCGCGCCAGCGGGATTCTTTTCCGTCTTCAACATGAGCGGTGGCACCGCACTGATCAGCACGGCCATAGAGACACGCTTCGTGCCATGCCGGCCGATGTAACGGGCAACTTCTCCGCCGCCGGTTGAGTGGCCTACGTGGATTGCGTTCTTCAGGTCGAGCTTTTCCGTCAGAGCCGCGAGATCGTCGGCGTAGGTGTCCATCTCGTTACCATCCCACGTCTGGGTGGAACGGCCGTGCCCTCGCCGGTCATGCGCGATGACCCGATAGCCATGCTGGCCAAAGAAGAACATTTGTGCATCCCAGTCGTCCGCGGTGAGCGGCCACCCGTGACTGAACACTATTGGTTGCCCTTTGCCCCAGTCTTTGTAGTAGATCGTCGTACCATCTTTCACTGTAATCGTGCTCATGAGATTTTCTCCTTAAGTTGAGATTGGTAGATCTCCGCGTTCTCAGGTGCCCTGCGAGCGTATGAAGCTTCCGAGGTGCGCAGTTCCAAAGAACCGGCTTTGTGCAAATCTTTCGATTTATTTCAATGCCCTTCTAGTACAGGCAAGACCTTGATGGCCACATCGCGCCCGAGTCGCGTATCGCGAGCGCGATACACCTCATCCCGCCGCCGGTGCCCAGCGGTTCCACGACTTCAAACGGCCCGAGCTTTGTGCCGAAGGTCGGCGCCATCTGTGCGTGCAATTATATGCCCGAGGAAAGCTAATGCCGAAGGAGCCCACTCTTCTGCGGTACCCACTAGAGACCTAGGCATCCGTCATTTACTATGGGGACCAGTTCGGACGTCTGCACAGATGGGCGCAACCGCGGAAACCAATCTGGAGAATGACCTCGGATACGCCGAGAGGGCGGCTGGTCCTTGCGTGTTCGTGCTGTTTGGCGCTGCCGGGGATTTGACCAAGCGCAAGCTGGCGCCTGCGCTCTTCAATTTGGGGAAGGCAAAGCTGCTGTCCGACAATTTCGCAGTGATAGGCGTCTCTGTCGACGACTTGAGCCTGGAAGATTTTCGCAGCCAGGTCACCAGTTTCCTGCCGGCCGGAAGTGACTCAGCGGACGCGGTGGAGTGGTTCCGGAAGCGGCTGTTCTACGAGCGCGGCGACTTTGCGGACCCAACTACGTTTACGAAACTCCGGGAACGGCTCGCCGCGCTGGACGCGGCGCAACATACGGAGGGCAACTGTCTTTTTTATCTGGCGACAGCACCTAAGTTTTTTTCGCAGATCGTGCAGCAGTTGGGAGCATCCGCCCTTTCGCGGCAGGAGAATGGACGCTGGCGGCGGGTGGTAATCGAAAAGCCGTTTGGACACGATCTGGACTCTGCCCAGGCGCTGAACCGCGACATCAAAAATGTGCTGCAAGAGAATCAGATTTATCGAATCGATCACTATCTGGGCAAAGAGACGGTGCAGAACATCATGGTCTTCCGCTTCGACAATGCCATTTTCGAGCCCATCTGGAACCGGCGGTACATTGACCATGTGCAAATCACGAATGCCGAAACCGTAGGAGTGGAGCAGCGCGGCGGGTACTTCGATACCGCGGGGACATTGCGCGACATGGTCCCCAACCACGTGATGCAACTGCTCAGCTTAACCGCGATGGAATCGCCGGTATCTTTTCAGGCGGACGCAGTACGCGATGAGCAGGCTAAAGTTTTGCATTCGATTCAACAGCTGAGTTCGGACGACGTTTTACAGCGCAGCGTGCGCGGCCAATATGGCACGGGACTGCTGGCTGGGGGAAAAGTATCCGCATATCGGGCGGAGCCAGGAGTCTCTCCGGAATCGCGCACTGAGACATTCGTGGCTCTGAAGCTCAACATCGATAATTGGCGCTGGGCGGGAGTGCCATTCTATTTCCGGACGGGCAAGCGTCTGGCGCTGCGCCACACGGAGATCGCTATCCAGTTCAAACGCATGCCGTTCGAACTGTTTCGCAAGGCCCCCTTTCATAAGCTGCACACCAACACGCTGGTTATCCAGATCCAGCCAGTGGAGGGAATTTCACTCAGCTTTGGGGCGAAGATTCCAGGGCCTGTGCTGCGGGTTGGGTCAGTAGACATGAGTTTTGAATACTCGAAATATTTTGGAACGGACGCCAACACCGGCTACGAGGTTTTGTTGTATGACTGCATGATCGGAGACGCAACTCTGTTCCAGCGCGCCGATATGGTCGAGGCTGGTTGGAGAGTGGTAGATCCAGTATTGGACGTGTGGAGAGCGCTGCCGCCGCGCAAGTTTCCGAATTATGCATCCGGCAGCTGGGGGCCCGCGGAGGCCGATCATCTGCTGCAAGCGGACGGCCGCCAGTGGAGGAGAATTGAGCCATGATTCTTGTTGAACAATGATTCTTGCCGGTGAGATTGGCGCGACTCGCACCCGGCTGGCCGCTTTCGAAACGGAAGGCAACCGGCTGCAATGCGTGGTCGAAAAGACCTACATGAGCCAGCAGCATGACGGGTTATCCAGCATTCTTGCTGATTTCATAAAAACCGAAGGCATTCCCGTCCACAGCGCATGCCTCGGCGTGGCCGGGCCGGTGCGTGCGGGACGAAGCAAGATTTCCAACCTGCCCTGGGTCATCGATGCGCGGGAAGTGGCCAAGCAGCTCAGACTGAATTCGGTTGGACTGCTCAACGATCTGGAAGCTTACGCTTATGGAATCGATGGCCTGGAATCAAAAGACTTCATCACGTTGAGCGAAGGCGCGGAAGAGGCTGAAGGAAACCGGGCCGTCATCTCGGCCAAAACTGGACTGGGGATGGCGGGGCTTTACTGGGATGGCTTCCGGCATCATCCTTTTGCTTGCGAAGGAGGACACGCCGACTTTGCGCCCAGGAACGATCTGCAGATGGAATTGCTAGCCTACCTGCAGAACAAGTACGGCCGCATCAGCTGTGAGCGGATTCTCTCCGGGCCCGGGATCAAGAATATTTACGACTTTCTGCGAGATGCGCACAAGCGCGCAAGGTCGAAGAGCCGGAATGGTTGCGAACGCAGATGAGCACCGCGCCCGATCCTCCGGCTCTGATCTCGCAAATGGCATTGGAGGGGAAGGCGGTAATTTGCGACCAGACGCTGTCGATTTTCGTCAGCGTGTTCGGCGCGGAGACCGGGAACTGCGCGCTGAATTTCATGTCCACGGGCGGCATTTTCATCGGGGGCAGCATTGCGGCGAAGATCGTGCCCAAGATGAAAGATCCCATGTTTATGGAATCTTTCCTGGACAAAGGACGCATGGAAACAATACTGAAGGACATGCCGGTCAAAATCGTTGCGAATGACGACTCCGGTATGATCGGGGCAGCGCGTTACACGCTCGTCCAGAAAGCATTTCGCACGGCGAGCCGGGCTGCCGAATGACAGTGTCCGTCAGGGCCTGAGGCCCGCGTCCGTGTTGCCCTTTAGCAGACGATTCAGCCGGCGTGGTTGGCGCGGCTTCCTCTCTCGTTTTCCGCCGACGGGCGCACTACGTTTTTGGCTACACCCACAACTTGTCCGGTCTATTCTTGCGGAGTGCTTGAGGGTGTTTCAAAAAATATGAACTGGAACAATCTCAGGGTGCTTAACAACGCGAGCTTCGACGACGGAGAGGTCAGCTTCCCGTTCCCGTGAGGCCCACCTTCTGCGGGCTACCACCTCCGCTGTCGGTGATGCTCAGTGTTGCTGTCCGGGACCCAGTCGCAGCAGGCGTGAACGTCACAGTAATGGTGCAACTCGCATATGCCGCAATGCTCGTCCCGCAAGTATTGGTTTGCGAGTAGTCCCCGGGATCGGCTCCGGTAATGCTAATCCCGGTAAAGTTCAACTGTGTGCTGCCGACATTCGTTAGGGTGACGTTCTGGGGCGCACTGGTCGTGCCGACCTGCTGACTCCCAAAGGACAACCGTGACTTAGAAAAAGAGACCACAGTTCCGGTTCCGCTCAACGCAATTGCCTGCGGACTGGCCGTGTCTGAATCACTGATGGCGACCGCTGCTGTCTTTGAGCCGTCGGCGGTGGGGGTAAAGGTAACGGAAATCGTGCAACTCGCACCAGATGCCAATGCCGCACCACAGGTATTGGTCTCCGCAAAGTCGCCCGGGTTCAGGCCTGCGATATAGATTTTGTTGATCGTGAGGGTGCCGGAACCGTTATTGGTAAGCGTAACATTCTTCGCTGCGCTGATCGTGCCGATGACTTGTAAGGAAAACATAAATTTCGTCGGAGAGAAACTTACAAATGTTTGCTGAGCAATCTTGGCGAAAAACGCATCATATTTCCCTTTGGCCGATCGCTGAAATGCCGCTGGGGTTGTCGGGAAGTTCTTCGACCCTGTATCCCCAGTGACATAGGCACTGCCCGTGGAATACACAGCAACGCCGTAACCATTACCTGCACCGCTCCCGCCCAGATAGGTCGAGTAGACCAAAGCGCTACCCACAGCATTGATCTCGGTGACAAACGCACCGCCATAAGTGTGCTGGATAGCATTGACAATTGGAAAGTCCGATGAGGCGGTCGATCCAGTGACGTAGGCATTGCCTGCTGAGTCCACCGCAATGTTCTCGCCACCATCCACGGCACTCCCACCCAGGTAGGTTGAGTAAATGAAGGCGTTGCCACCTGGGTTTATTTTTGTTCTCCGCCACCGTAGGTTGGCTGGACAGCGTTGACAGTTGGAAAGTCAATTGAGCCTGTAACGCCAGTAATGTACGTATTGCCCGCCGAGTCCACCGTGACACTCTTACCGGAATCACTTTTGCTCCCGCCCAGATTAGGTAGAGTAAGCCAGCGCGCTGCTGTCTGAGTTGAACTTTGTGACAAAAGCGTTTTCATTGCCATCAAGTGTGGGCTGGATGGCATTCTTAACAGGAAAGTCAGCTGAGTCAGTGGATCCAGTAATATAGGCATTGCCAGCCGAATCTACCGCGACGCTACTACCACCATCATCTAGACTTCCGCCCAGGTAGGTGGAGTAAACCAGGGTGCTGCCATCAGCATTGAACTTTGTAACGAATGCGTCATAGCCGCCATGATTATTTGGCTGGTAGGCATTCGCAGTCGGAAAGTCGGTTGAGTTGGTATACCCACTGACGTAGGCATTGCCCGCTGAGTCCAAAGCGATGCCGTAACAATATTCAAAGTTGCTTCCGCCCAAGTAGGTCGAGTAAACTAGAGCATCCCCGAGTGAGTTGATTTTAGTGACAAAAGCTTCAAAGCCGCCGTGATTGTTGGACTGGAAGGCATTCTTAATGGGAAAGTCGTACGAGCCCGTCAAGCCTGCGACGTAGACGTTGCCCGCTGAGTCGACTGCAATGCCGTAACCAATATCCTGACCAGTACCACCTAAATAGGTAGAGTAGACGAGAGCGCTGCCGTCAGCGTTGATCTTGGTTACAAAGGCATCGGAAGATTGGATCGCATTCTTGGTAGGAAAGTTAGCTGAATCGGTGGTACCGGTAATGTAGGTGTTGCCCGCTGAGTCGACTGCAATGCGATATCCATGATCCCCACCACCCCCACCGAGATAACTGCCATACGCCAGCACGGGATCAATCACCAGCGCTTTGTGCCGATCGTAGAGGCCGACGCGGAATCTCACTTCATTTGTGTTCGTGACGACATAGCGTCCACGAACCTCCTGCCGTATCCCGTTCGCCTCCTGATAAATATGCGGAGACCGCAGGTGAACTTCGCCTCCCGCACTTGCCAGCACCAGCTCGCCCTGCTCCAGCCGGAGTCTCCTCGCGCCCGCAATCCCCATCCGAATCGTTTCCGGATTCGCTCCCGGTTGCAGCACAAAGTCGTACTCAAGTTCCCGCTCATGGCCGTAATACACCAGGTCTATGCCCGGATACACATTCTTGTAACGCACCTTGGCGAACTGCCGAATATTTGTGTGCCACCTGTTCGGATCATTTCCAACGAAATAGTTACTCTTGCCTCCCAATTCATCTTGTCCGATTACCTGCGCCTTGACATTGGCGCCCACCAGCTTCATCCGAAGCACGGCAGAGTTGCTTTGTTGCGGAGTTCTGTGTGGCAAGGCCCGAGCTTTCTGAGCGGGCATCGCCGCGTCTTGCCGCGAACCTTCGCGCAGAGACAGCACTGCCTCGTCAGGGGTGAGAAAAAGACTATAGCCCGCGCCTCGTGAAAGAAAATTCACCCGCGGATCGGTCTGTCCCTGATTGGCTTCAAAAGCAAGCGGGAGCTTGCCGTAACCTTTGACAATCATGGCCGAATTCCGTGGATTCGCATGAATAGCTGATGGAATCGCTTGAGCGGCGGCCACTGAGGGCACGCTTAAACACATCGCGAGTACAAGGGCGGATTTCGTGGAAAAAGCCTCCGAAAAGCGTCGAGGGTTTGCGGGATAACACGGGGGAACGAGCCCGAACATTGTGCGCTGTGTATCGAGGATTCGTCAAATGGCGGCCTGATAATACGAGCCAGCTGTCTGGACAAAGGGCGCATGGAAGCAATCCTGAAGGACATGCCGGTCAAGATTGTGGCGAATGACGACTCCGGCATGATCGGGGCGGCGCGTTACACGCTGGTTCAGAAAGCATTTCGCACAGCGAGCCGGGCTGCGGAATGACAGTGTCCGTCAGGGGCTGAGGCCCGCGTCCGTGTTGCCCTGTAGCGGCACCGCACCCGTGGCGGGTTTGTCCTGTGGCCGGGCAATCATCCGGTTACCTCCGGTTTGCCGGCCAAACACGTGGCTACGAGCTGGCGAACCCCACGCGCGACAGGAGTTTCTGGAACTGCACGTTTGATCTGATTCCGTCCCACTTGTGATCCAGTAGGAAGGGCATATGCACGTCACGTTCTTCGAAAGCCTGCTGCAGCCACTGAAGTGCCCTCTCCGTCTCCCCCAGTCCGGCAAACACTAGTGCAACATTATAGGGAGGTACGTACCGCTGCTGCTTTCGTTCCAGCATCGTATGAATCTTGGCTTCTGCTTCGGTCCTGTTCCCTGAGACCGCGTGCACATAACCCGCGATCGATAAGGCTTCCGAGTTGCCCCCGGAATACTCCAACGCCTTGTCGCAGGCTGCGAAGGCCTCAGAGTACATGCCCAACTTCTCGTAAGTCTTCGCCGCACAAATCTGCCCCACCCAAAATCGCGGTTCCATCCCCAGCGTAGCTTTGAATTGCTCGACCGACGCCGAATCTCTTCCCGCGTGGTACAGAAATTGCCCGCGCATTGCTCCAACAATCAATGAAAGTGGATCGACCACGAGGGCTTGTTGAATGACAGCCAGTGCCTCATCGTGTCGTCCAATGTTCGAAAGCACGTGAGCGAGATAAAGATGGGCGAGTGAATAGTTTTCGTTCAGGCTGATGGCCCGTCGCGCCGCCGCCTCGGCTCCCTTGAAATCCCAGTCAAACCAGAACTTGGTTCCAGCGTCTGAAGTATGGGCTTCCGCAGAATCGGGATCCAACTGAAGGGCCCGCGCGATAGCAGTCTTCGCTGCGGGGAACACCTCCTTCGAAGCAGCGTCGCCCGAGATGGGAAGCACTGTGAGGGCATCTGCCAGGCCCGAGTGGGCTAACACATACGCCGGATCGCGATCCGTTGCGCTCTGAAAATATCCGATCGCCTTCTGCGCGTCGGAGACGTTAAATCTCGCATAGTGATAGCGCCCGCGCAGATAGTGATCGTGCGCCTCTGCGTCCCGAGGAGCATTGCTGGTGAGGCGTCGCTCCTCTTCCGACATTAACTTCAACTTCACCTGAGCCGCAATCGCGGCCCCGATTTCGCCATGGATATCGAGAATACCCGGCAGCTGGCGGTCGTAGTTGTCCGCCCAAAGGTGGACCTGGTCCCGTACTCGAATCAGCTGAGCGGTGATGCGAACGCGGCCACCTTCGCGCCGCACGCTGCCCTCGAGCACGTAGTCCACGCCGAGTTCCTGGCCGATTTGCGCCACGGACTTGTTGGTCTGCTTGTAGGTCATGGACGAGGTACGCGCGATCACTCCCATGCGATGCGGAGACATTTGCCCCAATCGCATGATTGTCTCCTCGCTCAGGCCATCGCTGAAATACTCCTGCGCCAGGTCGCCACTCAGGTTTTCGAAGGGAAGAATGGCGAGCATGATGCGAGACCGGTCTGCTTCTATTTCCTCTACGACTCTGGAGGCAACAACGGTCCGGCCCTTGAAGCGATACCCCCTGCCGAGCACAGTTTCGACATACTGCGGGTTCCCTGAGTCGTCCCCGAGCGCGTGGCGAATCTTTCGGATGGCGGTGTTGATGCTGTTATCGGTGTCGAAGTGAAGTCCTTTTCCCCACAGTTTCTCGATGATCTCCTCACGCCCGATCAGTCTCCCGTTTTTCCGCACCAACAGGATCAACAGATCCATAGGGATACGCTCGATGTGGACCGGTTTCCCGGCGCAAGTCAGTTCGTATCGGCCTGTGTCCAAAACGAACTGGCCGAACTGGACTCTCTCCGAAGACATCTGCCCCGCCCCAGCCAACTCGGGACATTTTACGTCTGCGCAGCAAATTTTCGTTCGCGTTCCTACAGGCAATCTACAGGTGCTCTCCATTGCTTCCCAGCAGACTAAGCCACAAGATACCCTCGACGCTTGGGAGGTAGGGCCTACGGGCTCCCCAAGAAAAAGTCTGGAGGCACCATGAAATTCCGCATTTTGTTCTTTCTGTTGACCCTAGTGGTGGTTGGGTCTCAAAGTTCGACGGCCCATGCCAGCGCTTGCAGCAATTCCACCATCCGAGGCAGCTACGCCTTTACCATCCACGGAACACTCTTCCTCCCGGACGGATCTGCCCTGGTCGTTGATGGCATCGACAAGGTTACGTTTGATGGCAAAGGGAATTTCACGCAAGTTGACGCGGTTGCCACAAACGGGATACTCGACGCGCCGGGCTGGCGCCCCGGCACGGGCACCTACTCGGTGAACCCGGACTGCACCGGAACCCAGACCATCGTGGTCTCGGGCCTGCCCGACCTGCATCTGCAGTTTATCGTCGCCCAATCGGGAAACACGATCCACCAAGTAGTGATCGATCCGGGATTCGCAACCACGGCTGAGGGGGAGCGGGTTAGAGCTCCCGAAGAGTAAGGATTAGGGTTCCGAGAAAAAGGGGCAACTTTCTAAAGCGAGCGGGGACGCATTCCCCGCTCATTACTTCCTTTCAACTTTTCATGCACGACGCAAGCGCAAGCTCGCGCAGCGGAACGTTCGTGGAACTTTCCGACTCCAGAACAAGCCCTGCAGACCGGGCTACAGTTGAGATTCACCGTTCAAGGAGGCGAGGACAAATTCCGGGTGAGTAATCTGCCATTCGGAATCTATGGTGCAGAAACCTGCCACACCTCGACCATCACATGCTGAATCTCGATCACGATCCTGACGCTACAATGGCCGCGTGCCTTTCACCGTCCGAGACTTCCGGCCTGAGAATCTTGAGACGCTCTGGCGCATCGACCAGGCTTGCTTTCCTCCCGGAATTTCTTACTCCCGGCAGGAGCTCAAGTTCTACGTGCGCCGCCGCGGGGCTATAACCTTAATCGCTGCCAGCGACCCGGAAAAATCTGCCACACTCTCCGCCAACGGTGAAATTGCCGGATTCATCGTGGCCCACCCCGGCAACACGGGACATATCGTTACCATCGACGTTGTTGCCTCTGCCCGCCGCTCCGGCGTCGGATCGCTGCTCCTGCGAGCGGCAGAGGATCGCCTGCGTAGCGCCGGATCTCGCGCGGTAGCACTGGAAACCGCCGTAGATAATGTCTCCGCCCTGGCGTTTTACAAGCGCCACGGCTACAGCGTGGTAAAGACTATCCCGCGCTACTATTCGAATGGCGTCGACGCGCTGGTGTTGCAGAAAGATCTGGCCTGAGAGCGGCAAAGTCACGCGGATTTCTTGCGCGTTCGTCCAATCGCACAGGCTCCAGGGGACACTAGGATGTGTTTGCGCGGGAGCGGATGTGAAAGGCCGGCAATCGGCTCTGCCCGCAAACCATTTGCACTCCCTCTCATTTCCAGCTAAGTTGCCTATTCATGAAAGTTGCCATACAGGGCGAACTCGGTTCCTTCAGCCACGAAGCCGCGGAGCGGATGCTCCCGCGATGCACGGTGGTTCCCTGTGCCCGCTCCGCTGAAGTTTTTGATTGCCTCGAACGCGGATCGGTCGCCGCGGCCGTCATCCCTATCGAAAACACGCTGGCCGGGACGGTGGCCGAGCATGCCGATCTTCTGGTGACGCGCGAAGTCTTCATCCAGGCTGAATTCCTTCTTCGCATCGTGCACAACGTGATTGCGGCGCCCGGAGTGAAGCTCAGTGCCTTACGCCGTGTACTGTCGCATCCCGTCGCGTTGGACCAGTGCCGCGATTTCTTCCGCCACCATCCGCAAATCGAGCCAGTTCCTTTCTATGACACTGCCGGCAGCGTGAAACATGTGATTGCCAACCAGCAGTTTGACGCAGCCGGCATCGCCGGACGCCAGGCCGCGCGCGTGAATATTCGGGAAAGATCCTTCAGGCCAACATTGAAGACGACAAGCGTAACTTCACGCGCTTCTTCCTGATTCGAAGAAGCAGCTCCATCCGAAAAACCAACCTCAGGCAAAAAAATAGCAAGGGGCAGGGAAGTGCCGCCTCGGTATCCCGCAAGCAGAGCCTCACCCTCCCCGGCGCCAACAAGACCTCGATCGCATTCAAACTAAAAAACCTGCCCGGCTCACTTTTCAAATCCCTTAGCGTCTTCGCCTTGCGCGACATCAGTCTGAGCAAGATTGAATCGCGCCCCATGCGTGGACGTCCCTGGGAATACGTCTTCTATGTCGATTTCCTTCGCGGCGACGATGAGCCCGCGCGTAATGCTCTCCGCCACTTGGGCGAAGTCGCCGAGTTTGTGAAAGTGCTCGGCATTTATCCCGCAGCGTGAAACCGTACAACCCTTGTCTGAGCTGGCCATTCTTATCAAATGGACGGATGCCACGAGGTTCTTTTCCGCGAATTGGGATAATCTCACCGGGCTCCTCGTTAGCCTTGGTACCTTTGATACAGTGTGAACCGCCCGCGACGTGACTACAATTCAAGAGTTTGTGGCACTTCTCCCGGAGGATGAAACCTTTCCGGAGGAGTATCATCTAAACTTGAGCGAGTTACACTCAAGGAGAAATATGAGTCAGCAGCCGCCTACAGAGCGCACTCCTAAACCGAAGGAAACAAAAGAACAACGACCGGTCCCAGTTCTGCCCGTGCGGGACACGGTTCTCTTTCCCCACGCGGTCTTACCCCTGACCGTGGGCCGGGAAAGCTCGGTTCAACTCATCAATTCGCTCGGCGAAGATAAAACTATCGTGGTGGTGGCGCAGCGCGAAGCGCGCGTGGACACCCCGCAGCCCAGCGACCTTTATACGATCGGGACTTCTGCCATTGTCCACAAAGTCGTCAAGATGCCCAACCAGAGCCTCTTTGTGTTTGCCGAGGGCCTGGAACGCGTTCGTTTGGGCGAATTCACGCAGCTCACTCCATTTATGCAGGCGTATGTCACGCCTGTGCCGGAGGGGCCACCACTCGTCGTCAGCTCCGAAATCGAAGCCTTGCAGCGCAATGTGCTCACGCTCTTCCAGCAGATTGTGGCCGGTTCGCCCACGCTCTCTGACGAACTTTCTACCGTTGCCATGAACATCGACGAACCCGGGCGCCTGGTGGACTTCATCGCTTCATCGCTGCCCTCGCTCTCTACCCCGGACAAGCAGGACACGCTTGAGACCACCGACGTTCGTGTACGCCTGGAAAAGATCAACCAGCACCTGGCCAAGGAACTTGAAGTCCAGCAACTCCGCAACAAGATCCAAAGCGAAGTGCAGGACCGTGTGCAACAGACCCAGCGCGAGTACTACCTGCGCGAGCAGATGAAGGCGATTCAAAAAGAACTCGGCGAGCAGGACGAAGGCCAGCGCGACGTCGAAGACCTCAGAAAGAAGATTGAAGAAGCGGGCATGCCCGATGAAGTCAAGAAAGAGGCGCTCAAGGAATTGGGCCGCCTCTCGCGCATGTCCCCAATGGCGGCGGACTATTCGCTTACGCGCAACTATATCGAGTGGCTGGCCGTGCTTCCGTGGGCCAAGACTTCCGGGCAGGAGATCGAGATCCCCAAGGCGAAAGAGATCCTCGACACCGATCACTACGACTTGGAAAAGGTGAAAGACCGTATTCTCGACTATCTCTCCGTACGCCGCTTGAAGCCAGGCATGAAAGGCCCGATCCTTTGCTTTGTCGGACCTCCCGGCGTGGGCAAGACGTCACTGGGCAAATCCATTGCGCGTGCGCTGGGACGCAAGTTCGTTCGTTTGTCCCTCGGCGGCGTGCATGACGAAGCCGAAATCCGCGGCCATCGCCGCACTTACATCGGTGCGCTGCCTGGACAAATTATTCAAGGCATCCGCCGCGCTGAAACCAAAGACCCGGTCTTCATGCTCGATGAAATTGACAAGGTTGGCCGCGACTTTCGTGGCGATCCCGCTTCCGCTTTGCTTGAAGCACTTGACCCAGAGCAGAATTCCTCTTTCCGTGACAACTATCTCGACGTGACTTTTGATCTGTCGAAAGTTCTGTTCATCACGACTGCGAACATGCTCGACCCCGTCGCCGAGCCCTTGCGCGATCGTATGGAGATCATCGAACTCCAGGGCTATACCGAAGAAGAGAAAGCGCACATCGCATTCCAGTATCTGATTCCGCGGCAGGTGGAAGAAAACGGAATCACTGCCGAGCAGATCGAATTTCCGCATGATTCGGTGCACTACATCATTCGGCACTACACGCGTGAAGCTGGTGTCCGCAGTCTTGAGCGAACCATCGGTACTATTTGCCGCAAGCAGGCAAGGCGCATGGCCGAAGGGAAAACCGACAAGCTCGTGGTCACTAAGGAAATCATTCAGGAATTTCTGGGTGGCATCAAGATCCGCGTGGAAGGCGAAATTGCCGAGCGCCCGGAACGTCCCGGAGTGGCCGTGGGCTTGGCCTGGACGCCGTCGGGCGGCGACGTACTCTTTGTTGAGGCCAACGCCATGAAGGGTAAAGGCGGATTCACCATGACCGGCCAGATCGGCCAAGTCATGCAGGAGTCCATGCAAGCCGCGTTAACCTGGGTTCGTTCGAATGCAGCCCAACTCGGCGTGCCCGACGACTTCTTCGCCAACCATGATATTCACATTCACGTGCCCGCAGGCGCGATTCCCAAGGACGGGCCTTCGGCTGGAGTGACCATGGCCACCGCCCTGGTTTCTTTGTTGACCG
>WNFJ01556943.1_pt1 | contig 16657 bp, 17 predicted proteins | sample 5400461 | NCBI WGS metagenome assembly WNFJ01 (sample SAMN13153349, study PRJNA577476) | soil metagenome | isolation source: 115 cm saprolite on Douglas fir-dominated hillslope | place: USA:California | collected 2013-09-17 | reverse complement strand
TCCCCTTCGACAAGCTCAGAGTCGGGATTTTAGAAAAGAGCTATTTTGCTCTGTCCGCCAGCAGGATGGGAATGCCGTCCGTGATTGGATAGACTCTCCCACAGCCGGTGCATTGCAAGGAGCTCTCATCGGCCGCCAAGGTGAGAGGCTTGCGGCACTCAGGTACCGGACACACGAGAATGTCTAAAATCTTTTTCAGCATCATTGGCTTCATTTAAACACAAGTGGTGTCCACAGCGTCCATTACGTCCACTGTGTCTTTTTTGTTTAGAATTGTTTATCCCTATGACCATAACTATGGCCACCGTTCTTGACGGCAATAAGATTGCCGCGCAGATCCGAAGTGAAGTCGCCCAGGAGGCACAAAAGCTCGCGGCTACCGGTCTGCGCCCCGGCCTCGCCGTCATTCTTGCGGGCCACAACGCGGCTTCCGAAATCTACGTGCGCAACAAGGTGAAGGCTTCCGAGCAGGTGGGTATCCATAGCGAGAAGCTAACGCCTCCCGATTCGGTCACGACCGACGAGCTGCTGCACATGGTTGATGAGCTGAACCGCCGCGATGACATCGACGGCATCCTGGTGCAGCTTCCGCTGCCGCAGCAGGTCGATTCCAAAAAAGTTTTGCTGGCCGTCGCCCCAGAGAAAGATGTGGACGGCTTTCACCCGGTGAACGTCGGCTATCTTTCCACGCAGCGTCCTGGCCTCGTTCCCTGCACGCCGGCTGGAGTGATTGAGATCCTCAAGCGTAGCCAAATTCCGATCGAAGGGCGCCACGCGGTGGTGATTGGGCGCAGTGACATTGTCGGCAAACCGGTGGCCATGTTGCTGCTCAACAATAACGCGACCGTGACCGTCTGCCATTCGAAGACCCGCGATCTTCCGGCGGTTGCGCGAGAGGGAGACATTCTGGTCGCTGCCATTGGCCGAGCCGGATTTGTGACGCGTGACTTTGTGAAGCCGGGAGCGTCGGTGATCGACGTCGGCATCAATAAAATCACTGACCGTGCTGAGTTCAATAAGTTCTTTGCCGGAGATGTTGCGAGAGAAAAATCATTTGCAGAAAAACGCTGGACTCTGGTCGGCGACGTCGATCCCAGAGTGGCAGATGTCGCCGGCGCCCTCACGCCAGTTCCCGGTGGCGTGGGCCCGCTAACCATCGCGATGCTCATGGCCAATACCATCAAAGCATGCCAGATGCGCCGGGACACATCGCGGCGCAGTCGGAGCTAAGACTAATGTTGCGCGTAAGCTTGACCGGCGGCACGGCCTGCGGAAAGTCGACGGTCGCGAAGATGTTTTCCGATCTGGGCGCAGTTGTGATCGACGCGGACAAGATCGTCCACGAACTCTATCGCAAAGGCGAGCCGGTGTACGGCGAGTTGGTAGAGCGTTTCGGTCCCGGCATTTTGGCGTCGGATGGCGAAATCGACCGCAGGCGGCTGGCCACGCTGGCCTTCGAAGGGGGCCGCGTGCAGGAGCTCAACGCGATCGTGCATCCTGCGGTAGGCCGCCGGCAAAAGGAATGGCTTGACCAGGTGATGAGCCGGCATCCCGATGCCATCGCCATGGTTGAGGCCGCGCTTACACTGGAAGCGGGAGGCAAGAGCCGCTTTGACAAGGTCATTGTCGTGGTCTGCCAGCCCGAACAAAAGATCGCGCGGTACGGGGCGCGCGCGGGAATCTCCGAGACGGCGGCTCGCGCCGAAGTGGACCGCCGCACGAAAGCGCAGATGACCGATCAGGAAAAAGCGCGGCTGGCGGATTACGTTATCGATAACTCCGGGGACGTTGAACAGGCGCGCCAGCAAGTGGATAGAATTTATACAGAGCTCAAGATGCTGGCGCAAAGTCCCGCGAGCAGCAGGTGAAATTATGAAACCGATGCGTCCAATTTTGCTCATCATTGTTTTGGTCGGTGTGTTCTATTTCTTGACGAACCGTGGCCCCCGCCCATCTTTGTCTCAGTCCTCTACGTCGGTTACGCGGCCGGAACACGTGGAACTGGCCGAAGCCTCGGGCCCGCTGTCACTGGATGCTGAAGAGCAGTTGAACGTCACCGTGTACAAGAAGGCCTTGCCGTCAGTGGTCAACATCACATCGACGCAGGTGACATTCGATTTCTTTTATGGCGCAGTACCGCAACAGGGCGCCGGATCGGGCTTTGTCATCGACGGCCAGGGACACATCCTCACCAACTATCACGTAATCGAAAACGCCCGCCAGCTTGAGGTCACTACCAGCGACAAGAAGAAATACAAGGCGCAGGTGGTGGGCACCGATCCGGCGCATGATCTTGCCGTGATTCAAATTCCCAGCAAGACTGTACCCGGCGCGGAAATCGGTGATTCAAAAAGCCTGGTGGTGGGACAAAAAGTATTTGCCATCGGCAATCCCTTTGGACTGAGCGGCACAATGACGCGCGGCATCATCAGCTCGATTCGCTCGGTGCGCGGACCGCGGGGATTCATCGACGAGGCCATTCAGACGGATGCCGCTATCAATCCCGGCAACTCGGGTGGCCCGCTCCTGAACTCGCGGGGGCAGGTCATCGGCATCAACTCCATGATCCTGACCGGCGGAGCGGAGCAGAGCGCCGGCATCGGCTTTGCCATTCCCATCAACACGGCGAAATCGGTGCTTGACGATCTGATTCACCTGGGCCATGCTCGCTTTCCCGCTCTCGGCGTGCGAACCATTCCCATCGGGCCGGATCTGGCCGATGAGATGGGCCTTGCCGCCGGCTCTGGGCTGTTGATCGTTCAGGTAGTGCCGGGAAGCGCCGCGGATCGTGCCGGCCTCCATGGCGGGACGGAGCGCGCGTATCTGGGCAACGTTCCCATCACTTTGGGCGGCGACCTTATCGTTTCCATCGACGGTGAGGCAATTGAGGATCAGCAGGAGCTTTCCCACGTAATGCAGAACCACCGTGCCGGCGATACCGTAACTGTGACTATTTATCGCGGGCGGAAGCGATTGGATATCAAGATCGTGCTGGGCGAATCGCGAGAGACGGCGTGATCAGCGACGGGGGAGTTTAGAAGGCAGGGTTTCGGCGAGGAGTAACCCAGGCACGTTCTGGGCGGAGCACAGTCTTTGGCCTCCCAATGCCATGTCCGTCGCACGAGGTCTATCCATCGAGTACAGTGTCATCCTGAGCCGAAGGCGAAGGATCGGCTCCGCTCGCTGCCGTTTTCATCATGTCGACCAAGTCTCGACGGCTGTGCATCGGTATCACCACACGGTTGCGAGGGGGCGTCTTCGTACACAAACAAGCTCTTGCCTGGATTTACCTCTCGCCATACTTTGCGACATGGTGGTCTATTTCGAGGAGGGTTCCGGAGTCGTTAGTGCCACGATCCGGAAGCTCCAGTTTCGTCCAGTTCTAAAGCGGAGACCGGATCCCTAAAGACCTGCAGAGCCGATCCTTCGCCTTCGGCTCAGGATGACACCTGACCACGAAAGCATTGCCGTTTCCGTTTCAACCTGCCCCGGCGAGTGCGTGGCTCAGAATGACACTTCAAAATAAGATTTCTTCCCTTCCGAAGCAACTCGGGCTAAGCTGTAGCGCAGCAAATTTGACCGCAAACTCACGTTTCCGAGGAAAAGGAGAGAAAAGTTATGGCTTCGCCAACGCCTAACCCATCAACACCAGCGACTACCGGTTCCGGGATTTCCGCCAATGTCTCTGGCATGCTGTGCTACACGCCTTTCGTCGGGATTATCTTTACGATCGTCTTTCTGGCCATTGAGCCGCAGAAGAAGGACCGGTTTGTTCGCTTCCACGCATTCCAGGCGCTCTTTCTCTGGGTAGGCGCGATCGTGCTTTGGTTCATCCTCGCGGCTATTTTGCCGTTGGTGTTATGGCCCCTTCTTTGGCTAGTAAGACTGGCCATTCTTGGCTGCTTGATTTTCCTAATGGTGAAGGCCTACAACAACGAAGAATACAAATTGCCAGTGATTGGCGACATAGCTGCCAAGCAGGCTACTGCTTAGGAACCACATTTGGTTTTCCGACGCGAGACGGGGGCTTCGCGGCGCAGGTGCGCTCGTGCGCCTGCGTTCGCAATGCGACGGATCGGAAGGTCGTGCCACACAAACCCCTCGACTCTGTCCGCTTCTCCCGGGCGGATGCTTTTTTTCAGCGCCGGCACTGATTTGACTGTCCTTCCGCAGTAAGCTAGCCTCAATAGCTGGTCTTGCTGGCCCGGCTTCCCGGGGCACGATAGCCCCTCAGCCGTAGATTGGGGTGCGGGCGGCCAGTTCGTTTATCTGCAGCCGCAATCATGAAAGTTCCTTCCAAATCATCATTTTGGCGACGGGTTGCCTATCGTGCGGCGGCCTTAGCGGCGCTGGCGTGTGCGGCAGCCGCCCCCCGGTCTTACGCCGACGGGCTGCGCCCTGTCCACGCTAAGCAGGCCATGGTTGTGAGCGTGCATCCGGAGGCCTCCCGCGTGGGTGCCGAGATCATGCGCCAGGGCGGTAACGCCGTCGACGCAGCCGTGGCCACCGGGTTCGCGCTGGCGGTTGTGCATCCCGCGGCGGGTAACATCGGCGGCGGCGGCTTCATGCTGCTCCGATTCGCCGGCGGCGAGACCCACTTTCTTGACTACCGCGAAAAAGCGCCCAAGGCTGCAAGCCGCGATATGTATCTCGACGCCAAGGGTGGCGTCATTCCCAACGCCAGCCTGGTGGGATATAAGGCGGTCAGCGTCCCCGGATCGGTGGCGGGACTGGTTTATGCCGAGCAGCGCTGGGGCAAGCTCGGACTGCGCGCGGTGATGCAGCCGGCCATCGAGTTGGCCAGGCAGGGCGTCGCGCTCACCTACGACGAAGCCCAGTCTATGCACAACAAGGAGCTGGCCGATTTTGCCGATTCCAAACGCATCTTCCAACGCAACGGCAACTTCTACGAACCTGGAGAGAGATTTCGCCAGCCCGAGCTGGCGCGTACGCTGGAACGCATCGCAGCCAAGCCCGACGACTTCTACAAGGGCGACTTGGCCCGCGAGTTGGCCGCCGAAGTCCAGCGCGGTGAGGGATTGATCACCGCGGAAGACCTTGCGCAATACGAGGTGAAGGAGCGCCAGCCGATCCGTGGTTCCTATCGCGGCTACGAAATTATCAGCGCGCCTCCGCCCAGTTCCGGCGGCGTCACCATGATGGAGGCGCTGAACATTTTAGAAGGCTACGATCTTTCCAAGCTAGGCAACCGCTCAGCCGATAGCATTCACTTGACCGCGGAAGCGTTTCGCCGCGCATTCTATGATCGCGCCGAATTCCTGGGCGACCCTGATTTCAACGCGCTTCCCGTTTCGCAACTGATCGATAAGAAGTACGCGACCGCCTGGCGCGACTCGCTGGATCCTTCGCGTGCCGGTGACAGCAAAGACCTCCGCCGTCCTTCGGGATTCGGAGAACTGGAACGCCCCGCGGCCATGCTTCACCCATACATCGGACGCGAGTCGGGGAACACGACGCACTACTCCGTGGTTGACCCGCAAGGCAACGCTGTTGCGGTGACCACCACGCTCAACGACAGCTTTGGTTCGCGCGTGACTGCCGGCAAGCTGGGCTTTCTGCTCAACGACGAGATGGATGACTTCACCTCCAAGCCCGGCGTGCCCAACGGCTACGGGTTGATTCAAGGCGAGGCCAACGCTATCGGTCCGGGCAAACGGCCGCTCAGCGCCATGGCGCCCACCATCGTGCTTAAAGACGGCAAGCTCTTTTTGGTGCTGGGATCGCCAGGAGGTCCGCGCATCATCAGCACTGTGGCCAACATCCTAATGGGCGTGATCGACTACGGGCTCGACATCCAGCAGGCGGTCAACGCGCCGCGCTTCCATCACCAATGGGAGCCGGACGCAATCTTCATCGAAGGAGCCGGCATCTCACCCGACACCATCAAGCTGCTCGAGGCCCGCGGTCACAAGATCAGGGTCCAGAGCTACTGGAGTGACGGAGAGTGCATCGCCATCGATCCCAAGACCGGTGACCTTCTCGGCGCGCCCGACGGACGCAACGGGGGCAAGGCGGTGGGCTACTGATGCTGCGCGCGATTTCCAGCTACATCCATATCAAGAAACGGCTGCACCCTGGCCTGCTCGATGCTTTTAAACGCGGTGGAGCCCAAGCGGTAGAGATCTTTGCCGCCCGCGGGCATTTCAACTATCACGAAAAAGAGCATGTGAAAGAGATCGGCTCGTGGTTCAAGAGCGAAGGCGTACAGTTTCACTCCATGCACTCGCCCATCTATATGAGCAACGATTTCCGGTCGGGTGGGCAGGCGTTGAACATCGTGGACAGCGACAAGCGCTACCGCATCGATGCCATGGACGAGATTAAACGCGCGATCGAAGTCGCCGAGAACGCGCCCTTCCGCTTCCTGGTCCAGCACATCGGGCGCACCGACGAATCCGACGATCCCCGCAAATTCGAAGCCGCGCTGAGCTCGATTGAACACCTCCGCGCGTTTGGCCGGCCTCTGGGCGTGACCTTGCTGGTGGAAAACATCCCCAATGATCTTTCGACTCCCGAGCGGCTACAGGAGCTACTGAAAGCTCTGCACTATCCCGATCTTGGCGTCTGTTTTGATACCGGCCACGCGCACCTGATGAGCTCGGTACATCAGGGGTTTGGCGTCCTCGAAAGCCGCATCCTCTCGACGCACGTGCACGACAACGCCGGCGACCGCGATTCCCATCTCTGGCCCGGCAACGGAACAATTGATTGGAATCAGACGATGCAGTCTTTGCGGTCGTCCCGCCATGTGCCGGCGCTGCTGATGGAACTCGAAGGCGAAGATGGAGTCGACGTTGCTGGGAAGATGTCTGAGGCATACAACAGGCTGGAAGCGGCTGCCGTAGCGGCGGAATAGGCCACAGGGGTACAGTTGCAAATTGGATCGCTTAAACGTCGGAGGCGTCGTACCGACAGCGAAGAAGTCGCAAAAGGCTTTCGATCGATTTTGTGAAGAAAGACAAGTGTCATGACGTAGGAGCGACCTAGCCTTCGGCTTTAGCCGCTGCCTCGGAGCTGGCGGCATCAATTAGCGGGTTCTGACCGCCTTAAAGCAGGGGCTAAAGCCCATGATTCTTGGCAAGTTTTCGGCACGAGTGAACTCGTGCCCTGACACTTGTCTCGTTCGCAGGAACCAAATTGATGACTACCGTTACCCAAGCTCCCATCACCACCATCAACGACGTTGGCCGGCATGACGGCCAGTTCGTGACCATTCAGGGCTGGCTCTACAACAAGCGGGAGAGCGGCAAGCTGATCTTTCCCATCTTTCGCGATGGCACCGGTGTGATCCAGGGCGTCGTGCCCAAGAATCAGGTTTCGCCTGAAGTATTTGAAACCCTCAAAAACCTCACCGACGAATCAAGCATCGTCGTCACCGGCAAAGTGCGGGCCGATAAACGTGCGCCGGGCGGGTACGAGCTCGACGTCAGCGATGTCCGCGTGGTGCAACGCGTTCCCGAAGACGATCCGTTTCCCATCGCCCGCAAGGAGCACGGGATCGACTTCCTCATGGAGAACCGCCACCTTTGGGTGCGCACGCCGCGCCAGGGCGCCATCCTGCGGGTGCGAGCTGAGATCATACGCGCCGCGCGTAACTTTTTCGACGAGCGCGGCTTCATTTTGACCGATTCTCCCATCCTCACGCCCGCGGCCTGCGAAGGCACCAGCACTCTGTTCCCGGTCGACTACTTCGACGAAGAAGCGTTTCTGACGCAATCCGGCCAGCTCTACATTGAAGCCACGGCCATGGCATTGGGCAAGGTGTATTCCTTCGGTCCGACCTTCCGCGCGGAGAAGTCCAAGACGCGCCGCCATCTGACCGAATTTTGGATGGTAGAACCCGAGGTCGCATACGCGCAGCTAGATGACATCATGGAGCTGGCGGAGAACTTCATCAGCCATCTGGTACAGAGCGCGCTGGCCCATCGTCGCGCCGATCTTGAAACCATTGGCCGCGATGTCTCGAAGCTCGAAAGCATCAAGCCGCCGTTCCCGCGCATCACCTATGACGAGGCCGTCAAGCTGCTGCAAGATGGACACGAGAAAGGCCAGGTGGAAGCCAGGTTCGAGTGGGGCGGAGATTTCGGATCGCCGGATGAGACATACATCTCGTCGCAATTCGATAAGCCGGTGATGGTGCATCGCTATCCCACGAAGGTGAAGGCGTTCTACATGGAACCCGATCCGCAGCGCCCCGAGCTGGCGCTATGCGTAGACGTCCTGGCGCCGGAAGGCTACGGAGAGATTATTGGAGGATCGCAGCGCATCGGCGACTATGAGTTGCTGCGGAAGCGCATCCACGAGCACAATCTTCCGGAAGAGGCTTTCAAATGGTATCTGGACTTGCGCAAGTACGGCGGCGTTCCCCATGCCGGCTTCGGGATGGGGATTGAGCGTGCCGTGGCATGGATTTGCGGCTTGGAGCACGTGCGCGAGACGATCCCCTTCGCCCGGACTTTGACTCGCATCTATCCGTAGCTTGAGCCGGTTTGCAGGCGTGACCCTGAGCACAGTCGAAGGGGGAAGCCTGCAGAGCCTGGCCTGAGCGAAAGTCGAAGGCCGAAATCCTGAGCGGAGCGAAGGATCTGCAACTGAGCCGGTATGCGGGCCCTTCGGCTGACACCTCAGCGGAGGCTGAGAACGAGCGGAGCGGGAGCGCGCAGAGCCTGCCTGAGCGAAGTCGAAGGCCGAAATCCTGAACGCGGAGCGCGAAGGACCACAAATTTGGGCCGGTATGCGGGCCCTTCGGCTGACACCTCAGGGAAAGGCTGAGAGGCGCGTGAAAGGCCCGCGAACCAGGAAATCTATGACCCCGGAAAACACCAACGTAGCGACTCTTTCGAAAACTGCAAGCACCGCAAAACCCGCGGGGGCTGACAACATCGTGCCTAAAAAGATAAGGATTTTGGGCATACCCCTGGACCTGGGACAGACGCGACGCGGCGTCGATATGGGCCCCTCCGCCGTGCGCGTGGCCGGACTCGAAGCGCGGCTGGAGGCTCTTGGCCACGTCGTGGAAGATGGCGGCAACGTGGCGGTTGCGATCCCTGAGCAGAAAAAAGAGGGCGATCCCCATGCGAAATATCTCAAAGAGATCACCGCCACCTGCACTAAGCACGCCGAGACGGTCATGAAGACCATGGAAGCAGGCAAAGTGCCGCTGGTTCTGGGAGGCGATCACTCCGTCGCAGCAGGCACAGTGGCCGGAGTCGCGGAATTCTACCGCCAGCAGCGGCGTCAGGACCAAAAGGTAGGGCTGATCTGGATCGACGCGCATGCCGACATCAACACACCGGAAACGTCGCCCAGTGGCAACGTGCATGGCATGCCCTTGGCGGCCATCTTGGGCCTGGGCCCGGCTGAGCTCGCTAACATCTTCAACTTTTCGCCCAAGGTACAGCCGGAGAATTGCGTGCTGGTGGGCGTCCGCGATATCGACGCCCGCGAGAAAGAGAACATCCGCGAAACCGGAATCGAGGTCTACACCATGCGCGACATCGATGAACGCGGCATGCGCACGGTCATCGAAGAAGCTCTGCGCGTAGCCGGACGCGGCACCGCCGGTTATCACATATCGCTCGATATGGACTGGATTGATCCGGAAGACGCCCCCGGGGTGGGGACGCCAGTCCGCGGTGGCGCCAGCTATCGCGAGGCTCACCTGGCGATGGAGATTATCGCTGACCACGGTCGCATGACCAGCTTTGAGATCGTCGAAGTCAACCCGGTGATCGATGAACACAACCGCACGGCGGATTTGGCGGTTGAGTTGGCGCTTTCAGCGTTTGGGAAAAAGATTCTGTAGCCCAGGTGCGCCACCGGTGGGTTCTTTTATGCGTCCGATAATTTTGCAAGCTCAATCGACGAACAACGATCTTTCGCCAGAAACGTCCCCCCCCGTTTTTCGTCGGTAAGGAATGTAGAATTTTCCTGACGGAAGCTTGCGACGCTGTGCTGGTTCCACACGTAACAGGGTATGACTTTTAGTCGTACCGATAAGCGCTCGTTTAATTGCCGGCTTTTAAGCCGCTGTCTTTTTCTTGTTCAAGAACGTGGAGAACAGGGGCTGAAGCCCGAGTATTATAGAGCCCGTAGCGGTACGACTGAGGTCGAACCCTCTCCTGGAACTCCTCGTGGGAGTCCAGGCGATCCATAACGCCGTGAACCAAATGGCCTAGCGCCGGAGGCGCGTTGAGAAGGTAGCCGAGTCCACCCCAACGCGCAAAAACCGCGCGCGTTGGGGACCCCGCAGGGCGTCAGCCCTGGGTAAACGTCAAAAAACGTGTCAGCCCCGGAGCCGGGGTCCCCGGCACGCGCGGTTTTCGCGTGCTGGGGCTGGGAGGAGCGACACAAATTCGATGGCCTCCACGCGGCGGAACACGCTTGTGCCGCGCCTCCGGCGCTCGGCATCATTATCGAACCTTTCCCAGCGCTGACGCGCTGGCGTACACCTTTCTCAACGCGCCTCCGGCGTTGTTCTTGGTAGTCCGTTGTATTCCGGATCGCCTGGAGTTTTCTGGTTCATGCAACCGCCCCGCACGCGGGCTGGTTAGGGTTGTTACGTGTCGCTGACTTAGGAATCTTTGCACCACAGAACACATTGGCTGCAAACGCTTGACTCGCTGGTACTATGATTGAAAAATCTATGCGGAAACTTTTATCTGTTTTCCTGGTAGCCGTTTTTGTAGCCTTTTCGGCCGTCGCTCAGGACGAACCCAAGCGAGGACCATCCACGCCCGAAGAGCGACAGCGCTTCGTGGCGCTGACCCATAAGCTGGAGCAGAACCCGCTCGACAAGACTCTGTACGACGACAAGAAATGGGCGCTGCAGTGGATCGAAGACATTCCCGACATCAACGTTACGCCCTGTCCCACGGTGCTCGGCCTCGACCTGGTGGCCTCACGCTATCGCTACGGATCCAACCTTTTGTATCAAGTGCTCTTCGGTAACGTGGTATTCCTCATCGAACATCCAGACAAAAAAAACGACACCGTCGCCCAATACACCGCCGGGGTGGAAAGCGCGCTCAAGGCTTACAAGGGGATCCTCCGCGCCGACCCGGTGGTTTCGCGAACCATGGAAGAGCTGTTACAGAAACAAAGCCAGGGCAAGTTGACTGATTTCGTGAAGCAGTCCAGCAAGGACTGCCAGGCCCGCGGCGATCAAGCTGGAATTTAAGCCCACGTGTTCCTGATTCTCTCGGCGCGTGTGCGCGCCAGCTTTGGACGAAACCTGTACATCTCCTCCTGAACTGCTTGGCCGGCTGACTGCTGATTGCTGAGTGCTGACTGCTCCATTAGAGTAGTTTCGATGAACAAGCTCCGTGTCGGCATTCTCTTCGGCGGTCGCAGTGGCGAGCACGAGGTCTCGCTTTTGTCGGCCGCGTCCATTCTCCAAGCCATCGACAAAGAAAAGTATGACGTGGTGCCGATCGGCATCACCAAAGAGGGACGCTGGTTGACGCCGGCCCATGCCGAGCTGCTCTTACGCGGCGAACGTCCGCCCGCTGAAGGCCACCGCCATCTACGCGCCGGCGATCCGGAAGCCACGCTGGGAGCGGCCGTTCTGGCCAAAGGTGAGGCCGTGATTGTCCCGCCGGTGCCGCAATCACATGGCCTGATTCCGTTCGAGAGCGCAGCGCGCGCCGCCGACCATAGCATCGATGTTGACGTGATCTTTCCCGTGCTCCACGGAACATTCGGCGAAGATGGCACGATTCAGGGGCTGCTGGAGCTGGCCGACATTGCCTACGTCGGCGCCGGCGTCCTGGGCTCCGCTGCCGGCATGGACAAGGACGTGATGAAAAAGCTCTTTGCCGCGGCCGGCCTCGCTATCGTGAAACACGTGACCTTGCTGCGGAGCAACTGGGAGAGTGACGCGAGGGGAGTAACACGCGAGATCGAACATAAGTTGAAGTACCCGATCTTTGTGAAGCCGGCTAATCTCGGCTCTTCCGTAGGGATTTCCAAAGCCCGCAACCGCCAAGAGCTCGGTCCCGCGATTGCGACCGCTGCAGAGTACGATCGCAAGATCGTTGTGGAACAAAGCGTCGGCGGGAAGAACCACAAGGCGCGTGAGCTCGAGTGTTCGGTCCTGGGCAACGACTCGCCTCAGGCTTCTACCGTCGGCGAGATCGTTCCCGCCGCCGAGTTCTACGACTACAACGCCAAGTATCTCGATGAAGGCTCACAGCTCCTCATCCCCGCCAAGATCACAAAAAAACAAATGAAAGAGGTGCAGGATATGGCGGTTCGCGCGTTCCAGGCGGTGGATGGCTCCGGACTGGCGCGCGTGGATTTCCTGATGGATTCAAAAACCCAGCGGATCTACCTTAACGAGATCAACACCATGCCAGGCTTTACCTCCATCAGCATGTACCCCAAGCTTTGGGCGGCCTCAGGGCTGGGATATCAGGAGCTCATCGATCGCCTGATCCAATTGGCCCTGGAGCGACATCAGGAGAAAAAGAGGAACCGCTACAGCAGAAGTTGAGCTCGCCTAGGCGCGTTGGGTGCGGCGACGAGCAAAGCGCAGCAGCCGGGCGCCACGTTCACGAATATCGCCGGCGTGTTCGCGCAAATCCTGGGCATGTTCCAGCAGATCGTCGGCGCGATCGCGTAGGACCTGCGTGCGCTTGCCCAGACCCTTGACGGTTTTGCGATAACCGCGGCGAAGAGCATAGCGAACATCTTCTCCGCTGGCCGGGGAGAGCAGCAGCGCCAGGCCCGCTCCAATGCCCAGGCCGGCAATAAGGAAAACAAGATCGCGGACGGTGCCGCGGTCCGCGTTGCCCAGTCGATCGGAATACTCGTAGTTCTTCACGTTCTCGAACTCGCTCATAACTTCGCCTCCCTAATGCATATAGTTAGAAAAAGGCGGTCGGGGGAACGTTGTCCTCGCAAGATCGCTCTCAGTAGGAAAATCGTGCTCAGAAAACGTCGCCTGGAGCTTCGGATTGGACGGGGATTGCGGTAAAATCTATTGTTCGTCTCTGCGGCCTTTCCCGGCGGGAAGGTCCGGTTGCGCTTTTGGCTGCTCCCCGCTAGCAGCTGGCAAGGCTCACCAATCAGGATCAGTTTTCAAGGAGAAGAGTTCAACTCATGGCAATTCCAGCAACCCAGATGCGTCCGGGGATGATTATCAAACACAACAATGACCTTCATGTGGTCTTCAGCGTCGAGCACCGTACGCCCGGCAACCTGCGCGCGTTCATCCAAGCCAAACTGCGTAACATCCGCACCGGCGCAATGTTCGAGCACCGCTTCCGCTCGCCCGACCCTATCGAAAGGATCAGCGTCGATGAAATCCCCATGGAATACCTCTATCAGGATGGCGATACCTACTGTTTCATGAACACGGAGAACTATGAGCAGGTTCATCTGGGAAAGGACGTCCTGGGCGACGCCGTCGACTACCTGACACCCAACCTGCAGATCAAAGTTGAGTTCTATGACGGCAAAGCCGTGGGCATCGAGTTGCCGCAGACGGTGGAGCTCACGGTTGTCGAGACCGAGCCGGGATTGAAATCAGCTACCGCGTCCAGCGTCACCAAACCGGCGAAAACTGAAACCGGTCTGGTGGTCCAGGTGCCTCCGTTCATCAACGAAGGTGAAAAGATCCGCGTGGATACGGCTGAGGGCGCTTACCTCTCGCGGGCCTAGTTTCTGATGATTGCCAGGCGTTACATTGTGCGTGGCCGCGTCCAGGGTGTTGGCTACCGCTGGTTTGTGGACCATGAGGCGCGCCAACTCGGCCTTGCCGGGTGGGTCAGAAACAATTTTGACGGCACCGTGGAAGTCCTAGCCATGGGCAGCGATCAGCAACAAGCCGTACTGCGTGGCAAGCTGCGGCAAGGCCCACGGGCCGCGCGTGTGGACGAAGTGCAGGAATCGCCGGCTGAACCGGTAGATGGTCTTACAACTTTTCGGATCGAAGGAGCATGGTAAAAATGCAGCCGACGCGTGGCACCAACTGTGATCACCTCAAGAAGCTGATCCGCGAAGTCCCCGACTTTCCCAAGAAGGGCATTTTGTTCTACGACATCACCACTTTGCTCAAAGACAAAGTGGGGTTTGCGACGCTGATCGATGCTCTCTCCGAACACTATCTCAACGCGCAGATCGACACCGTTCTGGCCATCGAGGCCCGCGGCTTCATCTTCGGCCCGGCTCTGGCCTATCGCCTCAACGCCGGCTTCGTTCCCATCCGCAAGCCAGGCAAACTTCCCGCCGAAACCGTGAAGTGGAGTTACGAACTGGAATACGGCATCGATACGTTGGAGATCCATAAAGACGCAATCAAACCCGGGCAGCGGGTGATTATCGTCGATGATCTTTTGGCCACCGGCGGGACAGCCAACGCCTGCGCCCAGCTGGCGAAATCCCTCGGCGCCGAGATCGCCGGCATGGGGTTTGTGGTGGAGTTGGACTTCCTGAACGGCCGCAAGAAATTTCCGGAAACTGAAGTGTTCTCGTTGTTGCACTATGACAAATGATTTTGCTTCCTCGGCTCAGGTGGTTACAATGACGACGTTCTCTAAAACTTGTCATTCCGAACGAAGTGAGGAATCTGCTTTTGAAATTTCCGCGCACGTTCTTCGTCTACATCCTTGCCAGCAAGTCGCGGAGGCTATACGTTGGCATGACGAATTCCTTATTGCGGCGTGTGATGCAGCATAAAAGTGGAGAAATGGACGGGTTTACCAAGCGGTACAGAATAGATCGTCTTGTCTACTATGAGACCTTTCGATACGTGAACAACTGTATTGCCCGAGAGAAGCAAATCAAGGCGTGGTCGCGGACCAAAAAGATAGCGCTTGTCCGGGCCTTCAATCCCAGCTGGGAGGATCTTGCCGCTGACTGGGGTACCGAGATCGTTCCGTTCACGCCAAAAGCAGATTCCTCACTTCGTTCGGAATGACAATCTTTGAGGAATTCGTTCTCGCGCAGGCCTACCCCTTGGACCCCGATTTCTGCCCCGTCTTTCTCCGTTTATCCTCGGTTTGCTGGACCGTTATTGCTTCTTGTAAATGGTTCCGCCCTTCATCACGAATACCGGACTTTGCAACAGCGTGACGTCTTTGGTCGGGTCGCCATTCACGGCGATGATATCGGCGTAGTTTCCGGGTTCGATCGAGCCAATCTGTTTCCAGCCCAGCAGGTCGGCCGCATTCACAGTCCCGGTCTGGATGGCTTGCAACGGCGTCATGCCCATCTGCGCGTAGACGGCGAACTCATGCGCGTTTAGCCCGTGCGGGTAGACCGCGGCGTCAGTGCCGAACGCGATTTTCACGCCAGCTCGGATCGCCCTGGCGACATTCTCGCGGCTTACCGCAGTTGTTGTTTTCATCTTCTCGGCGTACATCGCCGGCAGCCCAATGCGGGTTGCGTTCTCTTTCATCCAGTCGGCCAGATACTGCGTAGGCACCAGGTAGGTGCCATGTTCTTTCATGATTTTGATGCCCGCGTCATCGATATAGGAGCCATGCTCGATGGAATCGACGCCAGCCTCGGCGGCCCAGGCGATTCCTTGCGCGCCGTGAGCGTGCGCCGCGACCTTGCGTCCCAGACGGTGAGCGTCAGCGACAATGGCTTTCATCTCTTCGAGCGTGTACTGCGAAGCGCGAGGATCATCGCCCTTCGAGAGCACGCCGCCCGTGGCACACACCTTGATCACATCCGCGCCATACTTGATGATCTCGCGAACCTTATGCTGAACGCCTTCGACGCCGTCGGCCGCGCCATCCGAAGTGGCGTGCCGGGGCAACTCGTAAAGGTTCTGGTCGCAATGCCCTCCGGTAATCGAAAGCGCCGGGCCGCTGGCCATGATGCGCGGGCCGGGAATCAGGCCTTCGTTGATAGCGTCACGCAGGGCGATGTCGGTGAAGCCGCGCGCACCCACGTTGCGCACCGTCGTGAACCCGGCTTCTAGCGTTACTCGCGCATTCTTAGCTCCGATCAGGGCCTCTTTAGGAACGGAGACACCCAGTTCCTGGTAGCCGAAGTTAGGATCAGAGGTCAGATGCGTGTGAGCATCGATCAGACCCGGCAGCAACGTGGCGTTAGGGAGATCGATCTCGATGGCGTTGGGTGGAAGATTATCCGGCTTCGAAGCGCTGACGTTCAGAATCTTGCCGCCGCGAACGACTATCGTCGGGCCGTCGACCATGCGTCCTGTTTTGACGTCGAGAAGATGTGCGGCATGGATCACCGTCGTCACCGCCGCGCTATCATCCCGGGAAGCGGATTGTATCATCCCGGGAAGCGGATTGAGCCGATGCGACGACGCACAACAAGAAGGCTGCAAAGAGAAGTCTCAATGTGTTCATAAAAGTGGGGATTATAACAGGCGGTCCGTAGCAGTCTTGCCAACGGGCGAGAGGGTGGAGCAGGCCTTTAGGCCTGCGGGTAGGGAAATTCAGAAATCGGCTTTAGCCACTGCGGTACTCCCCGCTGCGCGGGACTGGGGGCCCAATCCGTTTCGAATCTCGAAACCATCAAAAACCTTGCCCACGGCTTCCAAATCCCTATTTAGGAAGCACGCACTACTTCTCCGTCACAACGAGCTGGCCGCTCTCGACGCGCACATCGGCGACCCACTCGGGAAGTTTGAGCTTCTCCCGCACTTCCGACTCGC
>WNFJ01654663.1_pt3 | contig 16660 bp, 12 predicted proteins | sample 5400461 | NCBI WGS metagenome assembly WNFJ01 (sample SAMN13153349, study PRJNA577476) | soil metagenome | isolation source: 115 cm saprolite on Douglas fir-dominated hillslope | place: USA:California | collected 2013-09-17 | reverse complement strand
CAGTACCGCGATGCGACGCACGATCACGGGCCGGCAGTCCTACACCGGCCGGGGAGCACTCTCCAATCCGCCCGGCCGGTTCGATCTTCAGAAGCTCGAGGCGGTGGACGAAGGCTGGTACCTCGAGGAGTCACCCGACGGCATCGCCACGACGCTCGAGTCCGAGCGTGCGCGATCGGTGATCACCACCAACGATTCACCGGACATACCGTTTGAGAAGTCTATAAATCCTTACCGGGGATGCGAGCATGCGTGCCCTTACTGTGTAGCTGGAGACACAGCTGTCCTCATGGCTGATGGCCGCCCGCGTCGAATCTCTGAGCTGCGAGTCGGTGACGAGATCTATGGCACGCGGCGTATCGGATTATATCGGCGCTATGTGAAATCCCTAGTGCTTGCGCACTGGAGCTCCATCAAGCCGGCCTTCAGAACAACGCTCGAAGACGGCACCAAGCTCGTTACGAGCGGGGATCACCGGTTTCTCAGCAATCTCGGGTGGAGGTTCGTAACCGCTGCCGGTCGCGGCGAACCACAAAGGCCGCACCTCACCACCTTGCATAAACTCGTGGGAACTGGCGCGTTCGCGCAAATGCCGACCGCCGATGCCGATTACCGACGTGGCTATCTGTGCGGGATGATCCGTGGCGACGGACTGCTCGGTGAGTACATCTATTCCCGGGAGGGGCGCAGTCACGGCAACCAGTATCAGTTTCGGCTTGCTTTGTGCGATCAAGAAGCTCTCGTAAGAACTCGCAACTATCTGCTCGACCTTGACATCTCCACGTGCGGATTTGTATTCCAGGCCGCCACCGGTGCCCGGCGGGCCATGCATGCAATAAGGACGCACTCGTTCGGAAGAGTGCAATCGATTCGTGGACTCATCGCGTGGCCGGATTCTGCTACGAGAACGTGGTGTGCCGGTTTTCTCGCCGGCATATTCGACGCCGAGGGAAGTTTCAGCCACACCCTTCTTCGCATTGCCAACACTGACCGTGAGATTATCGGTTGGATCTGCAGCTGCCTGCGGCTCTTGCGATTTGCCTTTACTGTCAAACACTACCCCTACGAAGGGCGAAAGCCGATCGACGTTGTGACGATCACAGGAGGTCTCCGGGAACATCTGCGCTTCTTCCACACCGTCGGCACGGCCATATCGCGCAAGCTCGATATCACCGGCCAGAGGGTAATGAGCGACGCTTCCTTGCGTGTCGTCAGCGTTGAGCGCCTTGAGGCGATGCGCCTTTATGACATCACGACAGAAACCGGGGATTACATCTGCGACGGTGTAGTCGCTCACAACTGCTACGCTCGCCCGAGCCATGCCTACATGGGGCTTTCACCGGGCCTGGATTTCGAGACGCGCCTGTTCTACAAGGCCGACGCCGCGAAAGTGCTCGAAGCCGAGCTCGCCCGGCCAGATTATGTCTGCAAGCCCATCACGCTCGGCGCGAACACCGACCCCTACCAGCCGGTAGAGCGCCGCATGAAGGTCACGCGCTCGATTCTCGAGGTGCTGGCGCGTACCCGCCATCCGGTCACGGTGGTCACCAAGAGCGCACTCGTGCTGCGCGACCTGGATCTTCTGACCGAGCTGGCCGGGCAGGGCCTGGCCAGCGTCGCGGTCAGCGTCACCACGCTGGACGCGGACCTCAAGCGCACGCTCGAGCCGCGCGCAGCTTCCCCGCAGGCGCGCCTGCGCACCCTCGCCGCCCTCAACGCCGCCGGTGTTCCCAGCGGCGTGCTCGTGGCGCCGGTGATTCCCGCCCTCACCGACCATGAGCTGGAGGGGATCCTGGCCGCGGCGGCTCAAGCGGGGGTGCGCTGGGCGGGCTACGTGCTGCTGCGACTGCCGTATGAAATCAAGGACCTGTTCACCGAGTGGCTGGCGCAGCACCATCCGCAGCGGGCGCAGCACGTTATGTCGCTGATTCGCGCCATGCGTGGGGGCCGCGACAACGATCCGCGCTTCGGCTCGCGCATGCGCGGCACCGGGCCCTACGCCGTGTTGCTCAGGAACCGTTTCCGCATCGCGTGCCAGCGGCTGAACCTGCAGTCCTCAGCGCGCGACTCACCCAATACAGCCCTGTTTTGTCCCCCGGCGCCTGCCGGCTCGCAGTTGCGCCTGGGCCTGTAGACCGTTCCCGGCTCCCGCGGGAACCGGACCCAAGGCGCGCGGTCAGACAACCCGAGCGGTGGCATACTTGACGGTAGCAGCAGTTTCGCGCGAGACCTTCGGCTCGCGCGCCAGGACTGATGGGGAGTCCACCATGAACGACCGCTACATCGTGTCGCACAGCGTCCTCGCCCTGGCCGCGATCGCCGCTCTGCCGGGTTGCATGCAGTCGCGCGTGGACGAGTCGCGCGAGCTGCACACCCAGATTGAGAAGAGCGAAGCGGTGGTCATCCTCCCCAAGCCCCGGCTCGAGGGCGCCGCCGCCGAGGAAGGCTTCATGGATTGCGTGGGCGGAGGACTTGCGGGCCATGGCGACAGCGCCATCGCTGTCCGCGGCCACCAGGACTTTGTCGATTCGACCTTCCCGTGGTTCGAGCCGGGCACGGCGCCCTCGCGCCCCGAGGCTATCGAGCAGCTGCTGACACGACCGGGACTGGCGGAGAAGGTGGCCGCGTCGCACGTGCGTTACATCGTCTGGCTTGACGGCGGCACGCGCAAGACCGATGGCGGGGGCAGCATCGCCTGCGGCGCCGCGCCGGGCGCGGCGGGTTGCATCGGCTTCGGCTGGTGGGAAAAGGAAACCAACTACGAAGCGACGATCACGGTCACGGACTCCACCGGGCGTGTCTGGATTAACGCGCGCCGCTACCAGAGCCCGCCGGATACCGGCGCGTACAAGGTACCGCCTGCAATCGCATGGCCGGGCAGCTGCGCACGTTCTTTACCGGCGCGGACGACCCCGTCTCCAAGCCCGCCGACAAGTACAGACCGGCGTCCTCGAAGTGAGCGATGAGCATGCGTACCGCGCCGAATTACTCCCTGCTGGTCAGCGCGTTGCTGCTGAGCGCGGGCTGTGCCTCGTCGCCCTCGTCACCGTCGGCGTCACGCGGGCAGAATGGCGGTGCGGGCGGCGCGGTCCCGACAGCCACAACGCAGCCGGCCACGGCGAGCAGCGGCGCCGCCGCTGATCCGGCAGCGGGCGCCGCGCCTGCGGGCGGCGGGCCGGGCGCCGCGGCAGCCGCGGGCGCAAACGGACCGGGACAGACATCGGACGAGCGCCGGGCGGCGCTCGACAAGCAGCTCAATGATTCGCTCGGCTCCTTCGATGCCGAGTTGCGCACCGAACAGCAACGGGTTGCGCAGGAGCGCGATGCGCGCCGGGCAACCGCGGCGGGCAGCGCCACCGCCGAGGGACAGGGCGCGGACAAGAGCGGGGATTCCTCCGGCACTGCATCCACCGAGGCGCCGCAAGAGGACGCGGACAGGCCGGGCACCTCGGGCCGGCACCCGGGCCCGGGTAGGGCCAAGCCCCGCGATCCTTCGGGTGACCTGAAGTCCGAGAAGGCGAGCAAGAAACCCGACGACAACGCCGGCAACGGCGCGAGCGCGCGTGAGATTCCCGACGGCAGCGACGACGATGTGGTCGCGCGCCGGCTGCGACAGGCGGCGCAGCAGGAGACCGATCCGGAGCTGAAGGAGAAGCTCTGGCAGGAATACATCGACTACAAGCGGAATGCCCAGGGGAAGTAACGGCGGCGTGTACGGATACGCGTGGGGAAAGACGACGATGCGCGAGCTGATGCTTGAGTCGCGATGGGCGAGGCGGCGAGTGCTCGCCGCCTTGGGCTGCGTGGCGCTGCTCGCCGCAGGCGGCTGCGTCATGCACGAATCCAAGCCGCTGCCGAAGCTCAACCCCACGCAGGCGGACCGGCAGATCCCGCCCGACGAGTTGCTCGACGTCATCGTTCACCCGCTCGACCCCGGCGTCCCGCCCAACCTCGACGCTAAGGCGCTCGAGAAGCAGCGCATCAACCCGGATATCCGCCAGGCCGAGTCGCGCTACATCGCCACGCTGTTGCGCGGCACGCTCGAGTCCTCGGGACAGTGGGGAGCGGTGCGCGTGGCCCCCGAAAGCGCGCAGTTCATCGACGTGATCGTTTCGGGCCGGATCCTCGAGTCCACCGGCGCGAAGCTCGCACTCGAGATCACGGTCACGGACTCCACCGGGCGTGTCTGGATTAACGCGCGCCGCTACCAGAGCCCGCCGGATACCGGCGCGTACAAGACCGACGCTGCCCTGAAGGCACGCGACCCGTTCCAGAACGTGTACTCGGCCATCGCCAACGACATGGTTGCGACGCGCGAGGCCCTGCCGGCCAGCGACCGGCGCGACCTCCGCCGCGTCACGCAGCTGGCGTTCGCGCGTGATCTGGCGCCCGCGGCAATGGGCGGCTACCTCGCGAAGGACCCGAAGGGCCTGGTGAAGGTGGCGCGCCTGCCAGCCACCGATGATCCGATTGCCACGCGCGTCGAGCGCATCCGCCAGCGCGACGCCGGCGTGGTCGACACCGTCAACGGCTACTACGCGAATTTCAGCGACCAAATGAGCGTCTCCTACGGCCAGTGGCGGCGCGCGAGCTTCGAGGAAATCGAGAAGGAGCAGCGCGCGCTAAATCAGGCGCGCGCACGCACCTACCTCGGTGCGGCCGCGGTGCTGGCGAGTGTGTTCGTGCCCAACCAGTGCAACCCCTACGACTACAATTGCCGGCGCGTTCAGTCTGCGGCGCGTTACGGCGGCGCGATCGGCGGCACGGCAGCCATTCTGTCGGGACTGAAGAAAAGTGCACGCCCAGGCGCTGAAGGAAATGTCGGACACGTTCCAGTCCGAGGTCGCCCCGCAGGTCATCGACGTCGAGGGCCGCACGCTCAAGCTCACTGGGACCGCCGAGGAGCAGTACCGGGAGTGGCGCAAGATGCTGCACGATCTGTATCTGGAGGAAAACGGCACTCCGGTGCGGGTGGAGCCCGAACCCGCTCCCGTCGTGCCCCCGCTCCCGGTCGCGGTGGATGCGGCACACTGATGGAGTCATGACCGAGGCGGTGATCGCGAATCCCGGGCGTGCACTCAAGGCCCGCTACACCCTGCACGAACGGCTGGGCACCGGCGGGCAGGGCGAAGTCTGGCGGGCGCATGATCCGCAGCGCGCGCTCGACATCGCGCTGAAAATCCTGCACCCGGCGCCAGGAAGCAGCGCCGCCGCGTGGGCCGCGCTGGTGCACGAGCACGAGAGCGTCAGCCGCCTGGATCATCCCGGGATCCTCAAGGTGTTTGCCCCGGAGCGGGAGGACGGCGCGCTGCTGCTGCCCATGGAGCTGGCACCCGGCGGCGATCTGCGCCGGCTGCGGGGCGCCGGCTACCTGGCCATCATTCCGGTGCTGCTCGAGGTCGCGCAGGCGCTCGAGCACGCGCACGAGCGGGGCGTGATCCACCGCGACCTCAAGCCCGGCAACGTACTGTTCGATGCGCGCGGCCGCGTGAAAGTGGCGGATTTCGGTGCCTCCGCCCGGGTGCTGGATGCGGGTAGCGAGTCGCCGCGCGCGCTGTCGCCCTTCAGCGCAAGTCCGCAGCAGCTGCGCGGCGAGCCGCCCGCGCCGGCGGACGACGTGTACGGACTGGGCGCGCTCGCCTACGAGCTGCTGTCGCGCTACCCGCCGCACTACCCGAATTTCGACGCGCAGCGCGTGCAGCGCGATCCGGTCCCGCCGCTCGTGCCCGCCGAGCAGATGCCGCCGCAGCTCGGCTCGCTCATCAGCCGCATGCTCGCCAAGGATGCGCAGCTGCGGCCGGCCTCGATGCGCGACGTCATCGATGAGCTCGATGCGGCGCTCAACGACACCCTCACATTCGACTTCGAGACCGCCGAGCCGCCGCGCGAGGCGGCGCCAGCCAACCCGACCGGTCCGCCGGATCAGCCGCCCGCGCCGCTGCCGTCCGTCTCGGCGCCGAGTCCGTCGCTGGGCCCCCTGGCGCCCGGCGTCATCGACGGACAGGTGCTGTGGGAGGAAGTGCGGCAGACGGCTGTCCCGCGGGCGTCGCGGCTCGAGCCCATGCGCAGCGGCACGCCGCGGCTGCTCCTCATGCTCGCGGGGCTGGCCGTTGCGGCGATGGCCGCGTTCTTGTGGCTGCCGCGTTTCTCCACCTTGCCAGCGACGGAAACCCGGGCACCCTTCAACGGCGCCCCCACCAACATCCCGGCCCCCGGCAGCAGCGCGGTGCCTGCAACGGCCGATGCGACCGCCGGGTTCGACACGGGTGCTCGAGACGCGTGGCGCGGGTGTGTGGGGCGGTGGCGACTTCGCGGCGGCCAAGACGCGCGCCGCCGAGTCGGTCGGCGCGTACGACGCCGGGAGCCTCGCGCTCGCGCAGCAGCGCCTCGCGGAAGCCTCGCGGCTGCTTCAGGTGGTCGAGCGTGCAGCGCCCGCGGCGCTCGCCGCCCAGCTCGCCACGGGCGAGCGGGCGCTCGGCGCTGGCCAGCAGGAGCTCGCGGCCCAGGCCTTCGATCTGGCGGCACGCATCGATCCACAGGACACGCGGGCGGCGCTGGGACAGAGCCGCGCGCGCCGCCTGTCGGGCATTCTGCCGCTGCTCGCGGACGCCGAGAACGCGCAGGCCGCGCGCCAGTACTCGCGCGCGGCGCAGGACTACACGCAGGCGCTGACCCTCGATCCGAGGAATGCGCAGGCGCGCACGGGGTTGGCCCAGGTGACGGCCGCCTTCGGCGATGACAGTTACGCCAAGGCGGCCGGTGAGGGTTTCGCGGCACTCGGCGCGGGCCGCCTCGAGGAAGCGCGCGGCGCTTTCACACGGGCGCGCAGCCTGCGTCCCAACGGGGTCGAAGCCCTGGAGGGCCTGCGGCAGATCAGTGCGGTCACCGGCGGGCGCAGTTTCGCAGCGACCCGCGCGCGCGGCGAGGGCCTCGAGGCGCAGGAGCGCTGGGACGAGGCGCTGCAGGTCTACACCGCGGCGCTGCGTCAGGATCGCTCGCTCCTCTTCGCGCAGGAAGGCAAGGCCCGGGCTGCATCGCGCATGCAGCTCGGGGACTCCTTGCAGGCGCTGATCGATCGCCCCGACCGGCTGGCGTCGCCGCAGGTTCGCAATGAGGCGGTCGCGCTGCTGCAGTCGGCACAGGAGCAGCCGTCACCGGGTCCGGCGCTGCGCGTGCAGATGGCGCGCCTGTCCGCGCTGCTGCCGGAATTCGACAAGCCCGTACATCTGTCCCTGGTGTCGGACAGCCTGACGCGGGTGGCGATACCCAGCATCGGCGCGTTCGGCAGCTTCGCCAGGCGCGACATCGAGCTCAAGCCCGGCCACTACACCGTGATCGGCACGCGCGAGGGTTACCGCGACGTGCGCCGCGACATCACCGTCAGCCCGGGGCAGCAGAGCCAGACGGTGAACGTCAGCTGCTCCGAGCCCATCTGAGCTCTTCATGAACGACGGCGTGTCGATGCAGCCGGGGGCGTGGGGGCAGGTGCGGGTGCGCGAGCCCGCCGGCGAGCGTGTGCTCGGGGAAACGCTGTCGATCGGCGGCACGGGATCCGACGTCGTGGTTCCGGGCGTGGATCCGGGAACGGCGTTGTCGGTGAGGCGCCACCCGGGGTTGTGGCTGGTGCAGCCCGCGCCGGGGGCGGTGGTGCGCTTCAACGGGCGCTTGCTCAGCGCCGAGCGGGATCTGCGCCGCGACGATGTGCTCAGCGTCGGCGACGCGCAGGTGCGGGTCACTGACGCGTCGCGCACGCTGTTGCGCCTGTCGGTGGAGCATCTCGCGGGCAATGTGACCATCGCTCCTGCGGCCGCGCTCGCCGCCGTGTCGCCGGAGGAAGGGGGTGACCAGGATCTCGAGATCCAGGTGCCCGGCACGCTGGCGGTGCCGCGCCCTGGCGCGCCTGCCGCGGATTCACCCCGAGGCGCGCAGCGCGCCTGGTGGCTCGGCGCGGCCGCCGCCGGGGTGGCCGCCGTGCTCGCGCTGCTGGCTGCGCGGGTGGGGTCCGTGGCGCTGGATATCCGTCCGCAGGACGCGCGGGTACGCACGCCCGGGGCGCTATCCGTGCACCTGGGTGGCCGGCTGCTGATCCTCCCGGGCCGGCGGCTCGTTCGCGCGGAGCGCGACGGCTACCTGGCGGCGGACGCCGCAGTCCTCGTGCAACCGGGTGGCACGAGCGCGGTGCGTCTCGTGCTCGCCAAACTCCCCGGGCAACTGCAGATCGACACCGCCGGTGTCGTGGCGGCGGTGAGTATCGACGGCGTCGCCGCGGGCCTCGCTCCCGGTGTCCTCACCGTGCCCGCGGGTGAGCGCACCGTCAGCCTGCGCGCGCCGCGCTACGTCGACTACGCGACGACGCTCACCGTCCAGGGGGCGGGTGCGCGCCAGGATCTGCACGTGCGCCTGCAGCCCGCGTGGGGCAGTCTCACCGTGACGGCCGTTCCCGAGGGCGCGCACGTCAGCGTGGATGGCGTGGACAGCGGCCCGGCGCCGGTGACTATCGCCGCGCCTTCCGGCGTGCGCCGCATCCGCATCGCGGCGGGGGGCTGGAAGACCTGGGAGAGCAGCGTCGTTCTGAAGGGCGGCCAGGCGCTCGCCGTCGGACCGGTGACCCTCGGTCAACCGGATGCGCACCTGAGTGTGCGCTCGGCGCCTGCGGGCGCGGAGGTCACGATCGCCGGCACGCATCGCGGCCGTACGCCACTCACGGTCGAGCTGCCGGCCGGTATCGCTTATCCGGTGGTCGTGAGCCTTCCCGGCTACGCCGTCTGGACGCAGGAGGCGTTCGCGACGGCGGGTCGCAACCTGAGTGCGGACGCGCGGCTCACCCCCGTGTTCGCACGCGTAAAGGTGGCCGGCGAGCCGGCGGACGCCGAGCTGCTCGTCGACGGCGCACCGCGCGGGCAGACTCCACAGTCGCTGAACCTGCCGGCCATCGAGCACCGCATCGAGGTGCGCAAGGCCGGGTTCGTCTCCTTCGAAGCCATCATCACGGCCGTGCCCGAGCTCGAGCGCACGGTGCTCTATCACCTCACACCGGCGGATCGCGGGCGGGCGTTGCTCGAGAGCGCGCCGCTCATCAGAAGTCAGATCGGCTACCTGCTGCGGCTCGTGCCGCCCGGCACGTTCCAGATGGGCAGCGAACGGCGCGAGCAGGGCCGGCGGCCGAACGAAGGTCTGCGCAGTGTCACGCTGCAGCGGCCGTTCTACATCGGGGTGCAGCCGGTCACCAACGGCGAGTTCCGCAGATTCCGCGCGGCACACGCCTCGGGCTACATCGACCGCCAGTCGATCGATCTGGACAGCCAGCCGGTCACGCAGGTGAGCTGGGATGACGCTGCGGAGTTCTGCAACTGGCTCTCGCAGCAGGACGGACTGCCCAGCGCGTACGCGCGCAGCGGCAACGGCTTCGTGCTGACGCGGCCGGGCACCCGGGGCTACCGGCTGCCGACCGAGGCGGAGTGGGAGTATGCCGCGCGCTACGGCGCGTCCGGTGAGTTGCATCGCTTCGCCTGGGGCGATTCGCCGCCGGTGCCCCCGCAGGTCGGCAACCTTGCCGGCAGCGAGACCGGCAGCTCGCTGCCGGCGACGCTTCCCGGCTATCGCGACGATTACCCGGTCCTCGCCCCTACGGGCAAGTTCCGGCCGACGGCCCTCGGGCTGCACGACGTGTCGGGCAACGTGTCACAGTGGGTGAACGACTACTACGAGTCGTTCGTGGACGCTGCGCCCGTGACCGACCCGCTGGGTCCTGCGCAGGGTACGCTGCACGTGGTGCGCGGGGCGAACTGGAAAACCGCCAGCGTCTCTGAGCTGCGGCTGGCGTGGCGCGACGCCGCGAATGGTCCGGACTCAACGCTGGGGTTTCGGGTCGCACGCTACGCGGAGGATGCACAATGACGCACCGGATCCTGGCTCTACTCATCGCGCTGTGCGCCGCTCTGGCAGTGGCGACCCTGCGCGCCGCCGCGCAATCGGTCATGACCGGGCCGCGCGCGGTGCAGGACGTCGCAACTGCGGTGCCGGCGGCGCCGAGTAATCAGGCGCCCACTAATCCGGCGCCAAACACTCCGGCACCGGTCACTCCGGCGCCCGCGACTCCTGCAGGCGCGATCCACGATGATCCGACGGTGGCGCCTGACAAGCGCCAGTCGGCCGACAACAACGTGAGCTTCCCGGTCGACATCTGAAACGCGCCAAGCCGATGAAGCCGTTTGCGATCGAGCCCGATGATCGTGCGTTCGCACTGGCGCGCGACGGGGTCGTGCTCGCGAGCTCCCCGTCCGCCGTGTCCGACGGCTCCGCGGGAGAAGCGGCCGGCGCCGACGCCTGGCGCTCGGTGCGTCAACTGCCCACGACGACGTCCACGCGCCACCTTGGCAATATGCTGCGCGACGCGCAGCCCTCGGCGCGCGCGCTGTCGCTGGTCTCGGCGGAGTTTGCCCGACGCCTCGCCGCTCACCCGCCCGCGGCAGGGGAGCGTATCTGGCTCGCCGCTCCGGCAGGCGCCGAGCGCTTCGGCCTGGGCGCGCTGTTGGGCGTCGCCCGCCAGCTCGCCCTGCCGATCGATGGGTTCGTGGACGCAGCGGTGGTGTCGGTCGCGGCGCTGGGCGGGAGCGGCGCGGCGATCGTGATCGAGCTCGGCCTGCACCACGTGGCCGCAACGCTCATCGAGCGCGACGGTGGTCCGACCCGCCGCCGGCGCTCGCTGGTGAGCCCGCGCGGCGGACTTTCGCAGCTGTACCAGGCGTGGCTGGATCTCATCAACACCGCCATGGTCAGGCAAACGCGCTTCGACGCGTTGCAGGACGCCACGACCGAGCAGCAGCTGTTCGACGCGCTGCCGGCACTGGCGCGCGACGCGGTGGCCTGTGGGGTCGCCACCGCAGCGCTCACCGCCGGCGGCGAGCGGCTCGAACTGCCGGTGACCCGCGACCAGCTGTCGCACGCCGCACAGCCGGTGTGGCGCGAGCTTGCGCGCCTGCTGCACGAGCTGCGGCCGGCGGGAAGCGCGCTCACGCTGCTCGTGCCGCGCGCGGTGAGCGGGTTGCCGGGCGTGCGTGAGGCGCTGGCGCAGTTTGCCGGCTGCGAGCTCGTGAGCCTGCCGGCCGGCTTCGCGGCGGCCGCGACCTCGCTGCTCGATCTGACGCCGCGCGGCGCGGCGGAGCCGGTGCGATTGCTGCGCCGGCTGCCGTCGGGTGCCGAGCCCGTGCTGGCGGCGCTGGCACTGCGCGAGACGGCGCAGGCAGACGCGCCGTCGCTCGCGCCGTCGCACGTGCTGTTCGCGGGCCGGACGTTTGCGCTCGGCACCCAGCCGCTGGTCGTGGGGCGCGCTCCAGGGGCCGGGCATGCGATCACGCTGGCAGAGGGGCTGGCTGGCGTGTCGCGGCGTCACTGCACGTTCCTGCGCGATGGCGCCGAGCTGCTGCTGCTCGATCACAGCCGCTTCGGCAGCTTCGTGAACGGCGAGCGGGTCGCGGAGCGCGCGCGCGTGCGTGCCGGGGACGAGGTACGCATTGGGGACCCGGGCATCACGCTGGCGCTGATCGCCGTCGGCGAAACGCCGCCCGAATCGCGCGACGCCGGCTGAGCTCCTGAGCTCGTCCGTGGCGCGACGCCGTAGCTTCGAGGTGTTCACCCTGTCGTTCCTCGATACTCTCTGCTGCGCTTTCGGCGCGGTCATACTTTTCTATACGATCGTCAGCGCGCAAAGCGGCGTGGTGCGCCTCAGGCAGACCGACGTCCTGAGCTCCGAGGTCAGCCGCCTGCAGGAAGAGGTGCTGGCGGGCGAGCGCAACCTGGTAGTGCTGCGCGACACGCTGCAGAAAACGCGCAACCAGACCGCCAGCGCCACGCGCGAGACCAACCGCATCGTGACCGATCTGGAGAGCCGGCGTGAGCAGCTCTCGAGTTACGACGCCCAGACGCTGGCACGCCGCGAGCACATCGAGAAGCTCAAGGCCGACATCCGCTCGCTCGAGGAGAGCACCAAGCGGCTCGAAGCCGGGAGCCTGGAGCGCGCGCCTCTCGGCCAGGAGGTGAGCGGGCGCGCGGCCCCCGAACGGCGCTACATCACCGGGCTCACCCTGCGCGGCAAGCGCATCCTCATCCTGCTGGACGTCTCGGCCAGCATGCTGCACCAGGATCTGGTCAGCATCCTCAGGCTCCGTAACCAGGACGACGCGCACAAGCGCGCCGCCGCCAAATGGCGCCGGGCGGTGGCGATCGCGGACTGGCTCATGACGCAGGTGCCGGCCGCCAGCAGCTACCAGGTGCTCACTTTCAACACCCAGGCGCAGCCGCTCGTGGCGGGCAGCACCGCATGGGTCGCGGGCGGCGACGCGGCGGCGCGCGCCCGCGGCATGCAGGCGCTCGAGACCCTCGTCCCGGCCAACGGCACGAGCCTCTACAACGCCTTTACGGCGGCGCGCAGCCTCACCCCGCTTCCCGACCAGATCGTGCTGATCACCGACGGGCTGCCCACGCAGGGCAAGACGGCCGGATTGCGCCGCTATGTGAACTCCGCCGAGCGCATGCGGCTGTTCGACGAGGCGGTGACGCAGCTCCCAGAGCACGTACCGATCGACTGCGTGCTGTTGCCCATGGAGGGTGACCTGCAGGCCGCGCACCGCTTCTGGCACCTGGCGCGCGTCACCGACGGCACGCTGCTGATGCCCGCGAAGGACTGGCCCTGATGCGCCGGCGCCGCCAAGTGGAGGTGTTCAGCCTGTCGTTCCTCGACTGCATCTGCTGCGGCTTCGGCGCCATTATCCTGCTGCTGGTACTGACGGAGATCGGCCGGCCCGCGGCGCTGGAGCAGAGCCGCAAGCACCTGGGCGGCGAGGTGCGGCTGCTCGAGGAGCAGCTCAACGCCATTCGCGGCCAGACCGATGAGCTCAACCGCGAGCTGGCAGGCAGCCGCGAGACTCTGGAGCGCGAGCGCGGCCGGCTGACGAACCTGGCGGGCGACCTCAGCAGCATCCAGGGCCGCTACGCCGGCAGTCGCGAGGACGCTGCCGTCACCAACATCATCGAGCGCCAGCTGGTGGCCGCGCAGCAGAGCCTGACCGAGGAGATGCAGCGGCTGCTCGCGCAGCGCGCGCAGAGCCCGAGGAGTGCCGCCATCGGTGGCATTCCGATCGACAGCGATTACGTCATTTTCATCATCGACACCTCCTCCAGCATGACCAGCAATCACTGGGACATCAATCTGGCGATCGTCGATGAGATCCTCAGCCTCTATCCGCACGTGCAGGGACTGCAGGTCCTGAACGACCAGGGGACCTACATGTACGAGGGAACCCGCGGGCGCTGGCTGCCGGACACCCCCGAGCAGCGTAAGGAAATCCGCGAGCGCGCCAAGAAGTGGCGCGCCTTCAGCCAGTCCAATCCGGTTCCCGGGATGGAGGAAGCGGTGCGCAGCTACTGGGCAGCGGATCGGCGGGTGGGCGTGTTCGTGCTGGGCGATGAGTTCACCGGCGACTCCATTCAGGAGGCGCTCGACTCGATCGGCGCTCTCAACAAACTCGGGCGCGACGGCCGGCGCCCGGTGCGCATCCACGCCATCGGATTTCCCGAAGGAGCGGACATGTCGCCGTTTACAAATATCCGCTTTTCCGCCCTAATGAGACTGGTATGCGAGCAGAACAACGGATATTTGTAAACGGCGACATGTCCGCAGATCGGAAGAGCGCGCTGGGCGCTATGACCGCCTGCGGCGCTATCTCGATCAAACCCGATCCCGTCCTGCCCCAGCCGCTGCTGCAGCCGCTGCCCGGCACCGTCGGTCTCGTTCTTCCCAACGAGCTGCGTAACTTCGTGCACAAGGAGAGACGCTGGGGTGTCGACTGGGAGATCGCGCTGGGACCGGGGCACGTGCACCTGCTGCGCGACATCTTCAAGGACTCGTTCCGTCACGTGCAGGAATTCAGGGATCTGACGGCGGCGCGCGCCGGCACGGGGCTCAACGCGGTGTTTGAACCGCTGATCGATCAGTATTCCTTCGTGACTGACCGCGACACCGGTGGACGCTACGACGCCGTCACGATCCGCTACCGCATCAATCTCTACACGCCGCAGGGGGAGAAAGTCGACACGCTGACCCTCACCGGCTATGGCAGCGCTCTCGCCAAGGGCATGTCGAGCGGCAAGCCGCTCGAGCGTGCAACGCTCGCGGCCATGCGTGATGCGGCGGCGAAATTCCTGGTGCAGTTTCCGCAGCAGGCCGCCGGGCAGCAGCTGGCGCACGACGAGTCGCTGAGCGTGCAGTCAGGTGTCGACACCGCTGTCAATCTGCAGATCGAGGCGGTGCCGATCGAGGAGACCGGTCCGGACGGGGATGCGGGAGCGCCGCCGACGCAGGCTCAACCGGCGGCGCCGAGCGCCGTACCCGCGCCGGCTGCGCCGCCGCCGACATCGCCGGCCGACGCCCCGAAGGCGCCCAGCGCCTAAGGTTGGCGTGGCTTCTTCGAGAGCAACTTTTCGAGCAGCGCAACGCCCTCGGTGTCCACCGGCTCGCCATTCAGCAGGCGCGGCGCATAGCGAGCGTGCCTCACTGCAGCCAGCACCAGCTTCTGCTGTGAGCCCGTGGCATCGCTGCTGTTGGTGATGACGTTGGTGGTGTGCCCGTCGCGCTTCACGGTGAAGGTTGCCTCCACCGAATGCTCATCGGTGTTGTCGCGCTCGGCGAGCGGTGAGCGCGAAATCGACGAGAAAGGCGCCCGGTAGGCCAGCTGCCGGGGCACATCGAGCGCTGCGGTCGAGCCCGCCTGCTGGAATTCCTTCCAGGCGTCGCGGTAGCGCGCGAGGCTCTTGTCGGTCTGATCGGCGCACAGGTACCAGTCACCGAGCTCCATCAGGGTCGTACCGCGGATCGGGTGATCGACCGGGCGCATCTTGTCGATGGTCTGCAGCGCCAGCAGCAGCGCCTTCTCCCCGTCGGGGCTCAGTCCGCGCACGCCATGCTCTGTCACCAGGCCGGGGCCCGGCTGCGCGAACGGGTCCATGTACTGGAGGGCTTCCTCGTCGCTGCCGATCATGGCCTCGAGCCGGTAGGTGCGCGCAATGCCCAGCAGCGGGTCGATCACCAGGCGTGCGGCGCGACTGCCGGCGCCCTCGGCGATGGTGAGCTCGCGGGCGTACTCGGCGCGTGCTGAGGGGTAGCGGCCCATATGCTCGAGCCAGTGCGCATAGCGATCCACCGGGCGGATGACGCGCGCATCGGTGCTGCCCCAGGCGCTCTCGGCGACCCGCACCGCGTACTGGAACTCGCGATCCACCTCGCTGTGGCGCTCGAGATTCACCAGGCTGCCGATCAGCGGATAGAGGATCGTCATCTGTGCGGGGTTCAGCAGGCCGTCGAGATTGCGGCTCAGGTCGAGCGCGCGCTGCAGGGTGACGCTCGCATCCTCGTACTGCCGGGTGGCGTAATAGGTTGCACCGAGGCCCTGCAGCGGGCGCAACATCAGACGGTCGGCGGTGCCGCCGCCGGTGTCTGCGGCGATTTTCACACTGCGCAGGTAGGTATCCTCGGCATCCTTGTAGTCGCCCATGCGGAACTGGGTGGTGCCGAGATTGGAGAGGGGATTGACCAGCTCGCGATCGTTGGCGCCGTACTGCTCCTGGGTGAGCGCCACGAGTTTCTCGGCCAGCGGCAGCGCATCCGGGTAGCGGTGCGCATCGAACGCGGCACGGAACTGCCGGTACACCGCCACCCGGTCGGCATCGGTCACGGCGAGCGCCGAGGCCGGCGCCAGCACCGCCGCAGCGACCATCAGGGACAGCTTCAAACGCCTCACCGGACGCCCCCACAACCAGCGCATGACGCGCTCAATGAAATGGTAACACCGTGATGTGGCGCGGCGCGGGCACCAGGCCCGGCGGCGCACGTTCCCGCGTCGGCTGGGCGGCACCGGGGCGCTGCAGTCTCGCAACAGCAGGCGCGCCTTGCCGCGGAACGCGCGCACTTCTAAGCTGTCCGAAAGCAACATCCGCGGTTGCGACAGGAGGCACCGATGGGAGGCGCGCAAGGGAAGGTCGCGCTGCTGGCCGGAGCGAGCGGACTTGCCGGCGGCTATGCGCTCGATGCGCTGCTCGAGGCGCCGGACATCAGGCGCGTGCTGGCCGTTTCACGGCGGCCGCTCGGGCGCGAGCACCCGCGACTCGCCAATCGCATCGTGCAATTCGAGCACCTCGAGGCGCAGCTCAAGGGCGCCAGCTGCGACGCTGCGCTGTGCTGCCTTGGCACGACCATCCGCCAGGCGGGCTCGCAGCCGCGCTTCCGCGCGGTCGACATCGATTGCGTGCTGGCGTTCGCGCGCGCCGCCAAAGCAGCGAACGCCCAGCGCTTCGTGGTCATATCGAGCGTGGGCGCCGACCCCGGCGCGCGCAATTTCTACCTGCGCACCAAGGGCGAGATGGAGCAGCGGCTGCTGGAAGCGGGCTTCGAGTCGCTCGACATCCTGCAGCCTTCACTGCTACTCGGCTGGCGCGGCGAGGTGCGTCCGCTGGAGCTCGCGGCACGCGCCTTGACGCCCTTGGTGAATCCCCTGCTGCGCGGCCGCTACATCGCCTACCGCGCTATCCCCGCGCGCACCGTGGGCGCGGCCATGGTCGGCGCCATTCGCACCGGCCGACGGGGCGTGCAGCGCTACACGTATGAGGG
>WNFJ01667686.1_pt4 | contig 16668 bp, 14 predicted proteins | sample 5400461 | NCBI WGS metagenome assembly WNFJ01 (sample SAMN13153349, study PRJNA577476) | soil metagenome | isolation source: 115 cm saprolite on Douglas fir-dominated hillslope | place: USA:California | collected 2013-09-17 | reverse complement strand
AAAAACGCGCCGCGCATCTGCATTCTCGGCTCGGTGCTTTGGCCGAGCGGCGTGTAGATATCGGCGTCGCCATCCAAGCGAAATCCTGCGGGCGCGATTCCGACGATGGTGTAGGATTTTCCGTCAACGACAAGCTGCTGCCCGATTGTTTCTGGACTTCCGCCGAAACGGCGCTGCCACAGACCATAGCTAATGACCGCGACCGGTGCTGCGCCAGGTTGGTCTTCTTGTGGCAGAAATGCGCGACCTTGGATTGGCGAGATGCCGAGAACAGAAAACAATCCGGACGAGATGTGGCGGCCGAAAAGGTACTCCGCTTCTCCAGGCTTAGTTACGGTGCCTCCTCCGTATGTCCACGCAGCTACGGAACGCAGAGTGCGACTGGTGCTTTGATAGTCGTGAAACTCAGGATAGGAGAAGCCCCACTGCTCGCCATACTTTTCCGTCTTTCCGTGCAGAGTGACCAGCCGGTCGGCTTCCGGGTAAGCCAGCGGCTTCAATAGAACGCCATTGATGACCGTGAACATGACGGTCGTCGCTCCACTGCCCAGCGCAAGCGTCAAAATTGCAACGGCCGCAAAGCCGGGCCGCTGGCGTAGCGTGCGAAGCGCGTAGCGGAAGTCCTGAAGCAAGTCCTCCAGCCAGCGTGTGCCACGGGCGTCGCGGCACTTCTCTTTGACTTGCTCTGGACCACCAAGAGCGAGCCGGGCATTTCGCTGTGCGAGGTCGGGAGCGTCGCCCCGCGCGATCAACTCGTTTGCATGCTCGTCGAGGTGGAAGCGCAGTTCCTTCTCGAGCTGTTCCTCCATTTTCTTTCCTTGCCAGAGACGTTGGAACCAGTTCATCGCGCACCTCCATCGGCCATTCCGAGAATGAGCGCGATCGCATCGATCAATCGCTGCCAACTAGCCGCTTCGGTTTCGAGCTGCTTGCGGCCTTTCGCCGTCAGGCGGTAGAACTTCGCCTCGCGTCCCGTCTCGGTCTCCTTCCAATCCGCTGCCAGGAGGTTGCGGTTTTCAAGCCGGTGCAGAGCGGGGTAAAGCGACCCCTCCGGAACCTGAACCACACCGCGCGAGACTTGCTGCAATCGCTGGGCGATTGCGTATCCGTGGACAGGACCAAGCGCAACAACCTTCAAGATCAAGAGATCCAAGGTGCCTTGAGGGAGATCGGTTTTTGGCGGGGACATCGCTTATACCTCGACCTTCTATATATAGATTAGACCAGAACCCATAGAAGCGCAAGGTATGTAGTCGGCAAGAACGCGCTTACAGACTGAGGGACCAGCGCTATGCAGTTAGCATGTCGATCGCCGTCAGTGCATAGATGGCGGCGGTGTCGACAATTCTTCTCAGGTCGACATATTCGTTTGGGCCGTGCGCCACGCAGAGCAAGCCAGGACCATAGGCAAAGGCCGGCATCCCCTGCGCCGCGTAGAAACGGATCTCTAATAGCCCGGGGCACATCTCAAAACGTGGAGCTTCGCCGGTGACGGCGTGCACGCTTCGGAACAATGCTTGGCCGAGCGGTCCATCTTCGTCGCAAACGGTTGATGCACCTTCCTGAACGATTTCCCATTCCAGGGGGATGCCATCTTGCTTGCAGCGTTCCAGAACGTCCAGCAGTTTGGTTTTCTCAGCGGCAAGGTCTTCTTCTGGATTGATGCGGCGGTCAATGGTGAACCAGCATTCCGCAGGGACAACGTTGAAGTTTGTTCCGCCAGCGCTCTCTCCGCCAAGCATCAGTATGGAGTTACGCGCTTGCTCCGAACCGATATTGAATCTCGTTGTTCGCGGTTCCACTTCGCGCTTCAGTTGCTGCAATTGTTCAACAACGGCGTGCATCCTTTCAAATGCATTTTCACCCTGATGTTGCAGACCCACGTGCGCAGGCTTGCCAAACACGTGCACGCGCAAGGAAAGGGCGCCACGATTCGCATTCCACACCACGCCGCTGGTTGGCTCCGCCAAGAGCATTCCGATGCCGCCCCGTCCGAGCAATCCTTGTTGTGCCAGCCACGCTGTGCCATCCAATCCGCCCGTTTCTTCATTGGGGACCAGCGTCAATCCGATTCTGCCTTTCAATTCCACCCCGATTTCTTTCAGCGTGCGAATTGCATAGAGCATTGCTACGATTCCGCCCTTCATGTCTGCGGAGCCACGCCCAAACAAAAAATGCTCTTTCCGCTGAGGCTGAAATTGTGCCGAGGTTTGCGCCGGGACCACGTCGTAATGCCCGTGAAAATAGAGTGCGGGTTTTCCACTGCCATAGGTCGCGATCAGACTCTCGGGAGAATCCGCGGCAGCATCTCTCGAAGCGCTCGGTCCCAAGCGCTTACAATCAAGACCCACTTGCCGCAGGTGGGACTCCAAAAAATCCACACAAACGCGATAGTTTTTACCTGGAGGATTTTCCGTTGGGATGGCGACAAGGACCGCCAGCAGCGCCGCCATCGCGTCTTGGCGGTGCCGCAGCCACGAAAGAATCGCGCCGCTTTGCTCCGTCATGTCGTTCCAAGGTCGGTTCATAGACGAGAATGCTAGGAATTCCTTCAGTCAGTGCCAAGGTCCATATTGGTCCCGAGCCGGTCATGATTGATCAGCCGAGATTCATGCGGTTCAATATTTCGCGATAACGCGGGTCGGAGCGGAAAGGGTCAAGATAGGGCTCTGCGTCCATGCGGGTGAGGTAGGGATCGCGTTCGCTCAAGGCAGCCTGGAGAAACTCGAACATACTGTCCGCGTGCCCGAGGGCAGCATGGTAAATGCCAAAGCATGCTGGTGAGACGTACTGTTTCGAACGTCTCTCCATGACCCCTTCCATCAGTTTTTCGGCATCGCTTAAGTTGCCGCAGCGCACATGCGCTGCTGCCAGGAAGCCTGTCGCCAAGGTGAAGAAAGGTGACAAACGCAGAGTTGTTTCAAAACTGGCAATGGATTGTTGCAGTGAACCGTTGTGAGATAACGCCAGACCCATCCCGAAGTGCACGAGCCAATAGTCAGGATAAAGGTCTACCGCCCTGGCGGCATGTTCGATCGCTTCATCGTATCGACGCTGACAATAGAGAGCAAAAGCCAAGCCGAAATGGACCATCATGGAAAGCGGATCCGTTTCGAGCGCCCGCTGGTAGTGTGCTACCGCCTCCGCGAAGCTTCGCTGCGGTGTAAGAAAATAGAGGGCGTAGCGGACGTGAACCAGCGGCGGGACAGGCTCGACAGCCATCGCCGCCTGAAAGTGACACTCTGCTGACTGCCAATCGTATTCAACCGAACCGGCAACCAGTCCGAGTACGCTGTGCGCCTCGGCCAATGCCGGATCGATCGCCAGCGCCCGTTGCGCAGCGGACTTCGCCAAGGGTGCGGTCTCTTTCATGGGCTTAATGCCCAGAGCGCCGAGACCATAGTAAAAGACGGCCAGCCCAGCGTGCGCGGGAGCATAATCCGGATCGACGGCGAGGGCCTGCTCGAACGAATCTCTCGCTTTGGCGAGGCTCTCGCGGTTGTAGCGCTGATAGAAATACAGACCTTTGAGGTATCGCTGGTAAGCCTCGATGTTCCTGGTGCGACGTGGTGGGCCGACGAACTTAACCTTGAGGGCATCCGCGATGGCCTGCGAAATATCGTCCTGGATTGCAAAAATATCCGTCATCTCGCGGTCGTATCGTTCAGACCAGAGGTGGGACTCATCGGCTACCTGAATGAGTTGGGCGGTGACCCGGATGCGATTGCCCGCTCTGCGGACGCTACCTTGCAGAATGGTTCCTACTCTGAGTCTATGACCGATTGTGCGCAGATCCTGTTCTTTGCCGCGGAAGGCAAAGGCCGAAGTGCGAGCGATCACTCGCAACTCCGGTACCTTGGTAATCGCGTTGATAATCTCATCGGCCAAACCATCGCCGAAGTACTCGTTTTCCTTGTCTGCGCTCAGGTTCACGAACGGGAGCACAGCTATCGACCGAGTTTCTTCTTTGCCCAGGGCGGATGAAACTGCAGCTGTAGAGGAAACCTGCGCCAAAGCCTGCTTGGCCTCTAGCATAGTCTGAAAGCGTTCCACCGAATTCTTTCGCAGGCAGCGGGCCACACACTGCTCGAGTGACGGCGGAATGCCCGCTTTGATGTCTCGCAACGGCCGGGGTTCATCGTGCAGGATGGCTGCCAGAATGGAAATCCAGGAGTCGCCTTGAAAGGCTCGTTGCCCGCAGAGCATCTCGTACAAAACCAAACCAAAGGAGAAAATGTCGGAGCGCGCGTCAATCTCTCGCCCTTCCGCCTGCTCCGGAGACATGTAGGCGGCGGTGCCCACAATTGCTCTGGAAACTGTGCTCACGGTCACGGGCACTGCGCCAGCCGCGGGTACAGCCGGTTCGATTAACTTTGCCAGTCCGAAATCCAGCAGTTTTACCCGGCCATCTTCGGTGATGATGATGTTCGCCGGTTTCAGATCGCGGTGAATGACACCGGCCGAGTGGGCGGCAGCGAGCGCATCGGCAATCTCAGCGGCATACTTCATTGTGTCATTCAACGGCAGGCCGTCGCGGTTACTTGCCAGCTCCAAAGTAGTTCCGGCAACGTACTCCATCACGATGAAGCAAACGTCGTTCTCTTCAAAGATGTCGTAGATCGTAACGATGTTGGGATGATTCAGCCTGGAGGCTGCTTGTGCTTCGAGCAGGAACCGTCGCTTGCGGTCGGCATCAGCAACCTTCTCCGCCGGCAGAGTTTTCAAAGCGATGATGCGGTGAAGCCTGGTGTCGCGGGCCTTGTAGACCTCGCCCATTCCTCCCGCTCCCAGGAGGGCAAGTATTTCGTATGGGCCGATGTGAACCCCTGCGGCAAAGGACATAAGCGTGCGCTGATTTTAGCGCCATAAATCAACCAAGGCGAGATGCAACGATCGCACTCCTAAAGAATCGAGTGTTTCGTCCCGGTGAGACGCGCCACTCGCGTTTCTCCAGTCGAGGCACTGAGATACTGATCGACTTGTCTTACCGCTTGCCCTTCCTCTGTTTCTGAAGGAGAATCTCCGCCATTGCTGTGCCCCTCTTCACAGGTCGAATCTGGCTGCAAGGAGCATCAGTGCGCAAGCCATCCGTTGGCGCGATTCTATTAGCGTTTATTCCCTTCGTCGCGATCTGCTTTTCCGTGTCTTTGTGGGACCGCATTGATCCGATGGTTCTGGGTTTGCCGTTCAACTTCTTCTGGCTGATTGCATGGCTGCTCCTCACTCCGGTGTGCATGTGGGGTGCTTATCGACTGGAGGCGCCGCGCGCTTCTGAACCACACGGCGAAGACGGCGGCACGCTGTGAACGCGAGTGTCATCGCGCTAGCGTTCATCTCGGTCATCGTCTTCGTAGGGGCGTTCATCGGTTTTTATGCCGGAACCCGCCGCAAAATGGATCTGGGCTTCGGAATGCTGCTGGTGTGGCTGCTGATGGCCGGAGAGGTCTACACCACGTTCACGTTCCTCGGGGCCAGCGGCTGGGCGTACTCCAAAGGCGCACCGGTTCTGTACGTTCTCGGATACCAGCCGCTGATGTATGTGGTTTCTTTCTTCATTCTGCCTCAGGTTTGGGAAGTTGGTCGGAAATATCGTTTGCAGACACAAGCCGATTTCTTTCACGTGCGGTACAACAACAAATATCTTGCGGCGTTTGTCGCTCTGGTGGGGATCATCTTCATCATTCCTTATTTGCAGTTGCAGCTGATGGGATTCGGGATGATCGTGGAAGTAGCGAGTTACGGAGCGATCCACCGCATTCCCGCGATGATCATTTCCTTCATAATTGTCGCCGCGTTTGTGCTGACCAGCGGAATCCGGGGCGTCGCGTGGGTCAGCGTCTTGAAGGACCTGCTGCTGTTGTTTTCGGCTGTGTTCGTGGGCGTGGCGATCCCCTACATTTATTTTGGCGGCATTGGCCGGATGTTTGCTGAACTCGCGCGGGCCAAGCCTGCGCACTTGGTAATGCCGGGAGCCACCACGAATCTCGGGCACTCCTGGTACATCTCCACGGTGGTACTGGTCGCGGTCGGGTTTTACATGTGGCCGCAGTTCTTTGGCGCCAGCTTTTCCGCGAAGAGCAGCGACACTTTGCGCCGCAACGCCGTGGTGATGCCTTTCTACAGCATCACGATGCCGTTGATGTTCTTCATTGGCTTGGCCGCAACTCTAATTGTGCCCGGCCTCACCAATGGTGACCTTTCGATGTTAACCATGGTGCGGAAAACTTTCCCAGCCTGGTTCCTGGGCTTAATCGGCGGGGCCGGCGCTCTCACGGCGATGGTTCCCGCAGGCGTGATGATTCTTACCGCGGCGACGCTATTTGCGAAGAACATGTGCCGCCCTATTCTCTGGCCCGGCATGACTGACCAACAGGTTGCGAAGTTGGCGAAAATTACAGTGTTGGTGATTACTATCGCCGCGCTGTGTTCCGCGATCTACAGTTCGCCAACTCTCGTCGCGCTTCTACTGGTGGGATATGGAGGCGTGGCGCAGTTTTTTCCCGGTGTGGTGTTGGGGCTGTATTCCAAGCGCGTGACCACGGCTGGCGTTTTCGCAGGAGGTGTGACTGGCGTGTTCGTCTTTCTTGCTCTTGCGCTTCGCAAGCACGATCCCGCCATGGGGCTCAATGCCGGTTTCATTGCGTTGTGTTGTAACGTGGCCGTTGTCGCAGCCGTGAGCCTGCTTACGCCTGCCCAGCGCGGCGGTTTCGACGAGCAGTCTCGCGCAAGCATCGCTGCTTAGATAGCGCCTTAAACCTGAACCGAGACACGCGCGGAACAAGCATCCAGGTAGGCGCAGGCCACAACGATCAGTTCCCGAAGCAAGCAGTCGAATTGCTTCACGGGAGCACCCGATTCCAGCATTCCGCGACTGACGCCAACCATCATCCCCTGCACTATGGAAGCAACCAGTTGCGGGTCGGTCTCGAGCGGCTCGCGGGCGGTTGCCAACATTCCCACGATCGCCTCATGGAACCGAGTGCCCATCTGTTGCGCGATCTTCGCTCCGTCCACGTCGGAGCTTACGGAATAGAGAGCAATACTCGTCTCCGCATCCCGCATTTTGGCTTGAAGGAACGTGGTGACGAGAGCGGTCGCCATTTCACGAAGTGGTTCACCCTCCTGTTTCTTGCAAACGAGTTCGACAGCTTCCGTGACGTCGGTGAGGTGACGTTTCAAGGCAGCCTGCAAAAGCGCGCGCTTGTTTGGGAAGTATTGATATAGGGTCCCAACCGATACACCGGCTCGTAACGCCACCCTGGTTGTGGTCAGTCGCTCTTTTCCGACCTTGAGCAAAACCTGAATAGTAGCGTCGAGAATCGCTGCCACGCTGGCAGCCGCACGGGCTTGCACCGGCGATTTACGCGGCTCTAAGAGGACTTGGGAACGTTGGGGCAAATGCGAACTCACAATGTGAAGCTTTCTTCATCTAATCACAGGTACGGCGATACTACAATTGAAGACGCACCAGAGGAGAAACAGAATGACCAAACAGACGAACCTTGGAGGCAGCTTCACGCTCCCCGGCACCGCGATGACCCTGAACCGCGTGGGCTATGGAGCAATGCAACTTGCCGGTCCGCAGGTGTGGGGACCGCCGCGGGATGTTGACGCGGCGATTGCTGTGTTGCGAGAGGCGGTTTCGGCTGGGGTGAATCATATCGATACCAGCGACTATTACGGTCCGCATGTGACCAACCAGATCATCAAGCAGGCGCTCCATCCCTATCCGGACGACCTGGTGATCGTGACCAAGGTCGGCGCTCGGCGAGGCGAAGACAAGTCCTGGCTTCATGCGCTTTCGCGTCAAGAACTGATCGATGGTATTCATGACAACCTGCGAAATCTCGGGTTAGACAAGCTCGACGTGGTCAATCTGCGCGTTGGCGGAATGATGGAGCCGTCGGAAGGATCGATTGAGGAGCCGCTGACCGTGCTAGCTGAACTCCAGCGCCAGGGATTGATTCGTCATGTGGGTCTGAGCAACGTCAGTCCGGAGCAGTTCGCAGAGGCGCAGAGAATCACGGAGATAATCGGCGTGCAGAACTTATGCAACGTCGCTCACCGAACCGATGACGCCTTCATCGATGACCTTGCAAAGCAAGGCATAGCCTATGTGCCCTTCTTCCCACTGGGAGGCTTCACTCCGCTGCAGTCGTCGGCGCTCGATACAGCAGCGGCGTCACTGGGGGCCACGCCGATGCAGCTAGCACTTGCGTGGCTTCTTCAGCGCTCGCGCAATATCCTGCTGATTCCCGGCACGTCTTCCGTCGAACATCTTCGCGAAAATCTCAGCGCCGCAGCGCTGCAGATTTCTCCTGAAATCATCGCCAATCTCGACGCGATCGGTCGAGGTCCTGGGCAGGGATTAGCCGCGACAACGCTTTAGTCTTAGACTGGCTTAGCTGCTAGCGTCTGGATCACTGGCAGGCCATCGTTACGGACTACCCGGTGAGGCCGGAATTCGGCTGAAGGTGACCCGGGCTGCACCCCGGTTTTCTTCGGCCCCGCCTTGGCGTACCTGGTACTTCCGTACTACCATGGAAGAGAAAGGTCCTACTTTTTTCCAGGTACGGTCACGCTATAGGTTTAACCTGCCAGACCCCATACTCTGCTCGTGAACAAGCACAGGGCTTTGGAAAGGGGTGACTGACCATGGCGTCCGCGATCGATCTTATGGTGAAAGCAAATAATCCGGGGGTAGCACCAGGCCGCCCCAAACAAAATGAACGCCGGTCCAGCCGCCGCTGCAAAATCACGCAACTGATGCGCATCCGTCCTTCCGATCCCGAGCGCGATCATTTCGACGACATCCGCGGCACCTTCAGCATGTCGCGCACTGGCGTGTATTTCCACTCCAGCGAAGAAGGCTACCAGGTAGGCATGCGCTTGTTTGTCACCATGCCCTACACCAAGGAGCCCACTTCCATGCAGCGCGAGTATCTTGCCGAAGTGGTTCGGCGGGATCATCTGCCCAATGGGTTGTTCGGCATTGGTTTCAAGATCCTCATGGAAATGGGCTTCCAGGGCGGATATTCCATCGGCGGCTACGCCCAGCGCAAGTAGCCCGCTGCCCCGCATAAAGCAGGAATCAATCCTCTCAAAACAGCACGGGCGGAAGGCTTGTGGCCTTCCGCCCGTGCTGCGTTTGGGGGTTGGGGAAGATCGTTTGTTGGTCAATGGCGGCTTATTCTTTGCCAAAAGCCTGCAGCGTTTTGTGGCGCAGCCTCCCGAAGTGGCGGTTCAGCGGATGCTTGCGTTCCAGGAACGTAAAGACCGGATCGCGCCGCGGCGTAAGCATGGCGATGTTCAGGCGAATGTCGCGCCGGGCATATTTCATTCCTGACAGTAGAGCCTCACGCGCGTCTTCGCGACGGCCCGCCGAGAGGTAAACTTCGGCAAGATTCAGATACAGCTGAGCCTGATTCCTCTTCAAGCGCACCGCGGTGTCACACATGCGCTCGGCGTCGGCCCATTTCTGGTACGTGCGAGCCAGTGCCACGCCCAAATAAGACATGTAGTAGGGATTGTTCTTCTCTAAATCGGCGGCGCGCTGGATGTGTTGCAGCGCGCGGCTGGCGGCATTATCGCGCAGGTACGTCAAGCCGGTCTTGAACTCTCGAAAAGCTTCCGTATCCATCATGATCCCACCTCGTTATGCCGTGGACTTTCCCGGGAAGCAGCAACTCCTACAGGCCACCGCAGCTAACCGCGATTCCGAACCCGCTCGAAGTCAGCCCACCGTTCACAGGAATTTCCAGGCACGGAACCAGGCTTGTGCAAATCATCAGGTGGAAGCCGCGGAGCGAGAATGTTGCACGAGTTCGCATCTACCGGTCTTTGACTACGCTACGGATTTGTCTGATTAGAATCTACTGACCCGGAGGACAGAAGTGGGGCAAGGACTTGGCGTTCTAGGAAATTTTGGGAGGTCTAAACAATTGAGCGGGGAAAAATTACCGAAGGAAGATGCGTAGGTGTCCCGGGAGATCCGTCCGCAGCAAACTTTTTCCGTTAGTTACATATACCTGTAGCTCAAGCCTTCAGGCCTGAGGTTTTTGTTCGCGCACCGGCGTGGTCATGGTGGAAGCAAAACCTTCACCCCTGGAAGGGTGAACTACAGAATGCGGCGCTACGCGGCTGCGGCCAAAAAGAGAAGTGATGGGCAGCGGTTGCTGCCCGTCACTCGGTGCTGGCCGTTCGGCCAGGAAGGTACGAATTACAAGGAATTGAGGAAAGAGAACAATTCTTGCTTCTCCGCGGGTGACAACTCCTGAAAGCGCTGTCTCACGTGCTCGGCTTCGCCTCCGTGGCGTTCGATGGCGTTCTGCAGCGACAAGGATTTCAAGTCATGCATGAACCGCGGTTTCATGCGCAAACCCCACAGCGGAGCGGTGCGCAGCTTGTTGGCCGTGTCTTGCGGGCCGGCTTGCACAATGCCGTCGCCGGTCTCGATGTCGTGGAGCAGGAAATCGCTGTAGGGGTGAATGATCTTGTTCCCGAGAGCCTCGGGCACAGTGAACAGGCCGCCATTGATGACCGTTCCGGGGGCGGCGGTGACGATCGTTCCCACGTGGCAGGTACTGCAGCCGAGTCTTTCGAAATGCTTTTGCCCAGCCTGTGCGGCGGTCGTTGCCGCCAGAGCCGCATCACGGGGAGGCACTCTGGTCCCGCGAATGAATTGCGCGAAATGATCGATGTCCGCGAGTCCCAAATTGTCCGGAACGTCCTCAGGATCCTGCGTGATCTTGCCGATCGTGGTGGTGTCTTTCGGGCGCAGTCGGTTGGTGACGCCCATTTCGTTGAGGTAGGCGTCGGCGATAAACGATAGCAAGCTGCCGTGCTGATCCTTCCAGCCAAAACGGCCGACGCGGGTCTGGCCGGGGGCTTCGAAAATGGGCACTTGAATGGCCTCACCGTGAATCCTGCCATCACTGGCGTACGGCTGATTCTGCGCGATGGTCTCCAGCGTGGCGTCGTCAATGGCTTCGACGAAACCGTCGCCCAGCGTATTGAGCGCTGCGCGCAAGGCGCGGATATTTTCCGTGGCCGGAATGTGCTCCTGAGCTTCGGGAACCACGGCGCGATCGTTGACGATGGAGCGGCCGGAAATTGTGGTGGCGCCATCGTTAATCGGAATGGTGGGATTCACAAAGTTGCCATTGGCATCGCGGTGGCCGGCGCGCAGTTCGGTGAATTGGCTGGCGCCGCCGCTGACGGGGTTTTGATGGCAATCGGAGCAAGCCCGCGCGTTAAACACGGGTCCCAAGCCGGTGCTGGGATCGTGGGTGGTTTCGTAGACTTTCTGATCGTTGGCATAGGAATCGCCCCCGGGTTGCGCAATTCCGTTGCCATGGCTTTGCGAGCCGGGATTCTGCACCAGCGTTGGAGTGTCAAACCCTGCCGGCGCTTCGGTCGGGGCATCCTGCGCCAGACTGACCAGCCCTACGGCGACAATTGCGACCAGCAACACAAACACAGCAACAAACTTTTGCCTCATCGAATCGGCCTCCTGCAAATTGGTTTTCTAAGCGACGTTTTGGTTCCGAGCAGAGTTAGGCTCGCTCACACTGGGGAACCGCAGGAGGAGAGTTTCTATTCCCGATTGAATTGTAAAAAAGGTGTAACAACGGGCTGGAGTAAGGTCATTGTGGGATAACGCGGAAATAATCCCTCCGGGCTGAAGCCGGGAATGCCGCTTGTGCCCTCCCGGTCGCCATCATCTGTCAGCGGCGGACAGGCGTTGCCAATTGCGGCGCCAGTATTTCCAGTCGGACAGTGTGGCCTTCAGCATGGCTTTTGAGGATTTGTGCAGCCAGCGCCCTTTGCGTTTGGCGAGATCGCGTTTCACTGCGGGGATGGCCGTGCGCGATCCCAGGTGGATGTTGGCCGTCTCCCATCCCATGTAGTAGGCCAGGCGCTCTTCGTCACGCACTTCCGGCAGGGAATGAATCTCGATGTGGCAGCAATCGGGAGCGAGGCGGCGGACGATCCAGTGCGCGGCAAAATGCACGTGGGGATCCAGCACGCGCACGGAGGTCTCAATGAGCTTGCGGCTGAGGATTTGCGCGCTGTGCAAGTGCCTGTCCCAGATCCAGGCGGAAGGCGTAAGCTGCTTGGCCTCACGCACGACATGCGCGCCATCCCAGGTCGCCAAAGTCAACACGCGCGGATGCCCCAGGCTGCCAAGTCCGGCGATTCTCGACCTGAATTCATAACTCATCGTGCTTACGGGCATTGAGTGATGCACCAGCTTCAGCACATCTTTGGGAAGTGTGCCCTTGTACCTGGGGCACGCCAGGATTTTCTGCCAGAAGACCACCGGATCGCGCAGCTTGCTCAGCGCCACCAATCGCAGCCAGCGGTGATGTTCTGCAAGCACGAATGGGCGGCCACCGTGCGCGATGCCGTCACGGTAGCCTTCCTCGACGGCTTCGCGCGCAACCTTTCGCGTTATCGCCAGATGCTGTTCGTCGATGGCCAGGTACGCGCTCGCGACCAGCCGCACAAGATCCACGGCATACGACGCAGGCCAGGCTTCGTCAAAATCGTTCACTCCCCAGATAAGCCGTCCTTCCAGGTCGCGCCAAGTCCCGAAATTCTCAACGTGCAGATCGCCAACGGCCAGGACTTGCGGCGCGCGAGCAAGTTCCGGGCAGATCACCGGCCACCACTGCGCCCAGCGGTAGAATGTGGCGCGCAGAAAAGGAAATGCGGAGAGCGCCATGTTGCGGTGCTTCAGCTTGACGTCGGAAGGCACCAGCTTCACGTGCCGCGACGCCCATTTCTCGAAGTCGGCGGTGGCGCGAACGATATCGGGAAGGTCGGCTTTTTTTGCGCTCATGAGCTTAGGGCTGGCAGGAAGGTGCGGTCCCTGCACGAGCAATGGTTTAGCACGAGAAGCGAAGGAGCTTCAAGCGCGATCGCTTTGTGCGCCGTCAGCCGCGGGCGGGCACTGCCGAAGCGTTCATGCGGGACTCGTAGATCGGAAAACGAGCCGCTAATTCTGCAACCTGCTTCCGTACTTTCTGCTCGATTTCCGGTTTGCCAATGTTGGTGAGAATTTCGGCAATCCATCCGGCGATCAGTTCCATCTCCGGTTCTTTCATGCCGCGCGTGGTGATCGACGGGCTGCCCAGTCGAATGCCACCTGCCTTCATGGGAGGCAGCGGATCGAACGGGATGGAATTCTTGTTGACGGTGATTCCCGCACGGTCTAATGCCTTTTCCGCATCGCTTCCAGTGATGCCGCGCGGGTGCACTTCGATCAGGAATAGGTGGTTGTCTGTTCCGCCGGCGACGACGCGAAAGCCCCGCTTGGAGATGGCATTGGCCATGGCCTTGGCGTTGGCCACGATTTGCTTTTGGTATTCGTTGAACGACGGCTCCATCGCTTCCTTCAAGCAAACCGCCTTTGCGGCAATGGTGTGGACCAGCGGCCCGCCTTGCGTGCCCGGGAAAGTGAGCTTGTCGATTTCCTTGGCCAGTGCGGCGCGGCAAAGCACCAGTCCTCCGCGAGGACCGCGCAGCGTTTTGTGTGTCGTTGTGGAGACCACGTCGGCGTGCGGCACAGGGCTGGGATGCACTCCCGCAGCAACAAGCCCCGCAATGTGCGCCATATCGACGAAGAACAACGCATCGACAGACTTCGCCACTTTGGCGATGCGTTCAAAATCGATGATTCGCGAATATGCGCTGGCGCCGGCAACAATCATCTTCGGCTTATGCTGGTGGGCCAACTCCTCGATTTCCGCGTAGTCGATCTGTTCGGTATCGCGGCGCACATGGTATTCGGTGAACTTGTACATGCGGCCGGAAAAATTTAGCGGATGCCCGTGGGTTAAATGGCCGCCGTGGGAAAGCGCCATGCCCAGTACGATGTCGCCCGGCTGCAGCAAAGCCATGTAGACGGCAACATTGGCGGAGGTGCCGGAATGCGCCTGCACGTTGACGTGATCCGCGCCAAACAGCTCCTTGGCGCGATCGATGGCCAGCTGCTCAACCTTGTCCGCGTATTCGCAGCCGCCGTAGTAACGCTTGCCGGGATAGCCCTCGGCATACTTGTTCGTGAAGATAGAGCCCATGGCCTCCAGCACCGCTTCGGAGACGAGATTTTCCGACGGGATCAACTCCAGGCCGGTGGCTTGCCGGCGCGCCTCGTCTCGAAGAACATTGGCGATGTCGGGGTCGACCGCATCGAGCGGACGTTGCATTCTGCTATTTGCTTCCGTGTTCATTGGGTCTCCTAAAAGCCTCGCACGTGCGGGGAGCAACGCGGCTCTCGCAGGCAACTAGAATACTAGTTCTTCTTTCTTTCATCTTGCTCGATTACAGTGATCTTTTCAACGCGCCTTGCGTGGCGGCCGCCCACGAACGCGGTATTCAAGAAAGCCTGTACCATTTCAATCGCTTGACTGCCGCTTACGACTGGCCCGCCGAGGGCCAACACATTGGCGTCGTGGTGTTCGCGGGCCAGACGAGCGGTGCTGACGTCGTGGGCCACAGCGGCGCGAATTCCGCGGACCTTGTTCGCGGCGATGGAGATGCCGATTCCCGTGCCGCACACGGCGATCCCAAAAACATCTTTGTGCGACGCAACACATTCGCCCACGGCCTTGCCATAGTCGGGATAGTCCACGGATTCTTCCGACCACGTGCCCAGGTCATCGACGAGGTATCCCGCGTTCTGCAGGAACTGTCGAATGGTTTCCTTGATGGGGAAGCCGGCGTGGTCCGCACCCAAGGTAACTCGCGGCTTCGGCGAAAGTTCCGGCACGTGCGCCTCTGGCGGCGATTCTAGCGGAGTGCGTCAGCAACCGCAATGCGCGCAAAATCAGCAGTGCCTCGGTTTTCGGTTATACGCCAAAATCAGGCACTGCGAAACTACTTATCATGCGCGCTGGGGTTGAGGGGCTGATCAGGGAATTACATCGCGGGAAGAGTTCCCGACAAGCGCCACCATGGGACGAGCCGGTTCCGGTCCGGAGACAGGCCTGTTCCGCGTTTTGTGACCGTCACTGCGGATTAGTGAGGCCGGACACATACAGGTCCGCGAGAGGAGCGTAGTCTGCAGGCCGTTCAACGGAGAGACCCATCGTGAATCCTACCTGTTCGCGCAGAAGTTTCGTTCACACCGCACTCATCGCAGGAGCCGCGCTGATCACGCCAATCAACATTCTTGCCTCTACGTCCGTCGGCAAACCAGGCTTTCCGGTGGCGGACTATCACGTCCACCGGAGTCCGGACTTGTCGATCGAGCAAGCCGTGCAGCTCGGCAAGGAGCGGCAAGGTCGGCATTGCTGTCGTGGAACATCCGGGCCCAGGCTACAAAATCCAGAACGATGCGGACCTCGCTCAGCACATCGATGGCTTGCGCCAGCATCCTGTTCGCATTGGGCTGCAACCCGTCTATGCAGGCTGGTCGAAAAGTTTTTCGAAAAACGCCTTGGATCAATTGGATTACGTTGTGATGGATGCGCTCACGTTGCCCCGTCCCGACGGCGGCTGGCAGGCCATCTGGCAGATTGACACCATGGTGCACGACGGCGAGGAATTCATGACGCCCTACATGAAGTTCATTTAAGCAGGTGCTGACCGCGGAGCCCATCGACGTCTTCGCGTGGCCCACATTGCGACCTTGCCTTGCTCGATCTTGATCGCATCAAGTTTGTCCGGCAGTTTTCATTTTCGATCGCGATCTTTCGGGCCTGTGCGAGATCGATGTTCGATGATTCGACGAAAGCTCCCTAGCCAGACACCGCAGCAGTACGCGCGGCGCAGGGACCCATCGCTTGATGATTTGAAGCCTGAACTTTGTCAGCGTCCAATCGCGTCAAAGTTGCTAGAATTTCATGCATCCCATGGGGCGAGAGCGCACAGTTGTTCTGATTGTCATAGCGATGCTGGTTTGCCTTCCACTCATCGCTGGCCTAGCCCCGCAAAATCCCGCTGCCCCGACTCAGTCTGGCGATCCCACCAAGGCACAGTCAGGCAAAGCCGACTCGTCGAATCCCCGCATGTTCTTCCGAGACGTTGCCTCTGAAGTTGGCGTCACAACCATGCCCAATACCCGGACGGACCGGCGCTATGTCCTAGAGACGATGGGAGGCGGCGGAATCGCTCTGTTCGACTGTGACAATGATGGCAAGTTGGATCTGGCAGTCGTCAATGATTCGACCATTGAGCAATACCGCAAAGGCGGAGACTTAATGATCACGCTGTACCACCAGGACGGCAATTCTCCCGCAGTGCATTTCACCGATGTGACCGAAGCATCCGGATTGACGGCTCGCGGGTGGGGCATGGCGATCGCGGCGGGAGACTACGATAACGACGGACTTCCGGACTTATATGTGACGGGCTACGGCCATAACGTGCTATATCACAATCTCGGAAACTGTAAATTTGAGGACGTGACAGCGAAGGCCGGAGTGCAAGCCGGAGGCTTTAGTGTTGGGGCCGCCTGGGCTGATTATGATCGTGACGGGCATCTAGAATTATTCGTCGCACGGTATGTGAAGACGGATGTAAATCATCTTCCAGACCCGGCAACGGGCTTCCGTGGCTACAGAGGAGTGCTATTCGAATTGCCTGACCCCATGGACGGAGAAACCGACTTCTTATTTCGGAATCGAGGGGATGGCACGTTTGAGGAGGTATCCAAAAAAG
>WNFJ01154847.1_pt1 | contig 16668 bp, 16 predicted proteins | sample 5400461 | NCBI WGS metagenome assembly WNFJ01 (sample SAMN13153349, study PRJNA577476) | soil metagenome | isolation source: 115 cm saprolite on Douglas fir-dominated hillslope | place: USA:California | collected 2013-09-17 | reverse complement strand
GCCGGATTCCCTGCCCGTGTTTCTTGCGCGCAGAGGGGTCGACGTGTGGGGAATCGACCTCGGTTGGACGCTGGTTCCCGGTGATACAACCGATTTCACGTTCATGCGGCATTGGGGCTTACAGAGAGACATCGATGACCTTGAGCAGGCGCTTTCATTTGCCCGCTCGGTGCGAACTCAAACAGGAAGCCCCGACAATCGGTTCGTCCTTCTGGGCTGGAGCCGCGGCGGGTGGACCTGCTACGGCCTGCTCAATCAGGAATCCCAGAAGAGAATAGAAGAGCGCAATGTGCGAGCCTATATTCCGGTAGACAACTCCTTTAAGATCCAGGACCCGACCATCAAAGCGACCATCTGCGGCTTTGCAGACTCCGCCGCCGCCGACCTGGCAGCAGGAATCTATGCATACAGCTCGGCCGAACTTGTTCAGCTTGGCCAGCTCGCCATAACCGACCCAAATGGTGAATCGTCAATCTTCGGGCCACCCTACACCAACCTCGACGCGTCTTTGACTGTGGGCGCCGCCACCTATCAACTTAACGGACCGACCTTTTTCGCGGAATTTTATCACTTCGTCGGCGGGACGTTCCCCGGTGGAGACATCTGGGGGATCCCCGATGGACTGGTTTACACGCCCATTCCCCAATGGAACAACTTTCTGGCTTCGCCGTCCCCTTTCGAGGCTGTGCGCATGGAGTACGACACGTACACGATCTCGTGCGGCGCTAGTTCGACCCCGTTTGACAACCACCTCAACGATATCACGGTGCCCGTGTTGTACGTGGGCGCAGGCGGTGGTTTCGGCAGGAATGGCCTCTACACGCTGACCCTTCTCGGCAGCCAAGATGTGTCGAGCCTCATCGTTAGCTTCTATCCACCCGAGCCGCGTTCGACTTCGGCCATGCGGACCTGTTCTATGCGCAGGATGCCGACGACCTGGTTTGGTCGCCCATCTACCAGTGGCTTTCGCGCCACGTCGAAAGATGACGGCGAGTAAGCGCGCCTGGAAGAGGACAAACCTGTAACCGCAAATGGTCCCCAAGAGTCAGTAAAGCCTAACAAGCGATAGCATTTCACAATCAGCCGTCACGCTTTTACCGCGTGGCGGCTTTTTGCACTGCGATGCTTTTGTCTAACTTATCTTGGCACAGTTCCTGAAAGCGCGATTCGCCGCGCAGTGGATCCCATACTGGCTCGAGCTTCAATTCCCATACAGAGAGCGAATCGTTAGGCATGGCGAGCAGCCGCTCGATCAGCTTGATTGCTTCGTCGGTCCTGCCGAGTTGCGCATTAACTTCCGCCCGGTTTTCCAACCACACGGAACCAATCCACGCGTCTTTATCCGTTGGCTGAAGATCAATCGCGCGATCCGCCTCCCGCAACGCCTCGCCTTTAAGCCCAAGCCCGGCATCGGCTTGAGCCAGGTCTGCATGCATCAGCGGTTCTTCGGAGTCTTTAGCAATCGCGGCAATGAGTAGAGTGCGGGCCTGCTGAAAGGATTCCCGAGCGCGCTCGTTTTGGCCGAGAGCTCTCTGGATTTTTCCAAGCAATAGTGGTCGGCGCCCGGAACTACGCCAATTTTCTGGCGGAAGACTTTCCACGATCTTCTCGGCGGCCGTAAAATCCCGCCCAAACATCAACAGATCGACCCTACGTTCTGCCACAGACTCATTCTTTTGCAGTTCCACTGGTACAGCATCGAGGACGTTACTCGCGGCGCGGATATCGCCGCTCGCCCTGATGATGCTCTGACTAAGATTCCCTGCATCGATCGCACTGGCAGGATCCAGCGCGACCGCTCGCGAGAGCAGCTCCACACTATGCGCGTAGTCCTTGCGCATCCGATAGCACGTAGCAAGCTGCCGTAGCAGCAGAAGGTCGCGCGGATCGAACTCCAGCATTTTGGAATAATGCTCGATCGCCTCATCCGGACGGCCCCGACGTATCTCGATCGCTCCGATTCCGAGCCCCGCTTCCAACAGCCGAGGATCAACTGCAAGAGCACGTTTCCATTCGGCCAAGCTAGCATCGTAGTCCGACTTGCCCCAGTAATGCCAATATCCCAACGCAGAATGAGCTGCTGGAAGGTCGGGCTCAAGACGTAAAGCTCGATCGATATTTTCTCTCGCGCTGGCCAGCAATTCCGGCATCCGTGTCGCGCTATAATCGATGACTCCAAAATGGTACGCCGTCAGTTGCGTCTGCGCCAACTGCGCAAAGGCCAGTGCAAACTGCGGATCGAGAGCGACTGCCTCACGAAAATAGTTGATGCCCGGATTAAGAGTTTGCTCGTACCCGCCCGATTTCCATGCTCGGTCACGTGCGTATTCGCCCTTCAGAAACAAATCGTAAGCCTTTGGATTCTGAGTGGGTAGAGCGTTGAGCTTTTCGATTTGCGCAGGCAAAAGCTTGACCTTCAACGCGTCGGCAACGCTTTGTGCCACCTCGCCTTGTACCGTGAATACATGTTCGAGTGGGCGGTTGTAGCTCTGCGCCCAGATATGTGCCCCGGTGAGTGCATTGATTAACTGGACGTTGATGTGTGCTTCGTTGGCAAGCTTCTGCACACTACCTTCCAGAACGGTGGCCACACCTAACTCGGCGGCGATTGTTTTGAGATTCTGCGGCCGACTTGGATACTTTTCAGTGGAAGTGCGAGAGATGACCTTCAACGCATGCAAATTCGCGAGTCGGGTCAGGATTTCGTCTTGGATACCGGTCGCAAAATAGGCGTTACCTTTATCTTCGCTCAAGTTCTCAAACGGCAGCACGGCGATTCCGTTTGTTACCGGGTGAGGGATAAATTCACTTTTCCAAACAATCCAGCCGGCAGCTGTCGCCAGTGCCATTATCGACGCCGCAAGTAGTCCGCTGGTTGGGTTCCGTCGCACCCATTTTCTTCCTCGCGTGAAGATTCCAGTATGCCGCGCTCGGATTGGCTCGTGCTTTAGCCAGTGCTCCAGGTCTTCTGCCAGCGCGAGGACGGATGAGTAACGGCGCGGTGGGTCCTTCTCCAGACACTTCAGGCAAATCGTGGAAAGCTCGCGATCTACTTTCGGATTTAGCAGGCGCGGTTGTCGCGGTTCAGTGTCCAGCAGTAACTTGATCGTTTCGTAGATTGTTCCTCCGGCAAAAGGTGGATGGTCAGTGAGCAGTTGGTAAAGCACCGCGCCAAGTCCATAAACATCTGTGGCCTTCCCAACCTTCGAAGTTTCGCCGGCTGCTTGTTCCGGGGCCATGTAACTAGGTGTGCCTAGCACTTCCCGCGTGCGCGTGACCGTGCTCTCAGCTTCGACTAATCGGGCCAGTCCGAAATCGGTCAGATGCGGTTCGCCTTTTGCATCGAGCAAAATGTTCCCAGGTTTGATGTCGCGATGCAGGATGTTGTGTTCGTGGGCGTATTGCACCGTGCGTGCCAGTTTAACAATCAATTCCACTGCGGACCGGATCGGCATCGGCTCACGCTCGAGCATCGCATCGAGCTGGCCGCCTTCGACCAGACCCATGCTGAAGTAGCAGGCGCCATCGCGCTCGCCGACTTCGTAAATTGGAACGATGCCGGGATGGTTCAGTCTGGCGGCCGCTTCCGCTTCGCGACGGAATCGTTTCACGTGCGGTTCCGTCGCCCAATGACCAAGGGCGATTACCTTTAGTGCAACGATGCGATTGAGACTTTTTTGCCGGGCACGGTACACCACGCCCTGGCTGCCCCGACCGATTTCTTCCAGCAGCTCGTAATCACCGAACTCGATCGGCGCACCGTTATCACCTGGGGTTAATTGATCAGAGCGCCGCGGCGTCTTACCGAGATAGGCATCGTCGTCCGCAATCGCCGAGCGTAAGAGACAATTGATGCAAATCTCATCTGCCTCATCGCTAGGACTGAGCCGCGAACCGCATTGCGCGCAGACTAATTGCCTAGCCTTCGATTCGACACTCTGGGCCTCGTTCATGCAGCTTCCGCTAAAACATTACAAAGATAACGCAGCTCTTCGTCAATCTCGTGTGGCGCCGAAACCGTGCGAGAAATCTCGCGCCGCACAATTTCGCGATAACGCTGTCGCAACCGATGGACGTGCGTCTTGACTGTCGCTCTCGGAAGATCCATGCGCGCCGACGCTTCATCGTACGATGGAATGACGCTGCCGCCGGTGAGAAAGTTCTTCAGTTGTTCGAAAAGCTTGAGCTTGCCTTCTGTCTGCAATTCTTGACGCAAAGAATCGAGCGCGCCTGACGTGAGCGTTTTTGCCCAGCGGACATCAAACAAAGATTCCGCCGTTGAATCGCTTGCGCTTGCTGCATCGTAAATCGCTTCCGCCGTTTGCTGATCGAACAAAACGAACTCGTAATTGCCGCCGCGCTTGGCGGCTCGGTCACGGTCCCAATTGTCCGACAGGAAGTTTTTCACCGACGCGAGCAGGAAAGAACGGAATTTCCCGTGAAGCCTGTCCGTGCGCGCGTATGCCTTGGTTCGCAGAAAGAATGCGAAGAATGATTGGGTCAGATCCTGTGCATCAGCGGGGAGAGTAACCGCGCCGCCGGACGAAGCTGTAGATTGGCGGCCAATACGTCTCGCATAATTTTGCAAGAGTATCTGCAGCCTCGGGTACATCTGTGAGCGCGGCCTGCGCGACGACGCTCCAGTGCGTCGTCGCAAAGCTCGCTCCGCCTTCCTGGAGGGTGCCAGGGGTTGCTTTCACTGGTCGAGGATATCAAACGACAGTAATAATGGTGTTACGGAAACCGTTAGGTATTCGTCAAGTCGGGCGTCGCCTAACTTTTATGTAGGGGCCTGGCCTGACACGCCACAGCGGCAATTACTTTTGCCGTTGTTTCAAGAATTGAGAGTTCTGGGTAGGACACGCGTCTCGCGTGTTGGCAATGGTGTCTCGCCATCGCGAACTTTTCCCAAGACCCACGCAATCACTGAAAATCTAGTTTCAAGAAAGATTGTTTCGGCGTGACGCCGAAACCAGCACGCGAGACGCGTGCTCTACCCAGACCTGCATGTTCGCGCGCATTACTGCGCGCATTCTTCGAATGCAGCGGATTCGCCGCGCAAATGGGCGAGAACTTCGCCCGCAAAATGGAACGAGCCGGTGATTAAAATTGGATTTGGTTTTGAGCGCGCCAGCGTCAATGAGTCGCCAACAGTTGGAGCGATGGAGTAGGGGAGTGGTGGAGTGATCTTGGATAGGACTTTTGCTAACTCTTCTGGGGCGGCCGCGCGTTCGCTGCGAATTCTGGGGAGGATCACGGAGTCTGCAATCGGCGCGAGCGCTTCGCAGATTGCGCGCAGAGCTTTGTCCGAAAGGATCGCGAGGATAAGCGTCGCTTTCTGATCGCTAAAAACTTCGCGCCACGTTTCGGCGAGAGCACGCGTGGCAGCCGGGTTATGCGCGCCATCGATGATTGTGCGCTCATCCCACTTTTGAAAACGAGCAGGCCAATCGACAGTGGCAAGTCCACGCGCAATCGCTGAGTCGTCGACGTCGATCTTGGCCGCGCGCAGTGCAGCGATTGCCACTGCGGCGTTCTGTTTTTGGTGCTGGCCACGCAAGGCAATTGGTGAACCGCCGTACGATCCAGTTACAAATTGCAATGACGCTTCACAGTCAGCGGCTCGCGCGCGAATCACCTTTTCGGCCTCGGGTCGCTGCGGGGCACAGACAACTGGAATTGCGGGCTTAATAATTCCCGCTTTTTCACTGGCGATTTCAGCCAGCGTGTTTCCCAGCCATTCCTTATGATCAAAATCGATTTGTGTAATAACTGAGACATCAGATTGAACGGCGTTGGTCGCATCGAGGCGTCCGCCTATTCCCGTTTCAAGAATAACCACGTCCATTTCCGCTTCGGAAAAACATTTCAGTGCAAGCGCGGTCGTGACTTCGAAAAAAGTCGGATGCGGATCCCAATCCGCGACCACATTGCGAATCGCAGTCAAGCCGTTGGCAATTGCATCCTTGGAAACCATTTCGCCGTTCACACGAATGCGCTCGCGGAACGTGACGAGGTGAGGGGATGTGAAGAGGCCGGTGCGATATCCTTGCGCGCGACAGATCGAATCGATCATGGCGCAAACGGAGCCTTTGCCGTTCGTGCCGGCGACGTGGACGACTTTCCAAGGAAGGGCGATCTCCAGATCGCCCACGGCGGCTTGGAAGCCGCCGCTCCTTGCTAATTCGGCGAGCAGCCGTCGCGTATTTTCCAGTCCGAGTTTGATCCCGAAGCGCTGGAGGCTGTAAAGCCAGGCAAGCGCCTGTTTGTATGGTAGACGAGGTCGCGGCACCAAGGCCCCTCCCACGTTCACGGCGTAACAGCGAAATAACCGAGCAACTGACTAATCTGCTCTCGCATCTTTTTGCGAGGCACGATCATGTCGATCAAACCGTGTTCCTGAAGAAATTCAGCGGTCTGAAATCGTTCGGGCAACTCCTGGTGCGTAGTTTCTTTGATCACCCGCGGCCCGGCGAAACCGATCATGCTTTTGGGCTCAGCGATAATTACGTCGCCCAGTGAAGCAAAGCTGGCCATGACTCCAGCAGTCGTCGGATTTGTAAGAACGGAAATGTATGGAAGCCGTTCCTGGGCGTGTTGCGCGAGTGCGCCGCTTGTTTTTGCCATCTGCATCAAGCTCAACATTCCTTCGTACATCCGCGCGCCTCCGGAAGCCGCGACGATAACGACCGCGCAGCGCTGGGCCGTGCCGTATTCAATCATGCGCGTAATTTTCTCGCCAACGACTGATCCCATGGTCGCAGCGAGAAAACCGAAATCCATCACCGCGATCGCGACCTTGTAGCCGTCAAGAATTCCATACCCACTGATGACAGCGTCGAGCAGTCCCGTGCTCTCGTGGTATTTCTTGAGTCGATCTTTATACGTGGCCATTCCTTGAAAACGCAAAACGTCCACGGATTTCAAGTCGGCATCCATTTCTACAAAAGTGTCCGGATCGAGCAGATTCTGAATCCGCTCCTTGGCGGGTTGCGCAAAGTGATAGTCGCAGCGGGGACAGACGCGTTGATTTTGCGCCAGCTCGATTTCAGGCACGACTTCCGAGCAGCCGGGGCACTTCTGAAAAAGGCCGCGCGGAATTTCCCGCTTTTTGCCGGCCTCCGCCTTGATTGCTGGCTTCTTGAAAATTGCCATGGACTTATTATGCGCGTGCTGCGGTGGCCGCATGGACCGAGAACGCGCCCGCACGTTTCAAAACCCGCGCACACTCGTTCAACGTAGAACCGGTGGTAAGAACATCGTCGACTAACAACACGCGCAAACCTCGCACGTCCGCGTTTTTTCGTAAACGGAATGCGTTATGCAAATTTTCCATGCGCTCGGACCGATCAAGCGCGGTTTGTGTGGTCGTGTATCGAGTGCGTTCGAGTAGCGGTTTGCAACGAATCGAGGTCTGCGCGCTTAGCAATTCTGCAAGCAGGGTAGCCTGATTAAATCCGCGTTCGCGTTGCCGTGTTGGATGCAATGGCACTGGAATGATGACGTCGAAGCAACGTCCCAACAGCCGTTCATCGTCCAGAGCAGAACGGAGCCAACGCGCTACAAGATGGCGCAGGTGAATTCGCCGACCGTATTTGAATTCGTGAATGACCTCGCGAACGATACTACGACCGCGGTATGCGGCCACGGCTGCGTCGATGTAAATCGTGCGATGGGCGCAGTTGGCGCACGTAAATACTCCAGTGATAGCGCCGTCGAAGGGTTCCGAGCATTTCTCGCAAAATGGCGCGACGATACGGACAGCTTTTGTTTCGCACTGATCGCAGAGATACTCGCCAGCTCGAATGCTTCTCCCGCAGATTGTGCACAGCGGTGGGTAGAGAAGCGATACGGCCGACTGCAACAGTTCAAACTTTTGAAGGGCGATCATTTTTCAGCCAGGTCCGCATTGCTATCCAGGTGAATGTGGCTACGCCAAGCGGGATAACTCCAACAAGCAGATTTTTCCCAAGCCACGGAAGGGCAAGCGCTTGCTGGCGCGCCAACAAGCTGAAGGCACCGCTGCCGAAGATCCATCCAGCATGAAGCCCAATCGAGAGCCATAAGGAACGCGTCAGCACGCGCGCGTCCGCGAGAATGCACCCAATAACAAACAACGTCACAAACGCGGACGCCAGCATCATCGGGTCGCTAATTCGTCCAAGTGAATTGGCAATTGAATTCAAGCCTGAGCTCCATGTTACGATGGCGGATGTTCGTTCCGGGGCTTTCAGAAAATGGACTGCTGCAAACAGCGCGGAAACGACAACGATCGGCATGTACTTTCGACCTGTTCTGAGTAAAACGCCCAAGATGATCCCGCGAAAGAACCACTCTTCGATAAACGGAACAGTGATTGAAGCAAGAAACAGCTTACCAAAGCGCGACCAGGCAAAGATGTGCCGAAAGGAGTAAACATGAAATGCAATAAGTAAAGCACCGCAACAGAGCAGGGGAACTGCGGAGAGAACAACTCCAGCGCAGAGATCGCGGCCCCACCGCGGATCGGGCACAAGACCCAGATCAGCCATTCCACGCACATGGCTGACGCGCAGAAAGGGCCAGAGTAAGAGAGCGGCAGCGATCAGGATGGCGCGGTGAAAGAACGTTTCGAAATCGTACCTTGCCAGAGACGAAAATATGCCGTGCGCTGCAAGCGACTGGGCTGACCAAAAGAGAAGTGGAGCGAGGACTGCTCCAACGATGACGATCGCGATAAAATAGACCGCCAGTTTAGCTACGTCTTTCATGATGTCAGGAACATAGGCTTAGAGCCTGTGCGGCCAGCGGAGCTGCACTCTGCTGAAAAGCACCGGACAAAATGTCCGGCGGCTGCACAGCCAAGATGCCTGTGTTCCAAAAGCTGGCTAATGTAAGGTCTTATCGCAATGCGGAGTCAACACATATGGACGGATAGGAATCAGCATGGAACGAAACGTGAAGTGCGAGCCACAAAGTTCGGCGGCGCGTGGCGGTTCCAAGCGAAGGCTGCAGACGATCTTGAGTGGACCTATTATCAGCGCCCGTTGCTGGAGGACTTGTTAGCGTTAAAAGAAATTATCGTTCGAAAATATCAGCGACGGCGCGCTTCGGCCGAAGACGTTACGTCGATTGAGAAATTAATCCAAGAGCAACGCGGCGATGAGTAAATTTCGACGTAACATCCGTGATGGAGGAGTGATCTTTTGGAGTGCGCAGACATGTCTGCGCTTTTAAAGCGGCGAAATGTCGCCGCACTCCAAAGCAATGATGGCTGAATGGAACACAGGTAAACTGATCGATTGGGACCCGCCTTCGCCAAGGCTACGGCGCGGTTTTACTCGCTAAACAAAGTCAACCCAATCAAAGAGCCTCATGACTGAATGGGATACAAAAGCTCTGATCGAAGCCGATAAGCGGTTCGTTTGGCATCCGTTTACCGATATGCGCGAATGGTGCGCGGCGGAGCATGAGCCACTGGTTTTAGTCGAAGGCCGGGGGGCTTTGCTGCGCGATAGCAGAGGCCGCGAATACATCGATGGCAATTCATCCATCTGGACAAACATCCATGGCCATAATCATCCACACATCAACGCGGCCATCCGGCGCCAATTAAGTCGCGTTGCGCACACGTCGTTTCTCGGCTTCACGAACCCTGCGGCTATCGAACTAGCGCACGCGATCGTGGCGCTTTTTCCGGATGCTCCCTTGAACAAAGTTTTTTTCTCTGATGATGGCTCAACCGGAATTGAGGTCGCCTTGAGAGTTGCCGATCAGTACTGGCGGCTGCGGCGTTCGAGAAAGCGTCAGTTTATCGCTTTTCGAAGCGGTTATCACGGCGATACTGCGGGTGCAGCCAGTCTGGGGGCCGCGACACTCTTCAAAATCGCGTCGCCAGGGTGGAACTTTCCTGCCATCCAAGTCCCAGATATCAAGGCGCTGGAAGCCCTTGCCCCAGCCCAGGCGGCTAAGATTGCTGCCGTTGTGATCGAGCCGCTTATTCAGGGAGCCGCCGGGATGCGCCTTTGGCCACCTGGCACATTACGGGCTGTTCGCGAATGGTGCAGTCGGACCGAAACGTTGCTAATCGTCGATGAAGTCATGACCGGCTTTGGCCGGACCGGCCGAATGTTCGCCAGCGCACATGAAGGCGTGATTCCGGACATGATGACTTTAGGTAAAAGTTTGACTGGAGGATATCTTCCGCTAGCTATTACTTTGATTTCTGAAAAACTGTTTTCCGCGTTCAACGGCTCAGTGGCCCAAGGTAAAGCGCTCGCTTACGGCCATAGCTACACGGGAAACGCTCTTGGTTGCGCCGCGGCCAAAGCCAGCCTGGAGATTTTCGAAAATGAGGGCGTTTTGGAAGCTTTGCAGCCGAAAATCCGCTATCTCGGCTCGGCACTTGCCAGTTTAAAGGAGCTTCCCGATGTGAAAGAGGTTCGACAGTGCGGATTCATTGCCGGAATCGAGATGGCGCGAGCCGAGACGGCCACAGCGGTTTGCATCGAAGCGCGGCGCCACGGCCTGCTGACCAGACCAATTTGGAACACGGTCGTACTGATGCCGCCTTTGTGCATCACAATGGCTCACTTAACTAAAGCCGTGGAAGCTCTCAGGGCTTCGATCACGGAAGTCTCATGCTCCAGAAATGGCTTGCCGAGGAAAAATGCCGAAGAAGTTACGGCTTGATCAGCTTCTCGCTGGAAAGGGGCTGTTCGCAAGCCGCGAGCAGGCGCGGCGAGCAATAATGGCCGGCGCCGTGATGATCGGCACTCGGGTCGCGGCGAAGCCCTCAGAGCTTCTAGATGAAGAAGCGGCGATCACAGTGAAACCCACACGGAAATACGTCGGCCGAGGCGCCCTGAAGCTGGAAGCCGCTCTCGATCATTTTGACATCGGCGTGCGCGGCAAGACAGCGCTGGACATTGGCGCCTCAACGGGCGGGTTTACCGATTGCATGCTACAACGCGGGGCTAAAAAGGTTTATGCTGTGGATGTCGGCCACGGCCAATTGGATTGGAAGCTCCGCAACGATTCACGCGTAGTTGTTCTCGAAAAAATCAATGCACGATCTCTCTCAACTGAGCACATTCCGGAACTCGTAGATATTTGCGTGATCGACGTTTCCTTCATTTCGTTGACCTTAATCCTGCCGAACGCGTTCGACCTGATAACCTCGACCGGAGTCATCCTCGCGCTGATCAAACCGCAGTTCGAGCTGCAACGCTCTGAAGTGGGAAAAGGCGGAATCGTTCGCGATCAGGACTTGCACCTAAAGGCGCAAGACAAGATTGTCGCCTTTGTGACGCATCTGGGTCATGTAGTAACTGGGATTGTTCCGTCTGGGGTAAAAGGCGCTGACGGAAATCAGGAATTTTTTGCATGCATGCGAAAACGATTGGCCTAATAGCACACACGGGAAAACCAGGCGTTGCCGAGCTGATCAACGCAATTGCCCAGGAGTTCGACGGGCTTTCAATCCCGATCCTGTTCGAAAAAGAAACGGCTCAAATCGCTGGAAAGAAATTAGGGTATTCGTTGGCCGAGTTGGGGGCTGCGGCGGATCTCCTGGTGGTAGCTGGCGGCGACGGAAGCATTCTGCGCGTCGTTGGCCAACTTGGTGAGAATATCAAGCCGATCTTCGGCATCAATGTCGGCTCCCTCGGGTTTCTGACGTGCGCAAGTTCGTCGAATTATCGCGAAGCCGTGGAATGCATCGCGAGGGATCGGATTAATTTCAGTCAACGGGCGCTACTCGAGGCGCGAGTCAGTCTGGGCGACAAGAGAACGAATAAAATGATTGCGCTGAACGATGCTGTACTAAGCCGAGGCGAACTTTCGCGCCTGGTAATGTTATGCACACGGGTGAACGGCGAACCGCTCACGGAGTTCAACGCTGACGGTTTGATTGTCGCTACGCCGACCGGTTCGACGGCGTATTCATTGTCGGCGGGCGGACCGATTCTCGATCCTGAGTCGGGCGTTTTCGTGATCACGCCGATTTGCCCGCACGTTCTCACGAATCGATCGATCATTGTTGCCCAACAATCGATAATCGAAATCGAGGCGAGCGATCCCGATTATCCGGTTTTCCTGACCATGGATGGGCGCAAGCCGATCCATGTTGAGCGAGGATCGATAGTGACGATTCGCAAAGCGAGAAAAACGCTACCTCTGGCCTCGTTGCCCGAAGCCTCATTCTTCAGCGTAGTCCGGCAAAAGCTGAAGTGGAGCGGCAGTAACGTCTGAGTGTCGCAGTCGCACCCAGCCGCCGATTCGGCCGATTCGGGCAGCGAGACTCTGCTTCGCACAATTTAAATCACAAGAGGTAGATACAAGCGCATCAGGCGTTCTTTTTTCGTTGTGTGTTTATCCGAGACCTGATAGCCAGAAATGGACTATGAATCTTGTGAGCACGCCGGATGGTCGCATCATAAATCTTGATCACCTCACATATGCAGAGCGCACAGGCGAGTATGTGATTTTGCATTTCACCGGCGCCGGCACTGATGGCGGTTCCGGGTCAATTATCAGGTTCAAGCAAGGCGAAGGCGCAAGGCGGGTTTGGGCGTATCTCGCCGAAAAACGCACCGCGAAGGTCGAGACGCTTTAGCCCCGCCAGCATACTTAGAAAGCCTTACTACGAGCCACGTAGAGCGCGCATTCCTGACCGTGCGGTAGGAATTGAAGCGATTTGAGCGTAAAACGCTCAACAAAACTGCCGGGGCTTGTTTTTTTCACCTCAGCGCACCGCATCCATTTTCGGATGCGATGTGCACATTGAGCGTGTGCACAGGACAGATTCCTAATCGGCACCAACAGCGCTTGATTTCATATGACATATGGCAAGTGCGATTTTGTCGGACATTGGTTTTGCTGAACTAAGTCTCATTTGCGTGATTCCGCTTTTTTCGGATTCTTCTAAGGTAAGCCAGTGGATTAGACGGAATAATTCCGCAAAGAAATACGGCGAAATTCCATCCATATCTCGTTCGACGCATGCAGGTATGACCGGATAGATTTGCCGATACCTAAAGGATTTCAGCCACGAATGCGAAGTAAGCTGTTAAACCTAGATGCGTACGACACTGATAAGATAAGGCACGGCTATCTGGACGTGTACGACGCAATTCTGGCACCATGGGTTGATGAAGAGATTACGCTCCTAGAGCTTGGTGTTTATCGGGGAGGTTCGCTCAAATTATGGCGCGACTATTTCCCTCGCGGTGCTATCGTTGGCATTGATCGCAAGCTGCCGCAGAATTTCCGACCTGGAGAGCGTATTCAGGTCTTCGAGGGCAGTCACGGAAATAAGAGGTTCCTCTCCGAAGTCGCTAATAGGACCGCTCCGGACGGATTTGACATCATCATAGACGATGCTTCGCACATCGGCGAAAAGACTAGAAGGGCGTTTTGGTACATGTTCGATCATCATTTGAAGCCGGGCGGACTGTACGCGATTGAGGACTGGGGCACGGGCTACTTGGATGATTTCCCTGACGGCAAAAAATTCAGGCCGAGGACCCCGATTCTGGGCCGCGTTCGGTCACTGCTACCGAAGCGCATAGGGAGGAAGATGAAGGTTCCTTTCCATTGTCATTCTTATGGGATGGTCGGTTTCGTTAAGGAATTAGTAGATGAACAAGGGGCCGCTGACATCGCAATGGGAAGCAAAGCGGGTTGGCGAAAATCAAAGTTCAAAAATATCCTTATTACGCCCGGCATCGTTATAGTCGCCAAAGCCGCGTCCACTCTGACCGCTTTCCCGAATGAGATCCCTGCTAAGAACTGACAAGTCGGTGACAGTGACGGAGAGGGCAATTCGAGATGACATATAGCAAGTGTGATTTTGTCTGGCATGCATTTCGACCGAAACAGAGTTGCTATCCTGCGCTGTTTTCCGTCAAACTGCCTGCGTGCGGCGATCCTACATCGCAACATTTTTGCTTCTTCTTGTGGTCCTTCTCCTTGCATGTACCAAGGGCAAGGAGGGAACATCGGTCTCTGTTCCAGCCGACTGCCAACAGTTTCTCGACAAGTATTTTGGCGCATGGAAATCAAAAGATATCGCTACACTGCAGGCCCTTTCCTTCTACCTATCACCTCAAGACCAGTCGAGACTTCCGGAGGGCAGCCTGGAACTGTGGCGCGCATCGAAAAACAAGCTGGTGACTGAGAACTTCGAACAAGTGACCAGGGACTGTGGCGATTTTAAAGGTTACGAGGTGCTCAGGGTAAAGACCGCCACGATATCTCCACAAGATCAGCTTGCAGCAAACACAATAGATTCAGGAATTCATACCGAGCTGGTTTGCAAAGCCAGGTTCTCCAAGAAACATGACGCGCACGTCGGGCTCCACCTCATAAAGCAAACAGAAGGCTCGCAGTGCATTGTCGCGGCCTGGACTTTCCAAGCAGAGCCATGAAGTTCGCGTGCCATGCTGGGAACATGAAACTTGGCATTCTTCTTCTTCTCGTTACGGGTTGGTTGGTTACCAACGCCTTTGCCGGATCCGATGGATTCAGCGGTATCCAATGTGGTTCTGACATTCCGAAGGCGCTCACCGGTAAACGCATGTCCAATGAAAGAACTGTCGATCTTGAGAAAAGACACGCAGATCTAGGTCTTAAGGATCTCGGCGCAAGCGAGATTTCTGACCGCTTGTCATGCATATCTTGGTTGATCTGCGGATCGGAGTTTATGCTTTTGCAGGATCGATCGATTGCCCGGGACGTCCTAAAGGTTCCTCCACATTCAAAGACCTCACCTTTGTTCATTGGCACATGCGAGATGAACGGGAAAGAAAGCAAAGATATTGTTGTTGCGATTTTGGATAATGAGAAAGAGACGGACGCAAGTGCGCTCACTGCGAAAGTCGCGTGGAAAATCGATCAAAAGAAAATGACGTTTGTTAGCGTTCCCGTCGAAGGTCTTCGTTGTCCGCGCAGCGGCGTGATCACCTTGGACGGCGGTCTCTAGTTGGGTGATCGTTAGCGCGTTGTGAGACTCCGAGTTCTGCTTGCCTGACCCGGCGAATTCTTCTGAGATTTTGAAGCACGGGAATCTCTACAGATTCTTTGCGTTCGTGCAGAAAAACAATCTCCAACTAGATAAGCCCGGCGGCATGGCGGTAGCGACGATGCAGTATAAAGGGCTGTTTGGTGGCTAATAGCCAATAGTGACTCACAGCCCCGGCAGGAATCCACCAAACCTACCGGGGCTGTTGCTCTTCACCTCAGCGTATTCACAAAGTCAAAGAGATTACTTGGCCGACGCAGCCCTGGGCCTGATTGGAAATTCAGCCAAGTTAAGTCTCTTTCGCAGCCCTTTCGGACGCGGTGCTCGAAGTGAGCGTATCTTTTCCAAGAATTTTTGACTGTTCGGCAGGAATTGAAGCGATTTGAGCGGAAAACGCTTGGCTACAGCAAGAGCTTGGAAATGCACAAGTTGGCGGTCGCGCTCCATTTTCGTGCGCAAACATCACACGCTAGGAACCACGCCAGCCGTTGCGGCTGGTCTGGAAGAAAAGCCGTGGAGTTTAGAACGGGTAGTAGTAGAAATGACCGCTGACTACATGCGGCGGAAAGACTGCGTATAATAGGCATTCTTCGCCAAAGTGAAATCCATCTTCGCTCTCGTAGCCTATCGGCGCATTGCCAAGTTCCCAGATAACCAGACCAAGCGAACCGATAATTCCTATGAAGATCCACAGCACAAGGGCGATCCTTACGAGACGGGGCTAGAATTACCAGAAATATTTTTCAATCGGACCCAACACCTACCGATTTCATATGACATATAGCAACTGAGATCTTATTGGGCACGATTCTTGCCGGAAAAAGACGTTGCTATGTCCCAGCGTTTTCCGTCCAACTGCCCTCTATGGAGTCAGAAATAGATTGCAGATTGCAGTCTAATTCTAGTTAGGTCACTGAACACCATCTCGGTTACTTAGACTAAGAGCGGCTGGAAAGCGCGGTACCTCTCAAACTGTAGGGTCCGAGTTCCAAGCATGATCAATTCGTAGTATCGGGCATCGCGCCGATACAGTTACCGACTAGGAAGTCAACTTTATCGGAAACCATACGCCAGCGCCCAATGCGTGCGGGCTGCTGGCGATTCCTCCACGCTAACGATGATAAAGTAACTGCCTGTGGTTTTCGGAATGATGTGCGCAGCCGCAAAGTGGCCTTTCGCCCAACTGTCTGGTTGTTCCGCGAGTTCTCCGTGCGAATTATAAATATGAACCGACTCTTTTGCTCCATCGACTTCTGTTCCCAGCCAGAACCAATATTCATTCCCCTTAAACAATTGTTGCCGCACCGCTTTCCTTTCACCCGAAGCGAGGTCGCCTGCCCAGTAATCCTCGCGCACGTGAAATCCTTGTTTTACATAGGAGTCTGCCGCCAGAAGAGCAAATGCCCGCGCGTACACTGTGGTGGGGTCCACCGAGGCGAAAATCGCAGACGGTAGCACAACGATGGCCGCCAACAAAGGGGTCGTGCAGAGAAGGACCTTTGCGAAAGGGTTCACCCGAAATTTCTCAGTCTTTCTTGATGATGTCGTTGCCGAGCCGCGTAGTGATTTCGTTGACCTTCTTAACTGATTCGGCAGAAATGCGAGCATTGCCGATATTGATTAGAGGCTTTACCTCCACCAAGGCGTCCTGAATTTGATGAACGATC
>WNFJ01738924.1_pt1 | contig 16671 bp, 17 predicted proteins | sample 5400461 | NCBI WGS metagenome assembly WNFJ01 (sample SAMN13153349, study PRJNA577476) | soil metagenome | isolation source: 115 cm saprolite on Douglas fir-dominated hillslope | place: USA:California | collected 2013-09-17 | reverse complement strand
CCGCGAGATAGACCGTCTCGTCAGATTGCAGAGCGCGGCGCATGGCGGTACCGTCCATCGCGTAAGCGCCTCTGGCGAAGCTCTTGAACGGCCCCTTGACCCAGCGGTCGAGCAGAGCCCGCTTGCGCGCCTCATCGGCGGCGAGCGAGGTCACCACGTTGTCGGTGATCTCGTCGAGCGAGACCAGAGCCAGCGGCGAGGTGCCGAATATCCCTTGCAAGTCAACAAAGGCGCCGTTCTGCCGGGAGACGAAGCCCGCGAACAGGAGCTCCCCGCCGGGGCGCAGCACCCGGTGCACCTCCGCGAGAAAGCGCGGGATCGAGGCGTAACAGTGGGCACTCTCCACGTTCAAAACGAGGTCAAAAGTCTCGACACCGAACGGAAGCGCTTCGGCGTCGCCCTGACCGTACTCAAGAGGAGGCACCGAACCATGACGCCGTCGGGCGAGAGCTGTCGCGGCGGCGGAAACGTCGAGGCCGACCAGCCGCCTGGGGGCCAACCGATGGGCGAGGTAGGCCGCCCCGCCACCGCGGCCGCTGCCGATCTCGAGCACGTCGAGGCCGTCCCAGGCGCCGCCCCGCACGCCGGCGGTCGCGACGCGCATGTAGAGCTGCAAAGACAAGCGCTCGGGGATCGCAGGGTCGACCAGCGTCCGCCCATCCTCGCCCTGCAGCGTCGCATAGCCGTAGTTCATTGTCGTCCAGTCGGCCTGCCAGTAGGTGCGCGCCATGTACTCGTACAGTAGCCACACCGCCACGCGGCCCGCTGCACCGGTGATGTACCGCCACGGATGCAGTGCATCCGATCGGCGCGCGACAAGCCCCCGGAAGTTCTCCCTCTTAATCACCGGCGGGGCCGAGTTATTTGCTACCATCGAACGAGCAATGGGAGCAGTGAACCAGGGCTTTCCAGTTAAAAGAAAAGCCGCTCGCTCTGCAGTCCATCATAGAGGTGGGCGACGAACTCGCCGTAGCCGTTCCATTTCAGGGTCGGCCGCCGCTCGTTGGTGCCGAGCACCCGCTCGGTCGCCTGGCTCCAGCGCGGGTGCGGCACGTCCGGGTTGACGTTGGCCCAAAAGCCGTACTCGTTGCCTTGTACAGTCTCCCAGAACGACACCGGCCGTTTGTCGGTGAACGAGAAATGCACAATCGATTTGACCGATTTGAACCCGTATTTCCACGGCAGCGCCAAGCGCAACGGCGCCCCGTCCTGCTTGGGAACGGGCTTGCCGTACATCCCGGTGACCAGAAAGGCGAGTTCGTTTCCCGCCTCGGCGATCGTGAGCCCCTCGACATAGGGCCAGGGATACCAGAACTCCCCTTGCCCCGGTGCGGTCTTGGGATCGAGAAAGGTTTCCATCTGCACGTATTTCGCCGAACCCAAGGGCTTGGCGAAATCGACAAACGCAGCCATCGGAAAACCGCTCCACGGCACCGCCATCGACCAGGCCTCGACACAGCGATGGCGGTAGAGTCGCTCTTCGAGCGGCATCTTTTTCAGCAGATCGTCGATATCGACGGTCAACGGCTTGTCGACGAGCCCATCGATTTTGATCGTCCACGGACGGATCTTCAGTGCCCGGGCTTCAGCAGCGATTGATTTCTGCGAACCGAACTCGTAGAAGTTGTTGTAGGTGGTCGCGAATTTCTCATCGGTGAGCGGCCGGTCGAGGGTGAAGCGCGGGTTGCGCTTGGCCGGATAGAGGCCTGCCGAGGGATCGTCCTCTGCCGGCAGCGCCGCCATCTGCGGGGCGACATCCCGGTTACCGTAGTGCGCAGCGAAGATGACGGCGCCGAGGCCCGAGGCAAGTATCGAGCCGGCCGCCACCCCCTTGAGCAGCCTTCTTCGGCCGAGGAACACCTCTTCAGGTGTCGCCTCGCTCTTGCGAAGCTCCCATCCTCTTCTACGCCGAATCAGCATCTCCACAGCCCCGAGTTCGTCACCACCCACAAGATGGAACGGCGGCGGCCGCTGCCAACTCACGCTTTCGCGAGGGGTGCTATTGGCCCGCGTCGACTGTCCGCGAGGCGAGCAATTGCAACGCACGGCCGCACCATACATTGGGTCAATCACGCTTGCCTTTATAACTACCATACCGATTTTGAATGAAATGCCGAGGCTCGGCGGGCGTTCTGCTTCGCCGGGCCCGCCGGCCTCCTGCGCGCATCGGACATTCATTCCCATGAGGTATCAGAATTATAGAAAGAAGCCGTGTTCTTATCGCAGAACGAACGCATAGCTCTTGATCGCGTGTTCCGGTGCGACGTTTCCGGCCCTGTCACTGGCTCCGAGCAACAACGCTTCAAAGCGGGGTTAATGTGGGGCGGTAAAATCTAATCGGGCGGACGAGTTCGGGGAGAGACCGCAGATGATTGATCTTAATTATTGGACGACACCGAATGGGCATAAGATTACGATCTTCCTGGAGGAAGCCGGCGTGCCGTACAACATCAAACGGGTAAACATCAGCATGGGGGAGCAATTTCGACCCTCTTTTCTCAAGATCTCGCCCAATAACCGGATACCGGCGATCGTCGACCACGACCCCGCGGGCGGCAGCGCGGTGCTGTCGGTGTTCGAGTCGGGTGCAATTCTGGTCTATCTCGCCGAGAAGATCGGAAAGTTCATCCCCGCCGACCTGGCCGGCCGGGTCGAGACGCTCCAGTGGTTGTTCTGGCAGATCGGCGGTCTCGGACCAATGGCCGGCCAGAACCATCACTTCCTTCAATACGCGCCGGAAAAAATTCCCTACGCTATCGAGCGCTACGTCAAGGAGACCAACCGGCTGTACGCGGTGCTGAATAAGCGGCTCGCGGACCGCGAATTCCTTGCCGGCAACTATTCGATTGCCGACATGGCCTCGTATCCTTGGGTCGTGCCACACACCCGCCAGGGTCAGAATCTCGACGACTTCCCCCATCTAAAGCGGTGGTTTGAGACGATCCGTGCGCGGCCAGCGACCGCCCGGGCTTATGCGCTAGCGCAGGAGGTCAATACGCAGCCGACAGTGACAGAGGAGGCTAAACGCGTGCTGTTCGAGGTTCTCCGCGGCTCCGACCTCGTGATGCTCTCCCCGCCGGTGGCGCTCCCCGAGTGGCATATCGACATGTACTGGGGAGCGGCATCGGCATCAGAACCAACAACATCATGGCTCCGATCCCGGCTGTCGGGAATCGGGCAGCAGATCAGGCTGACGGACAAGTAGTCCCGGACCCGAAATTCCGGTGCCGTCAAACCTACGCGAGGCCCTTGCCAAATTTGGTGACTAGACGATCGAGATTGTCACACGCGCGGCCGGAGTTACTGGTTTTCAACTCCTCCCGCGCCGATGGGTAGTCGAGCGATCCCTCCCGTGGCTCAATCGAAACCGCCGACTGGCGAAGGACTTCGAGACCTCAATCGCCCGCGCCACAGCCTGGATGTATATCTCTTCCACCCAGCTTCTCGTCAGGAGATTGGCATACCCGTAGTACAACCTATGCGATTCTGATTCGGACACTTAGACAAAGTCGTCTCTGCTGGTCCCCACGCCGCCTGGACGCCGAGTGCCCCGCGGGTCCGATGCGCGCCGAGCGGATCCCCCGGCGATGCAGTGGAGACATTGCGATGATAGCCAACGGGCATTTCTGCTGGCCTCCGACAATTCCGACATTAGTGCGCGCGAGGTCACGCCGCCGACCTAGGGAGTCAGAGCTCCATGCTGAGAACCGAGGCGGTATCGACCGTTCCGCCGACCGCCCCCGTTGCCGACCGGGTCGGGCGAGTGGCGATGACCTCTGCTGCCGGATCGACGGAGCCCGGTGACCGGCTCGAACCTAAGCTTACGTCCAACCACCAACGGAGGTCCGAAATGAAAGCTTTATGGTGCGGCGCCGCAGCTGTGATCGACAAAGCCGGTCCTACCGCATCCCACGGCGGCTCATTCGTTCACCAGGGGCAATCCCATCCCGGTGAACACTCGCCGATCATCGATTTCGCCGCGACAACCAGATTCACCGCGCCCGCGTACTGGGAGTTCGGATCCATCTTCTTACAGCGAATTAATCCGCGTGAAAGCAACTTGTCACCTAGCCGAACCAAATCTGATGGTGATGCGCTCTTGCCATTGCTGGTGTGGCAAGCAAGTTTCCTCGACGGGAGGACCTACTGGTGCTAAGGGGTCTGTCGGCGTCACATGATTAGAAAGCCGACCCGCAGTACGGCTCTTTCTGAAGAGCTTCAGGCCAAGAGATTTCTTTTCAGCAGCCCTCGGTTTTCGCCGATGAGATCCTCGATGGTGTTTCAGGGCTGGAGAATCGGGACTTTAGTGAACCGGTCCGGCTGGCCCTCGAAAAGGTGGATGGAGACGTCTCCGACTGACAGTTCGAACAGGAGTCGACATGGCCAAAATCCCGCAGGGCGAATGGAACGCCATTGCGGCACGTTATGCGAAGGGCGAGTCAATCAGTAAAATTGCCCAGAGTTACAGCTGTACCCCTCCGGCGATTCATTACATTCTCAAACGGAGCAGGCAGAACGCCGCGAAGAATCTGGAGCAATCGCTGAACGGTCGGTCCGACTCGTCACGGACTATTATTCGCCAGTCGGCGCAAACTCCCGCCGCATCAGATCGTTCTCATCCCACCGACCCGCGTCGTGAAGCGCCTGGATCAATGCGATCGACACCGGCCGAAAGCTCGACAAACGTCGGTGCGCCCAATGCACTCCGAGTCGTTCTCGATAACAAGGCCGCGACGCATACACCGACGCTACCCGATGTCAGCCAGCCAGCGATACCGCAGCAACTATCCCAGAGCGCCCGTAATACCGACCAGAGATCCGCGTCTACCGCGGAGCTGGATAGACAGCTGTTCAGCCGTGCGGAGATTGCCATCGAAGCTTTTCGCTCAAGTTTCGATGCGGCGCTCGCGAAAGGTTCGCTAGTTACCCACCAGCGCCTTCGCCAAGCTGCCTCCGATCTGATGCGGGTAGCTGCGCGAACGACTATCGCCCTCGACCGATTAAACGCGAGCACTGAACGCTCCTATGTGGATAAGGGAGCACTTCCGCTCGACGAACGCCAGGGAGCGCGTCTGAAGCCGCTAACCCCACAAACCCACCGCTGTGGACCAAGATGATGCGTGCACGGAAGGCTAATGATGTCGGGCGTAGAGCGCGATTTCCCGGACCGGACTTCATCAAAATTCGCGATAAGATGACATGCGCGCTCTCGACATGCTCAGCGATTCGTGACCCGTCCCGGCCGCAGGTCCTTTCCCTATCCGGATGGTTCGCAAGGGCGAGTTCCTCGGGCGAGACCTACTCGAGATCTCCCAGTCGCGCGGCGCCGGCCGGAAGAGTCACCCGCAATGCTATTTTAATCGGCCACAAAGCCCGGGCCGCTTGCGAGTCCGAACCACCGCATCGGAGATTTGCCGGCAGCGTTGACAATGTTCGGTTATCTCGATCAGCCCCTACCGTTTGGTCGCGAACATTCGAACCATTGTGATCCGCCGAAATCCGATTCCACGTGGTGCCCGCTCTGACGAGGCGAGTTGCCCGTCGTGAAGCCATTGAGTGTCGGCGTCGCTGTTGCCGCGGCGTTCGCCTTGGTTACCGGCATCACAAAAGGGGCGGGCGACATCCTTGGCCTGGCGGCCGATCCGACACTACTCAGCATCGGCGCGGTCGGTCTGATGCTTGCGCTTACCACCTTGCGCTCGCCGCTGATATCCCCATTCCTCCGCGTCTTCTCGACGATCTTCGCGGTCGAATATGTCGTAACCGCGCTGGTCTATGTTGCGGTGCGGGCGGGCTGGTGGCCTCTCGGCCTCTCGGAATTAGCCCCGCCCGCGAGCCTTGCCACCACGGTCGCCATCTTCGGGCTGCTCGTCCATTTGATCTCGTTCATTCCCGTTATTCGTCAGATTACCCGCCTCGCCGATCCCTATTTTGTGGCAAACGACAGACGGGATATCGAGATAAGCGGTCTCGGCACGCGCTATGTGACTGAACGGCGATTTGCCAGTTTGTTGATCGTTGCTCTTGTCCTAATCAACCAACTTCAGGTCGGTATCAATGTTCGCCTGAGCTTTTTCAATCGGGATTGGTTCAACGCGATTCAAAACAAGGACTTGGCCGCGTTCTGGTCGCTGTTGTTCGGCGTATTTTGTTTCTGGGCGGCGATTGGGGTCGTCAGCAGTCTAATTGAATATTATACCGAGTCCGTGCTCAAGATCCGCTGGCGACGCTGGATGAGCGAGCGGTATTACGGTCTATGGCTCGACGATGGTCACCTCTATCGTGCCGCGCTCGTCGGCCACGCTGCCGACAATCCCGACCAGCGAATAGCCGAGGATGTCCACAACTTTCTTAACTCGACCTACGCCTACTCGATCAGCATGTTGTCGACGGTATCGACACTCGTCTCCTTCTCGATCATCCTCTGGACTATCCCTGTCGACTTCACCATTCCGGGAACCGAAATTATTGTCCCCGGGTTGCCGTTCTGGGTCGCTCTGATCATCTCGCTGATTGGCACTTGGCTGACCCATTTGATCGGTAAGCCACTCGTTCAGCTCGAGTTCAGGCGGGAGCGCTACGAGGCCGATTTTCGCTTCTCGCTGGCCCGCCTGCGCGAATATAGCGAGCAGGTGGCGCTACTCCGCGGCGAGAATGCTGAAAGGCGAATATTGGATGGCCGGTTCGGCTCAATTGTATCGAACTTTTATGCGATTGTTGGCCGCACCTTGAGGCTCCTAACTTTTACGACGAGCTATTTTCAGGCCAATGTGGTGATCCCCTATATCATCGTCGCGCCCTATTTTTTCCTCGGGAAAATCACCCTTGGACAGATGACCCAGACGGCCGGCGCCTTTGGCCGGGTCGAGTCCGCGCTGACCTTCTTTATCGCGCGCTACCAGTCGCTGGCGTCTTACAAGGCCGTCGTCGAACGGCTGACGACATTTCGCTCGGCCATTGACGAGGCGGGTCGGCTCGGGACGAAACCGCCGCGCATTGAACGTACTCAGCATTTCGGTCGGGATCTGGTGTTACGTGACCTCGTACTGTATCTGCCGGATGGGCGTGAGATCGTATGTGTCGACCGGCTGACGATCGACGCGGGTACGACCACCTTGGTCTCGGGCCCCTCCGGCTCCGGAAAGTCGACATTGTTTCGCGCCATCTCCGGAATCTGGCCTTATGGACGGGGTACGATCGACTGCCCTGCCGGTGCTACAATCATGCTGTTGCCGCAGCAGCCGTATGTCCCGTCAGGCACGTTGAAGACTGCGGTGGCCTACCCCTCGGTCGAGGGCGCCTATAGTGATGAGGCCATCCGCCAAGCGCTGGAACTCGCCCGGCTCGCACCGCTTGCCTTGGAAATTGACAGCGAGGGCAACTGGTCACAACGCCTTTCGGGCGGCGAGCAGCAGCGTCTGGCTATCGCGCGGGCTATTCTTGACAAGCCGGATTGGCTGTTCCTCGATGAGGCGACATCGGCGCTCGACGAGGGGCTGGAAGCGGAAATCTACCGCATGCTAACCGAGGTTTTGCCAGACGCGACCATCGTCTCGATCGGGCATCGCACCACGCTGATTGCGTTGCACCGGCGGCATATCGAAATGGAGCCGGGTGAGGGCGGCATATTCAAGCCGACACCAAGGATGGGAGCCGCATCGTTCGCAAGCGCGCAGCCATAGAGCTCCGATCGCCTGTTGCCATGACGGTGGGCCGCGGGCCCTGGGTGTTACATTTCACGAGGTTGCTTATCGAGTCGCATGAGGACGCGGCGGGATAGCGCTCATATCGCATGAGGTTTGCTCTGAGAGCGGCAGGGGCAGCCGAGCCGCTGAGTTCCCAGAGAAAGAATGACCATGCCAATAGGCCGGGGAGCGGTCGCGATCCCGATGCTTGCTGTCTGTTTTGGCGCGGCCTGACCGGGCATGGCGCAGACGCCGGCGTGCGAGCCGGACAAGTCCGAACCGCCCGCAGTCCTCGCTGACAGCCGGTTCCGCCGCAGCAATGGATCCCAGGCAGCGGTCGCGGTGGGCATGCCGTTCGCCGATGCACTTGTCGCCGTGGACTTTGTGAGCGACCGGATCCAGGCCGCTGAAGCGGCTCCGGTACAACCGACCGAGCCGAGCCGCACAACCAATTTCGTAGGCTGTTCTGAAGGGCCTACAGCGGTGCAGGACGCTCAGCTGGTCGCGGCCCAAGCGAGCATATCTGCCGTTTCAATGCAGATGCTGACGACCCGAGCTAACAGCCGGACCATGGCGTGCGGCCCCGTCTTAGGCTGTTGCTCTAATCGTTTCTGACGAGCTTTCTCGATCTCCCGGATCTGGCTGACAGTTTCGCCGAGATCAAGGCCGATTATGTGAAGAACGGCGCCGGCCGCAGCAACCTGCGATCCGGGTATGTCCGGAACGCAGCCTGATTTGAGTGAGGCTGGAGTTCCGCGCAATGCAGAGAAAGCACCCGCTGTGCTACGGGATTAGCTTGCGCGGGCCCGACGGCATCTATTCCTCCGTCATCCCCGCGTTGCGCAGCCCGACAAAATAGGTAGCTTCGAACAAGGCGCGGATCTTCGGCCCGCTATACGGTCCTCGGGCTCGTAAACGCGCGATGCTCGAATAGCGCTCGTCACCGGCGAGCTTGCGGGCTCGCTCGAGCTCGGCCGCGGCGCGTTCCGTCTCGCCTTTGAGACCATAGGCGGCGGCGAGGTAAGCGTGGGGAAACGGCTGGTCCGGGTGGGCGATGTGCGCCTTCTCTCACCAGAGGATCGCCTCGTCCAAGCGTGACTGCAACAGATGCACTTGCCCGATCCAGAAATAATACAGCCAGATCTTCGGATCGCCGGGACTGAGGCGGATGGCCTTTTCTTGTGCCGGGATCATCTCTTCGATCGACCCGGTCATGAATTTGCAATAACCGAGAGCCGCTATTGCATGCATCCAATTGCGATTGAAGGCGACCACTGTCTCGTATTCTGCAATCGCTGCTTCGAACCGGTGCTGCGCACGCAGCACCTGGGCTTTGGCATAATGTGCCAGCGGGCGGTTGGGGAATGCCGCCAAGGCGGTGATCGGCGAGCGCCTCCGCGCGTGCCAGGTCGGAGGCGACCGAGCGGCACGCGGACGGTCATCGAGCGCCTCGATCACCCCCAGTTCCGCCGCGCGCTCCAGGCACCGTGTCACAGTCTGCTGCGTCACTCCCATCGTGCGCGCCACGGCGTAAGCCGACGGGTCCTGCAAATAGGCCAGAATGATCCGTGCTCGTTCGACACGGCTCGTCGGCTCGGTCCGAGATCGAGAAATCTCCTGCAAACGCCAGCCGGAAGCAATCGGAGCAGTCATGGAGGTAACGAAATGGCTGAAGCCTTCGATTAGCGTGTCACGAATTGGTGACAGCGCGAGTGTGCAGTTGGATCAGCTGGGTGCCCGAGGCCTTGTCCTCGATCAGCACCCAGTTATCCGAGGATAACGCGCTCGCACATCGCGGCCTCATCGCATTTCGATGCCAAACCGCTGGTGGCCGTGTGCAGCACGGCACAGATCACGACCATCTTCGCAATGACGTCGCTGGTGAACGGGTCGATGGCAGACCGGATCGCGGCGCTGAGCCCAGGGTCGATCGGCCCGGCTGACACCGCGGCCAGCTGCGTCATCAGATGCGCTGACCGTTCCTGAGCCTTCTTGGCAGCGTTCGCAATCAAACGATCGAGGGATCCGTCGGCGTTTAGAGGCGCAATAAGCGTCCAAGCCAGCGCCAGATAGGCCGGCCAGTTGGCCAAGTGACGATACATGCTAGCGAGGATAGCATTGTCGTGTCGCGTGCCGAGCCGGTTCAGGATCAGCACCAGCTCAGCGATCGGCGGTGACAGCTCGGCAATGCCGGGCAGCGGCGGCAGCGGGATCGAAGGAGGAAATTCGTGCGCCACATCGGTGTGCGGCGAGGAAGCGGCATCGAGAGCGGGCGGCGCGTCTCCCAGTCGACTTAGCAGCGCGGACAGGGCGACGAGGGCCATAGCGTTGGTCCGGTCGTACGCAGAAAGGATATCGCGGATCGTGCTGATGTCATCGTCGAGAAGACCCGCTGCGGCAAAGGTTTCGGCCGGGAACGGCGGCAGCCGGGGAAGAGCCAGATCCCCGTGCAGCGCCGCCGCCTCTTCCGCGATCGTGCCGTCTGCGTAGAGCGGCCGCAACGTCTGCCAGGACCAGGGCAGGGCACCGGGGATCGTCGCCAGATGGCGCCAGATCAGGTTGACGACGTCGACGCCCAGCACCAGGCGGATGTCGGCAAAAATCGCCGCGATTTCGCCGGTTGCGGCGGCCTCGGTGATGGCCGGCACAGGATCGCTCATGTTCGCGCTCGCGCTCGACGTCGTGATCGGAACCTCCTTCCCACCTCTCCTGGATCGCAGTCACATCCGCTGCAAGCCCGCCGATCACTCGGTAGCGACAGGGCCAGTAGTGCGCGCGACGCGCGGCTTGCGTAATAGCAACAGCAAGGGCGCTGCCAGAAAGGCGATGACCATCATCAATTTGAAGTCATCAATATAGGCGACCATCTGCGCCTGCTTCGTCACCTCGGCATTGAGCGCGGCGATACCCGTACTCGTGCTGAGGCTGTAGGGCGCCATCAGATAGGGCGCCTGGGCCAGCGGGTTATCCGGTCGCAGATGCTCGACGAGGCGCGAATGAACGATCTGGCTGTTCTCGACAAACAAAGCCTCGAGGATCGCGATGCCGATGCTGCTGCCGATGTTGCGCGTTAGGCTGAACAAGGCGGTGCCTTGGGTCAGGACCGAGCGCGGCAGGGTCGCAAAGCTGATGGTGCTCAACGGCACGAAAACAAAGCCCAGCCCGAAACCTTGAACCAGCCCCGAGACGATAATCGGCTGTTTATCCATGACGAGCGTGAACCCGCTCATCTGATAGAGCGAGATGGTGGTCAGCGCGACCCCGCCGAGGATAAGCAAACGGTTGTCGACGCGATTGATGATGCGCCCGACGAGGAACATTGCGACCATCGTACCAATGCCGCGCGGCGCGGTGACCAGACCGGCGGTCGCCACCGGGTAGTTCATCAATTGCTGCAGCATTGTCGGCTGCAGCGCCAGCGTCGCGAACATGATGACCCCGATAAAGAACATCAGCACGTTGCCGGCGACGAAATTGGGGTCGCGCAACAGGTCACGGTTGAGGAATGGGGGCTCGCTAGTCGATATCGTATGGACGACGAACAGATAAAGGGCGAGGCCGGCGACTGTCACCTCGACCCAGATCTCCGTCGAGTGGAACCAATCCATGAGCTCGCCGCGGTCGAGCAGCATCTGCAAGGCGCCGATCGCAATGGCGAGCGCGCCAAAGCCGAAAAAATCGAAGCGCTCGCGCCGGGCATGACGGGTCTCATGAATGAAAAAAAGGATACCCAGGCAGGCAATGATGCCGACCGGCAGATTAATGTAGAACACCCAGCGCCAGTTGTAATTATCGGTCAGCCAGCCGCCGAGCGCGGGGCCGGCGATCGGCCCGACCATGGCTCCGGTACCCCATACCGCCATCGCTTGGCCATGCCGTTCGGGCGGGTTGATGCGCAGCAACACGGCTTGTGACAACGGCATCAATGCAGCGCCGCATACCCCCTGTAGCAATCGAAAGAGGACCATCTGGGCAAGGCTGTCGGCCAAGCCGCACAGCGCCGAGGTCACGGTAAAACCGATAACCGAGATTAGAAAGACGCGCTTGATGCCGAAGGCGCCAGCCAGCCAGCCAGTCAGCGGGGTCATAATCGCTGCAGCGACGATATAGGAGGTCAGCACCCAGATAATCTGGTCCTGCGCGGCGGAGAGGCTGCCCTGAATGTGTGGCAGCGCAACATTAGCGATGGTCGTGTCGATCGCCTGCATGATCGTCGCCAGCATGATTGAAATCGTGATCGCGGCGCGATTGACCGTAGGAGCAACACGATCGGGCGCTCCACTGACATCGTGCTCAGTACGCGGCGGGCGGTGGACAAGACTTTGGGTCTCGCCCGTCGCTGAGGCTTCGCCGCCAGCTGGGACCGGATCGCCCACTTTAAAACTCGCGATCGACACCATGCGCAGAACTCGTGATCCCGGCGCGTTCGTGCGCGCCGGATTTGGCCGTCGGCGTCAGGCGGCGGCGGGAGGATAGTTGGAGGGAAACAGCGCGCGACGCGTCTCCTCATCGACCTCTTTCTTGAAGGCGTGGCCGCTGCCCACTGCCCGCGCCTTGGCGACTGCCGGCCGCTCGTTGATCGAGTGGAACCAGCGCCTGATGTTCGGGTAGGAGGCGAGTGGATCGTCGCTTCCGGGAAGCACGAAGCTGGCACGGTCGATCCAGCCCCACGCCGAGATGTCGGCAATAGTGTAGCCGTTGCCGACGATGAAGCTGCGGCCCTCAAGATGCTTGTCGAGTACGAGGTAGTGGCGTTCCGCCTCGCGCCGATAACGGTTGATGGCGTAGGGCAGCTTCTCCGGCGCGGCGCGCTGGAAATGCACGGCCTGGCCGGAAAACGGCCCGAGCCCGGTGCCGATGTAGAATAGCCACGAGAGCAGTTCACCGCGGTCGGCCGAGGCGCCCAGCAGCTTGCCCGTCTTTTCGGCCAGGTAGAGCAGTATGGCGCTTGAATCGAACACCCGGACTTCCGCCCCGCCGGAGCCATCGGTATCGACAATGGCCGGGACTTTGCCATTCGGGTTGATCGCGCGGAATTCGAGCTTGTGCTGTTCGCCCTTGCTCGTATCGACCGGTACGACTTCGTAGGGCAGACCTGTCTCCTCGAGAAACAGAGCGATCTTCGCGGGGTTCGGGGTCGGATGATAGTAGAAGCGAATCATGCGAATTCCTTTCCGATGCAGGAGCAGACCGGCCCTGCATCCCCTTGGGCAGCGTTCGGGCGGATCGTTTGGATCAAGCCGGTCTTCTCGCGGGGGTCCGCAAACGACCGGAGCGATGCAACAATCGCCTCCGGTTTCGGGGGCGCGCGATAGTCGAGTTCGTTCTGTACACCCGTGATCGACTCTCCCGATTTTAGAACGACTGGACTAAAACTAACTCGGCGGCTGACCGTTGGCAAGGGGTTTCGTTTTTCGTGAAAATTCTGGTCGCGTTTGGCAGCAATCTCGGTCCTTGCGTCCCGGGCTGGCTTGCCGTTCTGATCCGGCCGCTCTAAATCAGAGTGGTGCGCGGAAATGACATGCCAGATGGCGGGGCTCCACGACGAGGCGTTCGATGGCGCGACCAAGAGAATTCGATGAGGTAACGGCGCTGGAAGCAGCGATGAATTGCTTCTGGGCGCAGGGTTATGAACTGACCTCGGTTCGAGATCTCGCGCAGCAGATGGGAATCACTGGGGCCAGCCTTTATAACGCATTCGGCGACAAGCGATTGCTGTATCGACAGGCACTGCACCATTACTTAGAGCAAACGGTCCGCGACCGGGTTGCCCGCTTGGAGCGGCTGGCCCCATTTGCGGCCATCCGCACGTTTTTTGACGAGATCGTCGAACGATCAGTATCGGATAAGCAGCGCCGCGGGTGCATGCTGGTGAACTCGGCACTTGAGCTGGCGCCCTACGATCCCGAATTTCAGAAGATCGTCGCCGAAGAGATGATCTTCATCGAGGCGTTTTTTCGGCGATGTATCGAGGCGGGGCAAAAGGACGGCACAATCTCGGCCATTCGCCCAGCGGCCGAACTGGCCAAGCTTCTGCTGAGCGTTCTCCTCGGTATTCGTGTCCTGGCGAGAACCCGCCCGCAGCGACCCGTCCTTGAAGACGCTGCGACCGGTGTGCTGGAGTTGTTGAAGACGAATGCCTAGCAGGCCCAGCGAAAATGTTATTTGAGGCCTCGTGACGGCCCACTCCGATCCGCGAATCTGAAGAGCAACCCGCATGCGGCTCCACGTAATTGCAGGCGATCAGCTTCAGATTCTCGAAAACTCGGCGGCGTCAATAGATTCCACATCGACGACGCCGGAATGTCCGGCAAAGCTTTTTTACCTTTTCTCGATTTGGTCGATGCTGCGAGAAGCTTTGGTTTCAGCGGATGGCGATCACTTTCAGAATTATGGCGCGAGGCTGGGTGAGCGCTCTGCCGCTCTCGTGGCCGTCAACTTAGAAGCAGCAAATATCCAAGACCGTGCGGCCGCAAACGCAAGACCCCAGGTGCCATTGACGAGGAGCGCATTGAAAAGCCCGATCGAGGCGCCTGCGCGAGCGGCGTGACATTATCATCAAAGGCGGCACGGTCGTTGATGGGACGCGCACGCCCCGCTATGTGAGCGACATCGCGATCAAGGATGGCAGCCCAAATCGGCGGCCTGAAAGGGAAGACCGCCGAGCGTATTCTGGACGCAGCGGGCCATATCGTCGCGCCCGGCTTTGTCGATCTGCACACACATTATGACGCGCAGATTTTCTGGGATCCGTATTGCACGCGAGGAGTCCTTTTTCGATCACTTCGCGTACTGTTTGCGGAATCTGCATGGGTGTCTCTCCTTCGATGCTTCCGATGTCTTGGCGCGGCCACCCGCTCGCGCCTGGGCGGACGGGGCGCGCTCTCAGTTCACACCGGCTGCTTCAACGCGGCGGTGTCGATCGGCAGCTTGCGCAAGCGCTTGCCAGTTACTGCAAAGATCGCGTTGGTCACTGCGGGAGCGATGGCCGAGGTCCCGTGCTCGCCCATTCCGCCCGGCGGCTCGAAACTCTGGACAATGTGGACCTCGATGGCGGGCGCCTCGTTTATGCGCAGCATCGGGTAGGTATCGAAATTGGTTTGTTCGACACGACCGTCTTTGAGCGTGATCTCGCCATCGTCTATTGCGACGGGATCGGTTGCAATGCATCGACCAAGGGCGCGTACAAGCTCGCTGGGCTCGGATTTCGCGCTAAGGAACTGCTCGGCGGAATCGATTGGTGGCGCCGCGACGGGCATCCGGTGACCGTTTCGCACGAGCCCGGCCGTTTACTTGCAGCCGAATAGCGGCCAGTCGCAGCGCATCGGCAACGCGGAGCGCGTCCGAACGATTACAAACCTTGCTTCCGATGCGGGCTGCTACAATTGGGGCGGGGCCGATCGGCCGGGTGCGCGCGGCGTCCCGCGGCTAATGCTCGCCTCGCTCGTCCTCGGCGAACTCCCAATCCGGGATGCGATGGTTGGGGTCGCAGTGCTCGACTAATCCCATCGCCCCGAAGGCGCGGCAGTCGAAGCTGCGGCAGGCCGATGGCCGGTGCTCGTAGACCGTACAGCCCCGCGCCCCGAGGTGAGCGCAGGCGCCGTCCGCGCGTCGTTGGAGCACCAATCCGCCATCGGCGTCCCGCTCGGTGAGCAGGTAGGGCAAGCGCCGCCTGTCGCGCTTCTTGTCCACGGGGATGCCGTCGTAGTAGCAGCAAGCCGAGCAGCCGCCGCACGGGACCGGCCCGGCGTCTCCGCGCCACCAGGCCGCCAGGAAGTCGCGCGTGGAGGAGTTTACCGAGCGCTTAGCGTCCTCCATTCCCCCGTACGGCCGCCTTCTCCGATCTTCATGCGAGCCCCTCTCCCCATCGTTGGCCAGGGGAGGACCCGGTTCGCGTGAACCGCGTGTCACAGAATAGGTAACCGATAGCGCCGGCCGGCGCCACCGGCTAACCTTCGCCGCTGGACCAGGAGCCAGCAAGGAGAGGCATATGCATTTCGGCGGCGCGATGTTTTCTACGGAGTATTCGATGTCGGCGCCCGAGCTTGCCCGCGCGCTCGAGGAACGCGGTTTCGAATCGGTCTGGGCGCCCGAGCACTCGCACATCCCGCTGTCGCGCAAGACGCCGTTCCCGGGAGGCGGCGATCTGCCGAAACCGTACTACGACGCCATGGACCCATTCGTGGTGCTGGCCGCGGCCGCCCAGGCGACTAGAACCATCAAACTCGGCACCGGCGTGGCGCTCATTCAGCAGCGTGACGCGATCCAGACCGCGAAGCTGGTCGCCTCTATCGATCAGGTGAGCCAGGGACGCTTCCTGTTTGGCGTCGGCGGCGGCTGGAACCAGGACGAAATGGAAGACCACGGCACCGTCTATGCGACGCGCTTCAAGCGGGTGCGCGAGTCCATCGAGGCGATGAAGGAAATCTGGACGAAGGAGAAGGCCGAATACCACGGCGAGTTCGTCAATTTCGACCCGATGGTTGCCCGGCCCAAACCGGTGCAGAAACCGCACCCGCCGATCCATGTTGGAGGAGCTTTCCCGCATGGCGCACGGCGCGCGATCCGCTATGGCGATGGTTGGATTCCAGGTGGCGATATCCGCGAGGTCCTGCCGAAATTCCGCGACATGGCGCGGGACGCTGGCCGTGATCCGGCTTCGATCGAGATCACCTCGTTCGCCCTAGGCGAGGATCTCGACCGGGTGAAGCGCCTCAATGAATTGGGCGTCACCCGCGTGGTGCCGATGTTCCCGCCCGAGAAGGCCGACGCGCTGCTGCCGATCGTCGACCGGTGGACGAAGATTATGCAGCAGGTCAACGGGTAACATCGGGCCGGATCGATCCGGGGTAGCGAGCGCGCCGTGCCTGAAGACATGGCGTGACCGCTCGGCGGAAGACGTCGCGCCGAGGCGACGGCGCTCCCCGGTTGGATAAAACCAAGCCTCCCCAAACTGGTCGACCAGCCGCCCGATGGGCCGGATTGG
>WNFJ01201443.1_pt1 | contig 16671 bp, 19 predicted proteins | sample 5400461 | NCBI WGS metagenome assembly WNFJ01 (sample SAMN13153349, study PRJNA577476) | soil metagenome | isolation source: 115 cm saprolite on Douglas fir-dominated hillslope | place: USA:California | collected 2013-09-17 | reverse complement strand
AGTGTGGGCCATCGGTGTGGCCAGAGCCTCCGAACGGCCCATCCGCTGGTGGGGTGCAGGGCCGGCGATGGCGCGCCACGCGGCAGCCGTTCGGGATCATTGAACCGATACCGCTCAGGCGGACGCGCCCGGGCTCAGGCGGCCCGCGTCACCTGCTTGCTTCCTCGGTCGTCGCTTCCCCGGCGCCGTCGCCCGCGCTTTCGGCGGCCGCGCCGTCGTCCGGCAGCGCCGCGCTGGCCGGGCCGTCGTCGTCCCCGGCGGCGGGGGCGGCCGCGCCCGGCTGCTCGGCCTCGGCCTCGGCCGCGGCGGGCGCGGGCGCGGGCACGGGCGGTTCGATGACGTCCGGGCCGACCTTGCCGCGCGTCCGGTAGAGGTAGATCACGCCCGCGGCGAAGATGACGATCGCCATCCACTGATTGACGCGCAGGCCGGCGATCTGGTGCGCGAAGTCGATCCGCAGCGACTCGATGATGAACCGGCCGACGCCGTAGGCCGCGACGTAGAGCGCGAAGATCCGGTCGCCGGTCAGCAGGAATCTGCGCGCCGCCCAGATCAGCAGCAGCGCGATGCCGACGTCCCACAGCGACTCGTACAGGAACGTCGGCTGGTAGGTGGCGACGTTCTCGAATCCGGCCATCCGGTGCTGAGGTGAGATCTCAAGCGCCCACGGCAGGCTGGAGGGCCGGCCGTAGAGTTCCTGGTTGAACCAGTTTCCCCAGCGGCCGATGGCCTGCGCGAGCGCGATGCCAGGTGCCGCGGCGCCGGCCACCGGCCCCAGGTTGACGCCGGCCCGGCGGCAGGCGATCCACGCGCCCACCGCGCCGAGTGCGATCGCGCCCGGGATGCCGATCCCGCCATCCCAGATCTTGAACATGTTCCACGGGTCCTTGCCCGCGCCGAAGTAAAGCTCGTAATCCGTGATCACGTGGTACAGGCGGGCACCGACCAGGCCGAACGGCACCGCCCAGGTTGCGACGTCCAGGATCAGTCCGCGGCGGCCACCGATCGCCCGGTAACGGCGATCAGCCACCCAGACGGCCACGACCACTCCCGCGATGATGCACAGCGCGTAGGCGCGGACGGGGAGCGGCCCCAGATGCCACACGCCCTGGGACGGGCTCGGGATGAATGCGATCGACATAGCTTCGGACGTTACCGGTTATCGCCCGGCGATGGCGTGTGGTCAGATCGAGCCGCGGGCTTGTTCGCGGCACGGACCCCGCGGGCGAGGTCGGCGGCCAGGCCGGAGACCGCGCTCACGCCCGCCGCGTCCGGCGCGCCGAGCAGGCACTGCACGAACGCCGATCCGACGATCACCCCGTCGGCGAACTGCGCCACGTTCGCGGCCTGCGCGCCGTCCTTGACGCCGAGCCCCACCCCGACCGGCAGCGGCGTATGCGCCCGCACCCGCGCGACAAGCCCGGCCGCCGCGCCGCTCACCGCGGCGCGCGCGCCGGTCAGTCCCATCACCGACGCCGCGTAGACGAACCCGCGGCACGCCGAGACCACCTTCGCCAGCCGCTCGTCGGTCGAGCTCGGCGCGACCACGAAGACCGGATCCAGACCGTGGTCGGCCGCGGCGCCAAGCCAGGGCTCCGCCTCCTCCGGGTTGAGGTCCGGCGTGATCATGCCGGCCCCGCCCGCCGACGCGAGGTCGCGGGCGAAGGCGCGCACGCCGTACCTGTCCACCGGGTTCCAGTAGGTCATGACGAGCACGGGCACCCCGTCCGACGCAAGCGCCGCCACGGTGCGAAGAACGTCGGCCGTGCGCACGCCGCCGACCAGAGCCCGGTGCACGGCCTCCTGGATCACCGGCCCGTCGATCAGCGGATCGGTGTACGGCAGGCCTATCTCGATCATGTCGGCGCCCGCTCGCGCCATCGCGGCGGCGGCGGTGATCGCGCCCTGCACCGAAGGGAACCCGGCGGGCAGGTAGCCGATCAGCGCGGCGCGCCCGTCGGCCGCGGCCTTCTCGAAGACGGCGGAAACAGCGCTCACGGCCGTGCTTCCGCCGCCGCCGCGACCGGAGCGCCGCCGGCGTCCGCACCGGCCTCAGCATCCGCGCCGGCGGTCATGTGCAGCCAGCGCGCGGCGGTGTCGACGTCCTTGTCTCCGCGTCCGGACAGGTTCACAAGCATGGTCGCGTCCGGCCCGAGTTCGCGGCCGACCTCGAGCGCGCCGGCCAGGGCGTGAGCCGGTTCGAGTGCCGGGATGATCCCCTCGGTCCGGCAGAGCAGGAGGAAGGCGTCCATGGCCTGCTGGTCGGTGACCGCGCGGTAGGTGGCGCGGCCGGTGTCACGCAGCCACGAGTGTTCAGGGCCGACGCCCGGGTAGTCCAGGCCCGCGGACAGCGAATGCGTTTCCAGCGTCTGCCCGTCGCCGTCCTGCAGCAGGTAGGTGCGCATGCCGTGGATGATTCCCGCCGACCCGCCGACGAGCGTCGCGGCGTGCCTGCCGGTCTGCACGCCGTCGCCGCCGGCCTCGCAGCCGATCAGCCGGACCCCGGTGTCGGGGATGAACGCGTGGAACGCGCCGATGGCGTTCGAGCCGCCGCCCACGCACGCGACGACCGCGTCGGGCAGGCGCCCGGTCAGTTCGAGCACCTGACGGCGCGCCTCGATCCCGATCACCCGCTGGAAGTCGCGGACCATGACGGGGAACGGATGCGGGCCCATGACGGAGCCGATGCAGTAGTGGGTGTACTCGACCGTCGTCACCCAGTCGCGGAAGGCCTCGTTGATCGCGTCCTTCAGCGTCCTGCTCCCGATCCGCACCGGGACGACCTCCGCGCCGAGCATCTGCATCCTGGCCACGTTGAGCGCCTGCCGCCTGGTGTCCTCCTCCCCCATGTAGACGACGCACTCGAGGCCGAGGAACGCGCACGCGGTGGCGGTCGCGACGCCGTGCTGGCCCGCGCCGGTCTCCGCGATCACCCGGCGCTTGCCCATCCGGCGCGTGAGGAGCGCCTGCCCCAGCACATTGTTGATCTTGTGAGAGCCGGTGTGCGCGAGATCCTCGCGTTTGAGCAGGACGCGGCAGCCGCCCGCGTGGGCGGCAAAACGCGGGGCCTCGGTGAGCGCGGTCGGCCGGCCCGCGTAGGTGCGAAGGAGATGATCAAGCTCGGCCTGGAACCGCGGATCCGCCCGCGCGTCGCGGTAGGCGGCGGCAAGCTCGTCGAGCGCCGGTATCAGCGCCTCCGGCGCGAACCGGCCGCCAAACCGCCCGAAATGCCCGGTCGCGTCCGGCACGCTCGGCCCAGGCCCGGCTGACGCCGAATTATCCCTAACGGCTGCCGCGGTGCGCGCCTCCTCTGGCCGGCTCACCCGCGGTCACCGCGCAGCGCGGGGTGCGACCCCACCGTCACGAGGTCCGCCACGGCGGAGCGCGGGTCCTTGCCGGTGACCAGGCTCTCGCCGACGAGCACCGCGTCGGCTCCGGCGGCGGCGTACGCCAGCAGGTCGTGCGGTCCGCGCACGCCCGATTCCGCGACCTTCACGACCGGGTCGGGGATCAGCGGTGCGAGCCGCGCGAAAATCGTGCGGTCGACCTCCAGCGTGGCCAGGTTCCGCGCGTTGACGCCGATGACCTTCGCGCCCGCGTCCACCGCGCGGGTCGTCTCCTCGGCCGTATGCACCTCGACCAGAGGCAGCAGGCCGATGGATTCCGCCCGCTCGACGAGTGAGACGAGCGCGCTCTGGCCGAGCGCCGCGACGATCAGCAGGGCCATGTCGGCGCCGCACGCACGCGCCTCCCAGAGCTGGTAGGAGCTGACGATGAAGTCCTTGCGCAGCACCGGAACGTCCACGGTGCCGCGTACCGCGGCCAGGTCTTCCAGGCTGCCGTGGAACCTGCTCGCCTCGGTGAGGACGCTGATGACCCGCGCTCCCCCCGCCGCGTAGTCACGGGCGAGCGCCGCCGGATCCGCGATGGCCGCGAGTTCGCCCCTAGCCGGGCTCGCCCGTTTCACCTCGGCGATCACCGCGACATCGTCGCCATTGAGCGCGGAAAGCGCATTCCGCGTCGACGGCGCGTCGCGGGCCATCTCCTTCAGCCGATCCAGACTAGTGCGCCGCTGCCGCTCGGCGAGATCCGAACGCACACTGGCCAGAATCTCGTCCAGAACGTTCACGCCGATACGGGTCCCCTCCGGTCGGTTGCCATGCGCCCCGATGGTATCCGGACAGCCGGCCCGCCGTTACTCCGCCCCCCGCCGGAGCGGGGCGCCACGGGCCCGGCGAGCCGGGTAGCGGCCGGTCACAGGCCTGATGCAGCCGGTCATGACTCCGGGCGGCGGCAGGGTCAGCCGACCGTCCCGGTAGCACTGTTGGAGAACAGGTAGACGACGTAGATGAACCCGACCACGTCGAGCACGGTCGCCACGATGGCCCACGTCCGCGCCTTCCTCGAGGCGCTGCGGGCGCCCTGCTGATCTCCCGCCTGCCATTTCGGCACCACCTGACGCGCGAAGTGAGTGGACACCAGGCCGGCGGGGACGCCGCCGATCAGGCTGAAGAGCACGCCGCCGACGATCGCCGCGATTCCCCACCGCAGGTATGTCGGCGGCGGCGGGCCGTAGGAGCCGGCCGGAGCGCCGTAACCGACGCGCTGGCCAGGCCCGCCCTGCGGCGGTGCGCCCTGCGGCGGTGCGCCCTGCGGCGGTGCGCCCTGCGGCGGTGCGGCCTGCGGCGGTGCGGCCTGGCCCGGACCGCCTTGCGGCGGGACACCGTAGCCACCGGTGTGCGGGCCGGGCTGGGCGGAAGGGCCAGACGGGCCGGGCTGGGCGGAAGGGCCAGGCGGGCCGGCGTCGCCGGGCGCGCTGCTGTCGCTCATGGCCGGGGAGCGTAGCGCTGCCGCGGGCCGGGCGGGTGCGCCGGGTAGGCCGCCGCCGGCGGCCGGGGGATGGCGAGGTTGGGCAGCGGGTCCATGCTGACCCGGGGCAGGGTGACGATTTCCGGGTTGTACTCCACCGGGGCCAGCCACTGCCCGCCGCCCGGCCGTGAGCTGACGAGCAGCATGGCGTAGTCGGGCAGATGCTGCAGGGCCGTAGGCTCGACGGCGTACTCGTAGACCCGCTGGGCGGATTCCGCGTTGCTCCAGTTGGTGCCGGCCGCACGGGAGTAGGCCGCGGTCCACGTCCGGCTCGCCGCGCCCTTGACGGCGCCCGCCCCGGCGAGCCCGGCCAGTCCGCCGCCGGCCAGTCCCTTGAGCCATCCCGCCGCGCCACCCACGTTGATCGTGTCGCTTTCGCCGCGGCTCTCGCCCAGCTCGGTCGTATGGGTCTGCGCGCCGCCGAGGGCGACCGTCACCTCAGAAAGCACGAACCTGTGCTGACGGCCGATGAAGTCGGCCGCGCGCGCCGCCTCCTGGTGGTTCCCCAGCCTCATGAACCCGACCGCGCCGCCGCCGAGCAGGTCCGCCGACGCGTCGCGCAGGTGCCTGAACAGCAGGGTGAGCAGCACGCCGCGGCGCTCGCACGCGTCGGAGAGGCGTTCGGCGTGCCGGCGGGCGATCTCGTCGGCGCCGACGATGACCACGGCGGGCACCCGGGCCGAGGCGTGGGTGACGTGGTAGGTGAGCCACTGGACGACCAGGCCGGCCAGCACGTCGTCGCGCACGTCCGGTGCGCCGGGCTGCAGCGCTATACAGGTCAGGTAGGCGGGCTCCCTGGGTGCCGCCGACGAGCCAAGGCCGGCCAGCGGGTGCACGTACGACTCGATCCGCACCAGGTCAGGATGTACCTGCCGCAGGTACTCGGGGGTGAAGAGCCCGCCGGCCACGCGCGCCCGCTCGCCCGGCGACAGGACCTGCGCGGTGTCCTGCTCGCCCATCAGCACCCGCAGCGCGGCGTCGAGGCGGGCCAGCGAAACCGGGTCCCCGAGCGAGCCGCACACCTCGCCAAGGATCCTGCCGTCGATGGACCGCTGCGCGCGCACCGCGTGCGCGTCGTCCGGGTGCATCGCCTCCACCAGGGCGGCCGCCAGCCCCTGGCCAGGCAGCCCGGCCAGCACGCTGGACCCGGCGAGCTGTGCGGGCAGTAGCTGAACGTCGACGGGCGCCCCGGCGGCGCGCGCGATCAGGGCGAGCTCGCGGCAGACGAGCTCGCGGGAGAAGTCGGCGACGAGCGTGGGACGCTCGGCGAGCAGCGACGTGCCGTGCACGGTCAGAAACGCCTCCCAGCCGTGCAGACCCCCGCCGAACACGTCGATCCTGCGCGTGCCGGAAGGCACGCGGGCGCCGCCCCACTCGTCCAGGCGGTCCACCCGGTCCCTGTCGGCCCGCTCGTGCGCGGTCTTCCGCTCGGCCCACGCCGCGAGCCGCCGCTGATGGCCAGCGACAAGATCGCGCTCGGCCTGCTCGACCGCGCGCGTGGCCGCGCCGCGGCCCGCGGCCATCGAGACGGCGAGCGCGATGCCGGCGAGCGTGACGACCGCCGCGACGGCGAGGGCCGCGCCGCCGGGCACCGTGCCGGGGAACGCGGTCCCGACCGCGGCCATCAGGGCGGCAAGGACGAGAACAGCCGCGACGATCACGGCTGTCATGATCAGGCCGCGGCGGAGGCGCTGCCGTGCCGCCTGCCGCGCGGCGACCAGGTCCGGCGGGACCGGCTGCGGCGACGGCGGCGGCTCGGGAAAGGCCGTCGCGAACTGGCGCCGGTCCCTGAAGATCCAGCCCAGCCGCGGGCCGGGCACGAACAACCGGGCCCGCAGCGGCAGGAGGTCGCTGCTGTCGGGTGCTTGCAGGCTCATCGCCGCAGCCTCGCCGTCCATGACGTCGCAACCGCCGGATTGGCGGACCACTCGATCAAAACAGACCCGGCAGCGCCTTGTCACGAACCCATGCCGCCGGCCCGCCGCGCCCGCCGGGCGAACGCGGACGCAGTGCCGGTGCATGGCCCTGGCTGGTGGATGGCCCTGGCTGGTGGATGGCCCTGGCTGGTGCGTGGCCCTGGCTGGTGCGTGGCCCTGGCTGGTGCGTGGCCCTGGCTGGTGCGTGGCCCTGGCTGGTGCGTGGCCCTGGCTGGTGCGTGGCCTGGCTGGTGCGTGGCCTGGCTGATGCATGGCTCCGGCTAGCTGGTGCGTGCCTCGGCGACGTAGCCGGCGCCGCGGACGGTGCGGATCGGGCTGTGCCTGCCGAGCTTGGCGCGCAGCTGCACGACGTGCACGTCGACGCTCCGCTCGCCCGCCGTGGCGCCGGCGCCCCTGACCGCGCCGAGCAGCTGCCGTCTGCTGAACACCCGGCCGGCGTTCCCGGCCAGGAACGCGAGCAGGGCGAACTCCGTGCTGGTGAGGCCGACATCGGCCCCGGCCACACTGGCCCGCCGCGCGCCGGTATCCAGGGTCAGCTCACCCAGGGTGTAGGTGCCGGCCGGAACGTACGCGCTGCCCGAACGAGCGCGTGCGCCGGTCGCCCGCCGCGCCGGCGCGGCGGGCGACCGGCGCATCACGGCACGCACCCGGGCGACAAGGAGCCGGGGGCTGAACGGGCGGGCGATGCAGCGCAGGTCACCCTCGCCCGTGATCCCGACGTGGCGTGGCCGCAGCCCACCCGGGCCCTCGAGACAGATCAGTTCCGTCCCGCCGCCGTGGCCGCGCACGGGGAGCCTGCGGCGCACGGCGCCAGGGGTCAGCCCGGGCATGGTCAGGTCGAGCACAACCACGGCCGGCGGCCCGGCGCGCAGCGCCGCCGCCGCGTCGGCGAGACTGCCGGCGACGCGTACGGTCAGCCCGTCCCGCTCCAGGTACCTGCGGGCCAGCTCGGCCACCGCGGGCTCGTGCTCGACGACGAGCACGGGGCCAGGCTCGCCACCTCCGTCATCGCCCGGTGGGCTCACCCAGGGCTCCGCCGGTAGGTTCGGGGATCGGTGACCCGCCTGGCACACCCCGCCCGCCGTGCCCGTCGCCGCGCGGTACGTCGGACGGATCCCCCAGGGCCGATGGCACCGCGCCGTAGGCGCGGACGACCGAGGGATGCAACAGCGTGGCCGCGATCACGATGGCGAAGACCGTGCCGCCGACGTAGCGGTCGAAGAAGAAGCGGTACAGGCCGAACACGATCAGGACCACCTCACACCCGAGCACCACGGTGCGCGCCGAGTGCGTGCCCGTGTGCGCGAGCGCGGCGAGCGCGCAAAGCGCCGCGACGAGCATGATCGTCGCGGCGACGAGTGCCGTGCTTCTCCGGCTGAACAGCAGGCTGACCGCGGCGACAGCACCCGCCTGCGCGAGCAGCAGCCGGGTAACGAGGTGTACATGTGCGCGCGCTGACGCGGGCAGACGTGCCGGGGCCCGCCGCAGTAACCCTGTCCTGTTCACGCTTGCCTCCACCGCGGTTTCAATATCCAGCGTAACCCGGCCTCGCCCGATGCCATCATTCGCCAAATGGCCGTCACCGGCCGCCGCCCCGGACCGTCGGATCACCCGGCACCGTCGGATCGGCGCCACGGTCCAGCGCGTCCCACGCCGTGGCCGGGTCGTCATCCGTCTGCGGCGACCGGCCAGGACGGTCATATCTTCCTGACATCCCTGGCCACCGTGTCCCTCGCCACGCGGCGAGCACCCCAGCGGCGACGATGACCAGGCCAGCGGCCGCGGCAACGGCCCACCACGGCAGCGGCGCCATGTCCAGGCGGGGCCGGCCCGCCGGGCCGAGCGAGTGGGCGGACGCGACCGCCGCCACGTGCGCGCGGCGGACGGACGCCGCGGCCGAGATCGCGATGACCGCGCCCGCCACGGCGAGCAGCACGCCGCAGGCGCGCCTGGCGACGCCGCGGGTGGCGATGACGGCGGCCAGGCACGCGAGCGCGGCGAGCCCGAGCGCCCCCGCGGCCGGGACCAGTTCGTGTCCTGTCACCGAGACACGGGAGGCGGGCAGCGGCGGCGCCGGAGCGAACGACGCCCGCGCCCATGGCTGCGCCGCGGCGAGCAGCACGAGCCCCGCACCGGCCGCGCCCACCGCGAGCACCAGGCCGAACTCGCGGCGCACCGGCCGCGCCGCGGCCGGCCTGGCGGGCGGCGGCACCGCGTCAGCCGGACGTGCGGGGTGCACTGGCGGCCGCGTCGAGCTTCCCGGCGTCGAAGCAGGTTCTGTCGCCCGTGTGGCACGCCCCACCCACCTGGTCCACCTGGACGAGCACGGCGTCGCCGTCGCAGTCGAGCGCGACCGACCTGACCATCTGCAGGTGACCGGACGTCTCGCCCTTGACCCAGTACTCGCCGCGGCTGCGCGACCAGTACGTGCATCGCCCCGTGGTGAGCGTCCTGTGCAGCGCCTCGTCGTCCATCCACGCCATCATCAGCACCTCGCCGGTGTCGTACTGCTGTGCGATGGCCGCGAACAGGCCATGCTCGTCACGCTTGAGCCTGGCGGCAATATCCGGATCCAGCATCGCGGGTCCCGCTGCTCCTCATGTCTGCTGCTGCGTCTTCGCCCTCATCTTCCCAGCAGAACCGTCCGGCGGAGCCGCCAGGTGCGCGCATCGCCGCCCGCCCGGTCCTCCGGGCTAAGATCACCGTGTGAATTTCTCCCGTACGGAACGGGCCGCGCTGTGCGCGCTGCTCGGCGCGAAGGGACCGCAGGCGCCCACGCTGTGCGAGGGCTGGGCGACACGCGACCTCGCTGCCCACCTCGTACTGCGCGAGCACCGCCCCGACGCCGCGGTCGGCATTCTCGGCGGCCCGCTCGCCGGTTACACCGCCCGCGTGCAGGACAAAATCGCACGGCAGCACGACTACCCGGACCTGGTCGACATGATCAGGCGGGGGCCGCCGGCGGCTTCCTTCTTCGCGATCCCTGGCGTGGACGAGCGCGCGAACACCGTCGAGTACTACGTGCATCACGAGGACGTGCGCCGCGCGGCGCCGGGCTGGGAACCTCGCAGCCTCGACCCGGCCATGGCGGACGCGCTGTGGCGCAGGCTCGGCATGGCCAGGCTGCTGCTGCGCAAGGCGCCCTGCGGTGTGGTGCTGCGCCGGGAGGACGCACCGGACGCGGAACCGATCACCGCGAAGCGGGGCACGCCCACGGTCACGGTCACCGGGCTGCCTGGTGAGCTGACCATGTGGGCGCTCGGCCGTACCTCGGCCGCGCGGCTACGCCTGGACGGCGAGGCCGGCGCGCTGACCCGGCTCGGCCAGTTCCACTGGCGCCTGTGACCGAAGGGCCGCGCGGACGCGGGCTACGCTGAGGCCGGTGAACGCGTGACCGTAGCGGCAGCAAGGAAGGTGCCATGGCCGACAAGGCAGCCGACGACAAGACAGACGAGTGGTTCGCGCCTGTCCCATTGGGAAAGGAGCCGGCCAAGATCGACACTGGCGTGGCGCACATAGCGCGTGTCTACAACTACTGGCTGGGCGGCGCGGACAACTACGCCGCTGACCGGGCAGGCGCCGAAGAGGTCATCGCGGCGTTCCCCAATATCCGCGTCAGCGTCCGCGCGCAGCGGGCGTTTTTGGGCCGCGCTGTCAACTACCTGGCCGCGGAGGCGGGCATCCGGCAGTTCCTCGACATCGGCACCGGCCTGCCGTCCGCCAACAACACCCACGAGGTGGCGCAACGGGTCGCGCCAGAATGCCGCATCGTCTACGTGGACAACGACCCGATCGTCCTCGCGCACGCCCGGGCGCTGCTCGGGGGAACCCGGGAGGGCGCAACCGCCTATGTGGATGCGGATCTGCGAGATACCGGTGAGATCCTCAAGGCGGCGGCCAGCGTGCTGGACTTCGCCGCGCCGGTAGCGGTGATGCTGGTGGGGATCCTGCACTGCATCCCCGACCGCGATGACCCGTACGGGATCGTCGCCGAACTGCTCGCCGGCGTGCCATCGGGCAGCTACCTCGTGATAGCCCACCCGGCCAAAGACATCAACACCGGCCAGGTCGCCGAGGCCACGGCGCGGCTCAACCGGCTGATGGCCGAAGAGGTCACCATGCGCACACACAGCGAGGTGTGCGCTTTCTTCGAGGGCTTGGACATGGTGGAACCAGGCGTCGCTCAGTTGCACCGGTGGCGGATCGGCACGGATGAGCAAGTTCCCGACGCGTCCGTTGACCTGCCCAACTACGGCGGCGTGGGCCGAAAGCCGTGACGCCGCTGGGTATCCGCGGGCAGTTCAGCTAGATCGCTTTGATGATCTTCCCTAGCAGGCTCGCCGTGTCGGTAGGGGGTTCCGCCTCGGCGCTGAGCCGGTCCATGACTTCCATGTAGTGGTCGGTATCTTCGCGCCTGTCCAGGTAGACGGCGCTGGTGAGCTGTTCCAGGTAGACGACGTCCGGCAGGTCATGCTCGGCGAACCGCAAGATGGTGAACGCGCCGCCCGCCGCCGCGTGACCGCCGTGCCGGAACGGCACGACCTGAAGCACGACGTTCTGCAGCTCGCTGATCTCGATGAGATGCTCAAGCTGGCCGCGCATCACCTCGGGGCCGCCGATCGGCCGCCGGAGCGCCGCCTCGTCCACCACGGTCCACACGGTCGGCGGCGCCGAGCTGGTCAGCAGCTCCTGGCGGGCGCGCCGGAGGGCAACCCGGCGATCGATCTCTTCGGTGGGCGCGGACCGGTGCCCGAGGATGGTGACGGCACGCGCGTAGTCCTCGGTCTGGAACAGGCCGGGCACGAACTGCAGCTCGTAGGAGCGCATGAGCGATGCGGCCTGCTCGAGCCCGATGTAGATCTCGAACCAGTCGGGCATGATGTCGTGGTACCTGGCCCACCAGCCCGCGGCGTTGGCTCGTTCCACGAGCGATGTGAGCGCCGCAAGCTCCTGCTCGTCGTCGACCCCGTAGAGGGCCAGCAGGTCCGTGACGTCTCGTTCCTTGAACCCCACCCGCCCGTGCTCGAGGCGGCTGATCTTCGAGCGCGAGGCGCGTATCTCGTAGCCGGCGTCCTCACGGCTGATGCCCCTGGCCTCGCGCAGGCGGCGCAGCTGGGCACCGAGCATCATGCGCAGGACCGTCGGGCCGCCCCTCGGCATCGCCAGGATGCGGTCCACAGGCAAGTCGCTGGCCGGTGGAACGGCGCTCATGCAGGCTCCCTGGGCAATGGGAAGGCGGCCGGTGGGCAGCAGCGCCATCCCCGGGCCGTCGCCGTGAAGCATGTCACGCAACCCCCCGCGCCCATGCGGCCATTCCATCCTCGTGTGGCCCGTCGCACTGGCGCACAGCGCACAATATCACTTTACGCAGGTTTCGTCCCTTACCCACCATGTTGTGCGCCATGTCGCCCGCCGGTGGCGGGCGGCGGGCGCGGCCGTGGCAGGTTTATCGCAGCGTTACCAGATCGGCACCGAACAAATGCACGTGCATTAGGGATTGAATCAGACCTTGCAACTGGCTCGTGCATACGGGAGGATTTCCCCGGACAGACTACGTTGTCCCGGCCCGATCGGACCGCAGGAATGGTGATGACAACACACACGGCGCGCATGGCGGCCATGCAGATGAGCGGCGCCGCGTGCCTGGATTGGCTGCGGCCGGCGCTCGAGGTGGCTGCGCCGGCCGGCCGGTACTTCACACCCGTGCCCGTGGCAGGCGCGTGGACGCGGTCGCCCCGCGTAGCCACGCGAACCCCCGGCCTTGAATACGGCTCGGTCAAGGCGGCCAGGGATTTCACTGGGGCGACGTTGCGCCGCTGGGGCATGGCGGACCTGGGCAACGACGTCGGCGTGGTCGTGTCGGAACTGCTGACCAACGCCCTGCGGCACGCGCTGCCCAGGCCCGCGGGGTTCGCTACGGCCCGGCCGATCAAGATCGGCCTGCTGCACCCTGGCCCGTGCGTGCTGTGCGCGGTCGCGGATCCGAGCGAGCAGGTCCCGGTCGTGAAGGAACCCGACTACTTTGCCGAGACGGGGCGCGGCCTGCACGTCATAGCGTCCCTCAGTGACCGCTGGGGCTGGACCGCGCCGAGCCAGAGCGGCAAATTGGTATGGGCCACGTTCCCGGCCCCCCAGCCGGCGCGTGACGGCCTGACCGCCTGATCGCCGCTGCGTAGCCGCGGCCGCCCGGCGGTCAGCGGACGACGTGCCCGCCAGCCCGCAGCGCGTCCTTCACCTCGCTGATCCGCAGCTGCCCGAAGTGGAACACGCTCGCGGCGAGGACCGCGTCGGCGCCCGCGTCGACGGCCGACCCGAAATGGGCGAGGTCGCCCGCGCCCCCGCTCGCGATCACCGGCACGGTCACCACGGCGCGGATGACACGGATCAGCTCCACGTCGAAGCCGGCCTTGGTCCCGTCCGCATCCATCGAGTTCAGCAGGATCTCGCCGGCGCCGAGCGCGGCCGCGCGAGCCGCCCACTCGACCGCGTCGATCCCGGTGCCGCGCCGGCCGCCGTGCGTGGTCACCTCGAAACCGCTCGGCGTGCCTGCCGCGCGGCGGGCGTCCACCGACAGCACCACGCACTGCGAGCCGAACCTGGCCGCCGCCTCGGCGAGCAGGCCAGGCCGGGCGATCGCGGCGGTGTTCAGCGACACCTTGTCGGCGCCGGCGCGCAGCAGCCGGTCCACATCGCCCTCGCCGCGCACGCCGCCGCCCACCGTCAGCGGGATGAACACCTCCCCGGCGGTGGCCGCCACCACGTCGTACATGGTGTCGCGGCCGCCGCTCGACGCGGTGATGTCGAGGAAGACGAGTTCGTCGGCCCCTTCACCGCCGTAGGCGCGGGCGAGCTCCACCGGGTCACCGGCGTCGCGCAGCGACCGGAAGTTCACCCCCTTGACCACCCGGCCCTCGTCCACGTCCAGGCAGGGGATGACGCGTACCGCCACCGTCATGCGACCGCGCCAGCGCGCTGTCCCTCTGCGTCGCCAGTGGGACGGTAGGCGACCGCCTCGACCTCGACGAGCATCCGCGGGTCGACGAGGCGGGAGACCTCCACCATGGTGGTCGCGGGCAGCGCGTCGCCGAACGCCTCGGCGTGCGCGCGGCCGTACTCCTCCCACCGGCTGATGTCCGTCACGAAGATCCTGGTGCGCACCACGTCGGAGATGCCCACGCCGAGGCGGTCCAGTGCCGATGCCACGTTGGCGATCGCCTGCGCCGTCTGGTGATAGGCGTCGCCTTCGTGCAGCAGCGTGCCGTCCCGCACGGAGGTGCATCCGCTGACGAGTACGAAATCGCCTGCCGTGACGGCGCGGCTGTAACCGACCACTGGTTCCCACGGTGTCCCCGAGGAGATTTTCCGTGCTTTCATGCAGCCACTGCCTCCAGCGCTTGGGTCAGGGTGAACGCCCCAGCGTAGAGAGCCTTGCCGACGATGGCACCCTCCACGCCGAGAGGTGCTAGGGACGCGAGGGCGCGCAGGTCGTCCAGGCTGGCCACGCCGCCGCTGGCGATCACCGGGCGCGGCGTCGACGCGGAAACCGAACGCAGCAGGTCCAGGTTGGGCCCACCCATCGTGCCGTCCCTGGTCACATCCGTCACCACGTAGCGCGGGCAGCCGTCGTCCTCCAGCCGACGCAGCACCTCGTGCCAGCTGCCGCCCTCCGACGTCCAGCCGCGTGCCGCGAGCCGCGTGCCGCGAACATCCAGGCCGATCGCAACCTTGCCGCCGTGCTCGGCGATCACGTCCCGTACCCAGCCCGGATTCTCCAGCGCGGCCGTTCCGATGTTGACGCGCGCGCAGCCGGTGCCGAGCGCGGCGGCCAGCGACGCGTCGTCGCGGATTCCGCCGGAGAGCTCGACGTTGATGTCAAGCTTGCCGACCACCTCGGCGAGCAGCTCGCGGTTGGTCCCACGGCCGAAGGCGGCGTCGAGGTCGACCAGGTGGATCCACTGCGCGCCGCAGCGCTGCCAGGCCAGTGCCGCCTCGACCGGATCCCCGTACGAGGTCTCGGTGCCTGCCGCCCCCTGGACGAGCCTGACCGCAAGGCCACGGGACACGTCGACCGCAGGCAGCAGGGTCAGCGCCATGAGAACATCCATCCGCTCCTTTTGCGGCCCGCCTGGCGCGGGTCGTTCACAGGTTCTCCAGCCAGTTCCTGAGCAGCACCGCGCCCGCGTCGCCGGATTTCTCCGGGTGGAACTGCGTGGCCGACAGCGGCCCGTCCTCGGCCGCGGCGGCAAACCGCTCCCCATGCTCCGCCCAGGAGATGAGCGGGGAGGTCGCGCCGCGCTCCCAGGTCCGCACGGCGTAGGAGTGCACGAAGTAGAAGCGGGTGCCGGGGTCGAGCCCGGCGAACAGGACGGAGCCAGCCGCCGCCTGGACCGTGTTCCAGCCCATGTGCGGCAGCACGGGCGCGTCAAGGCGCTCGACCGCGGCTGGCCAGAGGCCGCATCCGTCCGTGATCACGCCGTGCTCGACGCCGCGGGCGAACAGAATCTGCATGCCCACGCAGATGCCGAGAACGGGCCGCGCGCCCGCCAGCCGTTTGCCGATCACCTGATCGCCCCGGATGCCGCGGAGCCCCGCCATGCAGGCCGCGAAGGCGCCCACGCCGGGAACGACCAGGCCGTCAGCGTTCAGCGCGGCGTCGTGGTCGGCGGTCACCTCGGCATCGGCGCCCGCGCGGGCCAGGGCGCGCTGCGCCGACCTGAGATTGCCCGACCCGTAGTCAAGCACGGCGATCCGAGGTTGGTACCGTCGGCGCTGTGGGCGCCGGCGCGGCATGCTCGAAGGCACATCGCGGGCGCGCGGATCGGCCGCGGCGGCAGGCGATGACCCGCGCGGGTCGGCTCCGGAAATCACCCCCCAAGTTTAGGGGCCGCGCCGCTGCGATCACGTCCAACGCCCGGCGGTGCGAGCACCGGCCCGCCGCGCCGCTGACCCGCGAGCAGTTCGGCGAGCCCGACCACGAGGGCGGTGGTGAGCGGCCAAATGACCACCGCCCCGTGCGCGCGGAGCACGAGCGGGGCGTGCAGGACGGCGCCCTGGTGGGCCAGGAACAGCGAGCTGCGGAACGCGGCGAGGCCGATGTCACGGCCGATCCACCACTGCACGAACGACGCGGCGAGCCCGCCGAGGACCAGTCCCACCACGGCGAGGGAGCCGTACCTGCGAACGGCCGCGAGGTAGCCGGCCACCCCCGCGAGCAGGCCCCCGATCACGCCCACCACGCAGAACCAGCCGTCAGCGGCGATGAACGCCCTCGTCTCCGGGTTGATGACCTGCGCGGCGCCGTGCCCGGTGACCACCACCGCCACCCGGGGAACGATCGCCGCCCAGGCGAACCCGGCGGGCACGCCGAGCAGCGCGACCGCGGCGACGATAGCGGCGAGGACCACCACGAGGCGGGCAGGTGAGCGGCGCCTGCGGCGGGGGGAAACGGGCGTTTGTTCTAGAGCCATCCTGTGCTGAAGCGTATTGGATCCCCGTGGCGGCCGCGCCTCTTGCTCGCCGCGGCCGGATACCTGCTAGTCCGCCGCGACGCCTAACCGACCCCCAATCAAGCCCCCAGCTCACTCCCGAACGACTGCCCCTTACATAGTCCCCGCCCGCCCAGGGGGCGCTGCCCTACATGTGATTCTTCCGCGTTGTCGTGGCGCGGGGAACCGGGTGGGCAGATCTGTGGACAGAAAACAGGCCTGTGGATAACTGGCGTCCGGACGAACGGCCAGATCAGGCGCCCAGATCAGGCGCCCAGATCAGGGGCGCGGATCAGGCGTGTGCCTCGTCGCGGCAGCCGTTCGGGATCAACGCTCGGCGCCTGCTCAGGACGTGGCGAGCGCGGTCGCGCCGAGCAGGC
>WNFJ01406095.1_pt2 | contig 16677 bp, 16 predicted proteins | sample 5400461 | NCBI WGS metagenome assembly WNFJ01 (sample SAMN13153349, study PRJNA577476) | soil metagenome | isolation source: 115 cm saprolite on Douglas fir-dominated hillslope | place: USA:California | collected 2013-09-17 | reverse complement strand
AGGCTGTTGTTGCCCGCGAACGCGCCGCCGACATGGCCGCCGATATAAAATCCGGTCCAATTGTAGATGGCTTCCGGTGGCGTATAGACCGGAGCCTTGGTGTAGGTGCGCGCCGGCATGTCGGCCGCGAATGCGGGCGCCGCGAACGCGATCATGGCGGCTGTGCCGAGCAAAACTCTTCTCATGACTACTTCCCTGTTAGTGTCGCCTCGACCTCAATCAAACAACGTGGCCTCAATTTGGTTGCTTCTGGGCAATGCCGGAGCCGTGATCCTTCGTAACTGTGACGGGGCGGCAACAACTCCGATTTGTTCCAGGAGATGCCGCACTTTAGCCGGGAAAAGGCGTGGTTTTGGGCTATGGATTTGTCAGCGCTTTCAGCGCTTTGGTTCAAGGCTCGCTGAAAAGTGATTGGGGATTCCGCGTGCTCGTTCGGGCAAACAAGAAACAATCTGAAAACAAACAGACTGGGGAGACGAGATGCCCACGGACCAACTGATGGGCGACTTTCCGCCCGCGCCGGACCGGCTGGTGGACCTGTCGAACTGGCGCAAGGCGCCGTTCAGCTCGTGGGGTTTTCGCAACGTCCGCCGGCTGATCCCGACCGCTGAGATCGCGGCCTCCAAACATCCGACAACCCTCGAACTGTCGCTGGAAGAAATCGGGCACATCGGCTTTGCCGGCCATGACGGCCGTCCGACCACGCTGAGCCAGGCGCTGCGCGCGACCAATACCGACGCGTTCGTCGCGCTCCGGCGCGGGCGGATCGCGATGGAATGGTATGGCGGCGGCATGAGCGCCACCACTCCCCACATCGTCTTCTCCGTCAGCAAGTCGATTTGCGGCGCGCTCGGCGGAATTTTGGCCGACCGCGGGCTGCTCGATCCGGATGACCGCGTCATCGACTACATTCCCGAGCTGGAATCGTCGGTCTATGCCGGCTGCACCATCCGGCATTTGCTGGATATGGCCGTCGGCATTGCCTTTAACGAGGATTACGAAGACCCGAAGGGCGACGTGGCGCGCTATCGCCAAGCCGCGGGTTGGGACCCCTCGCCCCCGGGCGAAGCGCCGGTCGACCTGCGCAGCTTTCTTGCGCTGCAAAAGCCCGACGGACAAAAGCACGGCGAGCTGTTTCACTATGTCTCGACCAATACCGACGTGCTCGGCTGGGTCTATGAGCGCGCTTGCGATCAGCCTTATGCCGACATCGTGAGTGAATATCTGTGGGCGCCGCTCGGCGCAGAACACCACGCCTATATCACCGTCGATGCCCGCGATGCGATGCGCGCCGCTGGCGGCATCTGCGTCACCCCGCGCGACCTCGCCCGCTTCGGCGAGATGATCCGCCGACGCGGCGTCGCGGATGGCCGGCAGGTGGTGCCGGGCGCGTGGATCGACGATATCAACGAGAGCGGCGATCCCGAGGCGTGGGCGCGTTCGGAATTGGCCGACTTGTTCCCGCAGGCGAGCTATCGCAGCAAATGGTACCGGATCGACCGGCCGAAGAACGTGCTCTGCGCGTTCGGCGTTCACGGCCAGTGGATTTACATCCACCCGGAGGCCGAATTGGTGATCATCCGGATGGCGTCGGAAGCCACCCCGCTCGATCCCGATCGCGTGCGCGGCTGGCGGCGCGGTTTTGATGCGATTGCAGAATATTTTCTGTGAACAAGCCAACGCCTGCGCGCGCTCCCAGCCCGGGAGGGCGTCCTTTCGAACCGACAGGTCCGGATGGACGTCCCTCCTCTTGCAGGCTCGCTCAGCGAAGGGCGCTGCGCGCGTGCCCCTGGCCGTAGGCAGCCCGACGCAGGCGAGGTGTTTGCCCCTCCAGCCACGCTTCGGTTTTTGCCAAATCTTTCAGCGCGCGAGCGAGCTGACGCGCGGCGCGGCGTTCCGACCCGAGCGGCATTGCGCGCGCCTTACGCATCAGCTCGGCTGCCGCGCTCCGATAGGCATACGAACGACGGAAGAATAGCAAATTGCTCACGGCTCACTCCTATTAGGATATGCGCCAGCATGACTAAGCGTTCCTGAATGCCGGATGAAAGTCATTTTTCGCGGTCTTGCCCGTAATCATCACGCGCGCGGGAACCCGACGCCCCTCAAAGCGTTTGCGTCATCGCTCCATGGAGTAGTCCGTGCAAACGAAAAAGCCATCAGGGTTGGTCACCCCGGCGGGCCTGTTGAAATTGGTCGGCCACGCGGCGATGGGCGTGGCGATGGGGCTTGCGTTGGCGCTGATCCTGATCCTGATGGACCCCTCGGGCATCGCGAGCGCGGTCGATCACGGGGGAAGTCAGGGATTTACGGTATTTGTGGGCACTCTTGTGCTGAGCTTCGCGATCGGTGCGACCTTGACCGGCGTGGTGTTCATGATGACGGATGACAACTGAACCCTGCAGCGGCAAGGCAAAAGGCGCCACGTGACGCGAGCGGCCAGCACCGCTCGAGCAAAGATCGCGAGCAACACCTCAACGATCCCGCTGGAGAACCATCGGCAGGCAAGCCGGCGATCCGCCGCTTGCAGCAGATCGAACTTGCGGTCGGATGCCTGCGATCTCTAAGTCATGTTTTTCCAAATCATCTTTTCGAAGTCATCTCTTTCGAGGTCTTGTTGCCGCTAGGTCATGCTGCCCGGCATAAAGCACCGGATCGAAATCTGATCGTCGAACCGCATCGGCCACACCATCGTGCGTCCGGCCCGGTTCGGCTCGGTGATCACGGCGTCGTCGGGAACGTCGATCCATTTTTCCTCGAGGCGGACCCGGTAGTGACCGTCCTTCGACTCCCAATCGGGGTCTGCGACGCTTTCACCATCCGCCATCGAGCAGCACAGTCCCTTGCCGCTCGCGAGATGATCGAACCACGGTTTGAGCGGTGAATTGGCGTAGCGGCCGTCAAGGTCGCGCGCTCTCACACCGCCAACAAGGCACGCAACTATCATACTCAAGGTCAGACCAAACACGATGCGTTTCATGTGTCACGCTCCTGAATGTCGAAACCAGCCCCCGTTGTCTTAAGCAATCTTCATGCCGCGCTGTGCGAATCGCAACACCATGATAACCTATGACAGAAAGATATCGACGCGATCGTGGCGGCTGGTTAGCCGCACGTTTGCGGCGTATCTCTAATCGCCAAGGGGCACCGCTGGTTCCGGCCAATCATCATTGCCGGAAATGATGCGTGGCGTGATCAAATGTGTTCACTCGTGAGTGAACGATCCTCGGCAGACATTTCGGCAGACTCATGCGTCGAACCGAGCTTGGCCGCCGCAACGCGTCTGGCATCGGTCAACGCCGAGGCTCGTCTTGCCGCCGTCCCGCGCAGTCGATGATTGCGCCGGCGATACGCCTCCGGACATCGTGCAACTCGCCCCGATCCAGAGAATCTTGCATGCCAGCGCGAGGGCAATTGCCCCATCGGCCAGCGTCCAGGGATCGAAGTTCTAGTCATGGTCGCAGGCATAAGGCGCCACGGCAGGTCGAACTATTTTATTTTTGAATGCGGCGGGAGCGTGATCATTGTCGCTGCGCGGGAGCGTTGCCTCGCCGCCCGCGCGACATCGCGACGGGCCGCTCTAGGTTTTCACAGGCCTGCCACGCTTGGCAAAAAATACGCCCTGCAGATCGGCCGCATTTCGCAGAATGCCCGCCCTTTTCATGGCCTCGGTTCGCTCAGGCCCTGCCCGCATGCGGCGCGCCTCATCGAGAGCCGCCATCGCTTCGGCTTCCAAATCGAGCTTGGATCGCGGGTTTTGCTTGTCTTCGGACATCGGAGCCGAAGTTACGTCGGCGGTTCCGGCTTTGTCTGTTCGGTGCTCGACACTGGAACCAGCGGGGGAGGAAAAGCGCGCCAGCCCCCCGATCCGACCGGGTTGAGTCATACCCTCGCCGTATCCTTTTGGTTGAGCACGATCCTTTCGGAAAACCGCTAGCTAGCGCGTCAGCTTTTCCAGCTCCGGGAAAGGCACATAGACCGCGCCGGCGCAGATGTCGCTGGCGTTCTCGACCATACGGTCGAGCCGGCCATTGACGTAGAGAATGGCGCGTTCGCGTGACTCGCGATAACTGCCGTCGGATTCACGCGGGGTAAAGTGCAGGCAACTGACATAACGCTGCCGCCCGCCGACGGTGCGCTGCACCGGCACAGCCATCGTGGCATCACGTACGCCAACGGGATTGTTGAGATAGGTCCTCATGAACGCCAGCAATTCGGAACGGTAATTCTCGGGATAGGGCTGGTTGACGCCACCACGATCGTCGTCGAAGGCGATGCCTCTGCCGTCATCGCTCCCCGCGCAGGCCGCGAGCGCAATCGGCAGCAGCAAAATCGCCGCGCGCTTTATCGATATCCCCAAGTGCAATCCATTCTTTCCGGCCTGCCGCGAATCCTAGACCGTACGCGGGCGAAATGGAATTCGCATCTCGATGATCGTGCAAGGCCGAAACAGCACCCGACCCGCCACCATTGGGGAAGCAATGGCGCGCGGGCCGGGCCTGGTATCCACTGGGAGCGGCGGGGCAATGTGGATGAAGCCGCGCCTGCGGATTGGTATCAGCCGCGCTTGGTCGTGGGGGCAACAGGCTTGCTCGAGGCCTTCGACACCTTCGACAGCTTGTGCGTCTTGAGCGTGCTGATCTTCTTGTGGGAACGATGATGCCGGACATGCATGCCATGTTGGCTCATCGTGGCATTGGCGTTCAGCGCGCTGGGCTTGGCCTGCGTGGTCTTGGCAGTCGGCGCTGGGGTGGTTGTGCGAGCCGGCGTTTGAGCGGCTTTGTTAGCCGGCGCTTGATCGGTCTTGCTGGCTGGCGCTTCTGGCGGCAAGCGCAGGCGCGGCAAGCATGGAAGCAGCAAGCAGAGCTGCCGAAATTGTCTTCAACATGGTCATCTCCTCTTTCAAAGGGCGACCGCGAGGTGGCCGGTCGGATGGCCGGGCTCGTCGATCATGCGTGCGACCGTAGTTGCCCCGCGCTGAACCCGCCCTGAAGCGCGGCTTTGGACTTCGTTCATCTGGATGACATCTTCGTCATGTTCCCGCCCGGCATGTTATTCAGATGCCGTCTGCCCCTCGCAAATAACGGCGGTCTCACGGGAATGTTGCGACGCGGCGGGTGTTCAAGTCAGCAGGCTTCGGTGTAGGATCACCCCTATCGGAAATCAGGAGCGATGCATGAGCAAAGTTACGAGGATTTTGACCCTGGCAATGCTTTCGATGGCGCTGGTCACAGCGCCCGTAATCACCGCGTACGCAAATCCCGACAGCGACGCGCCTCCGCCCTCCTCGACCAAGTCCAAGGGAAAGAAGAAATCCAGCGAATTAAAGCCCAGCATCGAGGACGCCGCATTCGCGAAGGGCTATCGCACGGCTTACGCCACGATCTATGACCGCCACGACTATGCGTCAGCCATCGAGCAGTTGAAGGCGCTCGGGCACGACGATATCGCCGCCGTCGCCAACCTGATCGGCTACTCCTATCGCAAGCTCGGCGATTACAAGGTTTCGCAGATCTGGTACGAGCGCGCGCTGAAGGCCGACCCCAACCACGTCAAGACCTGGCAGTATTACGGGCTGTGGCAGGTCGAGCAGGGCAACCGCGACCAGGCGCAATACCATCTGAGCCGGATCGCCGCTTTGGCCGGCACCAACAGCGAGGAATATCGCTCGCTCGCCGCAGCGCTGGAACAGCCGCCCGGCACCGGCCTCGTTTACTGAGTTCGGCAGCACAAATCAGCCGGCGCAAACCCTAAAAAGTTTGCGCCGGCTTTATTTTGTCCGTTAGCATCCAACGCCATTCCTGCCGAATAGTCGACCCATCCTCGATCGCTATAATCATCCGACATTCCTGGAGATCGCGCACGTGGAACCATGGCTGCCGCCCGCGATCGGATACATCCGCAGTTGGATCGAATTTCAGATGCGCGCGTCGCAGCGGCCCGGCTGTATCGTCGCGATCGCCCATCGCGGCAAGATCGTCGCCGAATACGCGGCCGGCCACGCCAACCTGGCTACTGGCGAAAAGCTCACCCCACGCCACCGGTTTAGGATCGCATCGCATTCAAAGAGCTTCACCGCGACGGCAATCATGAAGCTCCGCGAACGACGCAAGTTGCGGCTGGACGATCCCGTCGGGCAATATATCAAGGGCCTGCACCCGCAAATCGCGGAAACGACCGTCGCGCAAATTCTCTCGCACAGCGCCGGCCTTACCCGCGATGGCGACGACGCCGGACAGTTCACCGATCGACGGCCATATCTTAGCCAGAAGGAGCTCTTGGCGGAGCTCCGGTCGCCCCCCGCTATCGAACCCAATACGCGCTTCAAGTATTCGAACCACGGATTCGGATTGCTGGGCCTTGTGATCGAGACAATCACCGGGGAGCCTTATCGCGTCTGGATCGAACGCGAGATCGTCGAAGCCGCAGGTCTGCGCGAAACCAAGCCTGACATGCCGCTGGCCAAAGGCGTTGCCTTCGCGCGTGGCCATACCGCCCGGCTTCCCTTGGCCCGGCGCCTCGTCATTCCCGGCGAGAACTCGACCAATGCGATCGCGCCGGCTGCCGGCTTCGTCAGCACGGCGGCCGACGTCGCCCGCTTCTTCGCGCAATTGGCACCGAATGCGAAGCGGAGCGTGCTTTCCGTCGGCAGCCGCCGCGAGATGATCCGGAAACACCGGCGCAATCCTCACGCAGATCTGGAAGGATATTACGGTCTCGGAATCATGAGCGGCACGGCGGCCGGCTGGGACTGGTTCGGCCATAGCGGAGGATTCCAGGGCTATATCTCGCAGACCTGCGTTATCCCCACCTGCGATTTGGCCATCACCATCCTGACCAACTCCGCCGACGGCTGGGCCGGATTTTGGCTAGGGGGCGCCATGCACATCCTGCGTGCCTTCGCGGTTGGCGGCGCACCCAGGCGGCGAGTTCGCGACTGGACCGGACGCTGGTGGAGCATATGGGGCGCGGTCGATCTCGTACCCATCGGAAATCTTGTCATTGTCGCCAATCCGCACCTTCTCAATCCGTTCATGGATGCAACGGAAATCGAGGTCACCGGCCGCGATACCGGCCGGATATCTTTGGCCGCCGGTTACGGAAGCCATGGCCAGGCCGCGCGCCGCACGCGCAACAAGGCAGGCCACGTCACGGATATCTGGCTCGCAGGCAGTAACCTGAAGCCGGAGAAAATCTTGGCGGCGGAGATGGAGCGCCGGTACGGGCCGCGCAAAGACCGACGCGCCCGCTGAGCGCGCTGGCTCTCACTTCATCAGCGTCTGCGCCTCAGCGCGAAACGCCTGGCGTGAAGCATCGCGCGAATAGAACATGTGGCCGCCCGGATATACGGCGAGTTTCACCCGCTCGGGCGAAGCAAAGGCCGGCAGCTGATCGAGCAGAATTTGCGAGCCGAAATACGGCGTGGCGAGATCGAACAGGCCGTGCGCCACCAGCACCTTCAGTTTTGGGTCGAGCGCGAGAATTTCCCGCAGCTGGGAAATCGACTCGGCGGGACTGAGACCGCCGCGGCCGAAATCCCAGGCCTTCTCGACCTCACCATTGAGCAGATGGTAGGAGCCGTCCGGCCGCCAGTTCAGCTTGCGCGTGATGAGGTCGACCGCGGCGCTGGTCAGCGGTGCGGTCAAGGCTTCGCCGGAGGGATCGAGGAAATGAAAGAAGCTCGAATCCGGATAGGGATCGAAGCCCTTGATGGACGCATCATAGCGTCCCGTCACCTTGCCGTTCTTGCGGTCGAATTCGCGGCGAAATTCGGCCACGTCGAAGCGCCCGGCGAGCCTCCGGCTCACGGCCTGATCGATCCCCGTCAATCCCGCCACCTTGTCGGCAAGGCGCGTCGTCGCCTCGGCGTCGGCCTCGCCCTTGAGGAGGTCGGCCATGAATTCACCGCGCGCGTAGCGTTCGACGTCGATCATGTCGGCGCGGGTAACGGCGCCCTTTGTCTGGCGCGCCACCGCTGCCATGGTGGGAAGGCTCCAGACATATTGCAGGAGGCTGGAGCCGGAAAATTCGCGGAAATCCAGCACCGGCGAGACCAGGATGAGGCCCCTCACCCCGACGCCTTGCTCGAGCTGCAGATTGCGAACGAGCTTCGGCCCGCGGATGCCGCCATAACTTTCGCCGGCGATGAATTTCGGCGAGAGCAGCCGGTTGGACTTTTCCAGCCAGCGCCGGATCGTCACCGCAATCGAACTGACGTCGCCTTCGACCGAGAAGAACCTTTTGCGCGCGTCCTCGCCGGTCGCAACGAAGCGGCTATAACCGGTGCCGACGGGATCGATGAAGACGAGATCGGGAAAGTCGAGCCAGGTCTCGGCGTTGGGCTGCAGGTCGGGCGAGGCCGAGGGGTTCACCGCGTCGGCGTCGATGGCGAGCCGCCAGGGTCCGGCATTGCCGAGCTGCAAATAGGCCGAGGCCGCGCCCGGCCCGCCATTGAAGAGGAAAGTCACGGGCCGGCTGCGCGTATCGGCGCCATCGAGCTGATAGGCGGTGTAGGCGATATCGGCTTGCGGCTCGCCCTTGTCGTCGAACAGGCGGATCGAACCCGCGGTCGCCGTGAAGTCGAGCGTGCGCCCGGGCAGATCCAGCGTCTGTTTGGTGCTGGAATCCGGCGGCAGACGATGTTGCTCGGCAACAGCAGGCGAAGTGGGCGCATTGGCGCGGCCGCCCGATGCCCCGGATTTCTGACCCGAGGGCGCCGCGGCGCCTTGCTGCGGAGGGGCTTGCGGGGGATCCTCGGCGCGCGCTCCGGCTGCCAAACAGAAGGCGATCATCGCGAGCACCAGGCGCGCACGGCGCGGCGCCGGGAAATGGATGGCCATGGCGCTGTCTTCTCCCTATTTCCCGCGATCAACCCGGGGCGGTCTCATTGCCTGACAAGAGAGCCGGTATTTTCCGGATGGAAGCGAGTTCTAGCTCGAAATTGCGACAGGTCAGGTACGCTCCGCAACAGCGAGCGACTTACCCGCGATCACAATCGCGCTGGCGGGGTGAACGATCGGCTTGCGCCGGGGATAGTGGTTGCCAAATACTGATCCTTATCTCAAGGATCTACCGCGAAAGCCCCGGTATCCCCGGGGCTTTTTCGTTAGCCGATGCCATCGGCCCGTCACTGATCTCGACAAGGATGGCCAAGGTCGTATAGACGACCCCGGCGCACCCGATCCCTTTTTCTCGCGCCAACATGAGCTCTGCGACCGCCATGACCAGCCCCAAGCGATATGACCGGATCGCCTTCGTCGCCAGCGCCGGCACAGAAGCGCAGGAGGCGCTGGCGCAGCTGGTTGCGCTCTACGGCAATCACGATCCAGCCGAGGCCGATGTCGTGGTGGCGCTCGGCGGCGACGGATTGATGCTGCAGACGCTGCACCAGCAGATGCGTACCGGCAAACCGATCTACGGCATGCATCGCGGCACCGTCGGATTTCTGATGAACGAGTACTCGACCCACGACCTGCACGCCCGCCTTGCCGCTGCGCGGGAATCCGTAATCCATCCGCTTCTGATGCGCGCCACCGACGTCCACGGCACGGTGCACCTGCATCACGCCATCAACGAAGTCGCGTTGTTTCGCCAGACCCATCAGGCGGCGCGCCTGCGGATCCTGATCGACGAACGCGAGCGCATGGCGGAACTGATCGCCGACGGCATCCTGGTCGCAACGCCTGCCGGATCGACCGCCTACAATCTGTCGGCGCAGGGGCCGATCCTCCCCATCAATGCGGCGCTGCTGGCACTGACCCCGATCAGCGCGTTCCGCCCGCGACGCTGGCGCGGGGCGCTATTGCCCAACACCGCCTATGTGGTCATCGAAGTGCTCGAGGGCGACAAGCGCCCCGTGGCGGCGGTGGCCGACCACGACGAGGCGCGCGATGTCCGCCGGGTCGAGGTGCTCTCCGACAAGACCATCTCGATGCGGATGCTGTTCGACCCCGGTCACAGCCTGGAAGAACGCATTCTGAGCGAGCAATTCGGGCACTGATCCGAAAGGCGGCCGCCGCCTTCGCAACCCTTCGTTAACCGGCACCGCGATATGGTTAACATCGGGTAATACCGCTTTACCGGTACTCCCCCAGGGCCCGGCCATGTTTCGCATCGATTTCAACAAGCTGCGATTTCTTGTCTGCGACGATAATCCGCACATGCGCCGCATTTTGCGCACGCTGCTGCATTCGTTCGGCGCACGCGAGGTCTACGAAGCCGAGGACGGCGCGACCGCGCTTGAAATGTACAGCCACTACGTTCCCGACATCGTCATCACCGACTGGTCGATGCCGATTTTCGACGGCCTCGAACTGGCGCAGATGATCCGTCAGCCGGAATCGAAGGGTAACCCTTACGCGCCCATCATCATGTTGACCGGCCATTCCGAGAAGCGCCGCGTCACGGTGGCGCGTGACGCCGGCGTCACCGAATTCCTGGCGAAGCCGATCTCGGCCAAGGGTCTCTATCAACGCATTCTCAACGTCGTCGCCAATCCCCGCCCCTTCATCAAGACCAAGACCTATTTCGGCCCGGACCGCCGGCGTAATACCGGCAATGCCTATATCGGCCCCGAGCGCCGTGTCGGCGGCGAGGCTGAGGTCCTGCAGCAGCCCTCGCTGCTCGACAAGGCCCGCTCCACCGTTTAGCGCGAAAGCTTGAGGAAACCGTCATGGCGAAAGACAAGTCCGCGATCGAGGTCAAGACCTTCGCCGACCATCACGTGATCACGCAGCCCAATCCGTTGCGCAAGGTGCTGCACCGTGTCGCCGAAAAGGATCTCGACGATCCCGTTGCGCGCGCGGAAAAGGCGCTTGCCGGCCTCGCGGGCGAATTCAAGAACTGGATGATCATCGAGACCGACCGCCTCTCGGCGGCCCACGTCGCGATTCTCAAAGACGGCTTTACTGACCTGTCGCGCGCAGAGCTGTTTCGCGCCGCCCATGACATCAAGGGCGACGCCGCTACCTTCGGATACCCGTCCGCCGGCGCCGCCGCTGAAAGCCTGTGCAGGATCATCGAACACGCCCCCGATCTCGACGAGGTGCCGTCCAACCTGATTGCGCATCACATCAACGCCATCCAGGCGATCGTGCGCGAGCGCACCAAGCTCGACACCGTCAGCATGGCGAGCGAATTGAGCCGGCAGCTGCGCGGCATCGCCGACGCCTACCTCACCCACGCCAATCGCGACCGTCCCGAACATCTCGAAGCGATCCTCGCGCCGAGCATCGTGCCGGGGGAGTAGGATACGTCGCGCTCTTTCAACGGGTCGTCACTGCTTCAACTTCGTCGTCCCTGCGAAAGCAGGGACCCATACGCCGCGGCTTATCGGTTGAGCGATGGGGTCGTTACTTCTTAAACAATTGATGCCAATGGTTATGGGTCCCTGCTTTCGCAGGGACGACATCTGATTTGCTGCTAGAGCGTTGATTAAGCCGCGATCAGCTCGTGCTCAACGGGCGCGACGGCCTCTTCAGCGATCAGCTCGTCGCAGAACATGCGGGCTTCTTCGCGCGCCGATTCGGTCGCAAAGCGGCGCAACAGGATCAATAGCGGCTCGGCGGCGTGTCGATCGGTTTCGCAATGCGTCAGCACGCGTTCGACCATCCGGCGGCGCAACCGCGCCGCGCCGCCTAGCGTGTCGACATAACCGGTCTCGTGGTTGACTTCGAGCGCCACGCGGAACGCCGCGAAGGTCGATTCCGGCAAGCCCGCGCGTATCAACAGCGCCTGCAGGCTGGCGCCGCCGCGGTCGTGCAGCAGCGCGGAGACGCGCCCCTGCGGCAGGCCCGACAGTTCCGAGAGCGCGGCATCGAACAGTTCGAGATTGCCCGACAATAATGCGCGCAGGATCAGTCCGGCGGTGAGCTGACCGGTGGCGCGCAGGTGCCGCACCAGGCCGCGTATGTCCTCGCCGCGCGAACGCGCCGCGATATTCACGGTGGAGCGATCGCGCGCTTCGCTGGCGATCCGACCCGCGCGGTCCGGGCTTAGCCAGTTGCGGGCGACGACGAACTGCGCCAGCGTGTCCGACAGTTTTGCGACCAGCGCGACCCGCGTGGCGGCGGGCAGATCCTCCAGCACCAGCATCGATTCCCGGATCGCGGCGAGATGGCCGTGGCGCTCGACGATGCGGTCCCAGGAAAACGGCGCGAGCTCCGCATAGGCATTTTCGATCAGCTCAAGCGCTGCCGCAGGCGAACCGACTTCGGCGATCGCGGCACAGACGGAAGCCGGCAGATTGATCCGGCGGGCGATGGCGCATTGCGTTTCGCTATTGCCGGTCGCGATGATGTCGACCAGATCGGCGTCGATCAGAAGCGGCGAATGTTCGAGCACGGGAAGCGCGACCGACGGCTGGTCGAGCGAGAGCGCCTGCACGATGGCGGCGGGTGCTTCCGCGCTGCGCGCGAACACTTCGGCCATGGCCTGGCGCACCAGCGGAGAAGCATCGTCGAGCAGCATCAACAGCGCGCCTTCGGCGGCGGCGCGATCCTCCTCGGTGAGAGCGGAAATCAGCCAGGCCCGCGCCAGCGATCGCGTTGCTTCTGCCCGCTCCCCTGCCGGAGCGGTTCGTATCCAACTGATGAACTGCCGAACGATCATTGCCCTGCCGGCTTACGCAACCCGACACCGTCACCGTGACCGGATGCCCCTGAAACAAAAAATAAACCATGACGCTTAACAAAGCGTTCACCATAAACGGCTGGTTTTATTGACGTTTTGTTAAGGGTGCGGGGCTGGGCGGGCCTCGACGGCTGTGGTCTCGCGAGCGAGCAGTCATTGCGGATGCGCGCCAGCGACGAAGCAATCCGCCCGCTTTCGCAGCTTGCGGATTGCTTCGTGGAGCCTGTCATCAGGCGGCGCCTTGACCGACGATATCGGGCGGTCGCGAGGGGCAGAGATGCGGGTGCGTTAGCTCACCGTTGCTTCTTCGCCGCCTTCCTTTTGCTCGTTGTGGTCCTTCTGGTTTTTGCCGGCGCCTTCTTTCTCGCAGCGGCTATCTTCCTTGGCGGCACTGGCTTTTTCGCAACGGCCTTCTTCCTAAACACAGGCGGCCTTTTTGGTTTCGCGGGGCCGGTCACAGAAACCGTCCGCGCCGGTCCGCTCGCGGGCACCGATGTTGACGCCGGCGTCGACATCGTCGGATTGCTCCCAAGTGACGCACGCGATCCCAGCCAAAACCGGATTTCAGCCAGTTCATCGCCGGCGAGATGGCTGCCTTGCCAGGTATCGTTGTCGACAAGCCCGTGCCAAACTTTTGGATCCTGGCGATGCGCCTCGACATAGGCGTTCCACCGGTAAGCCTGGTAGGTCGCGATGATGTTGGCCGCGTAGGCGGCGGCTAACGGAGCATTGCCTTCGACGATCATCAGATTGTCGTCGTTCTCGCTCGACGCCTTGAAGCCGAGGTTGTGCGATCCGGTCATGACCACGGGATTCTGACCGAACGGATCGAGCACCACGACCTTGCTGTGAATGTGAACGCCGGTTCCAAGCGACTCCTTCATAAAATTATGAAAGACGTCCTTGATGTTCTTGGGCACCATCGATTCGAAGCCGAGGTGCTGCGGCGGCTGAGTGCCGCCGCTGAACAGCGTGACCGGCGTGCCGGATGATGGATCGAGCGCCGCGTGTTTCGACGGGGCAGCCGCGGACTCCGTGGTGAGGTTGGCAATCTCCTGATTCACCACGCCGCGGATGTAGAGATTGGGGTTGAAGTTGGCGGTGCCCTGGTGGTGTCGAAACAGGATATTTTGCAGCAGCGTCCACTTCTCCTCCGGCAGGTTGTCCGCCACGAACGCTCCGGGATTGAAGAACAGGAAGAGAATGCCATCCTTGGCGGCGTTGATCAGCTGGCGCGCACAGTCCAGATCCTGCGCGCCACTGGTCGGCGCAAACCACTGGGTAATGCGGCCACCGTCGACATTGAACGTCTTGGCCTGCGAATTGGCTTGGGCCAGCGTCAGCGGGTAATTGTTTCCGGCGTCCTTGAGAAGATTCCACTCGTCGAGGAAATCCTTGGCCAACCCGGCATCGTTGACGATGATGCCGTTGTTGGCCTGCGTGCACAGCCCGGTCATCGTCCAGTTGGTGCTTCCGGAAAGAACCCGCTGGGGCGTTCCATTGGCATCGCAGAACACGACGAACTTGTTGTGCGCGAAATGCGCGCCGGTGACGAGGCGGTCGTGCAGATCGACGATAACGCGCAGCTTGGCGCGCACGTCCTTGTTCTCATCGTTGGTCGGCGGCTTGAAGGCGCCATTGGCCAGTATCAGATGGCATTTCTTGCCGAGCGCCGTGAGGGCGGCGATCAACTCCGGATCGTTGAGTTCATACAGGGCGGCGAAAATCTCGCCGCCGCTCTTCTTGACGTCGTCGAGCAACGCCAGAATTTGTGGACGCAAAAGTCCGCTCAGCTCGTTCCTCAGCACGTTGCCGGGAGGTTTTACCTGGGCGATCAGATCAGCCATCTTCGGATTTTTGCCGAGTTTGGCGAGTGCGCGCGAAACCCACTGCGCCGCCACGATCCCCTTGTTGAAATAGGCCGACACATTTTGCGTCGCCTGCCCGGTTATCGTCATCTCCGGCGTCAACGCGCTGGCATCATCCTTCGCGAGCGTCAGATGGTCTTTGTCCGGCCCCACCACGGGCACCACCGAATACTGCACGACGTCGCCGGGCGAGACGCCGTAATCCCACCACATGTAGCGCTGCACGGGATGCTTCCACATTGCGGAAGGATCCAGCTTGTCGTCATCGGAGAATCCGACAAAGCCGTGCAGGAAACTTTCCGTACTGCCTTTCAGCCGGCGGATCGCGAAGCCTCGGCAATCCGGAATCGGTTTGCCGTCGGCAGGCAGCCACACCAGGGCAGTATGATCGCCGTTGTCGTAGACCTTTACATCTATGGACATAGCTTGCCTCCCGTTGCGTTGAATACGCTTTGGAGCCCAAGCTACCGCTCTACCTCAAATCGTACAAGCTAAAGAATGCACCTGTCGTTGTCACAAATGACATTCGGGGACAGGTATTGCTCCGCCGGGATCAGGAGCGAAAATCCGTCGGTTTGCTACTTTTGCGCTAGCTGCTGAATGTACCGCTGCGGTCGCTGAAGAGATCGAGCGGTTGCGGCGTGGAGACGGCCGGTGTTTGCGTCGAGCTCGTGCTCGCGACCGAAGTCAGCGACGACGAATTGCCCCATAACGCACGGACCGTTGGCGAGACCGGCTCAACCCGTTCGCCGCCACCCTGAAACAGCGAGCGGAAGATCGGGTCGCTCGGGGCCGAGCTGTCGGGTGACGCCGACGCCATCGTGACCGGGGTGACCGCGCGGACATCGGGGAAAGTCGACAGATAGGCTGCATTGTCGATCGGCGGGGCCGCGGGAGCCGCGCTGGCAAGCGCCACACTGGCCGGGGTGTCGCCAAACGCCGCCATCGCGGAGCGTGTCGCCTGCGAATTGGCGGCACCGGCGTAACGTGCTGACAACACCGAATACACTTCGGAGACGCTGCGCGCGCTTCCCGAATGGTCGAAGAAGATCGACCGGTTTGCCGCGGCGGCATTGGGAAACAGCCGCGCCGCCGACGCGCCTGGATTATCCTCCGCGCTCGAGATCAGCTTGGCCGCGCCGCCGACGCCCATGAAGTGCGCCATGTAGAGTTCGCTGTCGGTCGGCCGCCGGCCGATCTTGCCGGTCAACTGGAAACTGTTCGACTGGGTCAGAACCGCCGCCATCGCCGAGGCGGCGGTGGGATCATCGCGCAGCTTCATGATTGCTTTGCGTGCCGCGGGATCGCTGACCGAGTAGGTGCCGGAGGCGGATTTGGAAATGGCGTCGGCGTATTTGCCGTAGCCGAGCTGGGCGCCGGCTTCCTTCACGGTGCCGAGCCAGGTCTGGTCGATAAACTGATAAAGCCCCCGCGCCGACGAGGTCGAAGCGCCCGCGGTAGGATTGAAATCGGATTCCATCTTGGCGGTCGTGAGCAGGTATTCGAAGCTGGTGCCGGTGGTATTGGCGGCCTGCTTGATCGCGCCGGCGATCCGCGCGCGCGATGGGTCGACACCTGCCGCAGCCGTGGCGTTTGAAGTGTCGACCGACATCTGTTGGTGCCCCGCTCCCCGCGAAACGACCGCCCGGCCTTACAGAGCTCAAAATACGCTCACGCCGCCGTTACCGTGCGGCGATTATGGTTAATGGCAGGTTAAGGATTTCGTGTCCCGGACGCGGTGCAGCGTCCTTCACGCCGCTCCGCAGAGCCGGGATCCACATATCTGATGGACCCCGGATCAGCAGCGCACCGCTGGCGCGCTGCGCAGCATCCGGGGAACGCACCTCATGTATGCTTGCCGTAAACCATCACCGGATCGAACAGCCGGTCCGCATCCACGAACGACAATTGCGCTCCCCCCTCGCCTGCGTCGACCTTGCGGTAGAAGCAGGATCGGCGGCCGGTGTGGCAGGCCGCTCCCGTCTGCTCGACCCGAATCCAGACGGCATCCTGATCGCAATCCAGTCGCATCTCCACCACGCGCTGGACGTGTCCGGAGGTTTCGCCCTTTCGCCACAGCGCGTTGCGCGAGCGGCTGAAATACCAGGCGTCCCCGCTTTCGATGGTCTTGCGCAAGGCTTCGTCGTTCATGTGCGCGACCATCAGCACCTCGCCGGTC
>WNFJ01329416.1_pt1 | contig 16679 bp, 13 predicted proteins | sample 5400461 | NCBI WGS metagenome assembly WNFJ01 (sample SAMN13153349, study PRJNA577476) | soil metagenome | isolation source: 115 cm saprolite on Douglas fir-dominated hillslope | place: USA:California | collected 2013-09-17 | reverse complement strand
CAGGACCTTGCCGCGGTCGGGGATGCCGTTGGGCAGGACACGGTCGAAGGCGGAGATGCGGTCGGTGGCGACCATGAGCAGCCGGTCCGCGCCCAGCTCATACGTGTCGCGGACCTTGCCGCGCGAGAAGAGCTTGAGCGGAAGGTCGGTCTCGATTACAGCCGGCCCGGCGATCATCGGGCCTTCACGATAACGGCCCAGCCAATCCAGGCTCAATCAGCGCGGCACCCCTAGCCCGAGGCGGTCATAAGCGAGGTCGGTGTGCTCCAGACCGGCCCAAGGATCGAAGACGTCGTCGAGGCGCCCGCCGATCCGCTTCATGACCTCGGCGTCCTTCTCCAGGAGTGCTCGGAATCCTGGGCCTTCCTCGTCGAGCGACTCCATCGCGGCTTTCTGCACCACCACATATGCATCCTCGCGGGACATGCCGCTGTCGACCAGGGCGAGCAGCACCCGCTGAGAGAACACAACGCCGCCACCAAACTGAAGGTTGCGAAGCATTCGCTTGGGCCGTACCTCAAGACCGACCAGAACCGTTTTCATCTCGAGCGCCATGAAGTCGACCGCGGCACAGGCATCCGGGAAGATGATGCGTTCGGCCGACGAGTGGCTGATGTCTCGCTCGTGCCAGAGTCCGGTGTTCTCGAGCGCGGTCACGAGATGCCCGCGCACGACCCGCGCCAGCCCGCAGACGCGCTCGGTCATCACAGGGTTGCGCTTGTGCGGCATCGCCGAGCTTCCTTTCTGCTCCTTGCCGAAAGGCTCGAAGGCCTCGCCGACCTCGCTCCGCTGCAGGTGGCGAATCTCGATTGCGATCCTCTCCAACGCCCCCGCCGCCAGAGCCAGCGCGGACATGAAGCTGGCGTGGCGGTCGCGCGCCACGACCTGGGTGGTGATGGGGTCCGCCTTCAGATCGAGCGCGGCGCAGACATGCTCCTCGACTCGCGGGTCCACCGTCGCATGCGTGCCCACCGCCCCGCTGACACGACCCACCGCGATCTCGTCGGTCGCCCGCTCCAATCGCGCGAGCGCGCGGTCGAGCTCGGCCACCCATCCGGCCACCTTGAAACCAAACGTAGTCGGCTCAGCGACGATGCCGTGCGTCCGGCCGGCCATCAGTGTCTTGCGATGTCGGACTGCCAGCTCGGCGGCCGCTTCCCGCACGCTTGCCAGGTCGCGAGCGATGATCCGGGACGACTCCACCAGCTGGACCGCCATCGCCGTGTCGTTCAGGTCCTGGCTCGTCATACCGAGGTGTACGTAGCGTGCTTCAGGCTGTCCGATCGACTCGTTCATGACCGTCAGAAAAGCAATCACGTCGTGCCCAACCCTGGCCTCGACCTCGGCGATCCGGGTGGCGTCGAACGCGGCCTTGCGGATCTTGGGCAGCGCGGACTCGGGGATGCGGCCCAGGCCGGCCCAGGCCTCGCACGCCAGGATCTCGATGCGCAGAAACAACTCGAACCGGTGCTGGTCGGCCCAGACCGCCCGGATGGCAGGCGGAGAGTATCGCTCGATCAATAGAGGCGCCGGCTCCCAATGAACACTGGGGACAGCGCGATTATACCGGCGCCGAAGCTCGGAGCAGATATTGTGGATAGAACGGTCCAGCCCACTAGATGCTGTGGGATGGCAGGGCTTCGTTAAGCGACATGACGGCGAACCCGATAATCGACACCTACATGCCTCCCGCGCCTCTCACGATCTCCCCGATGCTCTGTAACCAGTTCGAACGGCGCGTCGTTTGAACGGTCGCAGGCTGAAGGGCCCGTGAGCGACCCGCCTCGCGACGACGAGAGCGATCTCGTCGAGCGCGCCAAGCGGGACCCCCGGCAGTTCGGGGCGCTCTACGACCGCCATTTTCAGCAGATTTACCGGTTCGTGTATTCAAGAGTGAGGGAGCAAACCGCGGCAGAGGACGTTACTTCGGAGATCTTCATGAAGGCTCTGAAGGCCATGCCCCGATACCAGGACACGGGGCGTCCTTTTGCTGCCTGGCTCTACCAGATCGCTGTCAACGCCATCGCCGACCGATACCGCACCTTGCGGCCCTCGTCTCCACTGGAGGACTTCCACGACCTCTCCATCGGGGGACCGCCACTCGAGGAGGAGGCCGCGCATCGCGATGAGATCCGCCGCATCTGGGTGCTCGTCGAGGCGCTGCCTCCTCAGCAGAAAACTGCCCTCATGCTCAAGTTCCAGGAGGACATGAAGATCGAGGACATCGCTGTCGCGATGGGCAAGACGGCGGGCGCGGTCAAGCTCCTCATCCACCGCGGGGTGAGCCGCCTCCGCGATGAGTCCGGCACCTTGAGGCCGGCCGAATGAGCATGCACCACGATCCAGAGCTCGACGACATCCTGCAGGACGCAGAGCTGAAGCAGGTCGCCGACCTGCTGCGCGCGGGCCGCATGACCGAAGACCCTCCCCTCGACGACGCCTTCCGCTCGGCGCTGCGACGCCAGCTCATGAACCGGGCGTGGGGCATGGGAGGGAGCACCGTGCCCTGGTGGCGGAAAGCCTTCGGGCCGGCCGGCCTCGCGTGGGCGGGGGCGGCGGTGGGCGTAATCCTCATCGCCGCGGCCGTTGTATTCACTCGTCACGAGCCCGATGAACGACCAGAGCGCCGTGCGGCTCCAGCAGCCGATCCTGGTCAACTTCAATCAGCCGATGAACCATCCCTCCACAGAGAGCGCGGTCCAGATCACGCCGGCCACGACCGTCGCGTTCTCATGGTCCGCGAACACCCTTTTCGTTCAGCCCACGAGCGGAAACCTGGCGCCCAACACCCAGTACCAGGTGACCATCGGCCCCGGCGCCAGGACCGCCTCGGGGGAACAACTCGCGGTGCCGAAGACAATCACGTTCGTCACCCAGCCCCCGGCGCCCTCTCCGTCGCCCACGCCGACGCCCGTCCCCAGCCCGTCGCCACGCACGCAGCTTCCGGACCAGCACCAGCTCGCGGGCATCCCGGCCGGCGTCTCCAATCTGCAGTGGTCGTCTGACTCGTCGATCGTGTTTTTCGTGACCGCCGGCGGCGCGCTGGAGTCCGTCGCGGCCGCGGGCGGCACCATCAACACGCTCGTCCCAGACGGGGTGACGTCGGCCGCGGTCGCGCCTGCGGGTGATCGCCTGGCGTACATCCGCAACGGCAAGATCGAGGTCCTGGGCCTGGTCGCAAGCGACACGGTGGAGATCGCCCCGATCCCCGCTCCCACGCGCGTGGGCTGGACCAAGGACGGCGTGGTGTGGACTGCTGTTGACGGCGTCTACGCGCTGGGCGCCAACGGCCCGATCAAGCTGGCCTCGCTCCCAACCACCAGCACGATCGACGTTCTCTCGTTCTCACCGGACGGCGCACACCTCGCCTACACGCAGGAACAATCGCTGTACGTGTTCGACGTCGCCACCGGCAAGGGCATCGTGCTCGGCCTCGCGGGCGCCCAGCTCCTGGGCTGGTCGCCTGACGCCACCGGACTCATGTACTCGACCGCGCAAGGCGTCGTTGTCGCAGACGTCGGCGGCAAGACCACGGCGACGCTGCCCTTCGGCGAACCCAGCTGGTCGAGCCAGGACGAGATCCTTCTTGGCAGTGACACGGATCTCTGGGAGGTCCGCCCTGACGGCACTGGCCTGACCAAGCTGGCGGAGGGGACGTACCACCTTCCCGCCTGGGCCCCCAATGGCGTCACGTTCATTTACTTCCGCGGCGCCGCGGTCTTCGGCGCATCGGCGCCCGCGCCCCCTCCGAGGCCATCCGCGTTGGACGCCGCCACCTCGGCCGTGAACACGTTCGTGCAGGCGCGCAAGAACCAGGACGGGGTCAAGGCCACGGCGTATCTCGACGAAAACGGCAGAAAGGCCTACTCGAGCGTGGGTGGTGGGTTGAGCCTCGTGGTGACTGGCGACCCGAGCTTCTCGCGCTATTACCTCCTCACGCAATCGATCACGGGCGACCACCCTGACACGGCGCAGTTCGTGGTCCGGATCGTGCTGTCACATGACAAGTTGGACGTCAGCACATACGAGGAAACCCTGACCCTCGTGCGCACGCAGGGCAGCCAGCAGTTCCTCATCGACCAGGCGGCCGCCGGTCCCTTGTTGACGCTGGGCAAAGGCGCCGAGGTCGTCAGCGTCGAAGTGTCGCCCGGCACGGTCAAGATCACCTTTGACAGCGACTTGAAGCCCGAGAGCGTCACGACCGGCGTCATCATCCTGGACAGCAAGGGCAAGCAGGTCGGTGGCAGCCCGGTCTACGCCAACCGCACCGTCACGATCGGCGGCCTGGACCTCAAGCCGCACGGCACCTACAAGCTGGTGGTGCTGTCGACCGTCCAGGATGTGGGCGGCACCAACATCGCCGCGGAGTACGACCTCACGTTCGCCGGACCAGCCGAAACTCACGGCGGCGCAAATAGGCGAGGCGAGCCGAGCCCGCCGCCCAGCCCGCTGGCATCGCCCAGCGCTACGCCCTCGCCATCTCCTTCTAGCTAGAACAACTTGAGGGCGTGGGCCGCGCGCACCAGGGCGGTGACCGAACCCGAGTGTGCGATGTCGCCGTCGAGGGCTGCCTGCAGTGCTGCCTTGAACGGCAGGCGCCGCACCTCCATGTCCTGCTCGTACGTTTCGGGGTTGCGGTCTGATGCTGTGAGGCCTTCGGCCAGGAACATGTGGGCGCGTCCGGTGAGGAACGCTGCGCCGTGCACGACCCCAAGCGACGTGTAGCGAGCGGCGATGAGTCCGGTTTCCTCCGCCAGCTCGCGACGTGCGCACGTCAACGCATCCTCGCCGCCATCAAATGTCCCGGCCGGCACCTCCCACGACGACTCGTCCCACGCGTGGCGCCACTGGCGCACGAGCATCGTGTCGGCGTTGTCGAAGTAGGGGACGACGAACGCCGAGTCGGGGTTGGTCACCACGGTGTAGGTGGCTTCGGCACCGTCAGGAAACCTGATCACGTCCTCGCGGATCACGAACGGCCCGGACTTACCGGCGATCCTGGTCTGCACCACCTCGAAAGGCCGACCGCCTGGGGGATGCGAAAGCTCGCTCAGGTTCTGTTCACCACCGCGGCCACCGCGGCCGCGGCGGCGGCGACGTGGCGTGGATCGGGGCCGTAGTCGAAAGGCGACACATCGCCGGCGAGCTGCTTGGCCTTTTCGACCAGGTCGGGATGATCGTCGATGAAGCGCGTGCTCAGGTTGCCGGAGCGAAAGTCGGGGCTGTCGAGGATGGCGCGGTGATAGCTGATGGTGGTCGCCGGCCCGACCACCACGAACTCGCGCAAGGCCCGGCCCGCGCGCGCGATCGCCTCCGCGCGATCCGCGCCGTGGACGATGAGCTTGGCCAGAAGCGAGTCGTAGTTGGGGGGCACGTCGGAGCCGGGGCCGAAACCTGAGTCGACTCGAACACCGGGTCCGGCAGGTGCCACCCAGCGCGCGATTCGCTTTGGGTTGGGCATGAACTTGCGGACGGGATCCTCGGCATTGATCCGCATCTCGATCGCGTGCCCGGTCCAGGTCACGTCCTGCTGGGAGAAGCTGAGAGGCAATCCCGCGGCGACCCGGATCTGCTCTTTGACCAGGTCGATGCCGGTGACGGCCTCGGTGATGGGATGCTCGACCTGGAGCCTCGCGTTGACCTCGAGGAAGTAGAACTCTCCTTCGCTGAAGATGAACTCCACCGTTCCGGCATTGACATAACCCGCCGCCCTGGCGGCTCTGAGCGCAGCCTCGCCCATGGCGGAGCGGATCTCAGGGGTGACTGCCGGGGACGGAGTCTCTTCCATGATCTTCTGATGCCGCCGTTGGATCGAACACTCGCGCTCGCGGTCACAAATGACCTGGATCTCGATGTGCCGCGGCTTGCGCACGTACCGCTCGATGTAGATCGTCGGATCGCCAAACGCTGAGCGGGCCGCCTGCGCGCTGCTTTCGATCGCACCCGCCAGCTCTCGCTCTGATTCGACCACCTTCATGCCGATCCCGCCACCTCCGCCCGACGGCTTGACCAGAACGGGCAGGCCGATCTCTTTGGCCGCGGCGACAGCCGCGGCGTGATCGGAGATCGCGCCACTTCCGGGGGTGACTGGGACGCCGTTCTCGGCGGCGAGCTTGCGCGCCGCGAGCTTCGAGCTCAGTGCGCGCATGGCCGAGCCGGGCGGGCCGATGAATTTGATCCCGGCCGCATCGCAAGCGTCGGGAAACGCGGCCTTTTCGGACAGGAAGCCGTAGCCGGGATGGATCGCCTCGGCGCCGCAGTCGTGAGCGACCTTGACGATGCGATCGAGTTGAAGGTACGACTCGGACGGAGAGGCGCCGCCGATGTGATGCGCCTCGTCAGCGTACCGAACGTGGATCGCGTTTCGATCCGCATCCGAATACACCGCCGCGGTCGCGATGCCCAGCTCCCGGCACGCGCGCATGACGCGAATTGCGATCTCGCCACGATTGGCGACCAGGACTTTTGTAAAGAGCTTGTTTTTCATCCCACCGCGAGCAGAGGCTGGCTGGGACTCACGACCTCGCCTTCTTTCACGTAGACCTCGCGCACAGTGCCGGCCACGGTGGTGACGATGTCGTTCTGCATCTTCATCGCTTCCAGCACGGCCACCACATCGCCGAGCTTGACGGCGTCGCCCGCCTGGACGGGGATCTTGACTATCAAGCCCTGCATCGGCGCGATCACCGTGCCCTCGCCGGACCGAGGCGGCGCGGGACTCGCAGATGGCGCCGAGCCCGCGGCCGCTCCGGTGCCTGGCATGACGGTCATGCCGGCGCCGCTGACGCGAACCTTGAACACCTCGCCGTCGACCTCGACGTCGAACTCAGCCGTGACCGGCGGTGCGGCAGCCGGAGTTGCCGGCGCCGGCTCGGGCGATGGTTTGGGCGGCGCCGTGCTCACAGGGGCGGGCCGCTTTTTTTCGCCGTCGGACCGCGCGGGCTCGCGCAGGTAATCGATCGCGAGATTGGGAAACAGAAGCTGGATGAGAACCGAATCGTCGCTCGTATCCAGGTTCAGCTTCCTGAGCTGCTGCCGCGCCGCCTCGACCTGCGGTTCGAGCAAATCGGCGGGACGGATCGTGATCGGCTCTTCGCGGCCGAGGACCAGGCGGCGGAGCTCTGGGTCGGCCGGCACCGGCGGCCGTCCGTACAACCCCTGCAGATAGTCCTTCAGCTCCTGGGTCACGGTCGCGTAGCGGTCGCCTCCGATGACGTTGTAAACGGCCTGCGTCGCGATCATCTGCCGGATCGGCGCGACCAGCGGCGGGTAGCCCAGCTCGAGCCGGACCCGGCTGACCTCCTCCAAGACCTCAGCCAGGCGCTCAGCCGCGCCATGGGCGTCGAGCTGCCGGTGGATATCCTCCAGAGTGGCGCCGGGCAGGTGGTAGCGGAGGATGCTGGCATCGACGCGATCCGCCACCGGGCTCAGGTCGGCGATGTGCTCTCGCTTCAGCGACTCGACGTCACGCTGGACGTCCCACAGCTTGTCGAGGTCCAACCCCGTGTCATATTCGCCACCCTGCAGCGCCGCGATGACGCTCTCCGCGGCCGGCTGCGAAGTTCCCCAGGCCAGCGGTGACATGGCCACGTCGAGGACGTCCGCGCCCGCCTCGACCGCGGCCATGTATGCCATCGGCGCCATCCCGCTCGAGCAATGCGAGTGGACGTTGATCGGGACTTTGACCGTCTGCTTCAGGGCGGTCACCAGCTCCCAGGTCGCCTGAGGGCTCAGCAGCCCGGACGTGTCCTTGATGACGATGTCGTGGGCGCCCATGTCGACCAGTCCCTTCGCGAGCGAGCACCAGAGCTCGATGCTGTGGGCTGGGGAGACGGCGTAGCTCAACGCGCCCTGCACTCTCTTCTTGGCCTTGAGCGCGGCTCCGATCGCCGCCTCCATGTTGCGGAGGTCGTTGAGCGGGTCGAAGACGCGGAAGACGTCGATGCCGTTTTTGGCCGAGTGCTTGATGAAGAGCTCGACGGCGTCGTCCGCGAAGTTGCGATTGGCGACCAGGTTCTGGCCGCGGATGAGGGCCTGGATCGGAGTGTTCGGCGTCGCCTTGTTCAGCTTGCGGAGGTAAGCCCACGGATCTTCGCGCCGCCGCACCTGCGTCTCGAAGGTGGCGCCGCCGAACGCCTCCATCGCGGCAAACCCGATGGCGTCCATCTTGCCGGCGACGGGAACGATCTCGGCCCCGCGCAGGTTGCCGCCGAGCAGCGATTGCTGGGCGTCGCGAAACGTCGTGTCGAGCAGGCGTACTCGGGGCGCCTTCTTCGCGGTCACGTGGCGAGGGCCGCTCGCTTCTCTAGATGCCGCTGCGCAACCGCGCCATCCGAGATGCCGATGATGCGCGCCGCGAGCCAGGCGGCGTTCTTGGCGCCCGCCTCGCCGATGGCGACCGTCGCCACCGGGATCCCGGCGGGCATCTGCACGATCGAGTACAGGGAGTCGACGCCACCCAGATGCTGTGTCGGGACGGGGACGCCGATCACCGGCAGATCAGTCCAGGCGGCGACGACGCCGGGAAGATGCGCGGCGCCGCCCGCCGCCGCGATCACGACCTTCAGCCCGCGCTCTCGCGCCGAGGTGGCCCACTCCATGACGCCTCTGGGGTTCCGGTGGGCCGAGCAGACCTTGACCTCGTGCGTCAACTCGAGCTCGTCGAGGACTTTGACGCAGGACTCCATCAGCGGCAAATCTGACTTGGAGCCGAGGATGATGCCGACGACTGGCTGCACTAGACCGCCTCCTCAGCTATGTCAGTACGAAAGAAAGCCCCCTGGAATCGTACCTGCCGAGCCCCGGCAAGCGCCTTGTCCCGAGCCTCCGCCACGGTGTCGCCGAGCGCGACCGCGGTCACGACGCGGCCCCCGTCCGTGACCAGGCCACGGCCGGGCTCGAAGCGCGTCCCCGCATGGAAGACCTGGACGCCTCGGGGCATCTCGGCCAGCCCGCGGATCGGGAAGCCGGTCTTCATCAGAGCATCCTCGGGATAGTTTGCCGACGCCACCACCACCCCCACCGCCGGCCGCGGGTCCCATTTCAGGTCGGGCATGCTCGCCAGCGTGCCTTTCGCCGCCGCCAGCGCAAGAGCGACGAAGTCCGAGTCCAGGCGGGGCAAGACGACCTGCGCTTCCGGGTCGCCGAAGCGGGCGTTGAACTCCAGCGTGCGGATGCCCGACGGCGTGAGCATCAGCCCGGCGTAGAGGACGCCTCGAAACTCGTCGCCGGCATCCGCCAGCTCCCGGATCGCGGGCCGGAGCACGGTGCCGAGGATGTCGTCCAGCACCGCGCCGTCCACGCCGACTGGCGGCGAGTACGCACCCATGCCTCCGGTATTGGGTCCCCGGTCGCCGTTGTGAGCACGCTTGAAGTCGCGCGCGGGCGCGAGGGCGATGACGTCGCTCCCGTCCGTGATGGCGAGCACGGAGAGCTCGGGTCCCTGCAGCCTTTCCTCGACCACGATGGTGGCGCCACTGCGGCCGAAACGGCTCTGAACCAGGATTGCGTCAATCGCTGCGTTTGCCTCGTCGATGTTCGCGCAGACGATCACGCCCTTCCCTCGGGCGAGCCCATCCGCCTTGACCGCGACCTTGCCTTCGTGCTCGTGGGCCCACGCGCGTGCCGGCGCCGGTTCGGTGAAGACGGCGTACTCGGCCGTGGGAATGCCGGCCCGGGCCATGAGCTGTTTGGCGAAGGACTTGCTCGACTCGATGCGACCCGCGCCGCGATTGGGGCCGAACACGTTGAATCCAGATTTGCGCAGCGCGTCGCCCATCCCCGCGTCCACAGCCACCTCCGGGCCCAGTACGACGAGGCCGATCCGCTCGCGCTTGGCGAACTCGACCATCCCGCACCACGTCCGCCGCGCCGATGGGGATGTTTCGGGCCATGCCGCCAGTGCCGCCATTGCCCGGTGCGCAATAGACGCGCTCGACCAGCTCCGACTGGACACACTTCCAGACCAGTGCGTGCTCGCGGGCGCCGGACCCAATGACAAGAACTTTCAAGGCGCGCCGGTAGTCAGGCGCCGACTACTCCCACTCGATGGTGCCGGGCGGTTTGCTCGTGATGTCGAACACGACCCGGTTGACGCCTTTGACCTCGTTGACGATCCGGTTGCTGATCCGCGCCAGCACCTCGTACGGCACCCGGGCCCAATCCGCGGTCATCGCATCTTCGCTGCTGACGACCCGTACAGCGACGACGTTGGCGTAGGTGCGATAGTCGCCCATCACGCCCACGGTCTGGAGCGGCGTCAGAACTGCAAAGGACTGCCAGACCTGACGGTAGAGGCCGAAGTGCTTGATCTCGTCCACCACGACCCAATCGGCGTTGCGCAGAATTTCCAGGCGCTCGGCGGTGACCTCTCCAAGGCAGCGGATCGCCAGGCCCGGCCCGGGGAACGGCTGGCGGTACACCATCTCCTCCGGCATGCCGAGCTCGATGCCGACCGCGCGCACCTCGTCCTTGAACAGATAGCGGAGGGGCTCGATGAGCTGGAATCGCAAGCCGGGCGGCAGCCCGCCGACGTTGTGATGGGTCTTGATCTTCACGGCGGTCGACGACACGTCAGGGGCGGTGGACTCGATCACGTCGGGATAAAGCGTTCCCTGCGCGAGGAAGTCGATGTGCCCGAGGCTCTTGGCCTCGGCTTCGAAAACCGTGATGAACTCCCGGCCGACGATCCGTCGCTTTTCTTCGGGGTCGATGATTCCGCGCAGCGCGTCGAGGAATCGCGCCGTGGCGTCGACGTACTTGATGTCCATATCGAGGTTGCCGTGCATCACGGCCAGCACCCGCTCGGACTCCTCTTTGCGCAGGAGGCCGTTGTTGACGAACACGCACGTCAGCTGGTCGCCGACGGCGCGGTGGATGAGGGTGGCGGCGACGGCGGAGTCCACGCCACCTGAAAGCGCACAGATCACGCGACCATCCCCGACCTGGGCACGGATGCTTTCGATCGCATCGGCAATGAAAGAGCCGGCCGTCCACGAAGGGTCGCAACCGCAGACACGGTAAAGGAAGTTGCGCAGCACCTCACGCCCGCTCGGGGTGTGCACGACCTCAGGATGGAACTGAATCCCGTAGATCCCGTGGCCGTCCGTGAATGCGGCCACCGGCGAGTTGCCGCTCGAGGCGAGGGCGTGGAAGCCCGGCGGCATCTCGGTCACCGCGTCGCCATGGCTCATCCAGACGGGGAGCTCGACGTTGAGCCCTTCGAACAATGCGGCCGGCTCCCTGACGGCGAGCAACGCCGGCCCGTACTCATGGGCGCGCCCAGGATCGACCTTGCCGCCGAGGTGGTGGGCGATGAGCTGCATTCCGTAGCAGATGCCGAGCACGGGAATGCCGGCCCGGAGCGCTTCCGGGTCGACCTGCGGGGCATCCTTCTCGTACACGCTCGCCGGGCCTCCGCTGAGGATCAATCCCGCCGGCTGGCGCTCCTTCAGCTCGGACCACGGAGTCGTCCCCGGCACGAGCTCGCAGTAGACCTTGGACTCGCGCACGCGGCGGGCGATCAGCTGGCTGAACTGCGACCCGAAATCCAGGACGAGGACGGTTTGCTGGCGCACCGCGGGCGTGGTCTCCTTCCGAGGCCTGGCAGCCGCGGCGGTCCGGCTCAGCTCAGCCCTTCCCCATGCCCACGTGCTGCGACTGCTGGAGAGACTTGCCCTCGGACGTGATCGACGGAGCGATGACCATCTCGACGTGCTGGAACTCGGGGATGTCGTGCGCGCCGCAGACGCCGAGCGCAGACCGAAGGGCGCCCGCGAAATTCTGGCTGCCGTCGTCGACGCGGGCCGGGCCGAGCAAGATCTCTTTCAGCGTGGCCTTCGTGCCCACGTGGATTCGTGTGCCGCGTGGGAGGTTGGGATCGGGCGTCGCCATGCCCCAGTTGTAGCCCTTGGACGCCGACTCCTCGGCGCCGGCGAAGGGCGTCCCGATCATGACGGCGTCCGCGCCTGACGCGAACGCCTTGCAGACGTCAGCACCGATGCGCATGCCACCGTCCGTGATGACGGCGACCCGCATGCCACCCCTGCGCATGTGCTCATCGCGCGCAGCCGCGACGTCGGCGGTGGCGGTGACCTGTGGGACGCCCACGCCGAGGACGCCGCGTGTGGTGCATGCGGCACCTGGGCCGACCCCGACGAGGATGCCCGCGATGCCCGTTTCCATGAGCTCAAGCGCGGTCTCGTAGTGAACGCAGTTGCCGACGATCACCGGGATTTCGCAATTGCGTACGAGCTCTTCGAACGCAAGTTGGTGATAGGACCTTGACGAATGGCGCGCCGTGAGCACGGTGCCCTGGACGACCAGCACATCCGCACCGGCCGCCTGTACGAGCTGGGCGCGCTCCTCCGCCCGAGCAGGCACGGTGGAAACCGCGCACGGCACCCCCGCGGCCTTGATCGTTTTGATCCGTTCGGTGATGAGGTGAGGCTTGACCGGCTCGCGGTAGACCTCCTTGAGGACTGCATTGATGGTCGCTTTGTCGGCGGCGGCGATCCGCTCGATGATCGGCTTCGAATCTGCGTAGCGCGTGTGGACGCCATCGAGGTTCAGCACCGCGACTCCGCCGAGCTTGCCCATCGCGATCGCGAAGTCGACGTCGACGACCCCATCCATCGCCGCACCCCAGACTGGGATGGCCAGCCGGAAGTTTTCGCCCATCGCAAACGAGATGTCGACCTCGTCTGGATTGAGCGTGACGCCACCGGGTACGAGTGCGACCTCGTCGAAACCGTACGCGCGCCGATCCCGATCTCGAGGCCAGACTGCTCCCCGGTCAACGCCTCACGGGTTGCGAGCCGGCTCTGATTCAGGGTGTGCTTACTCCAATGGCGGTGGGCTGCGCTGAATTATAAGAGATAGAGCGAGCGCGCCGGGTGGGGAGACTCTTGCAACCCATATCCTTTGTGTGATGTACCGGACCCTCGAATACTTGCGAGGCATCTCTGGCGACGACGTGCGCCGCCTCCGGGCGACCGGGATCCGGCACACGAACCAGCTCCTGCACCGCACGTCCCTCGAAATCGATCGCGCGCGATTGTCCAAGCGCACGGGGATCACGACGGAGCGGCTGCTCGGGTTCGCTCACCAGTGCACGCTGATGGAGGTTTCGGGCATGGAGCGCCACCTCCAGACCATCCGCCGAGACCTGCGCGCCCAGGACGCGGACGACCTCCACAAGAAGCTGGCCGACGCCGTCGGGCTCGCGGGCGCGCCGCGCCGCTCAGACGTGCAGTACTGGATCAGCCAGGCGACCGCGCTGGACATAATCGAAGAACCCGAGCCGACGCCGCCGCTCCCCGTCGTGACCTAGTTGGCTAGCTACGCGGCGAAGCAGCGCTCGGCAACGCATTCGGCTTAGTCCCAGGCCACCCGCTCGCGCAGCCATTCCAACGCGATCGCACCCTGCGCGGCCTGGAAGGCACGAACCGTAGGAATGCCCGGCGGCGGTGGCCGGTGCGAATGAGCGATGAAGTACCCCGTCAGAGATGCGACGACCGCGTTGATCGCGCCATCGTCGACTGCATCCAACGACGCCATCCGCAGCACCTCTTCGGGCTTAGGACCTCCCTGCATGTACACCGAAGGCGCCAATGTCAGCCACTCTACGAAGGGCGCGCCTATCCTCGCCCACGGCCAGTCGACGAAGTACACCTGGTCACCGGCGATAAGGATGTTGTCGGCACGGACGTCGAAATTCAGCAACGTGCGGCCCGCGACAGCAGCAGGCGTCTTCGCCTCGAGATCTATCAATCGTTCGATGTTCCGGCTCGACCAGTTGTCCAGTGCAGCCTTCGAATCCCTCAACTCTTCCCAGCCCTTGATGAGAGTGGCGAACCCGTCGGCCGCGCTCGCGCTCGCGATGGGCGATGGCGTGAGGACTTCATGCAGACGATCGAGGCCCTCGACCACCAGCCGGAGCTCATCCTGGCGCCACGGCTGAGCCGGCATTCGGCCTTCGATGTCGTCGAAACCGAGGGCGACCCAGCCGTCCTCGTCGTAGCTCCAGAGCAATCGAGGCACCGCCGCCTCACGCGGTAGCGCCGCCACCACCTCGGCCTCCCGGCGATGCATGCCCGGCGTCTCGGGGTTGGCCAGCTCGCTGACGGCCTTGACGAAACAGCGACGCCCATCTCCCGTGCGGACCCGCGCCGCCAGGCCCGGCGAAAATCCTCCAGGCTGCGTGATCGCTTCTACAACGGTGCCTCCGATGCGCTCTTCGATTGCGCGCCTCACCGTGGCGGGCAGCCCTTCCCAGTGCACGCGCACGCCCTCGGCCGGCGGAGGGTTAGACGAAGACACCTCGGCGCAGCTTCAAGTTGTCATAGATGCCTTTCTGGATCGTGTTGCGCACCTGGTCCGAGATCGTCATGACCAGGTGGTTGTCGTCGGCGGCTGAAGGCGCATGAGTCTCCGTGTGCACCGGCGGGTGAAACTGGATCCGCCATTTGCTGGGCAGCGGGATCATGCCCAGCGGCCCGAGCCACGGCCACATCGGCGTGATGGGAAAGTACGGCAGCCCGAACAACCTCGCCATCGGCGCGAAGTCCGCGATCATCGGATAGATCTCCTCGGACCCAACCACGGAGACTGGGATGATCGGCGATCTCGCGCGGATCGCGGTGGAGACGAAGCCTCCCCGGCCAAACCGGCGCAAGCGATAGCGGTCCTTGAAGGGCTTGCCGGTCCCCTTCACGCCTTCGGGAAACACCAGGACGAGCTCATCCCGCTCCAGCAAACGGCGCGTGTCATCGGGGTGTCCCACGGTCTGGCCGGTGCGCCGCAGAAACCAGCTGAGCATCGGCATGCCCATGAACAGGCTCGCGACGAGAGCACGCACATGCCGCGGGTGGGGGTGTTCGGCGAACATCGCCGTCTTGATCATCGTGCCATCCCACGGCAGGACACCGGCGTGGTTGGCGACCAGAAGAGCGCGCCCGGTGGCCGGAACGTTCTCGATCCCGGTGGCCTCCACCCGCCAGAAATCGCGATACAGAACTTTGAACACCGACAGGAACGACTCCGTCCACTCCGCGTCGAAGCCAAAGTCGTCGACCGCGTAATTGGGCCCTCGCCGAGCCAGCTCGCCCTGCCGGTACAGAAACTGGATGACCGCCATGACGCGATTCATGTCGATGACCTCGCGGCCGGTCATCTCGCGCAGGCGCGTGGACAACCCGATGATGCCCTGAATCGCGTACATGGGCGCCTGGCGCTGGAGTCGGCGGATGGGTTTGGGCACTCGCAGGAGGGAGGCGCGCGGCGGCGCGACCACCTTGGCCTTGCGGCTACGGCGCAGCTCCTTGCTCGCGAGCGCAGTCGTCCGTTGGGCCGTCAACGTCGTAGGGCCAGGGCAGCATGCGCGCGCCCATTTCGTTCCCGCCGCCGGCGGCGCTGAAGGTAGACCTGGAGCTCGTACTCCTGCGGCGGTGAGGGGGCCTCGATCACCTCGACGTCCTTGCCCCGGGCCAGGCTGTCGATCACCGCCCGCGTGTTGTACGCCGGCTTCCAGCCAAACGCCGCGGCCAGGCTGGAGCAGTCCGCCACCGACCCGAATGCGAGCACATCGGTGAGGTGCTCCGGGAGGTCGACGCCCGCGGCACGGAGGGCGAGGCGTCCGAGCCACCGGCCATAAGGCGGCAGGATGGGCACGGCCTTCCCGCCCATGATCGCGATCGCCTGGCTCAGGAGGACGATGCCGTCGGCGGCAACGTTGAACACCCCTTCATGGGCCCCCATCGTGGCGCGCACAAATGCCTCGGCCGCATCGTCCTCATGCAAAAGCTGCAGGCGTGGATCGAATCCCGCAAACGTGGGGACGATGGGAAGGGACAGGTAGCTGCCGAGCTTGGTGCCTTCGCCGACCCGATAGCCGAGTCGCAGCATGCTGACGCTGCAGCCTGAGGTGCGGAGCGAAAACTCTTGCGCCAGCTGCTCCATCTCGAGCAGGTCGCGCTTGAGACCGTAGGCGGGCCGATCGGAGCCCGCCACCTGCTCGGTGAGCAAGGACGGATCTCCTGGCGCTGCGCCATAAACAGCCTGGCTCGACTTCACCACAAGTCTCCTGACCGGACTTGATGGCCCCGCGCAGCCGGCGAGCACGTTCATCGTCCCGATGACGTTGGTCTCGTGAGCCAACCTGTCCTCCGCGGCCGAGTCCACGGTGACAGCCATATGGACGACGGTGTCGATGCGGAGCTGACGCACCAGCTTGCCGATCACGGACTGGCGCGTATCCGCGTGGACGAAGTCCATCTCCTCGATCGCGCTCACGGGGTCGGCCACGTCGCAGCCGAACAGCGACGGCACCTGGGTGGCGAGTCGCCGCGCCACCTCCGCTCCGAGGGGATTGGAAACTCCGGTGATCAGGACGCGCTGAGGAAACGCCGGAGTAATCGCTGGGGTCACCCCCAGATTATGGATAGATCCCGCGCACCATCGTTGCGTTGGCCACCCTCTGCACGGCGATCGCATACGCGGCCAGCCGCATGTCGATGCGCTTGTTCACAGAGGTATGGAGGATCTCGTAGAAGGCTCGGGTGATGATGTGGTGCAGCTTGGTGTTGATCTCCTCCTCCTCCCAGAAGAAGGCCTGGAGGTCCTGCACCCACTCGAAGTAGGACACGATCACTCCGCCGGCGTTGGCGATGATGTCGGGAATC
>WNFJ01164511.1_pt2 | contig 16679 bp, 11 predicted proteins | sample 5400461 | NCBI WGS metagenome assembly WNFJ01 (sample SAMN13153349, study PRJNA577476) | soil metagenome | isolation source: 115 cm saprolite on Douglas fir-dominated hillslope | place: USA:California | collected 2013-09-17 | reverse complement strand
CAGGCGCAGTTGCGACCGGTTGCGGAAGAAAAGCAGGATTATAGATACGTAGTCATGCCCATGAGATTGTAAAAGACAGACGTGTTTAAGGAGCACACAGGTTTTTCACACGGGTGCCCACTTCAAAAATGGCGCTCGTTTTGTTTTCAGGATTAGTCGGCGATCGCGTCGGGCCGGACGAAGCGTGTGGTAAAATTTCGACGTGTTGCTTAAATCGATCCGGGCTGAGAGCTTCAGAAACCTTAACGGGTCCGTCGACTGTGGAAGTGGCATTAATATTCTCTACGGTAACAACGGCCAGGGTAAAACAAATTGGCTGGAAGCGATCTATCTTCTCGCTTACGCAAAGTCTTTTCGCACGCGGCATCTTCACGAGACGATAAATTTCACTGAGAGCGCGGCTTCAATCCTGGGAACAGTCGCCCGCGGCAGCGACATTGAACGCGAACTCGCAGTCCATCTTCAGGCAAGCTCAAAACAAACTCTGGTTAACGGCAAGCGAGAATCTCTGGCGCGTTACGCGGCGCAACTTCATGCCGTATGTTTCACTGCCGACGAACTCGAAGTAATACGCGGAGGCCCGGAAGCGCGCCGTAATTTCATCGATCGTGGCGCGATCTCTCTGCATCCTCCTTATGTCCAGACGCTCAGCAGCTATAACAAAATCATCAAACAAAAGAAGAGACTCTTACAGCAAACAGCTGAGGACCGCGTCAAATTAGAAGAACTGGTTGAACTGCTGGAGCCGTGGAACGGCCAACTGGTTAGTCTAGGCGCACAGGTTCACAGGGCCCGCACTGACTATGTGATTCTTCTGAATGACGCGCTTGAGCACAGTCTGTTCGGCGACAGGATATCTATCCGGTATGTATCGTCGTTGGAAGGGAAGGGGGATCTGAGCGATTACGAGGGTCTGATCGCCGAACGCCTTAAGGCTCGGATGCAGGCCGAGGTGTTTGCCGGAGCATGTTTGATCGGGCCTCATCGCGACGACTTGAACGTGCTTTTCGGGGATCGGGATCTGCGTAGTTTTGGCAGCTCCGGCCAACAGCGTAGTGCATTGATAACGCTTGATTTAGCGGCGATTTCAGTGTATCATTCCAGGCATCAAGATTATCCGATTTTCCTCGTCGATGATGCCGACGCAGAACTCGATGGAGACCGGATTGAGCGCTTGCTGGATTACCTGGATGGACGCACGCAAACTTTCCTTACTACTTCCAAGAAGAGCCACTTCGAGCGATTTAGTCAACGAGCGAAATTCTTTGAAGTTTGTGAAGGTGCGGTGAGGGGAGAGACATCGTTGAATGCGGCGATTACAAGGGCAGCAAATGTCATCTGAAAATAGCGATAACGGAAATGAAGGTAAGGAAGAATTGGCAACACCATCATCAAAACTGAAGAATAAAAAAGAAACATACGACTCGTCTTCGATTGCCGTCCTGGAAGGACGCGATGCCGTGCGCAAACGACCGGCGATGTACATCGGATCGACCGGAGAGTTGGGCCTGCATCATCTGGTTTACGAAGTAGTTGATAACTCCATCGACGAAGCGTTGGCAGGATACTGTGACCTCGTCGAGGTTACTATCCATCTCGATAACTCGATTACGGTCATAGACAACGGCCGCGGCATTCCCGTTGACATGATGAAGAAGGAAAAGCGTTCGGCCGCCGAAGTAGTGATGACAAAGTTGCATGCCGGCGGCAAGTTCGACTCGAATGCCTATAAGGTGTCCGGCGGTTTGCACGGTGTCGGTGTTTCAGTCGTGAACTTTCTTTCTGAATGGCTCCACGTTGAAATCTGGAGGGACGGAAAAACCTACGAACAAGAGTACATTCGGGGTGTAGCAGAGGGGCGTTTGGAACAGACGGGCAAGACGCGAAAACGCGGAACCAAGATCACTTTCAAACCCGACCCCCAAATTTTCGATACGATTGAATTCAGTTTCGATAAACTGTCAGAGCGGTTACGCGAAAAGGCCTTTCTCAACAAAGGCATTCGCATCACGATTCATGACGAGCGTGAGGAGCCGGAGAAGTCGCACGAGTTTTACTATCGCGGCGGCATCGCCGAGTTCGTTAAGCACCTCAACAAGAACAAGAGCGTGCTGCACGACAAACCAATTTATTTCGAGAAGGTCAGCGACGTGCTTTCGATCGAAGTGGCCATCCAGTACAACGATGGCTATGACGAAAAGGTCTATTCGTTCGCCAACAACATCAACACAGTCGACGGCGGCACTCACCTTTCGGGATTTCGTTCGGCGTTCACGCGCACAATCAACGCCTATGCCCAGTCGTCGGGCCTGGCAAAGAACTTCAAGACTTCGCTCACCGGTGATGACGTGCGCGAAGGCCTGGTTGCGGTCATCTCCGTCAAGCTTCCGCAACCACAGTTCGAAGGCCAGACCAAAGGCAAGCTCAACTCTGACGTCAAAGGCGCAGTCGAGTCGTTTCTTAACGATCGCCTGACGGAGTATCTCGAGCAGAATCCCACAGTGGCACGACGAATCGTGGGCAAGTCACTCGATGCCGCGCGCGCGCGTGACGCCGCCCGCAAGGCCCGCGAGATTGTCCGCAAAGGCGCCATGGGTTCGACGATGTTGCCCGGCAAGCTCGCTGATTGTCAGGAGCGCGATCCGGCGCTGTCGGAAATCTATATTGTCGAGGGCGATTCGGCCGGCGGTTCAGCCAAGCAAGGCCGCGATCGTAAAAACCAGGCCATCCTTCCGCTCAAGGGAAAAATCCTGAACGTGGAAAAAGCGCGTTTCGACAAGATGCTCGGCCACAGCGAGATTAAGTCGGTGATCACCGCGCTCGGCACCGGCATTGGCAAAGAAGATTTCGATGCGAGCAAACTGCGTTACCACAAAATCATTCTGATGACTGACGCCGACGTGGACGGTTCGCACATCCGCACGCTCCTGCTCACTTTTTTCTACCGCCAAATGGCTGAGCTGGTTGAGAAGGGCTATGTCTACATAGCTCAGCCTCCTTTGTTTAAGGTGAAGCGTGGGAAGAAGGAAGAATACATCAAAGACGAAGGCTTGATGACTCGTTATCTGATGCGCATGGCGACCGCGGACATGACGGTAAAGTCAGTCGGAGCAAAGAAGGACATTGAAGGCAAAGAGCTCGCTCTCTCTTTGGAAAAGCTTGTCGAACTGAAACGTTACTGCGAGCGCACAGTGCGCCGGCTCGCCGGCGACTTTCATCTGCTCGACACTCTTCTGGAGGCTTTTGCCGGAAAGAAAGGTGTGTGGCGCAAGCAAGGGGCTACTTTGCGCAGCATCTTTCAGGATGGGGACCTGATGGCTAAGGTAGAGAAAGCGTTGGATAAGGCAGGTTTCAAAACTGATCTCTCGACCGATGAAGAACACGGTTTGTGGGAGGTAGAAACTACGACCACCTCAGGAGTGAATGTTTCGATCGATTGGAACTTTGCCAGTTATGTCGAGTTTCAAAAGGCCGTAGAACTTTACATGACTCTGGAAGACGAACTGGCGCCACCCTTTATCACCGGTACGAATGGGACCAGCGAAGAGATCCCGACGCGCGAGGAGTTATTGCAGAGGGTCCTGGCCGCAGCCAAGAAGGATCTGTCGATACAGCGCTATAAGGGCTTAGGCGAAATGAATCCGGAGCAGCTCTGGGAAACAACCATGAACCCTGAGAAACGCACTCTGTTACAAGTCAGGATTGATGACGCAGTCGAAACTGACGATATTTTTTCGATCCTGATGGGCGACGCCGTCGAACCACGCCGCAAGTTCATCGAAGACAACGCGCTGGACGTGAGGAATCTGGATATCTAACTGCGTGGCGCGAGTTGGCAACTGCGTTACTCTTCGCCATATCTATCCGCGCGAAAGCGCCAAAGCTTAACTTCAGAACCCGTAGGAATGCCGGCCTTGCGCGAAGCGATCTCGACCTGACGGGCGGCCGTGTCAATTCCTTCAAGATGCGGCAGCAGCAGGCCTCTTCGAATGCCGTTCGCATCCTCTACGATCACACCATAAACGTTCGGATCCAGGTTTTCGATTGTCGTGGGTTCTGGCGCCGAAAGCACGTCGACTGAATACTTCAACCCAGGTAACTCATCCGCCCGGACCGGTGGAAAGCGCGGGTCGCGCGTCGCGGCACCGACGGCATTAACAATCAGCTCTTCGGCGAGCGTGTCCTTCACCGGCTCGATTGTGCCGATGCAGCCGCGCAGGTCTCCGGCGTGAGTTTTGATGGAAACGAAACAGGCGGTGCGTTGATTGAGAAAGTCTGAGGGATTCTGCGGAGTTGCGATGACCTGGCCGGTGGTAACGAAGGTCTCGATGACTCTGCGAGCGAGACCAGGGAGCTCCGCGCCGGTTGAATGGCTAGTGTCTGCATGAGTCTCTGGCCCACCCGCTGACGCATTTGGTACTGACTCGGACTGAGCGCGCTGTGCGGACGAGACGTCCGCGCTCCCAGCGACGCGTCCGGCGGCGTACAACTGGGCTACCAGATAACCGACACCAAACGGCGCCTCGTAACTGAAAAGTTCGCAGGACTGATCGAGCCCTTCCCCGGCGCCAATCGCAACCAGCATCGATCGATAACCACATTCGCCCGCCATGCGGCGCAGTTCCGGGTCGAGGTCAACGATGCGTCTGGTGGCGCAACTATGAATCGCGTCGACTACTTCTTCATCGAACAGATGTGCTTGCGGATTGAAGCCCGCCGGTGCTTCCGGCTTCAGCCGGTGACTGAGATCGCCGCTGGCGATAAACGCCACGGGCCGGCCCAACTTATCGACAGCCGCACGGATGCATTTACCGAAGCGAACGTGATCTTCGTTAGAGAGAAAGCTATAACCCAGTGCGACGACGCGCCCGTTCCAGCCGTTTCGTTGCAGAAAGTAGAGCGGCACAGCGGTGCCGTGATCCAGTTCGCGTCCTCTAATTCTCAGCGTCAGGAGATTCTCTGCGGCGGCCGCGCGGACAATCTCGGTAAGCAATTCATCATCCAGCTCTGCGAAAACCGCGGCGGCCGGAGCGCGAAAGCTGGCGAAGTCGCCATAGAGGTGCGGGCCGTCGTAGGCGACAAAGGCCTGCGACTCGAGCGGCGCGTGTGGTGAGATCAGGACGATGGTTTCGGCGCCGCTGGCTATGACGCGCTCAGTCAGCTTAGCCATCGCGCTGATCGAACTGCGCACGTCGGCAATCGCCTCGCGCCCTACCTCTGGAACCATAATTGGAGGATGCGGGGCAATGCCGGTAAAAACTACTGAGCTCGTGTGGGCCATAACTCAACCACAGTGGCCTTGGAGGATCAGCGAGGGAAATCTGATTATTTGTGAACAGAGTGATTCTAGCACTGACGCGATTGTGTCAGAAGCCCGCGCATTAGCAAGGGCGAGCGCGGAGTAGTGTCCTGGTTTGGTTTTCGGGTTTTTTTCCGGTCCGACAAGAACGATCCACGAAATCACACGAAACCACACAAGAGCTTTCAGCTTCGTGTGTTTTCGTGGATCGTCTCAACGCAATAGCGGCAATACTTCAAAAGTACGACATTCTACCCAAGCGCGATGTCGGCTCGTATCGGGTTAGGCAACAGCGCAGCAATCACTCGATCAACGAGTGATTGCGGAACTCGCCCTCCCTCAAGGTCGGGCTTCTGACACGCTTAGCCAAGCCCACACAAACAGGTTTATGATTATCGCCTCATGGATCGTTTCGATGTCCTAATCGTTGGCGCCGGGCCCGCCGGATCGTTTGCGGCTGAACGCCTCGCGCGCGGCGGCGTGCGCGTTGCCCTGTTTGATGGCCGTCCGCCGGGCGAGCCTAAGGCCTGTGGCGGTGGAGTTACTTCAAAGGCGTTAAAGGCCTGGCCGCACCTGCTCGAAGCGGTTGGCCGCACTATCGACGAGCTCGACCTGTACTCGCCTTCGGGAAAACTCCTGCATTTGAAACTCGACGAATCTTTCGCGGTTTACTCGCGCATCGCGTTTGACACTTTCCTGCGCGAACGCGCGCGTGACGCCGGCGCCCAGGTCTTTACGGAAAAAGTTTCCGCGCGCGGTTTCAAACAGACGGCCGATGGTTGGATAGTGCGCGCGCAGAGCGGCATAGAGTTTTCGTGTGAATGGTTAGTGGGGGCCGATGGCGCGAACAGCGCGATTGCCAAGAAAGTCGCCGGCCCCTTGCCGCCGGCTGAGATGGAAGTTGCGTTTGGATATCGCGCGCCTTTGCCGGATGACGGCAACGCCGCCACGGTGGTTGCGTTTCTGCCCAAGTGGGTTGGTTACGCGTGGGCCTTTCCCCGTCCCGACCATATTTCGTTTGGCATTGCGACGACCCAGGATGCATTCGATCACGAGGCGCTCGACAAGTTGCTTTGGGATTTCATGGTCAGCTATTACGAAGTAACGCAAGTTGGCAAGCGTCCGCAGATGCGACTTTGGTCAAATGGAAAGACAGAAGCGCAAGTTAACAACTTGCGCCACATCCGCGCCGAACTTAAGAAGACCGCCGAGCGTTACGCCGCGCGCATCCCCGGCCTCGAGCCACGCACGTGGGAGACCCGTCGCGCCTGCGGAGAGCACTGGGCGCTGCTCGGTGACGCCGCCGGCTTTGCCGATCCGGTGACCGGCGAAGGAATCTATTACGCTTTGCGCTCGGCGGAACTCTTCGCCGATGCCTACCTGTCGAGCGCACCTTTGAATTACGAACGGCTCTGGCGCGCAGACTTCGGTCGCGAACTACAGCGTGCTTCGCAGATGCGGCGCAAATTCTACGGAAACTTTTGGGGCGCGCCTTTTACGGAAAGAATGATCGAATTCGCCCGCGGCCATCGTGGCATCCGCAAGGTGCTCGGCGAGTTGGTAGCCGGTGAACAAGGCTACACCGGTCTCAAACGCAAACTCGCGCGCAGCGCTTTGAAGCCTCTTTAGGGCGAAGCTGACTTATCCGGTCGCGGTTGGAGTATTAATTCAAATCCCACTTGAATCTCCCCCGGCGAAAAATGTAGTCTGTTTAGGCCCTGGCTTGTTTGGTCTCAGTTCAGTTGGCCATGTGTTTCACGCTATTTAGTTTCCTCTCCGGTTCCAAAAGCTGCTCTGGTTCCAAAAGCGGTGCCTAAGAGTTTTCGATGGGAATTCACGGAAATCTCCACACGATGAGTGTCTCCGACCTGCTCCAGTTTCTGGCGACGGGCCGGAAGACCGGGACGCTCAAACTTGGGCGCGGCGGCATCGTCAAGCAGATCTATCTCGAGGATGGATTGATCGTTGGCTCGACCTCGAACGACCCGCGCGAGCTTCTGGGCCAGGTCCTGCTGCATTACGGCAAGATCGAGGAAGCTCAACTGCAAACGGCGATGGAAATCCAGCGCCAGTTCGGAGGCAAGCTGGGAGTGATTCTGGCGGCGCGGGATTTTGTGAGCCAGGATGACGTAGTCGAAGTGCTGCGCACGCGGACGCTGGAGATCATCTACGATCTTTTCATTTGGGAAGAAGCCGAATTCGAATTCTTCGATAACGAACCGGTGCCGGCCGATCTTATTCGCATTCAGGTGAACGCCACGTCCGTGATGATGGATGGAATCTATCGCATCGATGAGTGGGCGCGCTATCGGAAAGTCATCCCTTCCGAGCGTGCTTACTTTGAGCTCAACTCTGGCTGGACTCAATGGCTCAACGAAAGCAAAGAAGTGCGTGAAGTCCTTTATCTTGTCGAAAAGCGCATGACCGCGGCTGAGATTTGCTACAACATGCACACGTCTCTGTTTCACGCGTGTGCGTTGCTCTTTGATCTGATTGCCAAGGACGTCATCAGGTTGGCGGGCGAGGCGCCGGAACCTCCCGAGGCCGCTGATTTATCCGCGCTAAAACTACCGCAGACTGTTCCTGAATTAATATCGCTGGCCCGTGCCGAGCTGAAGGAAAACAATGCCGAGAATGCGCTGGCGATTATTCAGAGCGCGCTGGAGCAGGGAGCCAAGACTCCGGAAGTCCATCGTTTGCACGAAGAGGCGGAAAAGAAATTGATCGCCCAGATTTACCGTGACGGATTGTCGCCGCGTGCGGTCCCCCGGATGGTGGTGAGCCCGGAACAGCTTGAACACGAGCGACTAGGCCCGCAGGAAGGCTTTGTCCTTTCCCGCATTAGCGGTGAATCGGACATCGAGTCAATTCTCTCAGTCTGCCCTTTTCGCGAAGCCGATAGCCTGCGAATGATTAAGAAACTGCTGGATGGCGGCGTCATCGAAATCTGACTTTTTCTTGAGTCGCCAGCAAAGCGAGACCTATAATCTCGCCGCCGTCATCCCCCAAAACTTATGACAGCGGGCCTCAGACGAGCCTTGCGCGGACTAGTTCTGGTGGGTACGTGTTTGCTCGCGGAATTCTTCGCCAGCACTCCGCAAATATCCGCTCAGCGCCTGCCGCTCAAGTCTTACACGGTTGCCGAGGGCCTGCCGAATAACGTCATCAACAAAATCGTGCGCGACTCGCGCGGCTTTCTTTGGTTCTGTACCGGCGAAGGGCTGTCGCGTTTTGACGGCTATTCGTTCAGCAATTACGGGGTGGACCAGGGACTGCCGCATGCGGTCGTCAATGACTTCCTGGAGACGAGCAAAGGCGAATTATGGGTCGCGACGAACGCTGGCCTCGTTTTATTCAATCCCCGCGGGGAGGCGACGGCTCGTGTTGTCTTGGCAAGTCAGAAATCAGTACCGCCGCCCATGTTCACAGTCGTGGTTCCTGAAGACGACGACCGCCAGGCCCGGGCCGTCACGGTGCTCTACGAAGGCCGCGGCGGAACGATCTGGTGCGGAACTATGAAACACCTTTACCGTCTGGAACGACAGGAGAATCGTTTCAAACTCCTGTCCGTCGACATGGGAACGGCTGACGGGCATCCAAATGAGGTTTTCGTATATGACCTGCTGGAAGACCCGAGCGGCTCTTTGTGGGTCGCGGCCGCGAACGGACTCTTTCGACGCCGGCCTGACGGCCGTATCGAGCACTACACCAAACGCGACGGCTTGCCGGACGACGTCATCCATGACCTGCTGGAAGATCATCAGGGGCGGCTCTGGGCGGCGACAAGGCTCGGCGGCTTTTTTCGTTTCGTCGCCGACGACACTCGTGGGCCAGTAGTTGCCGAAGTCTACAATAAACAGAAAGGCCTACCGACCGATTGGGTCTTCCAACTCTTTGAGACATCCGATCACAGGTTTTGGATTGCCACTAACGTCGGGGTGGTCGCTTTCTTCCCGGAAGGAGATGAACATGGCCAGCGATTCCGCGTCTACACGAAAAGACACGGGTTAAGCTTTCAGGAAGTCACGGCGCTTAACGAAGACTCGGGCGGAAATCTCTGGCTGGGTACGAATACCGCCGGAGCGATGAAGCTGGCGCGCGACGGCTTTGTAACTTATGGCGAGCAGGACGGCGTCGACTCCGTGGGCGCGATTTTCGCCGACCGCGCCGGCGGTGTGTGCTTCAGGGGCTATGTCCTGGGCGATAAGCACGCGAGCATCTTCGACGGCGGCAAGGTTGACCTGCTGCATTCGGGCGAGATCACCTATTGGCAGACCTTGGGGCGTTACGACGGGCAGCGGTTCACGTGGTTTGTGCCCAACGTGCTGAAGGGGAAATACTTCGGTTGGGTCCGCGAGGGGTTGACGCTGCAGGCGCGCAACGGCGAGTGGTGGGTGGCGATGCACGGACAGCTTTATCGCTTTCCTGCCGCTGACAACTTCACCCATCTCGTCAAGGCGCGACCGCTCGCAGTCTATGGAGAAGAGAGCACGGCGGCCGTGCCGCAAATCTTCCGCATTTTTGAAGACTCACAGGGCAGAATATGGATCTCGTCCTTCGATTCCGGTAGCAACCGCCTCGCCCTCTGGGATCGTGGCAAGCAAACTTTAGGCGACTTGACCGGGACGCCAAACCTTCCCTCGTTGAAAGACGATCTCCCTCGCGCTTTCGCCGAAGACCGCGCAGGCAACATCTGGGTCGGATTCAGCACCGGGCTGGCGCGTTACCGCGACGGCGCGTTCACTTTCTTCACCACGAAAGACGGGCTGCCGCCGGGACCGATTAACTACATCTACACAGACCGCGCGGGTCGGCTTTGGCTTGCCCTTTCGCGCAGCGGGCTGCTCCGCGTTGACAACCCCGCCACCGAGCGACCGGCCTTCATGAGTTACACGACTGCCGAAGGGTTGTCTAGTAACAGCGTCGAAGTTATCACCGAAGACCTGAGCGGCGACATCTACGCTGGGACCGGGCGCGGCCTCGATCGGTTAGACCCTGCGACGGGTCGCATCTGGCACTACACAACCGCGGACGGCCTCGCGAGCGGCTCGTTCCTGGATGCCCTTCGCGACCGTAACGGCGTCCTTTGGTTCGGCACTCACAACGGTTTGTCGCGTTTCGTACCCGGCACGCACGAGCCGGCGGCGCCACTGCCCATACTCATCAGCGGCCTTCGCGTCGCCGGATTACAACGACCGCTCTCCGCGCTCGGCGAAAGCGACATTCGCCTGCCCGACCTCGCCGCCGATCAGAATCAGCTTCAGATTGATTTCTTTGGCCTCAGCTTCGCACCCGGCGACGTGCTGCATTATCAATACAAGCTCGAAGGAGCAAATGCGGATTGGACCGCGCCCACCGATCACCGCACCGTCAACTATGCGAGCCTCGCGCCGGGCCATTACCGTTTTCTGGTGCGCGCAGTGACATCGGACGGCATTGTCAGCCCCGCGCCGGCTGCGGTCAGTTTCACAATTTTGCCGCATATCTGGCAGCGTTGGTGGTTCTTCTCCCTAATCGTTGTCTTCGTGGTTGCTGCCGCTTACACAATGTATCGCTATCGTCTTCGCAGAATGATCGACCTTGAGCGAGTGCGCACTCGCATCGCGTCGGACCTGCATGACGACATTGGCTCGAACTTGTCGCTGATAGCCGGGTTGAGCGACATGTTGGGTCAACAAGCGCGCCAGTCTGATTCGCCAATCGCCGAACGGCTCTCAGTCATTGCCAACGCTTCCCGACAGTCAGTCGAGGCGATGGGCGACATAGTGTGGGCCGTGAATCCCAAACGCGACAACGTTGTCGATCTGGCGCACAGGATGCGCCGCTTTGCCAGCGATCGTCTGACCGCAAGCAACATCGAGTTTCACTTCGACGCGCCCGGGCCGAATCAGAATGTGAAGATCGGCGCCGAAGTGCGTCGGGAGGTGTTTCTGGTCTTCAAGGAGGGCATCAACAACATCGCGCGACATTCAGGATGCAGGTTGGCTGAAGCAAGTTTACGGATCGAGCACGGCATGATCATCTTGAAGCTGGGCGACGATGGTCGCGGTTTTGAAGGAGCGGACGCGGATCACGGCCATGGATTGGACAGCATGCGCCGTCGGGCGGAAAAACTCGATGGGCGGGTTGAAGTGATTTCGCAGCCCGGCGTTGGCACGACCGTGATCTTGACGGCGCCGATTAGCGGCCGCGTCTAAGGCGTCACTGTGAGAGTTCACAGTGACTCGTCCGGCAGTTCGTCGTAAGGTAATGCTTTCTCTGCGAAACTTCTGCGTGCTCTGCGCCTCTGCGGCGGGCCTTTCTCGCAAATTGAGTTCACCGCCGAGACCCAGAGGATGCCGAGAGAACGGCGAATAGCAACCGTAAGGAAATCGAATGATGGCAGGACAAATTGCATCTTCACCGGCAGTTTCCGAAGCGCGGAAGTTAGGCCCGATTAGCGTCGCGATCATCGAAGATCATCGTGAGTTCCGCGATTATCTGACCGCCCTGATCACTGGCACCGAGGGCTTTGCATGCACGGGCAACTTTCGCTCGGTGGAAGATGCCTTGCCCAGAATCAGCGCCCGCGTACCGGATCTAATCCTCATCGACATTGGCTTGCCCGGCATGAACGGCATCGAAGGCATTCGACTCTTGAAGGAGCGTTACCCCGATACGTTGTTTCTAACTTTGACGGTGCACGATGACGACGAGCGCATTTTTGACGCGCTCTGCGCCGGCGCCTCCGGTTACCTTTTGAAGAAGACGCAACCGGCACAGTTGGTGGCCAGCGTAAGAGAAGCGGCGCAGGGTGGCGCGCCCATGTCGCCGGAGGTGGCCCGGCGCGTCATCGGCCTGTTTCGCGAGGTTCGGCCGCCGGATCGCGCCGACTACGATCTGAGTCCGCACGAAACCCGCATCCTGAAGCTGCTGGCTGAAGGCCATAACTACAAGACCGCCGCCACAAAGTTGGGCGTGGCGCCCACGACGATCAACTTTCATCTGCAAAATATCTATCAGAAACTCCAGGTGCATTCGAAGACGGAAGCAGTCGCGAAAGCCTTGCGCAACCGGCTTATCTGAGCTCGTCATCTTTGGAGTGCAGCGCCAAGCGCAGCGCGACACCTCCTTTGATGTCCGCCTCCCTCGCCTTTTGGGAGAGGGCCGGGGAGAGGGGCGCAGCTACGTAGCCAGAGAAGAGGGTGGTCTATTCTTTTCTTCGGCGCTAAGGCCCTCACCCTAACCCTCTCCCAAGGGAGAGGGGAAACAAGCCAAAGCGCCGTCGCCCGACAACGCTTCGGCCGGCGCACTCCATGACTGTGAAGTCTCACGGTGACCTTCACGTCGCGCATCGAATAGTCTGTCGCGTATCCCCTGCCGCGTATTCAAAGATTGAGAAGACAACCGCAAGTAGGAGGAAGTCATGTCGAATAACCAGAGAGATGTTTTACGCAGTCAGCACAAACCAAATGGATTCACGCTCGTCGAGCTTTTGGTGGTGATCGCGATTATCGCGGTCCTTATCGGGCTGTTGTTACCAGCGGTGCAGAAAGTTCGCGAGGCCGCGAACAAACAGCAGGCGGCTCTAAAGTTGCGACAAATAGGTTCGGCTCAGAAAAACTTTTTCGGCACGCATGGAACTTATGCTGGCACGCTCGTCGAGCTTGGCCTGGCCGGAGAGTTCCCCTGCGCCGATCCTGGCTGCGGAACCAGAGAGAACAACGGATACTTCTTTCAGATCTTTCTCGGCGACTCGGGTCAGACCTTCACGGCTGTAGCAATGCCTGCAGTTGTCGGCAAGACCGGTTCGGCTAAAGTCGTGACGGATCAAACAGGTGGCATTTTCACCGCGCCGTTACCGGAAGCGGACGCGGCACGCGAAGCCATGTTCGCGAACATCCGCGACCACGCGATCCCGACGCTCTTTCAATTGATCCTTCAACGTCCGGCGGGCACTGACGTCTCAGATATCACACACCGGCTTCAATCGCAGGGGACACTCCCGCGGACGTTCACCAATTTGGATCTGAACGGCGATGGACGCGTGACCTTCACTGAGATTCAAAACTATGGCGGCGTTGGCAGCGATATCTTGCACGACTTCCTCGCGTTTGTTGGTCAGGAGATGCAATTGGGCGCAGGCGGTGAAGACATAAACGCGCTGCCGGGAGTGACTCTGGAGATGCTCCACTCCCCTTCTCCCTGTGGCGATATTAGCCGTCTCGAAGCGAACATCAACGGCTTGGCCAACGATCCCGTAGCGATTGAATATCTTCCGGCTTTCGCTGATGGGAGCGTACGAATCGTGGGAGATGAAAATCATGACAACGAGACTTTGCGCTTTAACCAGGCGACGTTCTTTGCTCGCCTTACCGTACAGCCAGGTCCCATAAGCGACCCGGCCGCCCCGAATGCCATGGGCGGAGTATTCACGCTCACTGACGTTAATGGCGACGGGATCAATGGCATTTTGATCGGCGTGATGCGGCCTGGCGCAAATCCAGGTGCGAATCAAAACCCAATTCTGGACGGTCTGGTGATCGCAATCCGCGGGCGTGGTCTGTGGGCCGGTGCGGTGGGCACGGGAGACGCGACCATCAACTGGGGCCGCCCGAGTCTCGATGGACCATTTCGCGGAGAATTCCATCTTGTGCCGGCGGTGCAGCGCAGGCGTGAGGAGGAAATCTCTATTTTGAGGAGGAGATGGAATCGTTCGTCAACCCTTGTTCGATGACGACACATCCAGACGTTTGACACAAATTCACTTTTCAAGTCTAAGGAGATCAGTCATGAGAAAACTAATCGCAACGGCAATCGCAGTTTTGGCTTTCAGTAGTTCCACGCTGGCGGGCGGGATATTCATCACGATCTCGGGCAACCAGGGACAAATCAAAACCGAAGCGCAGGAGTTTCGCTATTCTCAATCGCCGCGCGATCTGGCTGGTGGATCGACGACGAGCATGGCGGCGGCGGCGGGACCGGCCACAACTGCGCGCGGGGGCGGTGGAGGACGCGCTGCAATGAGACGTGGCAACGACCCGGTTGTGGTAGTTCACAATTTGGATGAGACGTCCCCGTTTTTTGTGAAAGCCGCAGCCAGCGGCGAGACGCTGACCTCGGTCGTGTTTGAATTCAAGCGCGCAGTTGGCACCGGCACCGAAGTCTTTCAAACGGTGCGGCTCACCAATGCAATCGTTTCATCCGTGAAGACATTAAACGGAGGCATTCAGCCGACTGAAGAAGTCTCGTTCACGTTTCAAAAGATCGCATACGAGAACAAGGACGGCGCAGCGGCAGCTCCATCCACATGGAAGTAGTTGAACCATGATAGGGGGTTCCTGAAAAACTCCCTCTCCCTTTAAAGAGAGTCGGGGAGAGGGGTCAACGCCGTGTTGCACTCACGCCCTCTCCCAAAGGGAGAGGGAAATGAGATTGCCTCTTTTCTAAGGAGGAGTCATGAGACTGACACTTGATTCTAAATGGAGGGAAATAGTATTCGTGTTGGCAGCGTTGTTGCTGGCGGCCTGCAACCTGGGGCAGTCACGACAGACCAGTTCAGGGTCATCTCCAACCGGCGACCAGGGCACGAGCGGCGGCCCTTGTAAGAACGTCGCGATTTGCACTTTGATTCCACAGTCTCAAGTCAACACGTCGCTCGGCGTGACGGCCATGTTCACCAGCCCCGACGCGCCGACGAACATGGGCGGCATGACGTCCGACCAGTGCTCATATAACGCGGGGGCGACGGCGCCGGGCACGCACGTCGAGCTCCTTCGTCAATGCTATCCGGAGGCGAAGATGGCATCCGTCGAGTACCAGTCGTCGCAACAAGGGTACCTGGCCCCAGGTGGCAGGCGCACGGATCTGAGCGGCGTGGGCGAGAAGGCCTTTTACGAAACAGTGCCCGGGCAGTCCGGCACAACATTGCCGCCTAAGGTGAGGCTCGTCGCCTTCAGGGGCAACCTCTACGTGGTTCTTTCGGACTCGTACGCTCCCGCCGCTCAAGATGCGATGGTCAAGCAAGGGCTCACGACGTTCGCCAATACCTTGCTCAAACAGTGATCCTTTTGAAACGGCGGATGATCCAAGCGCGCGCAGGAATGAGACGCGCAAACATTCCGTCGTAATAGTAGTAGCTGAACTGTCCGCGAGCATAAGCTGAAGGACGTATCATGAATATCCAAACATTAGGTTATGAAAACGTGACGAAAATTAAGAAAACCCTTGGAGGAAGCGAAGATGTTGAAGTGCGATCCTAGATTCCGAGCAACGCTGCTTTCCTTGACTGCAATACTGATGATCGGCTGCAGCCTGGCACAGTTGAAAAGCGGCCCGGCGTCTTCGTCAGATGGCAGTGGCAACGGCTCTTCCAAAACGACGACTGCGTTCAGTCCTTCAAACGACGCGCGCAAGGATCTGGGTGATGCGCTGCGAAAGTTGAACACCGCTTATCCGTATCGTCTGACCGAAACCACTTCGGCAACGGCTAACGGTCAGACAGCTATGCCCGAAAGCACGCGCGTCGTCGAATTCGCCGCCGCCGATCGATCGCACATGAAATGGACCGGTGGGCAGGGCGGTGATGTTGAAGCAATCAGCATCGGTGAGAAGCACTATTGGTTTTCGGATGGCAAGTGGACTGAAGGAACTGTGCCATCGTCCAAAGGAGTAGATCGCCGTGAAAACTTCGCCAAGAAGCTCGCCGAGATGGTGAAGGAAGTGAAGTATCTCGGCCCGGAAACTATTAATGGTGTGCCTTGCTTCGCTTATACCTATACGCTCGAAACGAATCTCGGAGGCCAAAACTATGTCGGCACGGGCAAGGCTTGGGTCGCCGCGGCTGATGGGCTGCCCCGTCAGAGCGATTCGGAATTCAAAGTCGCCACTTACGCACATAAGTCGCACATCGTCTATGAGTACAACGTGGACGTCAAAGTCGAGAAGCCGGCGATGTAGTCGTACGTGAATCTGGAGTCGAGTCATAACCCGATCACCTGCACTGACACCATGGTCGGCCGCCGCTTACGTTTACTATTTGCCGTTGACCCCTTAGTATTCCCACACTATGGCAGAACAAGACTTTGACAAAAAAGCAGTCGTTGCGTTGTTGAACGAGATTATGGAAGAAGAGCTGGCAGGCGTTGTGCGCTACACGCATTACTCGCTCATGGTCTTTGGCCACAGTCGCATTCCCATTGTCAGTTGGTTGCGCGGCGAAGCCACTGTTTGCTTATCTCATGCCAACGCAGCCGGCGAGATGGTAACCCATCTTGGCGAGCACCCCAGCTTGAAGATCGGCGCGCTGCTGGAAACCCAGAAACACGGCATCAACGACATTCTGCTGGAATCATTGGCCGCAGAAAAAACCGGACTCGCACTCTACCAGAAACTGTTGGAA
>WNFJ01053213.1_pt1 | contig 16679 bp, 12 predicted proteins | sample 5400461 | NCBI WGS metagenome assembly WNFJ01 (sample SAMN13153349, study PRJNA577476) | soil metagenome | isolation source: 115 cm saprolite on Douglas fir-dominated hillslope | place: USA:California | collected 2013-09-17 | reverse complement strand
CATCCGTTTGAATATAATCCGGGCACCAATACCTGGACGATCAAGTCGGCGAGTTATCCTGACAACGAGGTGAGCGACATGGCTTACGGCGTGCTCAACGACTCAGGAACGAGCTACATCTACTGCGTAGGCGGGTCGGCAGGCGGGCAGACCACAGCTCGGAAGCGGGTCTTTCGTTATAATCCTGTTAGCGATAACATCACGGCCATTCCCTCTCCGTGGCCCGGTGACTCCAACCGGAGTCCTTCTCGCGCTGTTCGCCACGTCCGCGACGCCGAATCATTACGGCGTAGTCGAATTTCCATACGACGCGTTGGTGAAATTGGGATTTCTCAAAAAAATCGTCAGCGGAGCACATAGCTGGGAGGAACTGGAAAAGATGGGTGCGCTGGGTGGAAGCCAGGGCGAACCGGTTTCGTTTTACGTGCAGGTGATCCCGATCGGCGAGAAGCTCGCGGCGAGAGCCGTCGCGGTCGGCGCCAACCTAGTTCGCGAAGCCGACGGCAGCGTCACTTACACCTGGTGATCTTTTTGCGCCCCACATCGTGAAAACGCTTCGATTGTCAGGTCTGCTTGCCAGCCTCCTGATTTTAACCAGGGCCAGCTACGCCGAGGAGTCTGCGCTGGCAGAAAAGATTCGCGACATCTCGCCGGATAAGAAGTTTGCGATGCGCATCTCGTATGATGCTGAAATGTATCGGCAAATGTTCCCCGAAGAAAAAACGAAAGCGAAAAAGAGTTCTTCCACACTCCAGGAAGGCCTAAAGGCCCAGTACTTCTTCACAACAATTAAAAGGATTGAGTTGGTTTCGTTACCAGAGAAACGGGTGGTCGCCGAGCTCCCATGGGACGGTAGCGCGAACCAAACAAGCCTGACTTGGTCACGGGACTCTAAGTGGTGCGCATTTTACGCTGACACCGCGCGGTGGGGTCTCACCTGGATTTATCATCTGCGCGACGACAAATTCGTGCAGGTAAGCGAACACGTGCAACCGGGAGTCGATGTCGAAGGCAGCGTGCGCGAGACCTGGGCCACGCCGCTTGAAGTCGATGTGGAAGGCGACGTGCGCAGGGAGTGGCTGAAACCAATACGCTGGGTAAAACCCAGTGTCCTGTCGCTTGAGCAATCTGTTATCTTTCGCGGAGCGGATGCTGGAGAGGCTACCTATCGGCTCACGGCTGCCTTTGATGAAAAGACGGGTAAGTTCCGAGTCATTTCAAAGAAAAAAGTTCCATCGAAGGAGTAGGCCATGTTTTCAATGAGAAAGAACATCCTTGTTATTCTTGTTGGCAGTTCAGTTCTGGCTCAGTCAACGTTGCGGGCGCAGGACGCGAAGGTCGTTGCCGATAATCTCGAGTTTAGCCGCGACTTTTATGCGGGCGTTCACTTCTCAGCGATTGCAGAGTCAGCGCCGTCATTTGCTTACCAGCGTTATCCGGACAACGGACCGGAGCGCATTCAATGCGACGCCGGCACGTTTGCGCGTCAACACGAAAAACCGTGGCTGAGATCGGAAGACTGGGGCGAATCCGGGCGGCCGGTTGCTCACCAAACGGCGCGAAAGCTCGACGGCTGGGTCAAGCTCGGGGAAACGGCATTCGATTTTGCGCCGAGCGAAGTAAAGCTCGTCAACAAATCCAGAGAAGGCGTAAGAGTGGAATGGATTTTCGAAGCGCGCACGGCAAATCAAAAGGGCGCGCCGGTGCGCCTGACATTTGCCCGGCCGCTCTACGACAAAAGTCCCAATGCGCTCTTGCACGGTTTCGAAGGCTCGTTGCCCGCCACCGGCGGCAAAGCTCGCGAGCGCGTGAAGTTTAGTTTTGGTTACTTGATTGCCGCGAGCGGTTTCGAGCTTTCGGAGGCCGCATGGGAAAACTTGGAAACGCCAAAGGAGCTGGAGAACAAACCAACTGATTTAACTAAGATCGACATCGGCCCGAAGCCTAAAGACGCCGAAGGTTTTTTCAATCGGGCCGGCGCTCGCGGTTTCAACGGTGACATGAACGGCGCCATCGCCGACCTCAGCCGCGCGATTGATCTCGACCCAAAATCTGAGCCGGCGGTTTACAGACGCGGCGCATTCAAGTTGCAGAAAGGGGACTACGACAGCGCCATCACGGATTTGAGTCGCGCGATCGAGCTCAGTCCCAACACCGCCGATTATTACAGTGATCGCGGCCTGGCGAAACTGCGCAAGCGCGACAATGACGGCGCGGTTGCCGATTTTACGCGCGCCATCGAGCTCGACCCCAAAAATGCGATCGTTTATCGCAATCGCGCGCTGGCCAAAAACATCAAGGACGACGCCGACGGCGCTCTTGCCGATTACAATCGCGCGATTGACTTGGACTCGAAGAACGCAAGTGCTTTCAACAACCGCGGAAACATCAAAAAATCGAAGGGGGACTTGGACGGAGCAATCGCCGATTTCAGTAGCGCCATCGAAATTAATCCAAAGCTGGCCGTCGCGTACAAGAATCGCGGTGAGGCGAAACAAGCGAAGGGCGACGCGGCCGGAGCGAAGGAGGATTTAAAACGCGCGGGAGAATTGGATCCGCAACTGCGAGACGAAGAGTCTTCCGCTGCTTCCATCGATCGCGGTATCGCTAAAGGCAACGAGAAGGAATCGCCAGCATCGGCAGGGACGGTAGAAGATTTCTTCAACCGCGCCGGAGCTAAGAAGGCCGCGGGCGATTTAGATGGAGCTATCGCCGACTACGATCGCGCCATTCAAATCGATCCGAAGGATGCTGCGATTTACAATAACCGCGGCCTTGCGAAACAAGCTAAAGGCGATTTGGACGCAGCGATCGTCGATTTCAATCGCGCCATCCAACTCAATCCGAAAGATGCCATCGCTTACAGCAACCGCGGCAACGCCAAGCGTGACAAGGGTGACTTCGATGGGGCTATCCTTGATTACAATCGGGCCATACGACTCGATCCGAAATACGCGTACGCTTACTACGACCGCGGTCTCGCCAAAAAGCAGAAGAGCGATCTACACGCAATCGCCGACTACAATCGCGTAATCGAACTCGACCCTAAATTCGCAAAAGCTTATTGCGACCGCGGCGTTGCCAAGCGAAGAAAGGGCGATCTGCAGGGAGCTATCACCGACTACAATCATACGGTCGAGCTCGATCCGAAATATGCCATTGCCTACTTCAATCGCGGCAACGCTAAGAATGAGAAGGGTGACCTGGATGGGGCTATCGCCGATTACAATCGGGGTATCGAACTCAATCCGAAATACGCGGACGCTTACAACAACCGTGGCGCCGTTAAGGGCACTAAAGGCGACGTCGACGGAGCCATTGCTGACTACAATCACGCAATCGAGCTCAATCCGAAAAATGCGGACGCTTACTACGGCCGCGGCCTCGCCAAAAAGCATAAGAGCGATCTGGATGGAGCGATCGCCGACTACAATCGCGCCATCGAGCTCGATCCGACATACGCGCTCGCCTACTCGAACCGCGCTGACGTCTACGCTACAAAGAAGCACTATGGTGCCGCGGTCAAGGATATACAGAGGGCTATTGAATTTGAGCCGAAAAACGGAGGTTACTACTTAGACCTCGGGTGGTATCAGCTCTTCAATCGGAAACCCCGTGAGGCGATCGCAGCTTCCCTCAAAGCTTTGGAACTCTCGCCTGATGACGCAGTGATGATCAAAACCAATCTCGCCCACGGTTACCTTTTCGATAACCAATTCGACAAAGCGAAAACCGTTTATCTCGAAAACAAAAATGCCAAACTCCGCGACGGCAAGCGAACCTTCAGCCAGGCTGCGCTGGATGATTTCAAGGAATTCCAGGACGCAGGCATTACTCATCCCGATATGGAGAAAATCAAAGCGCTGCTGGCTTCTAAAACGAAGGCACGGTGATCATATCGGAGGAAAGCTATTATGAGCAAACCATTTGGAAAGTTCCATCGAAGGAATAGGGGATGCTTTCAATGAGAAAAAACATCGTTGTTATACTAGCTGTTGGCAGTTCAGTCCTGGCTCTATCAATGTTGCGGGCGCAGGACGTAAAGTTTGCGGCGGATAGCTCGCAACACAGCCGCTCGTTTGCAGAGGCGTTGGCCGAGGCAAAGCGTCTTGGAGAAACCGAAGAGGGAAAGGCTTACGACGACGAATTCGGCAAGGCCGCCGGGCCGCGCCTGAGCGATGCTGTCAGCGAATGCACTAAGAATCTTGGGCCAAGAGTCAACTTCGAGGTCGTTTTTGTTTTCGCGGCCGATGGTCACGTTGAACAGGTGCTGACTCCAAGCGACCAGCCAGCTGCAAAATGCTTCGGTGATAGATTGCGCGATCTGAAGCTTCCCACTCCGCCACACCCCGGCTGGCCGCTACTATTCACGGTTAACATTAGCCCGGAGAACGCTCCGAGAATTCTCGCTTCGAATTTGAAGTTAATGGAAGGCGGAACTTGGGAAGTAGACGCGACGATCAGCCGAGCGTTTAAGTTCCGCGTGCATGGTCTGCTGTCCGGAAAAGACTTCGATCTCACAGTCGAGCCAGAGGATCGAAATGCTTTGCGGCAAATCGCAATCAAAGACCAAGTGTGGGCAAGCTTTGACGGAAGCAAAACTTGGAAGTTGGAAGATGCGAAAGGTCACGCGCTTGCTCAACGGTTTTACGCTTTTGTGCACAACCCTCTTCGAACCGAGGCCACAGTGCCCGCGCTCGAAGTCGTTAAACAGGAAACACGCGACGGCGAAACGTGGATGCAGCTTCGCCCCAAAGAATCTGGTAAAAGAAAGGGCGAGCTTCAGAAGACAGAATATTGGATTGCGATTACCCAGGACCCTAAGCGAAATGGTGTCCGGCGCTACGAAGGCCCTGTGACGGAACCGGGCCACGAAAATGAACCGTTGCATTGTGTGGCGACTTATCAGGCCGCGAATGACAAGACAATCCAACCGCCAGCGAACACCGACGCTTTGTCACAACAGGACATCATCCCATCGGCTACGCCGGATGCGAAGTTCGCTGCCGACAATTTGAAGTACAGCCGCGATTTTTATTCAAAGGTCCATTTCGTCGCGTTTGCGAATCTTGATTTCGGCGCAGCGGGAACGGCGCAATTCAAATACGATCGTTATCCAAATGGCGGTCCGGAACGGATTCAGACTGGCGACGGCGAGTTCGCGCGCAAGGATGGAAAGACGTGGCTCAAGTCGAACGATTGGGGTGAAACCGGCAAGCCGGTGGATGCGCAGACATCGAAGCGATTGAACAATTGGATCGGCTTAATCGACGCGCGTTTGAATGGCGAGCCGGCTTCGAAAGATCCCAGTGAAGGCGCGACGGTGATGAAATTCATCGGGAAAGAAGATCAGGGCGAGCGGGAAGAATTTGTTTTCGAAGAATCAAAAGAAAAACCGAAAGCGAAGTCCTATCCGCATATCAGCTTCGGGCGATTCAAGAACGCGCAGGACCAGCAGGTGTTACTTTCCGAATTCTCTGGCCCGATGCGGCTCGGCGCGCGTGACGCAAAGGTGAAGATCAGTTTCAGCCACCTGATCGCGGTCAACATTCAGGACGTCACGGAGAAATCTCCGTCACCTGCGTCGCCAGCAGCCGATTCAAGGAGCGGCGGTCTCCAGTCCGCCGCCGCGGCAGGGGAGTCGTCATCGCCCGCGCCGCCGCCGTCCGACAAGTCAGATGGAGACCTGGTGAACCGCGGAATCGAAAAAGGAAAGCAGGGTGACCTGGATGGTGCGATCGCCGATTTCAATCGCGCGATCGAACTCAATCCAAAAGATGATGCGCCATATTATAACCGTGCCCAAGCCAAACGGCTGAAGAAGGACACCGCCGGCGCCATTGCCGATTACACGCGAGCCATCGAACTCGGCTCCACAAACCCGGCCGCTTATAACAACCGCGCCAACGCTAGAGCGGAGAACAACGACCGCGACGGTGCAATTGCTGATTACACACGCGCAATTGAACTAAAACCTGATTACGCGCGCGCCTATTACAATCGGGCTGTTACGAAGGAGGCCAAAGGTGATTCCGCCGGCGCTGCCGCAGACTACAAACGCGCGCGAGAATTGGACCCGGAGTTAGTAAGCAAAGAGTCCGGTGCCGATTCGAGCAGCAATGGCGCCGCCGCGAACACCGCAGCGGCGGGAACAACAGTTAGTCTCCTGGACGGCAAGCTTAAGATTGATATCCCGCCAGATTTCTCACGCGATCCTGACGATCCCAAAAATCCAAAGACGATCGCCAGGTTCTCGGGTCCGGATGGAGCTTGGGGAGAAGTGTTGCGCGGCACCCACGGACTCACGCCCGACAAGCTTGAGGGTTATCTTAAACAGCGCGTGGCCGAATACACCAAAGGCTTCCCGCTGCCGAAGGGTGGGCATCTCCAATGGCTGAAGAAACAAATCGTAACTATCGATGGTCGCAAATGGGCAGACTGGCGCTTTGTCCCAATGCTAAAGGGAAAGAAGGATTACTCGCACAATCCTGTTTACACGCGGTTCCTAACCACTTCTTACGAAGGCCAACTCTTAGAGGTCACCTTTACCTCGAACCTGAACACTTCACCCGAGTTAAAAGCGGAGATCAACCGCATCATGGACTCGGTGCACCTCCAAGAATGATAACCATCAGATCGTTCCTGTTCGTCGCTTTTAGTTGGATGACATCTCTCTGCGCATCGCTAGCGGCAGAGGAGATCAAATATCGATCGCCAGATGGCCGCTTCGCGCTGCGGATAACTCAACCAAAGGACGATGAATACCATCCGACGATTGAGTTGATCGAGAAGGACTCGGGCAAAGCCATAGTCACTCTGCACAGCGCCTCCGATACCGAGCTCTTCGATCCATCCGACTCGGTGCTGGTGTGGTCGGCGGACTCAAAGTCGGTGGCGTATGGTTTTCGTGACAGTCCGCCGGGCGCCAGGGTGCTTTCCCTCGGGGCGCTTGTCTGTTTTTGGAACGGCTCGGGTTTCGACAAAGTGTTTTTGCCGGAGGACCTGCCGGTGCCGGATATCAAGTTTCCCAAGGGGCAAGGAGGGAACGTGAAACCCTATGGAGGCGGCGTGACGCCCTCAAGGTGGTTGAAGTCAGGGGATCTGGAGTTGTCCAGCGAGGACATGATGTTCTCGCGAGATGATAACAAAAGCTATACCGGCGTGTTGCGTTTTACAGTTTCCTTTGACGTGCAGCACCACGCCTCGGTGAAAAAGATCGGGAAAACGAAGACTGAGGTGGAAGAATGAACCGTCGAGACTCCAGACACGGATTTGAAACTCGCTTTGCTTACCCGCTCGCTCGCGGCTACCCGTCGCGGCTTTCCCTTCTATGTCGCTGATCCCCTCAGCTCCATTCACGAATTTACACTAATGATCATACAACTTGCCTCATGGTGCGTGACAGTTGGTTCCGGCCCGGTGCGTGATGAAAAGAGAGTGACATGAAAGTTCGGACAAGGCTTCTATTCTCGGTGGCCATGTGGGTAACCTTATTTTTACTACCGAATCGCGTTTGGGCATGTGCTTGTTGCGCCCATCCAGGTGAATACCAAATCAATTACAAAAAACCTGACGCATACCAAGTTAGTGTCATGGAGCGGATGCGCTTAGGCACAACGGCATACCTGTTTACAGGCGAGGCGGAGCCAGACGACGCCGCTAAAGGCTTGGCTCACCCAGCGGATACCTACTCGCTGAGTGGCTCGCTTGTCGGTAACGTGTGGAAGCTAACGTTCCGCAACGGGGATGAATCCGGCACACTCAATTTAGCGTTGCCAACCAAGATGTTGAGATACGCAGCCGACATTCACGATGGGCGGACAAAACCCGGCTACCCCGAACCAGTGCTTTATAAAGAATGGCGTTTTGAGGGAGAGGTTAACGGGACGGGCTTTTTCAAGGCCGGGATCGTTGCCCGAACCAAATATTTTCTCGTGTTTCAAGGCCGGGGCAATAGCTGCGACGGCGCCGAAGATTTTACACATTGGCAATTGAAAATCACCGGCAAGAAGGCCGATTACGCTTTCTATGGTGAGCTTGGCGCGCCGGTTCCGGAGAAGGAAAATGAATAGGCCATTGGCGGCTGCACGGCCGGGGGGCGCATGAGTAGACCCCAGGAGAGTTTATGAAACGTCTTTCTCAACTATTACTGCTCGGAGCGTTCATACTGCTGCCAGTTAAAGGTGTCCAGGCAGAAACTCCCAAAGATCCAATCTACGTGAAAACTTCCAGCGGCTGGAATGCCGCGTATGCACACGGTAACGAGTACGCTGAATTCCGCGTAATAGGGAACCGCGCAAAGCTTCAAGACGCTTATCATATCCTGCTACAAAAGGGTGTTGGAATGATGGTTTCCTTTGTCGATAAAAAGGAGCTTCAAAACGACAGGAATTTGTTGAGCGCTCACGCTCAATGGGAAATAAATTACTGGCATCAACGTGCCAGCAGAGTTGAAAGCAATATCCGAGAAGATTTAACGGGAACAAGAAAGGACCTTAAGGTGACTGAGATAAGAGTGTACAACGACAAAGGCGCACAGCTGTCATCTTATTTGATCGGGCTTGCTGCGAAAGATGGGGTTTTTGTCCTTTCAGTTTCACCAGCAAAAAAGGATATAGATCCATTGGTAAAACAACTGGTCAGCTCGTTTAAACTTGTGCCTCGAGAGCTGGATGCTCAAGAAACGAAGCGGCTGTCGTCGGAAGCCAAGGCGCAGCGTTAAACCTACGATTAACAAATCGCTGAAGCCGACAAACCCCGTGCACGATGCTAGAACTCACTCAACAGCGAATCAAACGGCTAAAGGTCAGGCTTGCGGAGTAAGGAGGCGCCTCATACAGATCAACGTCACCACTAACTTGAACACTGAAATGAAAAAATTGTTTGTAGCAGTAACAATCGCCTGCTTGGGAACAATTTTGGTCTCCATTAGCGCCCAAACACCTTCCCCATCGCCGGATGCGTCGGCGGGCGAGGAGGGCATCGCGGACGAGAACACTGATCGCACGGAGCGATGCGATTGCCCCTCCTCGCCGGACGGGAAATTTGCCTTTCTCACATCCGATACTGAGGAGGACTCTTTCGGCGATCGGCTCCAAATCATTGACTTAATTGAGAAGAAGTCGGGGAAAAAGTTGCAACGCATCGACGACGCGGCTATGCCCGTTTTGTGGAATGTGCTATGGGCACCCGATTCGAATGGATTCGCCTTGAAGACAAAGGTGGTGGGGCATCCGAGGCTTCAAGGAGTGGATGTTTACTTCCGAAGCGGCGAAACCTTTCAAAAGATCGAACTGCCCAACCTGCCCGATGATAACATCGCAAAGGAGGTCGTGTGGGCACCGGATTCAAAACGCTTTGCCTTCAATTACATGGTATATAGTCCTAGGACCGATTATGAAACCGTCGCCTTTTATCAGTTGCGTGGCGACAAATGGGTAGCCTTGCCTTCACCGGTGGACGACACGTCACAACTTGCCCAGTTGGTGCAACTGGCCAAAGAGAGCCTATCCAAGAGCGCTTACCCGCGGCATGCCAAACCCTTGCGTGATATCTTGCAGGTGCGTGAATGGAGTGATGCCAACACTGCAATTCTCTACGCCAACTCGGCCTGGGAGGAAAGCGGTTCGCGTGAGCCAGAGGCGGCGTTCCTATTCACATTAAAGTTCGATGAGGCCGCCAACTGGAAAATCGTTAACACTCATCAGATGTCCAAGAAAGAGATCGAAAAGGAAGATGCTGGAGAAGATGTTTCCGGCTCGGCAGAAACAACTGATCAGGAGAAGCTCAGTGCGGATGGGAGTTTCCGCGACGCGGATCGTCACCTTAATGAAGTTTATAACGCGCTGCGCGCCCGCCTTTCCCCATCAGAGCGCGATAGGTTAAAGAAAGAACAGCTTGCCTGGATTGATCGGCGGAACGCTGCGGGTCAACTCGCCAAGGGAAATGCCGAGGGAAACACAACCGATGCTGCCGATCGTGAGGTGACAAAAATGACTCTGACTCGGGCGGCCGAGTTAGAAAAACGTCTGAAAAAAGCGAAATAGATGTTCAAGGTTCAGAGAGCGTTTACTGGACGAGTGGTTCGACGCCACGCCACGCGGGCGTACACGGCGTGTTTTTTCCAAAGCTATGAAACTTCTAAATAAGATTACTTATCATCGTAACAATTGTCGGCCTGGCAACAATGTTGATCCCTGTCAGGCGACTCGAAGGCAACCGGTATAAGGCAAATCAGGTGAACGAGACATGAAAAACCATCTATTCATCGCAAGCGTGTGTATCACTTTAACTTCCATTATGCATGCGGAGTCGTTCGATAGCTTGGAGCAAGCTTTTGTCGCACCTGAAAAAGCGACAACTCTCTCCATAACGAAATATGACCCCGCAATAAAACACCTTCCATCACAATTGGGTACTCTGATTAACTTAGTGGAATTGGATATTTCTTGCCTGGAAAATTTAGAAGATCTTCCCAGCGAAATTGGAAACTTAAAGAAGTTAGAAAAATTAATTATTGATAATGGAAATGGTTGTCAAATGAACGTCTCACTGCCGGATTCAATCGGTAATTTGAGTAACTTAAAGGTACTGAGACTTTACGGGGCACTAGCCCCGACAGACTTGAGTGACACGAATAAACCCATCCAACCTTCTAAGGTCAAGAGCTTACCCGGCACGATTGGAAAGCTTCAGAATCTTGAAGAATTGGACTTGGGTAGAAATGCTATCAAGGGCATTCCTCCTCAAATAGCTTCACTTCAAAAATTAAAAAAATTAGCGCTGGACTATAGTGACATTCACGAACTTCCATCGTTCGTCGGTAATTTAAAGAATCTTCAGGAACTTTCAGTATGTGGCAATGGAGGCATAAAGTTGCCGAAGTCTTTATCCAATTTAAATGGGTTAAAAATATTTATGGGAAATAATCATTTAAAAATCAAAGACCAGGAGAAATTGCGCCGTCTTTTTCCCAAGGCCACCTTTTCTTTCGAAAACGAGTATGACGATAGCGCAGCCAATGAGGAAACCCCTAAATGATTTGCCTTGTGACGTCGAAGAAGGAGCTCGAAGAGGAACAATGAGAACAGACACCAATTTCACTAATCACACTAATGATCCAACAACTGACTCGAGTCTTATGCGGTTCGTGACGATTCGTGTAATTGGTGTCTTTGTTGCAATCGTCGCGTGCGCGATCGGTTGCAGATTTTCTATTCTCGCTGCGGACCCAGAACCTATCGGGACCCAGACGGACTTTTCGACATTCTGGAAAAAATTTAAATCCGCAGTCATCGCCGGCGATAAAGCGACGATCGCGGAGATGACGAAATTCCCACTGTCGATGCCCTATTTGGTAAAAGCCGTAAAGAACAAGGAGGATTTCTTGCGCCGGTATAACGAAATTTTCAAAGGCGAGGCCAATGCCGCCCAATGTTTTGCAACCGGCGAACCGCGAAAAGAATCCGCACGGCGGTATGAGATCTACTGCCCTTTTAAGGAAACCCCGGACGACCGGGAAAACGCACCCATTCGCTTCATTTTTGAATTGACCAAGGGCGGCTGGAAATTTGCCGGCCTGGACAATGTTAATGAATGACGCGCCGTAAGCCCAAGCAATGAGACAGTTTTTCATTTTTGCCGCAGTCGTTGCCAGTTGAGCCGGCCCGGTGGGTCGATGGGAGCACTCTGATTGTGCATGCTTCTATGGGCGAGGTAGTGCACAAGTACGATGGTGAGTACGAAGGCCTTGGTTTCGGCGCCGATCTTCTTCTTACTTTAAAGTTCGACGAAGCCGGCAATTTGAAAATCGTTAAGACACACCGGATATCGAAAAAGGAGCTCCAAAAGGAACAATGAGATCGTTTTTCACCTTCGTCGCAATCATCGCGTGTGCGATCAGTTGCGATTGTCCTGTTCTTGCCGCGAATGAAGAAAGTCCGGCTGACAACTCACCGGAAGAATCAGCGTCCCCGTTACCTGTTGTGAATCTTGGGGACCGTAAAGCCGAGACTGTCGCCGGGACTGGATCTCCAGACGGCCGGTTGGCGCTCGCGTGGACATTGCGTCCCTCAAAGGGAACTGAGCCCGTGGATTGGGATTTGCTCGGAAAAGATCGAGCAAAATTCAGGGAGACATACGGCGACGATGAAAGCTACTTTGTCGAGGTCCTGGTGGTTGATTACAAAAATAACAAAAGCCTGGCCACACTTAAGCTCAATGAGTCGTGGTCTTTGCCAGGTTACGGCCATGAGAGTTTGGTCGCTCGCTGGGGACCGGCAGATAAGAACGACCGTCGCTTTGTGATTGTGAACTGCGACCGCAAATGGAGTCCCCAAGATCTAATTCTTCTTTCTGTTACCGGCGATTCGGTTTCGCAACGCAGTTTGTTGAAGTCGCTCGATCAAACTGTGCAAAAGTTTGTTGCACAACAAAACAAAGGACACCGCGCGCCGCCGGCCAAAGATTACACCGTCGAGTATCCCATCTTTGGCCTGCCTGAAATTGGTGTGCGCAAAAGCTTTTCTGATCCAACTACTCTTTGGCTTCCATTTGAAGCTAGCATTCCCAAATCGGAAGACACCCCCGCTTACTCAGGCGTCCTGCACTTGAAGCTTGGCGACGCACCGAATGGCCAAACAGCTACAATCCAAGGCGCGCCGGTTAAAGAGTCAGGTACGACCGAAGAGGCTGTCAGCAATGACGCGCGTTTTCTCGACGCTGACCGGCAGCTAAACGAAACATATTCCACGCTCCGCGCCAAGCTTTCGCCAACGCAGCGCGACCAGCTAAAGGAACAACAGCGCGCTTGGATTAATCGGCGCAATGAAGCCGCTCAGCTTGCCAACGGCGAAGCTCAGGAAAGCTCACTGGAAAATCCGACTGACGTTGCGGATCTCGAGGTATTGAAAATGACACAAGCGCGTACGGAGCAATTCAAGCAATGGCTGGAGAAGCTCAAATCCGACCCAAAGTACAATCCCATTGAAGCGGAGACCTACTCTGACCGCGCCGATGCCGATGCTAAGGAGAAACAGTATGATGCCGCCGTCCGAGACATGCAAAAAGCGACCGAACTGGATTCGAAGAATGGAGAGTACTATACCGAACTTGGTTGGTATCAGCTCTTCAACCGAAAGCCTCGTGAGTCGATCGCCGCGTCGTTGAAAGCCCTGGAGCTGTCGCCGGATGACGCAGTGCTTATCAAAGGCAACCTCGCCCATGGGTATCTCTTCGATAACCAATTCGACAAAGCGAAGGCGATTTACCTCGAAAACAAAGATGCCAAGCTTGGCGATGGCGAGCGAACATTCAGGCAGGCCGTGCTGGATGATTTCAAAGAACTCCAAGACGCGGGCGTCACTCATTCCGACATGGAGAAAATCAAAGCGCTGCTGAGTACCGAAACAGAGGCGCGATGAGCATGTCCAAGTACCTCGCTAATAGGACCAAGTCACGACGAGCTAAACAACCGGCGCGTTAATACCTGGCCTGGATGAGCAGGGTCGGTCGCCCCGAGAGCGTTTCGCACCATGCCGTTGCGCGATGATCACTTCTTTTCCACGCGAGCTTCCGCGGATCTTTTTTCTATTCCTTGCCGGCAGAATTTCCCTGGAGAAAGATCGATACTTCTTTTTCGGAAAGCTTACGCCTATCCACTCGGGAATAAGCTTCGGCGACGCTAGGGCCTTTTAGAAACTGCACCACAGCAAGGTACTCGCCTGTTGGGTTTTTGTACGTGTTTGTTGTTACGCCGTCACTGTCTGGCTTACCCGGGTCAACCGGCTTTCCGAAAAGCGCGTTGACTTGAGCCTCGGTCTGGTCGAGGCGCGCGAAGGCTTGGCCGCTCAAACCAATAACAATCGCGGCTGCTAATATTAGGACGTGTTTCATAGTTGATCCTTTCGAATTTGCTCGAATTTAAGTTGGTAACTGGGTCTCGTTCTCATCGTGCAAAGGCTGGCGCCCCTTGTCGAAGCAAAACAGCAACGGTGCGTCGATTCCGGTACGGACAATTGGCGCATAGCGAAATGCCAAAGACACAATTCTCATGGCGGCGATCAAACAGGTGAGCAGGAACAAGGTCCAAGACGGGAGAAATAACTCATCCGCATCTTATCACCCCGCAGCGATCCAAGCTTTAGCTCGTTTCGGTGAGCAAAAAGATGCTTCCATTTGGCGTAAAAAAGGAATATTCAAGCTGCAAACAGGCCGACGTGATCGTGATGAAACCGTCTTTTATCGTTTGCGTTCTTCTCTTGTTTATTTGCGCGGGCAGCTTCGGGCAGGAAAACTCTCGCGGCGACGTCTACGGCCCCAAAGCCGGGTTTAACATCAGTCCACCCGAAGGATGGGTTGTGGACAATGAGGCAGGTAAAGAACAGGGCATGCCATGTGTGCTGTATCCGAAAGGTTCGTCGTGGTCGGACGCAAAGACGGTGATGTATGCCAACATTGCGGGCACGGAATTTGAAGGCGTAAACGTGTTTGTGGCAATGGCGATCAAAGAAATGGAGAAGATCCATGGACGACCGAAGGAGAAGATCGCGTCCGGCAAAACCAAGGACGGCCACGATTATTTTATTAACGAATATCCCGCCACGAAAACGTACTCGCAGTGGGAACGCGTGGGCTACGTCCAACTTCCGCGTGGGGTCGCTTTCATCGTTCTCACCTCACGCGATAAGGCGAGCTACCAAAAAGATTCCGATAAACTCGAGAAAGTCCTGAAAACCCTCGTTTATCTCCAGCCGAAGTCCGCGTCGGCAAGTGGCCAGGAATACGCTGCTCGTTACGACCAGCTAATAGATCAGCATGCGGAGGCGCAAATCGAGCCGTTGCTGACCGAATGGCGGGAGAAGGCGCCTGACGATCCCGAGGCGTGGATCACCAGCGCGAATTATTATTTTAACCAACGCCAGACGAACGTCTCGACAAAGAAACCCGGCCCAGGCGACATTACGTTGACTGATAAGAAGGGAAAGCTAGCGGGGGGCATTTCATTCGAGCAAGACGAAGCGAATATGAAGCGAGCGACCGATCTTCTTCAGGAAGCGACGACGAAATTTCCCGATTACCTCGATATCTGGTGCGGACTAGCGTTCATTTATCAAGAGAGCGGCGATTTCGACAATGAGTTGTCGACGTTGAAGAAGATGGTCGCTTACTCGCGTGAGCATCCGGCGCAACTCAACTGGCAAGGCGAACCGCTCAAAGAGTCGCCCGACAAATTCGTTCCGGAAAAACTGCATGAATATGGTTCGTATTACCAGAAAAAGGAGAACGCTGAGGACGATAAGCGCTGGTTCCAGATTTCGAGCCTGGCGACGCAGCAATATCCAAATCATGCCGAAGGATTCAATGATGCGGCCGGTTACTGTGCGGATGTACGCGACTGGAAAAAGGCGCGCGAGTTTCTCGAAAAGGCGCACGAGATCGAGCCCAAATCAGTTGGGGCGCTGGTGAATCTCGGCAACGTCAGCGTCGAAATGAAGGACTACTCAACTGCACGAAAGTACTTCGAAGAGGCCGTGAAACTGGAGCCGAACGGCCAATATGCTCAGGAAGCGAAACAAGCGTTACGAAAACTAAAGAAGAAGCCCGAAGACAGGCAGGCCAGCCAACCGAATTTGAAAGAGGCCAACGCCTACAACGAACGCGGCGTTGCCAAGGGCGTTAAAGGCGACATCGACGGGGCCATAGCCGATTTCACTCGCGCCATCGAACTGTATCCGAAATATTCTACTGCCTATAATAACCGTGGCCTCGCCAAGAAGAACAAGGGCGATCTGGACGGGGCCATCGCTGACTGCACTCGCGCTATCGAACTCGATCCGAAAGATGCGGGCGCCTACAGCAATCGCGGCATTGCCAAGCAAGCTCAGGGCGATCTTAATGGAGCCATAGCCGACTACACTCGCGCCATCGAACTTGATGCGAAAAACGCTAAGGCCTACACCAACCGCGGCATTGCCAAGGAAGTTAAAGGCGACGTGGAAGGAGCCATCGCTGACTGCACTCGCGCTATCGAACTCGATCCGAAATACGTACCGGCCTACAATACCCGCGGCCTCGCGAAGAAGAACAAGGGCAATTTAAATGAGGCCATCACTGACTACACCCGCGCCGTCGAACTCGATCCGAAATACGCCAACGCCTACTACAACCGCGGTCTCGCCAAGTGGGGCAAAGGCGACATCGACGGGGCCATTGCCGACTACACTCGCGTGATCGAACTCGATTCGAAAAATGCCGGTGCCTACAACGAACGCGGCATTGCCAAGCAAGCTCAGGGCGATCTCAATGGAGCCATAGCCGACTACACCCGTGCCGTCGAACTCGATCCGAAATACGCTAACGCCTACTATAACCGCGGCGTCGCCAAGGGGGGCAAAGGCGACATTGACGGGGCTATTGCCGACTACACTCGCGCGATCGAACTCGATCCGAAATTTTCCCATGCCTACTACAACCGCGGCGTCGCCAAGGGGGCCAAAGGCGACATTGACGGGGCTATTGCCGACTACACTCGCGTGATCGAACTCGATCCGAAAGATGCCGTTGCCTACAACGACCGCGGCGTTGCCAAGCACGCCAAGGGCGATCTCAATGGAGCCATCGCCGACTGCACTCGCGCTATCGAACTTAATCCGAAATACGCTACCGCCTATAACAACCGC